>Ga0182748_1000051_pt1 | contig 163852 bp, 126 predicted proteins | sample eDN3rd37CKraftOP_FD_128877 | JGI IMG/M metagenome (GOLD analysis project Ga0182748, IMG submission 128877) | Enriched Organic Plus compost microbial communities from Emeryville, California, USA - eDNA 3rd pass 37_C Kraft OP (version 2) (version 2) ... | reverse complement strand
GATGGTATTGCCGTAACAGGTGGGAGAGTAGGTCGGTGCCTTTTTTTACACGGAAGCCCTTGCTGGAAACAGTCAAGGGCTTCTTTCGTTTACAGCGGTACAACGCCCCGGCGTGCCGCATGCCCTTCAAACAAATCGATTGATAATATTGTGTTTCAATAAAATAAGTTGGTTCTCGTTTTTGGTAACGGAGATGTACTGCTGTATTCCCTTTATGAAACTGCTGGGCGCTACTTTCGAAATTGGTTAGACAGAGACCACGATGATAATAAATTAAGCAATCGTTTGTGTAGATTAAGCAAACGATTGCTTTCAAGTTTGATTTTTTATTTTGAGAAAAGTGTTATATCATTGTTATAGAGATTAAGTTCTTTTGTTAGAACCAAGTATAAATCCAAATCCACAAGGATTTTCGAATTGACTGTTTAGTTTGTTTTAAAATAGGTGATTTTTTAGAGGGACCAATTGGTCCCTTTAAATTTACATGAACTTTAAATTATGAATTCTAGAAGAGATTTTCTAAAAAAGGCGGGTATATTATCTTCGTTGGCAGTTTCGCTTCCCACTTTAGTGCATGCAGAGTCGGCATCGGAAGCATTCAATATGTGTGGTTACGCGGCGCCCAAGATTGATAAGGTCAAAGTTGCAGTGATCGGGTTAGGAATGCGTGGTCCGGGCGCTGTGGAGCGACTGTCCTATATTGCCGGCTGTGAAATTGTCGCGCTATGTGATAAACATGCCGACCGTGTGGAGAAAGCACAGAAAATACTGACTTCAAAAGGCTTAAAAACTGCCCATTCCTACTCCGGGGAGGATGGTTGGAAGACCCTGTTGAAAGAGCAGCAATTGGATCTAGTGTATATTTGTACACCTTGGTCCTATCACGCATCGATGAGTATTGCTGCCATGAAAGCCGGTAATCATGTTGCCTGTGAAGTACCGATCGCCTTATCGATAAAGGACTGTTGGGAAGTCGTCAAAACCTCTGAAGCGACAAGAAAGCATTGTATGATGCTGGAGAACTGCTGTTATGACTTTTTCGAAATGCTAACCCTAAACATGGTTCGGCAGGGATTGTTCGGCGAACTGGTTCATGCTGAAGGCGCTTATATCCATGATCTATTGGACCTGAATTTTGCAAAGAATGGCTATGATAATATGTGGCGCTTACGGGAAAATATCAAAATAAATGGCAACTTGTATCCTACTCACGGTCTCGGCCCAGTTGCACAGTGCCTAAATATCAATCGAGGTGACAAAATGGACCATTTAGTGGCGATGTCGTCCAACGATTTCATGATGGGTGAAAAAGCGAAAGAGCTCGCGGGTAAAGACTCCTTTTTTCGGGAGTTTGTTGGCAAAAAGTATCGCGGCAATATGAACACCACGCTTATCCGTACAGCAAAAGGCAAGACGATTATGCTGCAGCATGATGTCACTTCGCCAAGACCGTATTCCAGGCTGCATACCTTAAGTGGAACAAAAGGATTTGCACAAAAATACCCAACAGAGAATATCGCTTTTGGACACGAGTTTATCGGAACAGAAAAGCTAAAAGAACTGTATGACAAATATACACCAGAATTGGTGAAATATATCGGAGAACAGGCAAAGCAGGTGGGCGGACATGGAGGAATGGATTTCATGATGGACTGGCGGTTGATCGACTGCCTGCGGAATGGCCTACCTTTAGATCAAGATGTATATGATGCCGCTTCGTGGAGCTGTATCGTCCCGTTAAGTGCTGAATCGGTTGAGAGAAATTGCAAGACTGTTGCAGTGCCGGATTTTACAAAAGGTGCTTGGAAACATAATGCTCCTGTTGATATTACCCTGCGAGGCGGGGGAAATACCCCTATCCGCTCTAAGAGCGTAAAAAAGGAAAATCTTCAGTTGGATGTATAGAGGTCCCGACTTTATGTTTATCTTTAATCATGCTACTTAATCTGACACTGGTTACTTGTCTGTCGTTATTTCCGGCACCTGATACACTTTCATGCTGCGTCGGAACGAGTATACCGACACGGGCAGGAATGATTAAATCGAAATTATCAAGGCAGGATGCTGGCACCGATGGAAAAATGGTCTTGGTCAAAGGTGGCCGTTTTTTGATGGGTAGTTCTAGGTTTGAGGACAGTAAGCCTTTGCATACGGTAGAAATATCATCCTTTTATATGGATGAGCATGAAGTGACGAATGCGCAATTTGCTCAGTTTGTAAAAGAAACGGGGTATATTACCGTCGCTGAACGGGAACTGGACGCCGGAGATTTCCCTGGCGTAGACCCCAGCATGCTTGTTCCCGGATCTGCGGTATTTTCCAAACCGGAAGAAATCCGCTCCTTAAATAACTACCTGATGTGGTGGGAGTATATCCCTGGTGCAAGCTGGCAACATCCTGAAGGACCTCAAAGCTCCATAAAGGACAGAATGGATCATCCTGTGGTACAGGTTGCTTACGAGGATGCGGCAGCCTATGCAAAATGGGCGGGTAAGCGCCTGCCGACAGAAGCCGAATGGGAATATGCGGCACGTTCCGGACAGGATGCGAATGATAATGTTTATTACTGGGGCAGCGAATTAAAGCCAGATGGCAAGTGGAAAGCAAATATCTATCAAGGACAGTTTCCTGTCGATAATTCAAAGGAGGACGGGTATGAAGGTACGGCTCCGGTCAAATCGTTTCCGCCAAATACTTTGGGACTGTACGACATGGAAGGAAATGTCTGGGAATGGTGTTCGGACTATTATAGGCCCGACTATTATCAGCATAGTGCGCTGTCTAACCCAAAAGGGCCTGAAAATTCTTATGATCCTCAGGAGCCAAACCTTGAAAAACGTGTACAACGGGGAGGATCTTTTCTTTGCAATGATCAGTATTGCGAACGTTATAAAGCTGGAAGCCGAGGCAAAGGTGAGGTCAATAGCCCTACCAATAACGTCGGGTTTCGTTGTGTTAAAGATATCAAATAGAAAAGGCTTGCATTTGCAAGCCTTTTCTATTTGATATCGATATTTTATTGTGCATTTAAGAACATCGATTTTTGATTGTATAATTCTCTGAAATATGGGTCTTGAAGATCTTTGATAAAGCGGATTGCTTCACCGGTTGATTTCATTTCAGGACCTAATTGTTTGTCGACCTCAGGGAACTTACTGAAAGAGAATACCGGTTCTTTAATCGCATATCCTTTCAATTTGCGCTCGATCGTGAAATCGCTCAATTTGTTTGCTCCTAACATGACTTTCGTAGCAATATTGATGTAAGGAACATCGTATGCTTTTGCGATGAAAGGTACGGTACGGGATGCGCGGGGATTAGCTTCGATAACGTAAACATTCTCACCTTTGACTGCAAACTGAATATTCAATAGACCACGTACATTCAGCGCTTTCGCTAACTTAATGGAATATTCTTCCATCTTGTCCTGTACTGCTTGCGATAAACCAAATGGAGGCAACACAGCCGAAGAGTCTCCAGAGTGTATACCAGCAGGCTCGATGTGCTCCATCATACCGATTATATGTACATCTTGACCATCGCAGATAGAATCCGATTCAGCTTCTTCAGCACGGTCCAGGAAGTGGTCGATTAGAATATGGTTTCCTGGTAGATTCTTCAGCAAATTAACAACGGCTTTTTCGAGGTCTTCGTCGTTGATGACGATGCTCATGCCTTGCCCACCCAATACGTAAGAAGGGCGAACCAATACAGGATATCCTACTTCATTGGCAACTTGTAATGCTTCTTCTGCTGAGGTTGCCACTCCATATTTTGGATAAGGTATATCCAGTTCTTTCAACAAATCTGAGAAACGGCCGCGATCTTCGGCAAGATCCATATCCTTGAAAGATGTACCGATGATTTTTACACCAAGCTGCTCCAGGCGTTCCGCCATTTTCAATGCAGTCTGGCCTCCTAACTGAACGATGACGCCTTCAGGTTTTTCGAGTTCGATAATCTCCCGCACATGTTCCCAGAATACAGGCTCAAAGTATAACTTATCTGCCATGTTGAAATCTGTAGATACCGTCTCTGGGTTACAGTTGATCATGATCGCTTCGTAACCACATTCCTTAGCGGCCAATAATCCGTGAACGCAAGAGTAATCAAATTCGATGCCTTGGCCGATACGGTTAGGACCGGATCCTAATACGATGATTTTCTTTTTATCCGAAGAGATCGATTCGTTTTCTTCTTCGAATGTCGAGTAATAATATGGCGTCTGTGCAGGGAATTCTGCCGCGCAAGTGTCTACCATTTTATAAACACGGTTGATGCCTAGTTCCTTACGACGATCGTAGACTTGGTCTTCTGTCACATTGCCTAACAGCCAGGCAATCTGTACATCCGAATAACCTTTTTGCTTTAAGGTCATGAAAAAATCGCGGGGAATGTTATTCAGTTGGTAACGGCGCAATTCCTGTTCAAGGTGTACCAGTTCCTGAATCTGAACCAGAAACCATTTATCGATACGTGTAGCCTTCCGGATGGATTCCAATGGAACACCTAATTCGAAGGCATCTTTGATATGGAATAGACGGTCGCCGCTCGGATGCTCCAAGCTATCCATGATCTCATCAAGATTTCTCCACTGACGGCCATCAGCACCTAAACCAGCGCGGCCGGTTTCCAGCGATTGACAAGCCTTCTGTAATGCCTCGATAAAGGTACGGCCGATTGCCATCACTTCGCCTACGGCTTTCATCTGAAGCCCCAATTCTTTGTTTGCTCCTTTGAATTTGTCGAAGTTGAAACGCGGGATCTTAACAATAACGTAATCCAATGTAGGTTCAAAGTAGGCTGAGGTCGTTTTGGTAATCTGATTCTGCAGCTCATCGAGGTTGTAGCCAATTGCCAGTTTCGCTGCAATTTTAGCAATAGGGTAACCTGTTGCTTTTGATGCCAATGCCGATGAACGCGATACGCGTGGGTTGATCTCAATGGCGATGATCTCTTCATTCTCAGGATTGACGGAGAACTGCACATTACATCCACCGGCAAAGTTACCTATGGAGCGCATCATCAGGATCGCCTGATTACGCATTTCCTGATAACATTTGTCTGATAAGGTCATTCCGGGCGCCACAGTGATCGAGTCACCGGTATGAATACCCATTGGATCAAAGTTTTCGATGGTACAGATGATGATGACATTGTCATTAGAGTCACGAAGCAGCTCCAGCTCAAACTCTTTCCAGCCCAGCACTGCCTGCTCTACTAACACCTCGTGTGTAGGAGAAGCATGTAAACCTCTGTTTAAGGCTGCATCAAAATCTTCTTTTCTGTGTACGAAACCGCCACCTGTACCAGCTAATGTATACGATGGACGGATCACAAGTGGGTAACCAATTTCTTGAGCAGCTTCTTTACCCTCCAGGAAAGAGTTCGCAATTTTGGATTTTGCGACACCCACCCCGATATCAACCATTAATTGACGGAATTCTTCACGGTTTTCAGTTTTTTCAATGGCAGCGACATCCACACCGATCACCTTTACATTGTATTTTTCCCAGATACCGCGGTTGGCGGCTTCTATACATAAGTTCAGAGCCGTCTGACCACCCATTGTAGGAAGTACAGCGTCGATGTTATGTTTTTGCAATACTTCTTCAATACTCTCACAAGTTAATGGAAGTAAGTAGACATTGTCTGCAACAACTTTGTCCGTCATGATTGTTGCAGGGTTTGAGTTGATGATGGATACTTCAATACCTTCTTCTTTCAAAGAAAGGGATGCTTGAGATCCAGAATAATCAAATTCACAAGCCTGACCGATAACGATGGGACCTGATCCGATGATTAAAACCGACTTAATGGAAGTGTTTCTTGGCATTATATCTAGTTCAAAAAATTAAATTTCCTGTTGTGATCTGAGCAAAGACAATCAAAAATAGCTCATGGGGAAGGGTCTTTCCGACTGCTTTGTCGGAGTGCAAAGTTACATTTTAAATTTTGAAAATTAAGTATTTATTTTAAGAATATTTCAAAAATAAACGCGGAACATTGGAAAACTGGTCGTGAAGCAATGGATAATAGTTGGAAAACGTAAGTGACATTATCCAACTATTATCGAGATATAATATATTGTCTATTTAATAAATGATAATTTCGTCTGTAAATAAATAGCCTTTTTTAGGATTGCTTGCTTTGATTTTGATGTAGCGGGCCTGCTGTGGTTTGTCTAGTTTCAGCTCAAATCTTTTAAAAGTTAATTTCGGATCATTGTCGGGAATATCATTGTGAACGGTGCCCACCTTCCGGAACGTTCGGCCATTGTCCGATAGAAGAACTTCCATTTCACCGGGCATGTAAACACCGGGACCTATCATTTGCATAAAGGTCATGGCGACCTGATGGATTTCTTCCCTTCTTTCCATATCCACGACCACATCCACCGGACTTGTGAAACCCTGCCATTGGCCGTCATGATACGAAAGCCCGCCCTTTATACCATTGGTAAGTGTCGAATCCTCTTGGGCAGGGTAACCCGACCATGGGGAATTATAAATTACTTTCTTACCGATAGCACGGTGAATATCCACATCAAAAGACAAGGTAGGGCCTATTTTAACGGAGTCTTGAAAGTAGGCGGCATTGATGTGTCCCGTTGCACTAAGTTCAAATGGACCGGTATAGGGCGTTGACAGGATCGTTGGCTCACTTCCATCGATCGTATATCGGATCTGGTCGGTCTTTAACTGTTCGGTCGTCAGCGTCACTCTGCTGTTATTCTTGTTGGCGTTGTATGATGCGCTGTAGGCTACATTATACGAAGGACGGTAATAATTCAGGTTTAGCTCCTGCATCAGCTTGTAATGAGACTGAAGCCTTCGCTGAAAATCAGCCCAGCTCTTTGCGTTTTTACTTGTCCAGTTTACCTCGGACAGTGCCAAAGCGCGAGGAAAGACCATATATTCAACATGCTCTGTGGTGGGAACGTATTCTGTCCAGATATTTGCTTGCGCACCGAGAATATGCTTGACCTTATCGCCCTGTATGGCTTGGGGAACTGGATCATAAGCATACACCTTGTCTAGCGTCAGATATCCTCCGATGGCTTCTGGCTGCGTCCTTGGATCGGTCTGATAGGAGTCAAAATAAAGATGTGAGCCCGGAGTCATAATGACGTCGTGACCAGCATTTGCTGCTTTGATGCCTCCCTCTTCTCCACGCCAGCTCATGACGGTTGCGCCTTCGGTCAGTCCGCCTTCTAGTATTTCATCCCAGCCTATAAGTTTTCTGCCTTTTGATTGCAGATACAGATCCATCTGTTTAATCGCATAGCTCTGCAGCTCATCTACCGATTTTAAACCTTCTTTTTGCATAAGCGCTTGATCTTTAGGGCAGGTTTTCCAGTGTTTTTTGTCTGCTTCATCACCACCGATGTGAATATATTGGGACGGAAATATCGTTAGCACTTCATCCAGCACATTTTTAAGGAATTCAAAAGTCTTTTCATTTCCAATACAGAATTCGCTTTGGTTGTATGGTGTTCCGGAGCAGGAAAGCTCGGGATAGACGGCCAGCACTTCTTCCGAATGTCCCGGCATTTCTATTTCGGGAATGACATTGATGCCTTTGCGGGCAGCATATTCGACCAGTTCACGAGCTTCCTCCTGTGTATAATACCCCCCGCTGGCATTCGGACTTCCTTTGTCGACGTAGCGGCGTCCATTATTCCACCAGTCTTTCCAATGGGTATGGGTGCGCCAGGCGGCTCTCTGCGTTAGCTCTGGATATTTTTTGATTTCCAGCCGCCATCCTGCTCCGTCGGTCAGATGCCAGTGAAAGTTATTAAACTTATATATAGCCATGACATCAATATACTTTTTGACGAAAGAGAGTGGCATAAAATGACGGGATACATCCAAATGAAGTCCCCGGTAGGAAAAACGCGGTTCATCAACAATAGTGGCAAAAGCAATCTGGCTCGGATCGGACTGCAGATAACCTAGCTGCACTAGTGTATAAATGCCATTGATCACCTGGGGTGTATCCCAGGCTTTGAGCAGCAATCCCTTCTCATCGATCTGTATAGAATATGCATTTTTATTTAAATTATCGGCATCGACGGCCTTAACGATTCGAAATCCCTCTTTGGGCACTTTCTTATTTTTCTTGAGGGTTTCCAGGCTCAGACTTTGAATCGCGGGATGCTCGGACAACAACTGGGCTGCTGTCTGGAAATCTTCCGATACGATCATAGAAAGGTGGGCGGGAATGGTATATACGCCCGCGGTCAAACTTATTTTCGAAGGTTTGGGAATGATGTCAAAGTTAGTTTGTGCCTGCGCACCCAAAAAGCATGCTGCTCCAAGCAGTGCCATGAACAAAGATCGGCTCAATCGCATAGTCATGTATTTAGATTAATGATAATCAGTACAAATATCTTAAATTTTGTTTCATTATTCTATTCCTGCCTGCATTGGGGAAGTTTTTATGATATAAAACCAACAAATTGGCCAATAGAAATTACGTTTTTAATCCTTAACTTTGTTGTATGATTGAACTTCCAGTTATTCCGGCAACTCCTACACAGCGCAAGCCTGATTGGTTGCGCGTCAAATTGCCTGTTGGTAAAGAATACAGACATGTGAGAAGTCTTGTAGATGAACACAAATTGCATACTATTTGTGAAAGTGGCAATTGTCCGAATATGGGCGAGTGTTGGGGGGCCGGAACGGCAACCTTTATGATCCTCGGCAATATCTGTACGCGCTCCTGTTCTTTCTGTGCAGTAGCCACGGGGCGCCCCTTGCCTGTGGACGTGGATGAACCCAATAGGGTGGCCAATTCTGTGAAGCTTATGCAGGTAAAGCATTGTGTAATCACCTCGGTGGATCGCGACGACTTAAAAGATGGCGGTTCTACGATCTGGGCAGAGACTATCCATGCTATTCGTAGAGAAAGCCCCGGAACCACGTTGGAAACACTGTTGCCGGATTTCAAGGGACAATGGGAGAATCTGGAACGGGTCATTGCTGTGCGCCCAGAAGTTGTCTCGCACAACCTGGAAACTGTTCGCCGTTTGACCAGAGAGGTTCGTATTCAGGCAAAATATGACCGCTCGTTGGAATGTTTAAGAAGGATTTCGGCTGCAGGTCTGCGTACCAAATCCGGCATTATGCTCGGTTTGGGCGAAACGGAAGAAGACGTTATTGAAGCGATGCAGGATTTATATAATGTCGGGGTGCACATATTGACTTTAGGTCAATATCTACAGCCCACGAAAGCGCATCATCCCGTAATTGAGTGGATCACGCCGGCGCAATTTGAAAAATATCAGAAGATTGGCCTGGAAATGGGCTTCAAATACGTCGAATCAGGACCGCTGGTTCGCTCTTCCTATCATGCGGAGAAACATTTATTTGATATGCAATAAATAGGTAGCGGCTTGCCTGAAGCAGGTCAGTAGCTCTTTCCAATATAAAAGCCCGGTATAAAAATCGGGCTTTTTTGTGTAGTAATGCTGGGTGTCTATTCAAATGCAGCAATCTGTTAGATGATCATGTTATCGTGATTTGTTTCAAAGTTGGGGAATCCTGATGTCAGTTTGATAAGGATTGTCTTTTGAAAACAGTTTCTCCAGCAATCACTGTGCGTAATGTTTTCACATCACGTAGCTGATCGAAGGGCGCTTTTAAAATATCCTGCTCAAGAATAACGAAATCAGCGTCTTTTCCAACTTCTATGCTACCCCGTTTATTTTCCTGAAAGCAGGAGTATGCAGCCCAGATTGTCATGCCCCGCAAAGCATCTTCGCGGCTTATGGCATCCTGTATCTGAAATCCTTTATCGGGGAAACCGTTTTTATCCACACGGGCTACAGCGGCATGGAATCCATACAGGGGATTGAAATGTTCTACAGGAAAATCACTGCCCAAAGCGAGTTTGCCATATTCTTCCAGTAAGTGTTTATAGGCATAAGCTCCTTTCATCCGTTCTTCTCCAAGACGATCTTTGGCCCAGTACATATCAGACGTAGCGTGAGTTGGCTGTACCGAAGGGATGATCTGAAATTGGCGAAATTTATTGAAATCGACTGGTGAGATAATTTGTGCATGTTCGATGCGCCACCTGCGATCCGCCTGAGGTTGGAGGTACTTACCATAGATATCCAGTATAATGCGGTTGGCCGAGTCACCAATTGCATGCGTATTGGCCTGGAATTTACTTGCAGCAATCTGTTTTATCATCTCCTCATATTCCGCGGGACTATGCAGCAGAAAGCCATGTGTAGGAGCATCGTGGTAATGTGCGAGAAGGCAGGCCCCCCTGGATCCCAAAGCCCCGTCTGCCAATAGCTTGAAACTCTTGATCTCAAAACGCCCGGTTTCGTAAAAGCCTTGGCTTATAAATGATTTAATATTTTTAGGTGTGCCTAATATCATGGCGTAGTCCCTAATTTTTAACTCGCCGGCTCTGTAGTATTTTTTCAGCAGGTCAAGCTTTTCTTTTGTCAGGCCAGCATCGACAATAGAGGTGAGACCTACGGACAATAGTGAACCCTGCGTTCGCTTCAACATTCTTAAATATTCTTTTTCATCCGGAACAGGAATCGTCTTGTTCACAAGTTCCATGGCATTGTCAATTAAGAGACCATTTGGGACGTTATTTATACCGCCGACTACACCGCCATGAATAATCGGGATACTGTTTAGCTTGGCCCATTCCAAAGCTTTTGAGTTGGCCACTGCTGCATGATAATCGACCCGTATCAGGTATACCGGAATATCCGGGAAGGCTTTGTCGAGCAGTTCTTTTGTGGGGAAAGCTTTGTCTTTCCAGCGGTTTTGATCCCATCCACTCCCGATGAGCCAGGTTTTGTCCGGATTTCTCTTTCGGTATTCTTTAACGCGCCGAATTACCTCTTCAAAGGATTCCGCTCCATTGAGATCCGCCTGGTCCATTAACTCGGCTTCGTCAAATAAGTGGGCATGAGCATCGTAAAATCCCGGATAGATAGCTTGCCCTTCCGCATCGATATACGCCTTGGCCGTATACTGCTGTTCGATGTGTTCGTTGGAGCCTATTGCGATAAACTTTCCGTCTTTAACTGCAAAAGCCTGCGCCTGACTAAACATCGAATCAACGGTGTACACATTGGCATGGTGAACAATCAGGTCAACATTTTCTTTGGAAGAACAGGCGGCAAATAGCACACAGCATAATACAAATAGAATTGGATAGTTTCTCATACCTTAAAAATAAGAAAAACTGTTTTTATTCTTCCATTTTTTGTTAGCGTCCGTGTGTGGCAGTCAGGCTGTCGCTTTCGGAAAAGACGGGAGGTTGCCGGAATGCAGGGTAGGTTTATTCAAACAAAAAAGGCTATCCAAATCATCTTGGACAGCCTTTTTAATTCAAAAATCAAAATACGTGACTAACAGTACTCGTCAAATGCTGCAACCAAATTGTCCGCAATCATTTGTGCCGGGCGACCCTCAATCATATGTCTTTCAATCATATGTACCAATTTACCATCTTTAAATAAAGCCATTGCCGGAGAAGATGGGGGATACGGCAACATGTAGTTGCGGGCAGTATTTACGGCGTCCGTTTCCATACCTGCAAAAACTGTTACTAATTTTCCTGGACGTTTTGCGTTCTTAACTGCTGCTTTTGCTGCAGGGCGGGCATTGGCCGCCGCACAACCACAAACTGAGTTTACAACCACAAACACAGTTCCTTCTGTAGCGATGGCCTGATCCACCGCTTCTGGTGTTTTTAACTCTTCGAATCCTGCGTCAACGAGCTCTTGACGCATTGGGGCTACTAAATATTCTGGATACATTATTTCTTAAGTAAAGTTTAAATTCCAATTATTTGTCTAATAGTCGCCGATGGGTTATTTTGTCTCCTCATTCAAGGAGCATCCGCCTGGCGCTCTATTTTCATTTACAAATATAGATGGAAAAGCCTGTTCCGTCAAGAAGCTTCTCTCAAATCAATGTCAGAAAATCGCTGACAGCCGAGAATCCGTTTTCCAGTCGTTGGTTGCCTTGCCCTGAAACAATACAATACTGGCCGCCTATTGCCTGCAGTTCTTTTTTCCAAATCTCCATAAAGTAATCCCGTTGTCCGGGGAAGTCCCGTAAAGGGTCGTCCTGCCAAGGAAGATCGATGTCCATCAGAAGATAAAGATCATAGGGATGCTGTTCGATTTTGTCGACGACTTCTTTAGGGGTATATTGAAATAAGTGATCGCACCAGATTTTAACGGTCATGAAAGTGGTGTCGCAGACCAGGATATTGTTTTTGGCCAAAGGGAGCAGCGCTTCCTCCAGGGCCACCTGTCCATAAAACATATTGACTTCATCCTGCAATGTATACTGATTATTGAGGCCCTGGCAATAATACCGCGAATATTCGGGTACACAAACGGTTTGTAATTTCTCGGCAAGATACTGCGCCATTGTGGACTTCCCGGTGGATTCAGGTCCTACAACAGCAATCTTAAGTAACTCATTTCCCACATCTATCGTTTTGATGAGCAATATTACGCAAAATTTTGATAGGTTTTGCGCCAGTCGCGATATCCGTTCCAGGCGATAATGGTGAACACAAAGTACAGAACTGCTGTTAACATAAGTTCTTTGTGTATGTATAAAGGGATATAGCAGATGTCTACAAACACCCACAGCAGCCAGTTTTGCAAGACTTTGCGAGTCATGAGAAATTGGGCTACAAAGCTCATCGCCGTACAGAATGCATCAATATAAGGCACGTCAGAATTTGTCTGGCTGTCCAAAAAGTATCCGAGTATACCAGTTAACAACAGGACCGCCAAAATACTCAGGAGTAGTTCCAGCTTGCTGGCTTTGACAATGGGTTTCTTTTTTTCCTCTTTTCGTTTTAACCAGTAGTACCAGCCATAGACAGCGGTACACAGAAAATAAAACTGGAGCACGGCATCCCCGTATAATCTGGTGCCATAAAACAGAATAGCGTAGGAGCTGACGCTAATAATACTTATTGGCCAGTTCCAGATATGCTGTCTGGCAGCCAGGTAAACACATAGGAAGCCCGTAAGGGTGCCCAGCCATTCGAGCCAAGTAGTCTGAGCAAACTGACTGGCAATTTGCTGAAAGAAATCCTGCATGCGGCGTTTTATAAAGTTACGCCTAATATACGAAGTCTAACCTAATGTCAGCTACTGAACCTGCTTATTCGCACAGTTGGTGCTGGCAAATGATTCGGGTTTGGCTTTAAAGACAAAGCCCATGCCCATGATATAACCCATAGCTTCTTTGAGAGCAACATTTGACTGAAAATTTGGATTGGTGTTAATGTCGGCGTGGACTTCGAGGTCTACTTTGTGTTTTTCGAGGAGGGGGCAGAGTTGGTAGGCAATGTCGATGGATTTCTGGACTTCGAGCAACATCCTTTCTTTGATGCTCATCCGGTGGTGCCTTTTGTCCCGTTGGATGAACATAAATCCACCTTTATGTTCCCTGAGAAAGACGATGACGGTAGCGAAGTCGATAATTCCTCTCTTGACCTGGGAGTCGGTGCCGATATAAACCTTGAGTTTATTGCCGAGGGCATCTTCCCGTTTGATGACTTCTTCAACAGCATCGTAAATTGTGGAGCGAATGGATTCGCCATTGTATTTTTGCCATCTCATAGTGATATAAATTAGATATAAAAAAATAAAACTTCATCATTGATTTAAATTTACTGAATTTCAATGAGCTAAGTGTTAATTTAATTTTAAATAATTATCCACATCAATGGTGTTTTTCACCATAGGCAAGGTCTCCAGCATCGCCTAGTCCGGGGACAATGTACGCTTTTGTAGTCAATTCGTGGTCTACATCGCCAACCCAGATATGGGCGGTCGGGATAAAGGCTTTAACATGGTTTAATCCTTCTTCAGAAGCGATAGCGGCAACGATATGCAGTTCCTTGATATCGTACTCCGCAAGGAGTTCTTTGCAACAAAGGACAAGACTCTTGCCGGTAGCAAGCATGGGGTCCACGATAATAACCGTCCGGTTATCTAAATTAGGAGTGTTGACATATTCCTTATGAATCTCAAACTCGCCACTCTTTTTTGTATGTCTATAGGCTGCTATGAAAGTATTGTCCGCATGATCAAACACATTGAGTAATCCCTGGTGAAAGGGGAGCCCCGCTCTCAATATGGTTGCGAGCACCGGTTGCTCCATCAGCAAATGCGTTTTGGCGACTCCCAGAGGGGTTTCTACTTCCACAGGTCTGAAGGCCATGGTTTTGCTGATCTCGTAGGCAAAAACTTCTCCTAGCCGCTCCAGATTCCTGCGAAAGCGCATCCTGTCCCGCTGAATAGTGACATCTCTCAGTTCCGCAATAAAATGATTTGCAATGCTGTTTTGGGTAGATAGAATAGTGACCATGACGTGATTGCTAGTTCAGTAAGCTAAAGATAGTAAATAATCAACTGAAAGTAATAACATCTGCAGCATTATTATGGTTTGATATAAAATGGTAAAAAAATTAGTAAATTTGTTTACAGACCATAGCAGGATATGGCCTAGACCACATGTTACGAATCACAGCATTTACAGCTCGCATCTTTTTTGTCGGAAGGGATGAATTTTTTCGCTGAGCCCGGACAGGTATTCGTGTACTGAAGAAGCTGAAATAATTTTCTTTAAGAAATTGGAATTGTATGAAATTTGAATTGACATCAGAGTATAAACCTACAGGCGATCAGCCAGAAGCAATTAAAGAATTGGTCGCCGGGGTACTACAGGGCGAGCAGTATCAGACTCTTCTAGGCGTCACAGGATCTGGTAAAACATTTACCGTGGCCAACGTAATTCAGGAGACGCAGAAACCGACTTTGATACTGAGCCACAACAAGACACTGGCCGCACAGTTGTATGGAGAATTCAAACAGTTTTTTCCCAAAAACTCTGTCAATTATTTTGTTTCCTATTATGATTATTACCAACCGGAAGCTTTTATTGCCTCGACCAATACCTATATCGAAAAAGACCTGGCGATCAATGAGGAAATTGAAAAACTGCGCCTGGCAACAACCTCTGCTTTGATGTCCGGCCGCCGGGATATCGTGGTGGTTTCTTCGGTATCCTGTATCTATGGTATGGGAAATCCGGAGGATTTTTCGCGGTCGATTTTTCGTTTCGGTGTGGGGATGACTGTCAGCCGCAACGCCTTTTTGCACAAACTGGTTGAAATCCTGTACTCGCGGACGACGACAGAGTTCAAACGCGGTACCTTTCGTGTTAAAGGGGATACGGTAGATGTGTTTCCGGCGTATCTGGACAATGCGATCCGGATTTCTTTTTTTGGTGATGAAATTGACGAATTGAGCGAGATAGATCCCGTTTCTGGCAAAACATTGAATAAAATGGAGGATCTCGCACTTTTTCCTGCAAACCTGTTTGTGACGCCAAAAGAGAAATTCAAGGAATCCATATGGGCTATTCAGGATGAATTGCTGCATCGCAAAGCGCAGCTCGAAGAGGAAGGGCTGATGCTCGAAGCCAAACGCTTGGAGGAGCGGGTCAACTATGATCTGGAAATGATGCGCGAATTGGGGTATTGTTCAGGTATAGAGAATTATTCCCGTTTTTTCGATGGCAGAAAACCCGGCATGCGTCCATTCTGCTTGCTGGATTATTTTCCGGAAGATTATCTCCTGGTCATTGACGAGAGCCATGTGACCCTGCCGCAGCTGCGGGCCATGTACGGTGGTGACCGCTCGCGCAAAGTATCCTTGGTGGAGCATGGTTTCCGCTTGCCAGCTGCACTGGACAATAGACCACTGAACTTTCCTGAGTTTGAGTCTTTGACGAATCAGACTATCTATGTGTCAGCGACTCCGGGGGATTACGAACTGCAACAGACAGAGGGGGTTGTTGTGGAACAGGTTATTCGACCGACTGGGCTACTGGATCCGGTCATAGAGGTGCGTCCGGCAATCAATCAGGTGGACGATTTCCTGGAAGAAGTGGATAAAACCGTAAAAGATGGAGGGCGTGTCCTGGCAACGACGCTGACGAAGCGTATGGCGGAAGAACTCACAAAATATATGGCCAAGCTCAATTTAAAGGTGCGCTATATACACTCGGAAATCAAGACATTGGAGCGTGTGGAGATTTTGCGGGGACTGCGTCTCGGTGAGTTTGACATATTGGTTGGGGTGAATTTGCTGCGGGAGGGCCTCGATTTGCCCGAAGTGACCTTGGTGGCTATCCTCGATGCCGATAAAGAAGGATTTTTGCGGTCAGAACGTTCGCTTATACAGACCATTGGACGTGCCGCAAGGAATGACCGTGGACGGGTCATCATGTATGCGGATAAGATGACGGATAGTATGCGCGTAACGATAGATGAAACAAACCGCCGAAGAGATAAACAGATGAAATACAATCTGGAGCACGGGATTACACCGCGAACGGTGGGTAAGACCAGGGAAGAGATCTTGGAGCAGACTTCAGTTGCGGATTTCTCTGCTGCTGAACCAAAAGTATATGTTGAACCTGATCCGGCGCAGGCCGTAGCCGCCGATCCGGTGATGCAGTACCTCAGTGAAAAGGATCTGAAGAAAGCGATTGAAAATGTCCGTAAGAAGATGGACAAAGCAGCTAAAGAGATGGACTTTCTGGAAGCAGCCAAATATCGGGACGAAATGTTTTCATTGGAAAAGCTTTACGAAGAGCGTTTTTCCTAACCATCTTGTTTATCGCATTTAAGCGGGCACCAGGTTGGTTCTTCTTTTTTTGAGCTCCTCATAAGAAGTGTATACTGCATCGAATTTGAATGGTGCGGTATTTTTCGTGTATACTGTTCGGCTTTGCCGTTGAATAATATTGTTCAATTGTTAACATATTTTGCGAAAATCAAATTCTTCTGCCTAAATTAGGGCTTTAATCTAAACTAAAGCATACAATAAATGAAAAAGCCAATTCTGGTTGTCAAATTTGGATCGGCTTCTATCACCACGAAAGAGGGAGAAGTTGACGAACGTATTGTTTTGGAGATTGCCAGGCAGATTGCTTCCTTACAGAAGAAATATAATATTGTTCTGGTATCTTCGGGTGCTGTTGCTGCAGGAAAGCGTTTTCTCCCGAGTTACACCGGAACTTTATCGGAGCGGAAAGCTGCGGCGGCCATTGGGAATCCGATTCTCATCAATACCTATTCGACTTATTTCAGGCCTTTTAAGATTTCGCTTGCGCAGAGCCTGTGTGAAAGGCATCATTTTTCTAACCGCGATCAGTTCCTGCAGCTTAAAAATACCTATGAAGAGCTGTGGCGAAATAACGTTATTCCGATTGCGAATGAAAACGATGTGGTAAGCAACAAAGAACTGAAATTTTCGGACAACGACGAACTGGCAACATTGATAGCTGTAGGCTTTGGTGCGGAGAAACTGCTGTTCAGTACCTCTGTTCCGGGGGTACTGGATACCGATAATAAAATCATAGACCGGATCGAGACGATCGACCGGGAGGTCCTTGGGCTGGCCCGAAAGGACAAGTCTGCTGTCGGTCTCGGAGGAATGACATCGAAATTGAATTTTGCGCGGCTGGCCAATCAGATGGGGATTGCTGTTGTGATTTTTAGTATGCAGACTGAAGATGCCATAAAGAAAGCGGTCAAGCACGAGACCGGTACCCTGTGTATGCCGGAGAGCAAGAAGATTTCTTCCCGGAAGAAATGGCTTGCGAGCGGCAGTCTAATCAAGGGTGAGCTGATGGTAGACAGGGGGGCTGAGGAAGCACTTTTAAAGCATAAGAGTCTACTTGCCGTTGGGGTAACGCGGGTCGTCGAACATTTTGAAAAAGGGGAGGTGCTGAATATTGTCAATTTGGATGGAGTCACTATTGCGGTTGCACGGGCCAAGATGGATTCGTCCTTATTCGCACAGTCCAGTAAGAAGAATTTGGAAATTGCACATGCAAATGATATCGTATTGTTATGAGTGAATCAATCGTAGAACAGTTACAGGCAGCGACCAGGGCCAAACAATTTTTACAGCAACTTGCTTCCGAAGCAAAAATCGGAATCTTGAATGCGATAGCGGCCGCACTTATAGAACAGGAGAAAGCTATACTTGAGGCCAATAAGCTGGATCTGGACCGGATGGATGATGAAGATCCGAAAAAAGACCGGCTATTGCTGAATAGTGACCGGCTGCTGGGGCTGTCAGAAAGTGTCAGGCAGATCGCTACACTGGCCGATCCGACAGATCAGCTGTTGCTTAAGAAAGTGCTGCCCAATGGGCTGGAGATAGAAAAGATTACTGTCCCATTGGGTGTAGTGGGCGTCATTTATGAATCGAGACCCAACGTCACGATTGATGTTGCAGCCCTCTGTATTCAATCAGGCAACGTGTGCCTATTGAGAGGCGGTTCGGACGCCTTATATACCAATGAAGCACTGCTGAAAGTAATATATGCAGTGCTGGAAGCAAGAAGCATACCCAAGGAGATCGTACAACTGCTACCGGTAGACCGCAAGCATGTGTCAGAACTTCTGGAAGCTACCCGGTATGTGGATATCATTATCCCGCGTGGTTCGCAGTCTCTAATCGATTTTGTGCGGGCCAATGCCAAGGTTCCTGTTATTGAAACAGGGGCTGGGGTATGTCATACCTATGTTGATGAGACGGCTGATCTTGATATGGCCGCAAAGATTGTAGCCAACGCTAAAATCTCGAGGCCTTCGGTCTGCAATTCGCTGGATACAGTATTGGTGGACCGGTCGGTAGCGGGAACCTTCTTGACTAAGTTAATTCCATATTTCGAAGAAGCTGGCGTCGAAGTTTTTGCCGATCCTGTTGCCTTCGAACTCATGCAGCATCAACATTTTGCAAATTTAGCAGCAGCAGAGGAGGCAGATTTTGGAAGAGAATTTTTAGATTTGAAGTGTTCGGTAAAAACAGTGGACGGATTGGACGAGGCGCTGTCGCATATTGAAAGATATTCGTCCAAACATTCGGAATGTATCGTTTCTTCCAATGAAGTTCATATTGAGCGTTTTCTGAACGTCGTCGATGCGGCTGCGGTTTATGTCAATGCATCAACGCGTTTTACCGATGGGGGAGAGTTTGGGTTGGGAGCCGAAATAGGCATCTCGACGCAGAAACTTCACGCCAGAGGGCCATTTGCCCTGGAAAAATTAGTAACAGAAAAATGGGTGGTCCGTGGTAATGGGCAAATCCGATAAAATAAATCATGGGATTAAGTTATAAGAAAGATGTATTGTTGAACTGGATCGAAGAGATCGGTAAATTTCTGCGCATATGGACAGAAGGCCACCATGCACTGACGGAGGCTGACGATCCTGCTGTATTTGACACTGCTTATCAGAAGTTCTTCGAAAAAGACAGGATACATTTCTTGCAGCTTGCTGAAAGTGATCTGATAGCTTATGTCAAGGCAGAGCTTCAGCCGCAGCAGCTGCGTCCGCTGGCATTGACCCTGCTGTTCGATGGTATGCAGGCGAAGCCTGATGAACAAAAGAACCTATTGGGCAAAGCAAAACTGCTTCTCAATCTGGCAATGACCGAAACGGCTAGTTTTGATTTTCAAGACTACCAATATCTGGCTATGATTGACAGTAAATTGAACAACTCGTAAATGTCCCGGCGGCATTTAAACACAACAGCACTCCCGGTTACTAGCAATAAGAAGTTTTAACGTAGAATTTCACGGGCGATGACCAACCGTTGTATCTCAGAAGTTCCCTCGTAGATTTGTGTGATTTTGGCATCGCGCATCAGACGTTCGACATGGTATTCTTTCACATAACCATAACCACCATGGATCTGTACAGCCTCTACAGTATGCTTCATAGCTACCTCCGAAGCATGTAGTTTGGCCATAGCAGCTTCTTTACCATAAGGTAGCCCCTGATCCTTAGTCCAGGCCGCTTTATAGGTCAATAGTCTGGCAGTTTCAATATCAACATCCATGTCAGCGAGTTTGAACTGTATCGCCTGATGTTCGGCAATTGGTTTTCCGAAAGTTTTCCTTTCTTTGGAATATGCGAGTGCGAGGTCGTAGGCGCCGGCGGCAATGCCCAGGGCCTGAGCTGCTATGCCGATGCGTCCGCCATCCAAGGTTTTCATGGCGAACTTAAATCCGAAGCCATCCTCACCAATGCGGTTTTCTTTTGGTACCCTCACATCAGAAAATAGCAGTGAGTGTGTGTCCGAACTGCGTATGCCCAGTTTATTCTCTTTAGGACCGATAGTGAAGCCCGGTAATCCTTTTTCCACAATCAGTGCATTGATTCCCTTGTGGCCTTTTTCGGGGTGAGTCTGCGCAATGACGATGTAGATATCGGCGTGACCGCCATTGGTGATCCAATTTTTGGTTCCATTCAACAGGTAATGGTCGCCTTTGTCCTCCGCGATGGTATGCTGTGACGTAGCGTCCGATCCCGCTTCAGGTTCGGACAAGGCGAAAGCGCCTAGCATTTCGCCTTTAGCCAGGGGGACAAGATACTTTTGTTTCTGTTCTTCGGTTCCGAAAGCATGGAGACCATATAACACCAGTGAGTTATGTGCTGAGACAATGACTGCGGTGGAAGCATCGATTTTGGCGATCTCCTCGAGCACTAGTACATAGGCTAACGTATCCATTCCAGAGCCTCCGTATATTTCGGGCGTCATAATGCCCATGAAGCCCAGTTCAGCCATTTTGCGGACAAATTCGGATGGAAATTGAGCGTCTTCGTCGCGCTGTATCACACCCGCCTTTAGTTCTTGGGCAAACTCCCGCGCTGCATCACGGATCATTTTGTGTTCTTCGCTTAGTTCAAAGTTCATGGTCTACTAATTTGAGGTTTATCAATTATTTTTCGGATATGTCTACCCCTGTAGGCAATACGCTTTCAGCGAGTCAACGCTGTAAATCTGTCTATTTACCTGAATTATCCAAATATACGAATATATATTATGCAAGCATAGTATTATATAAATAGAATTTTCATTTTAATCTAAGAATTTGGCCAATTATTTGTTTGCTAATTTTAATCTACTATATTTGTAGAGTATGTAGTTTTGAACAGATTTAAACAAAAAGATTATGAGTTTAAGATTAGGAGACGAAGCGCCAAACTTTAAGGCGCAGACAACCATCGGTGAAATTGATTTTCACGATTATATTAAAGATAGCTGGGTGGTATTTTTCTCACATCCGTCTGATTACACTCCGGTATGTACAACAGAGCTGGGCCGTACGGCAAAACTAAAATCTGAGTTCGACAAACGTGGTGTTAAAGCTATTGCCCTGAGTGTTGACAGCGTAAGTGATCATCTGGACTGGATCAACGATATTAACGAAACGCAGCAGACAGAAGTAAACTTTCCTGTCATTGCCGATGAGGACCGTCACATTGCGGAATTGTACGATATGATTCATCCCAATGCATCTGCAACAGCAACGGTACGTTCAGTGTTTATTATCGGGCCGGACAAGAAAATAAAGTTGACATTAACCTACCCCGCGTCTACAGGAAGGAATTTTGACGAGATTTTGCGCGTCATCGACTCTTTGCAATTGACGGCAGACTATCAGGTGGCTACACCTGCGGACTGGAAACATGGCGAAGATGTGATTGTCGTACCAGCTATCAAAACAGAAGATATTCCAGCTAAGTTCCCGAAAGGTTACAAGGAAATCAAACCGTATTTGAGGACAACGCCACAACCGAACCTGTAAGTGTTCGGCAAATGCGATGTGCCTGTTATGCAAACGTCAATCTTCCATAAGATTGACGTTTTTATTTTAACGGCTTATCGTCCTCTCTCTCCGTCGACGTACCTTAAGGTTATTTCAGTACGCTGGCCATTAGCTGATGTTACCGCAAACCTTGATAGCGCTGAAAATAGAAAGTATCTTTTGGACCGATAAAGAGAAGGTATTTTAAATAAAAAAAGGCAGTGCTTGAGCACTACCTTTTTTGGGCATTAAAATTACAGTTTAATATACTTTGACCATATAGATATAGTCCTGTAGTTTTTTGATCTGTTCGGTTCTTGGCAGACCTGCCAACGTGTTTTTCTTATTAATTTTTACTTCAGCCGACAATGAGTCCGTTGGGATAGCTGCAATCGCATTCATTATGGATTTGGTTTTAATGGCAAATGCAGCACCATCGATTCCTCTTTGTTTACCCGATATAATTCCGATTACGTTTCCTTTGCTATCCAGCACAGGGCCGCCGCTGTTGCCCGGGTTGACAGGGACAGAGATCTGATATGCAATCGTGTCTCCGGCGTAACCTGTGGATGAGCTGAGGTAGCCCTGCCCGTACACTGCTTCGTCTCTAGGAAAACCAATCGTATAGATATCTTCCCCTAAATCTGAAGTTGATGTTTTGAAGGTATAGGGCAGACTTTTAACCTTTTTGAAATTCTTATCTGCGATGTACAGGATCGCTAGATCCTTGCTGGCATCCGTATGGACAACCTGAGCTTTGTACGACTCGCCTTTACTGTTCTGTAAATAGATGGAATCAGCCCCGCTGATGACGTGGTAATTGGTGACCACATAACCATCGGTGGTGAGCATAAAACCAGTCGCACCAAATTGGCTTTCACCGGCCGTTACTGATTTCTTGTCATTGATATCCCTAATTGCTGCATTGTGCGCATTCACATTCTTTTTGACATTATTCATATCACGGCGCAAAGCACTGTAATCAGAAGATGCTTTTTCCAGGTTGCTATAATAACCACTTAACCATAATGTGCCAAATACTGCAAATACGGCCACTACCGCCGCTACTAAAGAACTTGCTTTGATTCGCTCCCAAAGAGAAATAACAGCGGACTGTTTCATTGGAACCACTTTGGTGGTTCTGCTCTGAGATTGATGGTATTCTTTAGCTGATTTTGCCAATGCGTTTTTGAAATCAAGCCTTTGGCTTGTCTCTTTCATATGAGCAACAAAATCGCGATGTTGTTGTAATTGGGCAGCATAGGAAGGGTGTTCAGCACAGAAAGATTCGAATGCTGCTTGTTCTGCCGCTGCTAACTCGCCGCGGAGATATTGGTCAGCCCACTCGAAAAATTCGCTTTGATTCATTGTTCCCATGGTGTTACTCAAATTTACTCTGTTGAAAAAAATATTTTTTTCAGCCTCTGCAGGCATTTATATTTTTGAGTCTTGGCGTTATCTGTATTGGTGTAACCAAACTTTTCACAGATGTCCTGCATCGAGTGGTTTAAGATATAGAAATCATATAAGATGGTCTTACACGGTTCTCCCATTTTCTCCAGCGCCAGTTCCATTTGATCGAACTTCTTTTCGAGTTCTTGATGCTGCTGTAAATCTTCCTCCTCAAAAAGGGAATCTTCATAGCCGCTAATGTCACTATTGCCAAAACCAGCACGATTGAGCTGTTTAAGCCAAAGCCTTCGGCAAATGGAGTAAAGATATGTCTTTAGCTTGCTGCTGAGCTCAAAATCACCTTTGGTCACTTTGTCATAGAGCACGATTACAGCCTCCTGAAAGATATCTTTTGCTTCATCCTCACTTCCGTTGTTTTGCAGTATCATATGGCTTATGGAGGGGTAATACCGCTTATAGATAGTATCTATCGCTAAGCTGCTTCCGCCCTTAATGCCTTCAATGATTTGCTCATCATCTTCTAGCAGGATTGATTTACCGAATTTACTCACCTATTAATACCTTAATGCTTAAATTGTAACCCGTTGAAAAATGAAAATATTCAAAATATTTTCAAACGTAAACTTTTATTTGTTGAATGCGAAATCTATAATCAAAAATACAGCTTATTCCTTGAAAGCGAAAGCATTTGTTTTTTTGCTCTTCTATTCCAGTTGCTTTCTTTATTTTATGTATCGAAAAAGTTTCGCAATCGAGTGCTTTGACTATCTGCTTGTTATTCCTATAAAATGAACTTACATTTGGTCGTCCTGAATTAAAATGCTTACATACATGATGTTAAGAAAATCTATCTTTTTTTCAACCATTTTGGCCTCACTGCTGCCGTTCGGTTTTCGTCCTGCAGCCGCACAATCTCCTAACCCACATATCCCCGGCTTTCAGTATGAACACACGCTGGCCCCCAGTGGTCATGAATGGGAATCCCCCCAGCTATTGGCCCTCAATAAGGAACTGCCACACGCCTCCTTTTTCTCTTTTAAAAACGTTGAAAGTGCCCGAAAAGTACTTCCAGAGCATAGTGATTTCTGGCTTTCTTTAAATGGGAACTGGAAATTCCATTGGGTAAAGACGCCGGAGGAGCGGCCAAAGGATTTCTTCGATCCCAGATACGATGTGACTGCCTGGGAGTCGGTCCCCGTTCCGATGAGCTGGAATATCTTTGGTATCCAAAAAGATGGCAGTCTAAAATACGGTGTGCCGATTTATACAAATCAGCGGGTTATCTTTCACCATCAGGTGAAAACCGATGACTGGCGCGGCGGCGTCATGCGGACGCCGGCAAAAGACTGGACGACTTACGTTTATCGCAATGAAGTAGGCTCATATAGACGTAACTTTACCGTTCCAGCAACCTGGGATGGCCGTGAAGTTTTTATCAATTTTGATGGCGTCGATTCTTTCTTCTACCTCTGGATCAACGGTAAGTATGTGGGGTTTTCAAAGAATTCAAGAAATGTAGCTTCGTTTAATATCACCACTTTTTTGAGACCTGGAGCAGAGAACGTTCTGGCGGTTGAAGTTTACCGTAATTCGGATGCGTCATTTTTGGAGGATCAGGATATGTTCAGGCTTCCCGGCATATTCCGGGATGTCGCATTGACGTCGACCCCGAAAATACAGATACAAGATCTGGCAGCGATACCCGAATTGGATAGTAACTATGTGGATGGTACACTAAAAATCAGGACGAACGTCCGCAATCTGAGTGGTAAAAAAGCCGCTGGCTATAAGATTGCGTATTCCTTATACCAAAATGAATTATATAGCGACCAGAATACCTTAGTTGACCAGGTAGAAACAATCGCTGCCGTACCTGAACTCGATGCGAAAACGACACATACGATAGGGGCCATTTTGGCCGTTAAGCATCCAAATAAATGGTCTGCTGAATTACCTCACCGTTACACCCTGGTTGCAGAATTAAAGGACAGGAAAAACCGGACAGTGGAAGTAGTTTCGACCTATGTGGGCTTTCGGAAAGTTGAAATTAAGGACACCAAGGCCAGCGATGACGAATTTGGTTTGGCTGGACGTTACTTTTATGTCAACGGTAAGACTGTTAAACTGAAGGGTGTCAACCGGCACGAGACCAATCCCAAACACGGCAAGGTGGTGACCCGTGAACAGATGGAAGCCGAAGTGAGGTTGATGAAACGCGCTAATATTAACCATGTCCGTAATTCGCATTATCCTGAACCAGCATACTGGTATTATCTCTGTGATAAATATGGTATTTACCTTGAAGATGAAGCCAATATTGAGAGTCACCAGTATTATTATGGGAAAGAATCTCTTTCTCATGTGCCGGAATGGAAAGCAGCGCATGTGGCACGTAATATTGAAATGGTCCGTGCGACGATCAATCATCCTTCCGTGGTGATCTGGTCGCTTGGAAATGAAGCCGGACCGGGCAATAATTTTGTGGCAGCCTATGAAGCCATCAAGAAAATAGATACATCAAGACCTGTGCAGTATGAGCGGAACAACGCTATTGTTGATATAGGTTCAAATCAGTATCCTTCCATCGACTGGGTGAGGGGTGCCGTAAAAGGGACGTATAAGTTAAAATATCCCTTCCATATTTCAGAGTATGCGCATTCTATGGGCAATGCTGCCGGAAACTTGATCGACTATTGGGAGGCAATTGAATCGACCAACTTTTTCATGGGAGGCGCAATCTGGGACTGGATCGACCAGGCCATGTACTACTATGATAAAAATACCGGTGAACGCTTCCTGGCGTATGGAGGAGACTTTGGCGATAAGCCAAATGACGGTACTTTTGTCAACAATGGGCTAATATTTGCCGATATGAAACCCAAACCTCAGTATTACGAAGTAAAGAAGGTATACCAGAATGTGGCCGTCACCGCCATCAATATGCAAGCGGGTAAAATTGAGCTGTTTAATAAAAACTACTTCAAAGATCTGAGCGAGTATAATGCACGATGGTCGCTATATAAAGATGGCGTCGAGGTGGAGGGAAGCGGCGGCATCCTGCCTGCGTCGGAGCTACCTGGGCCACGTCAACGTAGGCAGATCGTGTTACCTATCGGTTATGAAAAACTGGATGCGGGCTCCGAATACTTTATAAAAGTACAGTTCTTACTGAAAGAGAACAGCGCCTGGGCGGATAAAGGCTATGTGCAGATGGAGGAGCAACTGTTTGTCAAAGCAGCTCAGAATAAACCGTCTATTGCTACAGTGGCAAAGGGCAGTACTCCTGTACTGAATAAAGAAGGTGATTTACAAGTTATAAAAGGCGAGCAGTTTGTCGCCAAATTTGACAATAAAACAGGCACGATTCATAGCCTGCTGTATGGCAATAAACAGATTATCCGCGAAGGCGAAGGACCTAGGCTGGATGTGTTACGCGCTCCGGTGGACAATGATAACTGGGCTTATCAACAATGGTTTGAGAAAGGGCTGCACAACCTCAAACATAAAGTGCTCTCGGCGGATAGTTATACCAGGAAAGACGGTGCGCTCATACTAACTTACACTGTAGAATCTCAAGCACCCTACGGTGCTTCCTTATTGGGGGGTACCTCAGGAACCTATTCTCTCAAGGAACATAGCGACAAGCCGTTTGGTGAGGACGACTTTAAATTCACGAGCAACCAGATCTGGACGATTTATAAAGATGGTTCGATTGAGCTGTCTTCGAGCGTGACATCGAATAATGCCAGTGTTGTGCTCGCGCGGCTGGGCTACTCACTACAATTGCCGGGCGAATACCATAACTACAGTTATTACGGCCGCGGGCCGATCAATAATTATGCAGATCGCAAAACTGCACAATTTATTGAACTGCACAAAAGTACTGTAAAAGATCAGTTTGTGCCATGGCCTAATCCGCAGAGCATGAGTAATAATGAAGATGTCCGCTGGGCTGCCCTGACCAACGACAGCGGACAAGGTGTGCTCTTTGTTGCAAAAGACCGTTTGTCTACCTCTGCTTTGGAATATAGCGAGCTAGAACTCACATTTGCGCCACATCCACACCAATTACCCAGAAGTTCTGGCGTGCATCTGCATCTGGATGCGGCAGTTACGGGGCTAGGTGGGAATAGCTGTGGACAAGGGCCACCATTGGAAAAAGACCGCGTAAAGGCTGTTCCAACTTCGTTGGGCTTCCTTATCCGTCCGGTGCAACAGGCTAATTTAAGAGAACAGGCTCATGTCGCTGCAGCTGGAGACGTACCTATTTCGATTACCCGGGCTAGTAGCGGTGAGGTATCCGTTCTCTCTGGAAATGCCGTAGAGCCTATTGTCTATAGCGTGAACAATGGGAAGGCCAAGAGGTATACAGCACCTTTTGACCTTCGTCAGGGCGGAAATGTGACGGCTTGGTATCAGGGGAATGAGAAATTGAAGGTGACGCAGCAATACACGAAAATTGAGACCGTACCTATGGAAGTTGTATTTGCTTCGAGTCAGGAGACGGGAGAGGGAAATGCAGCCAACTTGTTAGATGGGGATCCATCGTCCATCTGGCATACCATGTATTCCGTAACCGTCGCGCAATATCCGCATTGGGTTGATTTTGATGCCGGGAGTATAAAGACGATCAAGGGATTTACATTTTTGCCGAGGCAGGATGGTTCCAATGGTGATATAAAGGATTATAAAATTCAGGTAAGTAAAGATGGTAAAAACTGGGAAGATCTGATGTCGGCCTCATTCGAGCGCAGCAAAAAACTCAAAACTGTCCGCTTTGAAAGTCCCGTTAAAGGGCGTTACATCCGGTTTACAGCGTTGAGCTCACAGCGCGGGGATGATTTCGCTTCCGGGGCAGAATTTGCTGTCATCGCTGAATAGACCATGCTGAAAATTTTTGGGAGCGACCACCTGCATCCGCAGGTGGTGGTTTTATGGGGAGATTACTGTAGCAAGTGGAACAACCGAGGAACTGGTGGAACAGATTGGGAGATGCCCTTCAAGGGCGTTGCAATATGAGTTAAACAAACGCGGATAAGTATATAAACAAAAAAAGCATCATTTGAGGAAATGATGCTTTTTTTGTTGGCGGTCTGGACGGGACTCGAACCCGCGACCCCATGCGTGACAGGCATGTATTCTAACCAGCTGAACTACCAGACCAACGTTGGATTGTTTAAAATTTTAGCGGTCTGGACGGGACTCGAACCCGCGACCCCATGCGTGACAGGCATGTATTCTAACCAGCTGAACTACCAGACCTAAAATCTTAAGGATTGTTTTTAAGTTTTGGCGGTCTGGACGGGACTCGAACCCGCGACCCCATGCGTGACAGGCATGTATTCTAACCAGCTGAACTACCAGACCTAAAAATCTTAAAAACTTATTTTGTTAAAGAACGTGATGAACTTTTGGCTCTATCTTGAAGCGGTCTGGACGGGACTCGAACCCGCGACCCCATGCGTGACAGGCATGTATTCTAACCAGCTGAACTACCAGACCTCAACCCTTCCTCTCAGAAGGTGTGCAAATATAGCGTTTGTTTACGTATCTGCAAAGGTTTTTTGAAAAAAACTACTCTACTTGGCCTTCTTTCATCTTCTCCGCATTCTCTGCAAATTGCAATGCGTCGATAATACCTTGAATATCACCATCCATGATAGCAGGCAGATTATACATCGTCATTCCGATGCGATGTTCAGTTACACGGCCCTGAGGATAGTTGTAGGTCCGGATCTTGGCAGAGCGGTCTCCAGTGGATACCAAAGTCTTTCTTTTGGCCGCGATGTCGCCGTTCTTTTTATTCAGTTCGAGTTCATAAAGCTTGTTGCGCAGCATTTCCATGGCCAGTTCGCGGTTAGCTAACTGCGAACGTTCGACCTGACAGATAACGACAATTCCGGTAGGTTTATGCGTGAGCTGTACTTTGGTCTCTACTTTGTTGACGTTCTGCCCACCAGCACCGCCGGAGCGTGAGGTCTGCATCTCAATATCACCGGGATTGATTTCGACGTCTACGTCTTCGGCCTCCGGTAATACAGCGACAGAGGCAGCCGAGGTGTGCACACGGCCCTGAGTTTCTGTATCAGGTACACGCTGGACACGGTGTACTCCGGATTCATACTTTAACTGCCCATAAACATCTTCACCGATTACTTTTAGAATAACCTCTTTATAGCCGCCGGATGTTCCCTCAGTGACATCCATCACCTCGTTGCGCCAGCCTTTACTTTCAAAATAACGGGTGTACATACGGTAAAGATCACCGGCAAATAAGGCTGCTTCATCACCTCCTGTTCCACCACGGATCTCGATAATGGCGTTTTTGGCATCTTCAGGATCTTTCGGAATGAGCATCAAACGGATTTCTTCCTCCTTCTGCTCTTTTTCCACCAGCAATAGATCCAATTCCTCCTTAGCCATCTCACGAAGCTCCTGGTCTTTTTCGTTCATGATGATGTCCTTATTGGTTTCGATATTGCTGACCATATTTTTATAAATATGATATTGCTCAACGATTTTGCCCAGATCTTTGTATTCTTTATTCAGTTTGGCAAAACGTTTCATATCTTGCATGGTTTCAGGGTTGCTCAATTCGGCTTCCACTTCTTCCCATCTTTCTTTGATCGCTTGTAATTTATCTAACATATATCAAAAATGCTTCTTCTAGGAATTATGACCTAGATTACTATTGAGTGTACAAAAGTAAGGAAATTTTGTTGCTTTTGAACTACCTAGGCAGCTATTAATGAGCGGAAACTGCTTTTAATCCAATGATAGAAGCGATCAGGGTGAAAATAAAGAATATGCGCCAGAAGTCTGCGGGTTCTTTGAAGAAGATTATGCCCATTAAGACCGTGCCTACAGCACCTATTCCGGTCCATACCGCGTAGGCTGTGCCAAGGGGAAGCGTTTGAGTCGCTTTGATCAGTAAGCCCATGCTCGCAGCCAGAAACACAATAAAGGCACCATACCACAACCATTGTTCACTGCCTTGCGCGTCTTTCGCTTTTCCGAGACAAGTGGTAAAACCAATTTCACACAATCCGCCGAGAATTAAAAATATCCAGTTCATATTTTATCTTTTTTGTTTCTGCAACAAAGGTCTGTCTTTTGTGCCAAAATAGTTTTAACATTTGTTAAAAATTGGACTGTATATTGGCGCGGATCCGGCTGAGGGTCACTTGGCTAACCCCCAGATAGGAGGCAATATAACCGAGCTTGATGCGCTGTATATATTGCGGGTATTTTTTCAGTAATTCGGCGTATCGCTCCTGAGCCGTACTAAATAGCTTGGACATGGAGCGCTGTTCGGCTTTGATAAACTCCAGCTCAGCCATTTTCCGACCCCAATTGGCAATGGCGATATCGCTTTCATATAATTCAAACAACTGTTCCTGATCGATCTGATACACTGTACTTTCTTCGAGCAGATCGATATTTTCATAACCCGCGGTACCGTGGACATAGCTATTCATGGATATCAGTGTCCCGCCCGGTGACACAAAATCCAACGTAATCTGCCGCTCGGAGGTCTCATAATATACCCTGGCCAGTCCTGAACCCAGAAAGTAAATGCTGTGCTGTATTTTATCCTGTTGGACGAGTATGCTGTTGCGTTTGCAAACCAGTTTCTTGCTGATCTGCTCTATTTTAGCGCTGCTGTCTGGATTCATAAAATGATAGCTCTGCAGGCAATCTGCTAAAGAAATTACAGCTGTTTCTCCCATTTTTCTAAACGTAAAGTTTCACCGTCCCACACCGCGTAGGTATAGTAATTGATCCATTCACCAAGATTGACAATGCGGCTGCCGGTAGGCAATGTTATATCGTAAGGCAAATGGCGGTGACCGAAGATGTAAAAATCGTGATGCCGCTTATCTTCTATTTCCTTGGCATAGCCAATAAGCCATTCCTTATCCTCGCCCAGAAATTTTTCGTCTTCATTATTGGCGAGCCTGCTGTGTTTGGACCATCGGGTGGCTATTCCAATACCTAGATTGGGGTGCAGGCGGGCAAATAGCCACTGACAAATGCGGCTTCGAAACACTTTTTTTAGCAGCTTATATTTGTAATCGCCCGATCCCAGTCCATCACCATGGTGGATAAAAAATAGTTTGTTGTCCAGCTCCAGTTCCAGTTCGTTGTCGATGATCTGTGCATGGAGCTCCTTTTTAAAGTAATCGAACATCCACATATCGTGGTTACCTTTAAAAAAGGTAATAGGGATTCCCAGGTCCGCGATCTCTGCCAGTTTGCCTAAAAAGCGGAGGTAACCTCTTGGGACTACGGTTTTGTATTCGAACCAAAAATCGAAGATATCGCCAACAAGATAAAGATGGGAAGCATCTGATTTGATTCGGTCCAGCCACTGTATGATGCAGCTCTCCCGCTCATGCGAACGCTCAGGGGGATAAGACCCCAGGTGGAAATCAGAGGCGAAGTAGATTTTTTTTCTCGTTGACATGTATCCAAAACTAAACAAAATGGCGGCGAATACAAAATTCGCTCCAATATCTTATATGCGAAGCAGCCGCAGTCCATCCACAGGGTGTGATGCTAGGAACTGATAGCGGGGTACCCCTTGTTTTTGATTCAGAAGCTTGCCCATTTCTTATAGACCGGGACCGGCAGTGTGAATACTAGGATGATTATCTATTGGATACGATGGAATCTGAAATTATATTTGTTATTTTTGGTAGAAACTAGTATAAAGTTCTTTATGATAAACAAAAAAATTGGTCTTATCCTGATGATGATAGGTATGGCAGGTACAGTAACAAGTAGCTATGGGCAGCAGTTAAAATATCCATCGACAACTAAAGGAAACGTTGTTGATGAATTTTGGGGGCAAAAGGTGGCGGATCCTTACCGCTGGCTGGAAGACGACCGGTCTCCAGAAACAAAAAGCTGGGTGCAGGCGGAAAATAAAGTAACTTTTGATTATTTAAATACTATTCCTTTCCGCTCCAAACTGAAAGAACAGCTGACCGAGATATGGAATTACGAAAAAATAGGAACACCGTTCAAGGAGGGGGAGTATACCTATTTCTTCAAAAATAACGGCCTTCAGCAACATTCGGTTTTGTACCGTAAAAAAGGGGAGCAGGGAAAAGAGGAGGTCTTCCTGGATCCAAATACCTTTTCCAAGGATGGTTCAACGTCACTGGCAGATGTATCTTTTTCCAAAGACGGCAGTCTGGTGGCCTATTCGATTTCTGAAGGTGGCTCGGACTGGAGAAAAGTCATTGTCCTGCGCGCAAAGGACAAGTCGCCGGTAGGTGAAGCCCTGGTGGATGTGAAATTTTCGGGGATTGCCTGGAAGGGGAACGACGGTTTTTATTATTCCAGTTATGATAAACCCAAGGGGTCTGAACTGTCTGAGAAGACTGATCAGCATAAGTTGTATTACCACAAATTGAATACCCCACAATCCACTGATAAATTGATATTTGGTGGAATGGCCACACCACGGCGTTATGTAGGAGCTTCGTTGACAGATGATGAACGCTACCTGATTATATCAGCAGCGAATACCACCACCGGAAACGAGTTATATTATCAGGATCTGAGCCAGGCAGACAGTAAGATTATCTGTCTGCAGGATAATTTTGATGCGAATACGGGAGTCGTTGACAATATTGGAGATACTTTTCTTTTAGAGACGAACTATAAGGCGCCTAACAATCGGCTGGTGAAGGTCGATCTGAAGAATCCAGCTAGAGAGCAGTGGAAAGACGTCATTCCGGAGACAGAGAATGTGCTTTCCCTGACCACTGGCGGTGGTTATCTGTTTGCGCATTATCTGAAAGATGCTGTTTCCGTCGTCCTCCAATACGACTACACGGGAAAGAAGATCAGACAGATCGAACTGCCGGGAGTAGGTACGGCAAGTGGCTTTTCAGGAAAGAAGAAAGAGAAGGAAATTTACTTTGGCTTTTCAAATTATATTACGCCTGCGTCGAGTTATAAACTCGATGTCAATTCGGGGCAGACAAACCTTTATATCCAGCCAAAAGTCAAATTTGACAGCAATCTCTACGAGTCGAAGCAGGTTTTCTATACGTCCAAAGACGGAACCAGGGTGCCGATGATTATCACTTACAAGAAGGGGATTGATCTAAATGGGAAAAATCCAACAATTGTCTATGGTTATGGCGGATTCAACATCAGTTTGACACCTGCATTCAGTACCTCGGTAGCTGTCTGGCTGGCGAATGGCGGTGTCTACGCAGTTCCTAATTTACGTGGTGGAGGTGAATATGGACAAAAATGGCATGATGGCGGCCGACAATTCAACAAATTGAACGTCTTTAATGATTTTATCGCCGCGGCACATTATCTGCAGGAAAACGGTTATACATCACCAGAATATACCGCATTGTCAGGCGGTTCGAATGGCGGTCTGCTTGTGGGAGCCACGATGACGATCGATCCGAAAGTAGCGAAAGTTGCCCTTCCGGAAGTAGGGGTTCTGGATATGTTACGTTACCATACCTTTACAGCGGGAGCAGGCTGGTCGTACGATTATGGTACTGTCAATGATAGTAAGGAGATGTTTGAGTATCTGAAAGGATATTCGCCTGTGCATAATGTGAAAACAGGTGTTTGCTATCCGGCAACGATGGTGTTGACAGGAGATCATGATGACCGCGTCGTACCGGCACACTCTTATAAGTTTGCCTCCGAGCTCCAAGCAAAACAGGCTTGTGATAATCCCGTATTGATTCGTATAGAAACCAAAGCGGGACATGGTGCAGGGCGATCTACAGAAGTTTTGATCAATAGCACTGTCGATAAATATGCCTTTGCCCTTTGGAACATGGGGGTGAGGGAGCTCAAGTAGCCATAACGAAAAAAGAAGGACCAGTTCAATATGAATCTGGTCCTTTTGCTTTGTGTTGGACGGTGTTAATTTTCCCAGGTTTTTATGCCTTTGGCCATTTTATCCAATGTCTCCTGATAAATCGGCCGGTCATCTTCGCTAGCCATTTCTATTGCTTTATTTTGCCATTTGATCGCCTTTTCTTTTTCCCCTTTTTTATAAAGCAGATTGGCGTACGTATCAAGGAAAGCCGAACTGGGATCTTCTATGATCGATTTTTTGCTCCAGCTGATCGCCGCATCAATACATGCCGGGTCACTGCTGTTATTAAATATGGTCCAGGCAAAGGTATTGAGCTGATGCGCTGTGAAATCTTCGGAAGATAAGTAATCATTGATCGTATTTTTCATCGCAACATAATTTTTGACCTGGAGGTAATAATGTGCTTTTATTTTTTTGAACATGGGCACGAAGTCGATGTCGGGATATTTTGCGGCAAGTTCACTTTGGTAGCTGTCCCAATTCGGTTCATTTTTGGCATCGATTTTTATCTGCAGCAGCTCGTTGACGATCACGTTGGCTAACGTTCGGTTGGCTATACCGGGAGACTCCAGCAGGATATCGATTTTCTCTTTATTGTTGCGAATGAGATTGAACGCTTTGGAGTTTGTAAACTTTGCTGCGGCAAGCAAAATATGTACATTTTCCTTTTTGAAGAGCTCATCGGTGGATAATGAACTGGCCAATGTACTCTCAGCCCGTCGTGCAGTGTTTTCGTCGTAGGCTACATTGGCTGCTTTAAGCATCTGTTTGGCTGTGTAAATGTCCTGCGGTCTTTTTTCAAATTTCTTGAGCAGGGTATAATACTGTGTCTCCGGATATAGACCATCGGTCACATGCTCAACAAATTCAGGTGCGTCGCTGGCGCCGACAATCCGGTGAACGGCTTCACCATCTGGGTTAAATATTAAGAAGGTCGGAAAGGACTGGATATTGTACGCATCGGACAGTGCCCGGGCATCAGCATACCATTTCTTAACGAACTCACTATCCGCATCGGTGGAGTCCATTTGGACGCGAATGCTGATGAAATTCTGGTTGATGGGTTCGCCCACCTGCTCCAACGGAAAGATCTCGTTGCTCATGTATTGGCAGGGGCCGCACCAAGTGGCAAATAATTCAGCGAAGATAAACTTATTTTCTGCCTTCGCTCTTTCTTTGACCTGTTTCCAGCTTAATCCCTCCACAAATTTAACCCCCTTGGTCTGGGAATATACCATATTCCCGAATAAAATAGTAAGGCATAGTGCGATTATACTTCTCATACTCACTGTACATCTAGATTCATAATTAGGTTTAAGTTATTAAATTAATTCCAAAACAAAAACACCTCTGAAATTAATATTTCAGAGGTGTTTTTAAAGCTTGATAAATCCCTTATTTGATATTTATCTTGGATTTTAAATCTTTGGACAAGCCATCTTTGTGTAACAGCAAAGAAGTTGTTTTATAGCGTACAAATTCCTTTGTGGCATATAGATAACCTTTGTAATCATTGGAGGTACCCCATGAGTTTTTCACGATGTAATATTCTTTACCATTTTGGTCCTTAACCAGACCAACGATGTGCATTCCATGATCGTCAGTTGTCTGCCAGTTGTCGAAGGCTTTTTGTCGCTCTTCTGGTGTTATTTTCATTTCAGGTTTAGGTCCAACAAACATCGTCGCCTTTTCCTGATCAGTCATTTGCTCAAATGGTTTTTCTGGTACGTAGGCAACACCATTTTTCCAGGAAAATCCTTTTTCCGATACATCCGTTGCCCAGGCAACCGTGTATCCTTTTTGTAGGGCATTGTCAATGATATCTGTCAGATCATTCATCTGCACGTTGTAAAAACGGTCGAATGACCAGTTGTCCGGAATCAACAGAACAAACTGACTGTAATAAGGATGATCGGTGACCGAAGCAATACCTACGTAGTCGTCTGGGTTGATGCCGATTACTTGATCCGCGAAGGTACGTGGCGTATACGATTTCCCGTTGTACTCGAATTTTTCAGGAACTTCACCCAGATAGGAGTCCATGGCTGCCGTGTAGGCCTTTTCCCAGTTTGGCGTTAATGTTTTGCCTTTGACAATAGACCCGAGCATAGCATCCAGCATGGAGGTCATTTCGCCAAAGTTGTTGCGGGTAGTTCCGTAATGCAATCCAGTATATGCGGACTGTGGCATTGCGCCGTATTTGCGATATGAATTCAATACATCGTGAAACTGGCCACCTTCACCCAAAGATAGTCCTCCATGGAGACGGACATACGTGCGTGCTTTGTCCAGGTAGGTATTGCGAGCAGTAAAGATCTGAGAAATTTCAACCGGTTTTTTGCCCATACGGATCATCTCTGACTCCAAAAAGGAGTTGCCAGAATAGGACCAGCATGTACCGGAAGAACCTTGATCTTTAATCGAAGTATTACCAAGGTTGATCACTTCTGTAAATGTAAACCCCGATTTACTATTGTCATTTTGATTTGCTTTTAGGGCATTGATCAAATTGTCCTGTGCTTGTACCTGGAACGAAGCTGCGAAAAGAGAAGCAGCCAGTACAATCGATTTATTCCAATTCATTGTTAGTATGTTGTTAATTTAAAGTGGTGCTAAAATAAATAAATTAAATTTAGTAAGGCCCATTCCTCTGTAAAATAATTGTTCTAAAAAAGAAGCTCGATTTTGATTCGTTTGATCGAATCAGCGGCTATAGGTGGAGGGTACTGAAAAACAGAGGGCCGTATTCAACGGCCCCTGTTTTATATTATGCTGGGATATTCTTTTTCTTTGGAAATAGGAGTGAGGCAATGATACTTAATGCAAGTATACTAATGATCACAATAAGAGAATGCGTCGTAGTAAAGCCCACTTCGGCTAACCAGTGGTGCAGCAGCATCTTCAGACCGATGAAAACCAATAAAAATGCTAAACCTACTTTTAAGTATTGGAATTTATGGATAATATTGACCAATAAGAAGAACATCGACCGCAGTCCGAGGATCGCAAAAATATTGGAAAAAAAGACGATATAGGGGTCTTTGGTCACCGAGAAAATCGCTGGGATCGAATCGACGGCAAATATGAGGTCGGTAAATTCGATGACAAGCAATACCAGGAAAAGCGGCGTCATATATTTCACGCCATTTTCGATATGGAAGAAATGGCCAGCGTCCAGCTTAGGTGTTACTTTGAAATACTTGGATGCGAATTTAACCACGGGGTGGTTTTGCGGGTCAACCTCTTCTTCCTGGTTGCGGTTGATAAACATTTTTATACCTGTAAACACCAGGAAGGCGCCAAAAACATACAGGATCCAGCCAAACTTGGCGATTAAAGTTGCGCCCAGGAAAATAAAGAGGAAACGCATAACGATAGCGCCTAGGATGCCCCAGACCAGCACCTTATGATAATAACGTTCGGGAATGCCAAAGGAAGTAAATAGCAATACCATAACAAAGATATTATCTACGGACAGTGCATATTCGACCACATAGCCCGTTAAATATTCAAGGCCAAGATTCTTGTTATAGATGTCCAGGCTAGCAGCTAAATCTCCCGGGATAATCTTAATGTCGTGATGATGCTTAACAATAATCTGTTGTAGATGGTCCAGATCATGGATATTGTGTAACTCAAACCCGTAGTGACGGAGTAACCAGTAGAAGCCCAGAGAAAAGAGCACCCAGATTGCACTCATGATCGCGGCCATTTTCAGGCTCACCGGTTTGTCGCCCTTAGAAAACAAGCCTAGGTCAATGGCGAGCATCAGCGCAATGAAGATGAGAAAACCTCCAAAAAACATTAATTCGTGACTCATTATTTTTTTCTTTCTGTTGTATATTTTACTAATTGAAGCAATGCTGCCTTGTATTCATTCTCGGGAAAAGCTTCCAGGATCTGGAATGCCTCCTGCTGATATTGTCGCATTTTTTCTGCGGCATAATCCAGACCGCCGCTAGTGCGGACAAAGTCAATAACTTCGGCGACTTTTTTTGGATCTTCATTGTGGTTTCGAACCAGATTGATGATTCGGCGTTTTTCGCTGTTACTGGTATGACTGAGAGCGTAGATCAAAGGCAAGGTCATCTTTTTTTCCTTAATATCATTTCCTACCGGTTTGCCTACATCATCCAGTCCAAAGTCAAACAGATCGTCTTTGATCTGAAATGCAATGCCGATTTTCTCACCAAACTGATGCAGCTTGTCCACGGTCTGCTGATCAGCATTGGACGACGCGGCGCCACAGGCACAGCAAGAGGCGATCAGGGAGGCCGTTTTCTTCCGTATTACTTCGAAGTAAATGGACTCCTCGATGTCCAGCTTGCGCGCTTTTTCGATTTGGAGCAACTCGCCCTCACTCATCTGGTCTACCGCCTCCGATACGATCTTCAGCAGGTGGTAATCCTGATGTTTTACAGACAGCAATAAGCCCCTGGACAACAGAAAATCTCCCACCAGTACAGCGATCTTGTTTTTCCACAGCGCATTGATCGAAAAGAAGCCCCTCCGTTCATAGGAGTTATCGACTACATCGTCATGAACCAATGAGGCTGTATGCAACAATTCTACCAAAGCAGCTCCTCTATATGTCGATTCGTTGATTCCATTACAGATCCCTGCAGAAAAGAATACAAACATCGGCCGCATTTGTTTGCCTTTTCGTTTGATTAGGTATTGGGTAATACGATCCAACAATGGAACGGAGCTTTTCATGGAAGCTTTAAACTTCTTTTCGAAAGCTTCAAGTTCGTGGGCAATAGGGCGTTGGATCTCTTTTAATTTTGACATGAATTAGGGTGAAATACCAAAGTAGTTAAAGCTTAAAGATAATAATTTTGTTATAACTCATCCACTGCTTTTTCCAGATTTTTGTACCATTCTTCGCCATAAGTTCGGATCAGCGGATCCTTCAGAAACTTATATACCGGAACCTGCAATTCTTTGCCAAAGGTGCAGGCATCTTTGCAGATATGCCATCGGTCATAATGAAGCACGTCAAACTCGGGATAATGTGTCGTGCGAATCGGATAGAGATGGCATGAAATGGGTTTGCGCCAATGTATCTCGCCAAGTTCGTAAGCTTTTTCGATAGCACATTTCGTAATGCCATTTTCCCAGGTAACGTACGCACACTCCTTATTCCCGTCCACACAGGTGGTGGTCAGATCACCATCTATATCGACCACGTATTTGCCTTGTTCTTCAATGGCTTCAATGCCCTTGGCCGTCATGTAGGGTTTTACCTTTGGATAAATTTCCTCCAGAATAGCCTTTTCACTTTCCAATAAAGGCGCACCTGAATCCCCTTCGATACAGCAGATCCCTTTACATTTTGATAGATTGCACACAAAGTCGTTATTGATCAGATCTTCGTGTACCAACACATTTCCTACTTCAATCATTATTGTTATTTTGAGTAGCTCGCTCTCTGTCCCAGTTTATATTTTAGCCCCTGTGCCTCCAAAAGCTCTAAGGTGACCGAACCGATCAATATATCGACGTTGGCCTTAACCGGGATCCGGTTACCATCGTTGGTAACCCATAGATAAAGTTTGCTATTTTTCTTAAAGATACGTCCCGGTTTGATTTCAGGACTAAATTTGAGGCACTCCAACGTGCCTAACTCGGTTTTTATTTTTTCGATTCCGATATATTGTATCCCTAATGTGGCGATTTCATCATTAAGGAAGTAAGTCAGTTTAAAGGATTCCCCCGGCTTTACGGAAGATAAGTCCAGATTGCGTGCAAAATAGTAGGACGATAACAAATCAAATGTTTGGTCAACTTTTGAGGTGAAATTTCCTTTATTGCCGGACACTGTGCGTGCTTCCTGATTAAAGCGGACTTTATCGTTGCGTCTGTAGCCGCCCTCACGGATGTTTTCCGTGTAGTAATAAGGTAAAAATGTTCTGCTATTTATATAGGAGTTATACTCATTTCTTACCGTGTATATGGAGAATGCTCCGGCTGTTCTGCCAGCAGCATACAGATGGAACGCCGGATTCCCCTGCCCATCTTTGGCTTCGCTCACAGTCAAAGTTCCCGTTGCAGCCGAGATAATACCATAACGTAATCTATACTTTAATTTTTCTCCTGCTTTAAAGGCAGATTCCTTCAAATGGGGCAGGTCTTGTGCGAAAACAGTACTTACAAAAACGGATAAGTAAAGGAGCAAAGTCGATATAAGTTTCATGTACGTAAGTTTACGAAATTTGTTTGAAAGAAAATGTTATTTTCTCTTAAAAACGGGAACTGTCGAACAGGGCTCACCGTACATGATACTTTTTGCTACTTTGCTGAGTCTCACGGTAAATTGCACAAAGGCAGATTCCGGAATTTGAATGTCGCCACAGCCTTTTACAACGACCCGCTGGTCCCGATATTGCTCCATATCAATGTGTGCTATGGCGGCGGCATACTGGATACGCAGGAGTTCGTCCAGGTCGCCGAAGATGACAGTAGCAGCATAGGGTTCAAGCTTATTGGCCAGTAGCATATAGGCCCAGGTAGGTACGATGGCATCTGCGCTGCAAGTGATCGCTACATGTTTGCCTGTATACTGTGACCAGTCGTGCGATTTTATGAATTCGCGGAAGTCTTTCTCCTTTAGAATCAATCCGTGGAATAAATTATCTTTAATGTCATATAATACATTATCAGCATGAGGGTGATAATCTGCCAGATCCACCGTGATCAAGCCACTCTGTGCAACCTTATTGACAATATTTGTTTGAATATCCATATCCTATCAAAAAAAAAAAACCGGACGATAATTCGTCCGGTTACAAATTTACTCAAAAATCTTCTAAAAGAATTTCACTCTATTGTCAATGATTTCAGCTTTGTCCTGTAATGCACGGAAGATCGATCCCCACGCGCGTTGAGCTTTAGCAGCAAGCATTTGTTTCTTTTGCGCATTGATGTCAGGGATTGCCGCCGGATTGGTGAAACCATTTACCTGTACCACATAGACACCTGTGTTGCCCTCGATTGCTTTGGAAGGCTTGTTTGGCTGCAGACCGAATACGGTACCTACTACTGTGTTTTCGAGTGCGACACCAGGAATCACCGGATTTGCAAACACAACATTCTCTACCTGGATCGCTGATTTGCCTACTTTCTGAGCGACCTGATCAATTGAGGAAGCACCGGCCAAAGCTTTATCAAATTTCTCTTTCAACAGCCTTGCTTTCACCATATTTCTTACAGCAGGTTCAATATCTTTTTTTACTACATCCAGTGCAAGTGTTCCCTTAGGCTGTATATTGACTAAATGAGCCAAGATGTAGGAAGTTTCAGTTTCAAACACTTTGTCCGAAACATCACCTTTTTTAGCTTCAAACGCCCAACGAATCAAATCACGTGGAGCTTCAGCGCCGTCGAGCACATTGTCCATTGCCGATACGCGGGAAGCTGTACGCGCTTCAAGTCCTAGCTTCTTCGCCTCCTGAGCAAAGTTTTGCGCGGTAGCAGCTGATAAGAATGCAGTCGCTTTACTATGCGCGTTGTTTAATGTTTCTTTACCGCTGCTGATAACTTTGTCAATGATGGCTACCTTAGCATATTTGGCTGTGCCGATCTGTTTTTCTATTTTGATGACATGGACACCAAACTGAGATTTGACAACTTTGATCTCGCCAGCTTTGCCTTCGAATACAGCTTTTTCAAATTCAGGAACCATACGGCCTCTGGTAAACGTACCGAGCTCACCACCGTTGTTTTTACTTCCGGGGTCGTTGCTGAACTGTACTGCGAGGGCAGCAAAGTTGTCTCCTTTCTGAATTAGACCTTTGATCGAATCTGCTTTTGCTAATGCCTTGTCGACACCACCTTCTGCAGTTGGGTCCAATAAGATATGAGAAGCTTTCACTGAGTCGGGACCTACTACAGTCGATACGACTTTTGCAATTTCATAAGCGCCATTATTTAAAAATGGACCAACTGTAGTACCCGCTGCTACATTGAATACCACGGAATCCAAAGAAGGACTCAACTGACCTTTTTTCACATAGGTGAATGGGTATTTGTTGTCCGAGTTGATGGACGCAAATAAGGAATCATCTTTAGCTACAATCAGGTCTTGTTTCAGTTTGTTGATAGCCTCTTTTACAGCCAAGGAGTCTTTGGCAAGTGGTTTGGCGTCCACAACGACATATTGGATGGCACGGGTTTCCTCCTGCGTCTTGAACATATTTTTATGTTCGTCATAATATTGCTGAAAATCGGCATCTGATAATTTGACGTCCGCATCTTTTACCGAAGCGTAATCCAATAGAATATATTTAAAGTTTGCCAGCTTATTGCGCTCCTGGTATTCTTCGTTTGCTTCCAATGACGTTACATATACACTGTTGGAAAGCAATTCGCCATATTTACTGCTTAGGCGCTCATCGCGTACACCTTCAAGCAAGGCTTCCCACTGTTGGGCCACTGCTGGATTACCAGCGGTGTTCATCTGGCTGATGAAAGTCATCAATTGACCATGGTCGAATTGTCCAGTTTGGGGATTCGTAAAAGCCTGAACGATCTGTGGTGAAGGATTTGGCCCCTTTACTAAATCATTCAACTCGTCTTTACCCACGGTCAAACCGACTTTTTCAATTTCTTTCTTCAAGATTTCTCTAGACAAGAATTGATTCCAAACCTGTTGCACGGCGTAAGTTCTCATCTGAGGAGTGACCGCGCCGCCCATTTGCTGTTTGAACATCTCTTCTGCTTGCTCTACCTGTTGGTTGAACTCAGGATACTCAATTTCCGTTCCGTTGACTTCCCCTACACGATTTTGATGTCTTGCCCAAAAAGGAGCTCCTCCTCGAACGACATCGCCTAGTAAAAATGCTAAAATTGCGATAGCCATTGCTGCTGTCAAGATGATACCAGCTTTGTTACGCAAAAAGCCCATTAATCCCATAGTCTGCTTATTGTGTTTATATTGTGTAAATACTTGTATTTCGTTAATTTATGCATAGCATAGCAAAATGCGGTGCAAGATACAATTTTTATAAAAAAAAACGGAATATTTTCCTGAATGTAAGAAAACAAATTTGAAAACAAATTGTATAAGCTGTTTTTTGGAGAGTTGCTGGTCTCATCCTGCGATGGCATAACCGTGACGCGAAACAATAAAACCCCTTATCAACTGAAGGTGTTGTTTGATAACAGTGGAGCTATCTGCCGCCTATCGTTGGAAACAAGCTGTTGTCTTTGATGATTACCATGCCTGTCGCATTCTGGATATTGGCATGCAAGAGGTCTTTGTCAGAGCTAAATGAGGTTCCCTGCAGGTTGCCTCGCTGATCTTTAAAGAACGCTTGGATCGGAACATGGTTGTAAAAAGTTCTGTTGGGGTCTTTGGCCCCTTCGTCGTAGATAATTTCTTCCGTTTTAAAAACCGACCCATCCGCGATGGTCACGACCACATTCTTCGTGAAGATCGTCAGTTTCTCCTTCTCCTTTCTTACCGCGTGATCGGAGGTAATACGTTGTGTTTCTTTGAGATTCTCGTCGTAAAAAATGATTTTAATACTCTTGGGGAAGATGTACACCTGACTACTGTCGTGCTTGATGCGCATTTCGGGCGCTGTCAGGTTAGCTTTAACTTTGGACGAGTCACTATAAATAATGTCAACGTGGCGTGATATATCCACTGCTTCTTCTTTCTTTAAGTTGGCAATCCGGTCGACCTCTTTCAGGTCTGGTTCACAGGAGGTCAATAAGAGCGCCCCTAGTAAAACGAGCATGACCAAGGGCGATAAATATACTGTTATGGAATTTGCAAATATTTTGCGTCCCATCCTATTAGTTGAATTGATTTCTGACGAACCAGCGGTCATTTAAGGTAAAGCCGATGTTGATATTGATATATCGTTCGCGTAAGAGACCGTTTGCAATTTTACCCATTTGGCCGAACTCGGCAGATACATTGATTTTGGAGAACGCTCCTGTATATTGATTACGGGCCAATGGTAAACCAACGCCGACGCTTACAGCCATATCGTTGATATTCTGGTCATTTAAAAAGTACTGTGTCTTGTTGTACCTGAAACCAAGACGATAGTCAATCTGGTTTAAATACTTAAAGGATGTCCGGTCGGGTGTCAATTGTCCCCCTACAGCTACGCCATAGTTTTTACGTAGACGGTTTTCGCCTGTACGAACCTGAAATCTAGACCAATCAGCATATTTAAAGTCCGCACCAACCAACCAGCGGCCACTGCGGGCCAAGGTAAAACCGACGTTATGTTTTAAAGGAAGCGTCAAATGTCTACTTTCACGAGGCGATTGGAAGGTCGTATCTGTAGGTAGATTGGCATTTTCTGGATCTGCTGATGGTGCAAGCCTCGTTACAAATGTGGTGGAGCGATCCTTGATATCGTTGTTTAAGGATCCGGAGTATCCAAGCGTGACGGCGTATTCCTTATTGAAGACATGTTCGTATTGTAAACCATAGTCAAGAATAATACCCTGAATTTCGCGTTTGTCCTGTTGCTGTACATTCAGTGCGCCGGAAGACACGGGAAATTCCACACGGCTATAATCATTTAGTGTGCCAAAAAGATACGACACATTAGCTCCTATACTCAGACCTTTAACTAGCCTGACACCCCAACCCGCATAAGCTTTGGTCAAACCGCCTTCGCCTGTAAACACCTTTCGGAAGACGGACGAATTAATAGTTTCCTGTGATTCCGTACGGTAGCCCACATCCGAATAGGGTAAAATACCCAAGCTGATACCACCAAACCGCTTCATCGGAAAGGTCATGGTGATATGGCTGAAAGCAAAATCTGCTGTATTGTCCGACCGGGTTGTTGAATTTAGCTGAGTAAAGTTGCCATACAGCCCAGCATCAAAAATGCTCATCCTCGCTGCGGAGTACGAGGCCGGATTGCTTGGGTTGGTATTGTAGTAAAGTCCATCCAAGGTACGTACACCAGTACTGATACCGCCCATCGCTCTCTGCTGAGGTAATAAATCTTCACGCATTTGGCCTATCCCCAACTGAGAATAAGGTGAGGCGGATGTTGTTTTTTGAGCAAATGCGGTCGTAGAACTAGCTAAAAGTCCACCTGCTAACAACAGTTGGAGGGATTTATTTTTTAGAGAGCTTATAAAGCGTTTCTGCATGGTCAACCTATAAAATTGAGAAACTAATGTTTATTTAGTTTGAGTGAATCTTCGAGTTTTTGACTCGTATAATTAAATGTTTTTTGCTTTTAATCGCATACAAAACTATTCAATTTTTGTGAGCTTGTTAAGCCGTTTTTGTTAAAAAAGGTTAAACAATTGTTGCACAGTGTTTTAGAAAAACTGGAAGTAAATTATCGTCAGTGCGATGATGGCGTATATGACCTCAAAAAACCACTTCTTTTTAGCATAGGTAAAATAATAGCCCATATAAATAGCAATAGGAGGTGCACAGAGAAGGAAATGGGCTTCCGTTAATTTTTTGTTCCAATAGAAGGAGGCTATTGCGAGGCATAACATAAAGAATAGCAACTGAAAGGACTTGCGGATATGCACGATGCTCTTAAAGAAATTATCTTTTAGAATCAGCAGAAAGAGAATCAAGGTGAAAATGATCGGAATCAGTACCAGATAATCGACAAGCTGAATGCGGATTGCAGTAGGAAATTTGTAGGTAAAAGGTAACCAGATGGTATAAAAAAGTTCCATTTTTCCTACCCATAGATAGATCACCGCGAGTATAAAATAAATGGTTGCCAGCCCCAGCAGTGGTGTGATCCATTCCCGCCAGTTAAATGGCCGGAAAATAAGCAGGCTGATCCACAGCAAAAAGAACATGCTAAGAAAGGGGAAGTAGATCAAACTTCCGATGCCAACAATCATCCCTAGATCAAACATTTCCGCTTTTACGTCCGTCTGCCGATATAGGGAAAGCAATTTGCTGAGCATCCATATCGATATAAAATTACAGATCAAGGTCGGTGAGAGAACCAGAAAAGGCAAAAATAGGCTGGCCAAGGTCATGTACATCAGAGCCACCAGAAAGCTGGGCTTTCCCAGCAGATTGAAGTGGCTGGTGATCCGGTTGAGTATAGTTGCCTGAAAGATGGTCAAAATCAGGGTGATAAAGACATTGGTTGCAGGAGAAAGATTGATCAGGTTGTTTTCTCCCAAAAGATTGCCGAGGGCCGGTTCAAAGATTACGGAGTCCAGCTTATCCGGAAGGTGGAGAAATATGCCAAGGCATAGTATAAAACCTACTGCGGATAAGAACAGAATATTTATGGGCGTGTAATTCCGAAACTGACCTATAATCATGCGATAAATATATTATTTATTCTTTTTTTCCAGTTTGCTGATGCGGCGGTCCAGCAGAAAGAGGAAGAAACCCAGTCCGAGAAAGATGACCAGCATCACTAAGACCACCACGTAGATCTTGCCTTCGCTGCGGAGACCGGTGGCCATTTCTACGTCGTCCTGTGCAAAGGTGCTTAGCGTCGATAAGATAAGTAAAGCAATTGATAATGTTATTTTTTTCATCTTAATTATATGTCTTTAATGGGCGATGGGCGTTGGAGAATCGTATTGTACTGTCTATAGATTTTATATCCCGCTTCCCATCGAATTATATTCTTTTATTTCTATAGGCAGGTCGATTGCACGTATGGTAAGCTGCCCTAATCGGATTCTTGTTGTTTTTTCTCCAGCAAACGAATACGGTAGCGAAGTGAGCAGATCCAGAATGCGATCATAGGCCAGCCAATCATGGCTGCATAAAACGTGGGCCGCAGTTCGTTGCTCATCTGCAGCTGTCCAAAGGTTGCATTCCCGCCACTTCCGGGGTGCAGAGAGTCGGTCATTTTTGGGAGAATATAGAGTAATACAATAATAATCGGAAAGGCGAAAATATTATATACTGCTGATATTTTGGCTCTTTTTTGTTCCTCCTCAAGTGCATTGCGCAGGACGAGGTAGGCAAGATACATCAACGTAGCGATGGCTGATCCATTTAATTTGGGATCGTTGGGCCAAGGTTCACCCCAGGTGATATTTGCCCACAGCATGCCCGTAGCCAGCCCAAGAAAACAAAAGGTAATTCCCGTGTTAACCGCTTCGACTGCCAGTAAATCGTATTCCTGCTTGCCGGTATTCAGGTATTTGATACTATAGATTACGGAAATGAGATACATAACGATCATGGCAGACCACATCGGAACATGAAAATACACATTGCGTATACTTTCGTGAAGGATAAATAGACGGGGGACGGGGCCTAAAAGACCATTAATAATGACTGCACTGATGATCAGAACAGCTAGTATTTTCCACCATTTTTTTCTCATGGTAACTTGAATTTAATATGTTTTCGATTCTACAACCTAATCTCGCCAAAGGTACGGAAATAACAATAAAGAAATAGTGACGGTGATTACATTAATTGCGAGTAATACGATTATTTCTTTTGCGCTGGAAGCCCTTTCCAGACCTTCCATTGCATGACGTGAAAGCTTGATCAATACAATCAGTAGAGGGATGATTGCCGGGAAACTTAAAATGGCCATCAAGGTACTGTTATTCCCAGCTTTGGAACTTATGCCGGAGATCATGGTAAATACGCTGGCAAAACTGATGCTACCGAGTATGACAGCTGTAAAATAGAGTAGGGGATCCCCGAGCGGATTTTTAAAAATAACCGAATAGACTGCAAAGGCGATCGAGGCCAGCAGGACCATCAGTAACATATTATAAATGACTTTGGCAAGAATGATCGCTTTGGGATCAACGAGGGAGTAATAGTAAAGTTGCCGGCTGGGGTTTTCCTGAACGAAACTTTTGTTGATGGCATTGATGGATGCAAACAGCATGATAATCCAGAAGAGAGCGTTCCAAACGGTCGAATCTACCGATTTGAATGCCTGATAACAAACAAATACAGTAGATACGACATATAGCAGGATTCCGTTAATGGCATACTTTGATCGCCATTCCAGAATAATATCCTTAAGAATTAGGGTTTTTACCTGTTGCAGTAAAGTCATATGGGACAAAGATACGAATGTATTCTGACCATTAAAGAAGCATAAACCCGTCAGTTCTTAAAAAAATACTTTTTTACTTATGCATTAGAAATTTTTGATTTAGTTGCATCGGTTGTATTGTCGATCTTGCTGGCCAAATTCTGCGCGGCATTATTGGCATGATCCAACGCCTCTCTGCCGGCCTCTTTTGCTTTGTTTTTCAGCGCATCTGCATCTTCAGAAGCTTTACTGAACGCGGCCTGTGCTTTATTTTTGAGGCTATCCAATTCGGCGGAAGCTCTGTTGGCCAATTTTTGTGCTTTCTTAGCTTCTTTTTTAGAAAGTTCCTTCAATGACTTAGTTAAGCTTTTGATGCCATCATTTGCACGATCTAACTGTTTTTTTCCGTCATCGGTTCCTAAAAGATACCATGCAGCAGCTCCCGCAGCCAATCCTACCAAAGCAAATGCCACTAATCCATTTTTGCTATTTTTCATAATTCTTCTATTTTGTTATGTATTCAAATGATAATCAAGTATGATACCAAATGAACAATCACTAGGAGAATTTGTTTAAAAAGAATGGATAATTAACAAAATTTTACATATCTACTTTTTGCTGTTTGGACTGCAGGGTGTAGAGGTGCTGATACAGACCATTTGCTTTCTGTAAAAGTTCGAAATGAGTGCCGCTTTCGGATACGATGCCATTTTCGATAACAATAATTCTATCTGCATCGACGATCGTAGATAGCCTATGTGCAATGATGATCGATGTACGGCCTCGCATCAATTCTTCGAGTGCGTCCTGCACCTGTCTTTCTGATTCGGAGTCCAGGGAAGAGGTTGCTTCATCCAGAATAAGGATGGCGGGGTCTTTGAGCAATGCTCGGGCAATAGCGATGCGCTGACGTTGGCCGCCCGACAATTTTACGCCCCGTTCACCGACGATGGTATCGTATCCTTCGGGAAAGTTCAGGATAAACTGATGGGCATTGGCCCGTTTGGCTGCGGCCATGATTTCGTCATCAGTGGCGTCCAGCTTGCCGTAAGCAATGTTCTCACGAATCGTTCCGCCAAACAGCAGTACGTCCTGCGGTACAATAGCAACCTGGTTCCGTATATCGCAGAGTTCGAAATCCGAAGCCGGCTTGCCATCGTATCGGATTTCACCGCTATTGGCCTTGTAAAATTGGAGGATTAAAGAGGCTATCGTTGATTTGCCGGTTCCACTGGGGCCGACAATGGCTACCTTATCACCTGCATGGGCAGTGAAGTTGATATCCTTTAAGATCTGCACATCGGGCCGGCTTGGATAAGCAAATGCTACATGGTTAAAACTGAGGCTCCCGCTCATTTTGTTGCCGATATCTTTGCAAGTAGGTTCGACTTTGATCTTTTCCTGAGGCTCGTCGAGAATTTCCAGAATCCGTTCGCTGGCACCCAGTGAGCGTTGGATATTGGCGTAGAGTTCAGGAAAAGTGCCCATGGATCCTGCCACAAACATAGAATACAGGATATAAGTGGTCAGATCTCCCACAGACATCTCATGAATGGATACCAGCGCTGCACCATACCAGATGACGGCAATCACGGCTCCAAAAATGCAGAAGATAATAAATGATGCAAATGCACCACGGAATGTCGCACCACGAACGGCGAGCTTGACGACGGAGTCCATTTGGTTGCTATACCGGCTGAACTCAAAGTATTCATTGACAAAAGCTTTGACATTACTGATGCCAAGCAGCGTTTCCTGGACAATGCTGTTGGATTCAGCCATTTTATCTTGAGCCTGCCGCGACAGCTCACGAATAAATTTACCAAAGACAATGGCAGCAACGACAATGACCGGAAGGATGCAAAGATTCATTAATGCCAGTTTGGGGGAAACCCATACCAGCAGAAATACCCCGAAGCAAAGACTGATCAATTGGCGTAAGATTTCGGCCAGCGTAGTTGTGAGGGTATCCTGAATTTGGGACAAATCCGCAGAAAGCCTGCTGTTTAATTCGCCAACACGGCGGTTGGCAAAAAATTCGATAGGTAAGGAAATCAGCTTATGATAGGTGTCTTTCCGGACCTGTGCCAGCGCACGCTCAGCAATCTCCACGAAAATGCGGATTCGAAAAAAAGATACAATAGAAGTGAAAGAAAGGATAACAAAGGCAATTCCCCCGATGTAATAGACTTCTGCCTGAAGCCAGGGATAAGTTTGTTTGCCCTGGGCAGCATCTATCATGGCGCCAAGCAGGGCCGGAAACGCCAGCATGGACAGGCTGGACAATACCAAAAAAAACATACCCACGCCAAATTTAACCCTATAAGGCCTGAGATAGGTCAATATTTTCGATGCCCGTAAAAGGAGTTCTTTATTTAACTTTGGTTTTGGTAGATCTTCTTCTTGTTTGTTGCCGCTATTGAATCCTCTTGCCATATCCGCTACTTCAAATTTTGTTGCGAGGACAAATGTAGCGAGATTAAAAATATTTTGCTATCATACTTCGGTCAATTTTTTACCCCATTCCATTTTTCACAGAAGTAGGGGCGAGGATTTGCATCAAAGGCGAAAGGCGACGCTAGGAGACTCCGGACACGCCATTATCTTTTGACATCAGCTTCCGTTTATTACTGCGGTACAGCAAAAAGCCTAAAATAAGGATTGCGGCAAGGGATACATATCCCCAGATAAGACCCAACGGGGACCCTTCGGTCTGGTCTGCTTGCTGGCGCAGCTTGTCATTCTCCCGCTGGAGCTTGTTTATGGTACCAATGTAAGCTGAGACCTGTTTATCGTAATCTGTGGCCAGTTGCTGATATTTGTCTTTTTCAAAGTCTTTGATTTTAAGTAGCTTCTGCGTTTCCAAAAAGATGTTGTTATCCGTGATGACAATATCTTTGAGGATATCAATGCTCTTCTGCATATCTCCTTTGGACTTGAATAAGCCAAACAGCCCCGATTTGTGGGTAAGGCTGCTGTCATAGGCGCCAAATTTTTGCTGGCGGGCATCAAGCAGGTCGTTGACGCGCTTGCGCTGCACCTCAAAAGCACTGGAATCTGCATTTTCCTGTGCAGCGACGGGCATAAGACAGCAGCATACGTATGCCAATACAAGAAGGATTTTTGAGAATTTCATCATGACTTCAACGATCAATTTAAATTAATATTACGCGAGTAGCCCAAGTGTTGGATTACGGTGTCCTTTCGCCATTTCGATGTCTGTCCGAAACATAAACAGCTGACCTTGGTAAAAGTTGGGAATTAATCTTTAAATTCTATGCGGATGACGTTGGAGTCATCGTCGTGGAGGCCTAAAAGCTGGCTTGCGTTTCCCTTATTGATGGCAATTTCCAAGTAGTTGCTTATCCCAAACAAACACAGTTTTTCACCTTCCCCGACTTCATTATAATGCCAGGACAGATTGGTGATTGTTTCATTTCGTTTAAAGTACAAGACGAAGTTACGGCCTTTTTGTACTTTATTGAAGAGGTCTTTGGAAATATTGGTAATGGCATTGCCAAACGAATCGACGTAGATGACATTGCCTCTGATCATGTCCTTGTCGAAGATGGGCTGCAAAGTTACTTTTTCAATCAGCTGATGGATGGGGGTGCCCACATCTTTCAATTTTCCTCCTTTTACAATATGGCAAGCCGACTTGGAAAGGATGTCGGCCAGGGGAAAATGTAGGTATCTCAGATCCTGCATCAAGTTAAGCTCGTATAATTCCTGCGGATCATTTCCGTTTAACAACAAGCTGAAGATACCATTGTCTGCACCGACGAAATAATGATCATTGTATTTCATGCCGATATATTTGGATTCTTCATGGAATAAAGTGTTGATGCCAATAATATGTACGGTGCCCTTGGGGAAATAATGATAAGCATTGCCGAGGACAAAAGCTGCCCGGGGAATGTTGAATGCGGGGATTTCATGTGTAATGTCAACAATATTAACGTCAGACAACTGCGATAAAAGACTCCCTTTTAACGCCGCCTGGTAAAAATCCTTATGTCCGAGATCTGTTGTTAACGTAATTACTGCCATTCCCTTTCGCCTATTTTTTCGCTCAAAATCTAATCAAATAGAGAGCAAAATTACTATTTATCAGCTGATTTGTAAAGCTAATCGAAGAACTTATTTTGAATATATTTTTTTTCGGTTGATATCCACAAACATAGCGCATATCTATGATGTAAAGAAATCTTTTGTGGACTCTTATAAGCGCTTTAAAATAGAGGCGATTCGCGGACAAATGCAAAAAGAAAGTTTGTTTTTCTTTTTGTAAAAATCTCTCGGCGGTGGCATGTTTTCTCAATAGAATACGTTAATTTTGAATAGTATTATGCAGAGGAGCTTTTGTGTGATCGCTACAATCTAAAGAATTCTAAATAGATAAAATTTGAACGAATTACTAATTGCATTAGATGGTCTGAATTTACCCATACTATGGGGGGCAGACAATGAGCACTTTGATTATTTAAAGAAGCAGTTCCCAAAACTGAGAATTGTTGCTCGAGGAAACGAAATGAAGGTGTTGGGCGATGCGAAGGAGCTGGAGCTGTTCGAGCAGTTATTTAAGGCAGTCATGGCTCACCTGGAAAAATATAACAACATCACGCTGCTGGATTTTGAAAATCTCCTTGGCACGAGTGCCGGTTCCGCGGCGCAGCAGGAGAAGGAGCTCTCAGCACAGCATGCTGCGTTTGGTTCGGAGCCCATTGTCTACGGTCCAAACGGCCTGATCGTACGTGCGCGGACACCTAATCAGCGCAAAATGGTGGACAGTATTTCCAAAAATGATATCTTATTTGCGATCGGTCCGGCAGGTACAGGAAAAACCTATACAGCGGTAGCTTTGGCTGTCAGAGCATTACGGAACAAAGAAATTAAGCGGATAATTCTGACCAGGCCTGCTGTGGAAGCGGGAGAGAACTTAGGATTCCTGCCCGGTGACCTCAAAGAGAAAGTCGACCCGTACTTACGTCCGCTTTACGATGCACTCGACGATATGATTCCTGCCGAGAAATTAAAAGGCTATCTGGAAAACCGTACGATAGAAGTCGCGCCTTTGGCATTTATGCGCGGTCGTACACTGGACAATTGCTTTGTCATTTTGGATGAAGCTCAAAATGCCACAGATATGCAGCTCAAGATGTTTTTGACACGTATGGGGCCGACAGCAAAATTTATTGTCACGGGGGACATGACACAAGTCGATTTACCTAAAAAAAATCAATCTGGTTTGTCAACGGCCATACGCTTGTTGGACAATATTGAAGGAATAGACATTATTCATCTCAGTGGTGGCGATGTGGTGCGGCATAAATTAGTACGCCGCATACTGGAAGCCTACGGCGATATTTAACCGCCGATGCATCATTTAATTATTTTTTGAATTTACTTTGAACATGAACGCTATAAAAGAAACAAATTTCAATTTCGACAATCAAACCGCATTTTATAGAGGGAAAGTACGGGACGTGTATACGATTGCCGATACGTATCTGGCGATGGTCGCTTCGGACCGTATATCTGCGTTTGACGTGGTACTGCCGCGTCCGATCCCCTATAAGGGGCAGGTGCTGAATCAGATTGCTGCCAAATTTTTAAAGGCTACGGCCGATATTATTCCCAATTGGGTGGTGTCGGTGCCAGACCCAAGTGTGACCATCGGTCAGATGTGCGAGCCGTTTAAAGTAGAGATGGTGATCCGTGGTTATCTCTCGGGGCATGCATGGCGCGAATATGCTGCCGGCAAACGCGAAGTCTGCGGTGAAGCCCTTCCCGAAGGACTAAAAGAGAATGATAAATTACCTGCGCCGATCATCACACCAACGACAAAGGCTGCAGTAGGGCATGACGAAGATATCTCGCGGGAAGACATCCTCAAAAAAGGAATTGTCAGTGAGGAGGACTATATACAATTGGAAAAATATACCAAAGCTTTGTTTCAGCGGGGTACCGAAATCGCTGCGCAAAGGGGATTAATACTGGTAGATACAAAATATGAGTTTGGAAAAAAAGACGGTCAGATCGTACTGATCGACGAGATCCATACCCCCGATTCATCCCGGTATTTTTATGCTGAGGGCTATCAGGAACGTCAGGAGAAAGGGGAGCCACAGAAGCAGCTGTCCAAAGAATTTGTTCGTAAATGGTTGATTGAAAATGGGTTTCAGGGTAAAGACGGGCAGGTGATACCTGAGATGACAGACGAAATTGTTGCGTCCATCTCTGAACGTTATATCGAGCTCTATGAGCATATTGTCGGTGAAAAATTTGTTTATCCGGATCAGGAGGATGTGCTTGAACGTGTAGAAAGAAATGTGACAAAGGCTTTAAAAGAGCTAAATTATTAGTACATTGTATCCTCAAACAAAGGAGACAGACTTATGAAGTATACTATTGATAAACACGATCGCTATATTGTCATAGAGCCTCATGTGGAAGTGATAGACGCGGAGAACGCCGCGAAGCTTAAAGGAGAGTTTTTGTTGCGCAATACGATAGGGCAGCGCAATATTGTGTTGGACATGATCCATGTCCAAAAGACAGATGAAGTAGGTATCCGTTTGGGGATATTGGCACATCGTTTATGTCAGTCGGTTGGTGGTATATTTATTTTGGTTAATCTCTGCCCCGCGCTGATGGATATGGTCCGTGTGTCCCATCTCGACAAGTCGCTTAAGATCGCAGCTTCGCTCAAGGTTGCTGAAGATCTGATCTTTGCACACGAACTGGAATCCGAATATCGGGGGGCAATCGAGGATTAATATGAAGTTTGAAGTTCTGATTTTAGGAAATAGTTCGGCGACACCCATGTTTGATCGCCATCCAACTAGCCAGGTGCTGAACTTTAATGAACAGTTGTTTTTAATTGACTGCGGAGAAGGAACCCAGATGCAACTCAGCAGGTACGGTATTAAAAGCAATCGAATAGGACATATTTTTATCAGTCATTTACATGGGGATCATTATCTGGGCCTGGTGGGGCTGCTTTCATCGATGCACCTCGTCGGACGCAAGAGTGATCTCCATTTATATGGACCGGCAGCTTTGCAGGAAATCTTGGATATCCAGTTCCTGCATTCGGAAACGGTATTGCGCTATAATTTGGTTTTTCATGCGATTTCACCGGATACACCGGGCGTAATTTTCGAAAACAGAACGCTCAGAGTAAGCACCTTTCCATTAAAACATCGCATTGCCTGTACAGGATTTCGATTTGATGAGGGACCGCGTGCCCGCACTTTGCTGGGCGATGTGGTGCAAGCCCTGCAGATTCCAACAGTATATTATCCTGCAATAAAAAAAGGGATGGATTATGTGGACGAAAACGGTAAGGTCTATAAAGCGGATGAGTTGAGCCTGCCGGCGCCGAAATCCCGGAGCTATGTTTATTGTTCGGATACTGTACGTACACCGGAGTATCTTCCTTATATCCAAGGAGCTGACTTAATCTACCATGAGTCAACATTTTTGCATGATATGGCGGACCGGGCGAAGGAGACGTTCCACACCACAGCGCTTGAGGCCGGAGAGATTGCGCTCGAAACACAGGCAAAAAAACTACTACTGGGCCATTATTCTGCCCGCTATCGCGATTTAAATCCACTATTGGAAGAAGCGCGTTCGGTATTTCCGCATGCCGAACTGTCGGTCGAAGGTAGGTGGTTTACTGTCTAGCTTCTGCCTCATGTACTCTGCTAACGCTGGCGTGCTCTCCTGGCGAACATTACAGCGATCCAGCCGGAAATAAGCCACTACCAATAAAATGTTTATTGTATTGGATTTAATAAACAATTTATCTAAGTTTACGGCTCTAATTTTTTTATAATGGATAATCCATTCAACTTAAACAACCTATTACGGGAAAACATTAAGAAGCTCGTACCTTATTCGTCCGCGAGAGATGAATTTAAAGGAGAAGCGTCCATATTGATCGACGCCAATGAAAACCCTTTTGGATCCCCGCTAAACCATGATTACAATCGCTATCCCGACCCCCTCCAGCATCAAGTTAAAGCCAAACTCTCCAAAATAAAGGGTGTTCCGGCCGAAAATATTTTCTTGGGCAACGGTAGTGATGAGGCAATAGATATTTTATACCGTGCATTTTGTACACCGGGGTTGGACAATGTGATCTTAGTGCCACCGACCTATGGAATGTATGAAGTGTCCGCGAATATCAATGATGTAGCCTTCAAGAAAGTAAATTTAACAGCAGATTATCAACTGGATCTTGATGGTATCGCTGCCGCAATCGATGCACATACCAAACTGATCTTTATCTGTTCGCCAAATAATCCTACTGGGAATTCCATTCGCCGTCAGGATATTGAAACGCTTTTGAATAATTTTCATGGAATTGTGGTCGTCGATGAAGCTTATATAAATTTTTCGGCGGTGCGGTCGTTCACCCAAGAGCTAGCAGAATATCCCAATCTGGTGGTATTACAGACCTTATCCAAAGCATGGGGGCTGGCGGCATTGCGCCTAGGGATGGCGTTTGCCAGTAAAGAGATTATCGCTGTTTACAATAAAATTAAACCGCCATATAATATCAATCAGGCGACACAGGATATTGTACTGGAAGCCTTGGATAACGTAGAGCAGGTCAACGACTGGATTAAAGAGACTGTCGCTGAGCGCGAAAAGTTGGTGCGCGAATTGCTTGAACTGGACTATGTACATCATATCACCCCATCAGATGCCAATTTTATTCTCGTCAAAATGAGTGAACCGCGGGCAGTCTACGACTACCTGGTTCAGCACGGTATCATTGTGCGGGACCGTTCCAAAGTCGAACTCTGTGAAGGTTGTTTGCGGATTACCGTGGGCACGCCCGCCGAAAATCAAATATTGTTGGAAAAACTTAATCAAATCAATAAATAATACTATGCCTGATAACTTAAAACGTGTACTGTTTATCGACCGTGACGGGACATTAATTCTGGAGCCAGAGGATGAGCAGATCGACTCCTTTTCCAAATTGAAGTTTTATCCGGGTGCTTTACAGTATCTGCCACGCATTGCAAAGGAACTAGATTTTGAATTGATCTTGGTGTCCAACCAAGATGGTTTAGGTACTCCTTCCCATCCGGAGGAAAACTTCTGGCCTGTGCATCGTTTTGTGATTGATACGTTTGCGGGAGAAGGTGTAGTATTTGCGAAGGAACATATAGACAAGACTTTTCCGCATGAGAATGCGGAGACGCGTAAGCCGGGGATTGGCATGCTTGGTGAGTATTTTGACCGTTCAGCATATGATTTAAGCCAGTCATTTGTCATTGGAGACCGGGTAAATGATGTGAAGTTAGCGCAGAATCTTGGTGCTAAAGCCATCTGGTTACGTGCCAACGATCAGTTGGGGGCGTTGGAGAACGTAGCTATTGATCCTGCTGTGGTCGCCTTGGAGACGACTGACTGGAAGGCTGTTTACGAATTCCTCAAACTCGGTACACGCACAGGGGAGCATCATCGGAAGACAAATGAGACGGATATTTTTATTCAGTTAAATTTGGATGGCTCGGGCAGATCGGATATCGATACTGGCCTGCCGTTTTTTGACCATATGCTGGACCAGCTGGCGAGACATGGCGCTCTTGATCTGACCATAAAAGCCAAAGGCGATCTTCACATCGATGAGCATCACACCATCGAAGATACGGGAATTGCCCTCGGAGAGGTGTTTTTAAAGGTATTGGGAGACAAACGTGGTATTGAACGCTATGCCTATACGTTGCCCATGGACGATTGTCTGGCGCAAGTGGCGCTCGATTTTGGTGGACGTAACTGGATTGTCTGGGATGCTGCGTTCAAACGTGAAAAGATCGGAGATATGCCTACAGAAATGTTTTTCCATTTTTTTAAGTCGTTTTCCGACGCGTCGCGCTCAAACCTCAACATCAAGGCAGAAGGTGAAAATGAACACCATAAAATAGAGGCGATTTTTAAAGCTTTTGCCAAATCCATAAAAAAAGCTGTGCGGCGGGACGCAGATCATATGCAATTGCCGAGCACAAAAGGAGTTCTCTAATTAAGGAATAATGTTATCGGCGTTACGGCGGTGACTAGTAGGAGGGTAAATCTCTTGTGCTCCCACTAAACATTTATGCAGATACTCTTGTTAGAAAGTTATAACGTAAAAATGGTGGGAGACTTTGGGTCGTCCTGGTGATAAAGGTTAAATGTAGGAGGCTATATTAGCGGTACTAAAAGATGATAGGAATTATAAATTACGGTGCTGGGAATATTTTTTCTTTGACGGCTGCGTTAGATCGTGTAGGGCTTGCTTACGGCATGATCAACAAAGCGGAGGAAATCGATCTGTATGATCGCATTATTATTCCTGGCGTAGGTCATGCCGGGGCTGCAATGCAGAAACTGCAGGAATCAGGGCTTGTGCCTTCTATAAAAAAATTACGTAAGCCTGTGCTTGGAATCTGTGTTGGCATGCAGTTGCTAACAGCATTTTCAGAGGAGGGCAATGCGGAGATGATGCAACTATTTCCGCTGAAAACGTTACATTTCAATTCCAGCCTCGCGGGCAAGGTTCCCCATATGGGCTGGAATAGTGTTTCGATATCCGCAGATAATCCTTTATTTGCGAATATTGAAGATCAGACTTATTTTTATTTTGTGCATTCGTATTATATAGAATTCGATGCGGGATATACCGCTGCTCAATGTGATTACGGGGTGCCGTTTTCGGCAGCGATCGCTAAAGATAATTTCTTTGGGGTACAGTTTCACCCGGAAAAGTCGGGTAAAGCGGGCGAGCAGTTGCTGCTCAATTTTTCAACTATTCAAATTGACTAAAAATATTCGATTATGTATATCATTCCAGCAATTGACGTTTTGGACAAAAAAGTGGTCCGTTTAAGAGAGGGTAACTATAATGAGGTTACGACTTACGATATCAGTCTAGAGGCTCAGATAGAAAACTATCACGCTAATGGTACCGAATTGGTGCATATCATAGATTTGAATGGTGCGAAAGGCGACTTTAGCAATCAAGGCTACCTGTTTGATATTATTCAAAAGACTGATATGAAAATCCAATACGGAGGCGGTGTCAGGAGTATCGACAAAGTAAAAGAACTAGTCGATGCAGGTATCTACCGTGTTATTGTCGGTACACAGGCCATTACGAACCCTACCTTTTTGGAGGAGCTCGCCACACTGAATGAGGGAAAAGTGAAATATGCTGACCATATTGTGATCGCTATCGACGTACTCGATGAGGTCATCAAATATTCGGGATGGCTCGAAAGCTCACCGATAAAATTGATCGAATATATTGACAAATGTCTGGCGCTGGGCTTTTTCAGATTCTTGTGTACAGACATCAGTAAAGATGGAAAGTTAGGTGGTGCGGGGGTAGAATTGTACCAAAAGCTACTGAATCATTCACCTATCATTAAGTTAATTGCTTCAGGCGGTATCAGTTCCATGGATGATATTAAAAAACTTCAGGAACTGGGGGGCATTGAGTCTGTTGTGGTTGGAAAAGCCATTTATGAAAATAGGATTTCCATAGATGAGGTCAAGGACTGGAACCTTAAATCGTTAATCAGATTTTAACATGCTTGCAAAACGGATAATTCCTTGTCTGGATGTGAAAGATGGACGTACGGTCAAAGGAGTCAACTTTGTGGACCTGCGCGATGCTGGGGATCCGGTGGAGCTCGCCTATGCGTATTCACAGCAGGGAGCCGACGAACTGGTGTTTTTGGATATTACAGCCACGCATGAGGGACGCAAGACCACGATTGATCTGGTGAAGGCCGTGGCACGTCAAGTAAATATTCCATTTACCATCGGGGGTGGCATCAATGAAATCAGAGACGCGGACATCTTATTGAATGCGGGGGCAGATAAAATTTCTATTAATTCGGCTGCGGTACGCAACCCCGGATTGATCAATCAGATGGCAAATGCGTTTGGTGCCCAGTTTGTTGTGGTTGCTGTAGATACACGCTCTATTGAAGGGCAAGATTTTGTTCATCTAAGTGGTGGACGTATCAAAACGGACCTAAATACGGTGGACTGGATTCGGGAAGCACAGGAGCGTGGCGCAGGAGAGATACTACTCACCTCAATGGATCACGATGGAACAAAAAATGGTTTTGATAACCAGTTTTTACGGACAGTCAATGATCAGATCCATATCCCACTGATTGCCTCCGGTGGCGCCGGAGCACAACAGCATTTTGTTGATGTATTTCAACAGGCCAAAGTGGATGCAGCTTTAGCGGCTTCGGTATTCCACTATGGGGAAATATTAATTCCAGATCTCAAGCAGACTTTACGCAATAACGGTATTGTCGTGAGATAAGGGAAATATAGGTAAAAAATAAAAATTACGCATAACATGTTAGATTTTGCAAAAGGTGACGGACTTGTTCCGGTGATTGTGCAGGACGCCCAGACCTTAGAAGTACTGATGCTGGGCTATATGAATGAGGAGGCATGGCAAAAGACACAGGCAGAAAAGCGAGTGACCTTTTTCTCCCGAAGCAAGAATCGTCTCTGGACAAAAGGCGAAGAGAGCGGAAACTTTTTAAATGTGAAGAGTATTCATGTGGATTGCGATCAGGATACGGTGCTGATCAAAGCCGAACCCATGGGGCCGACTTGTCACACAGGAAGCCGTAGCTGTTTCGGTACCGAATTCAATCAGAATTTTTTGTTGGAACTTGAGCGCATCGTAAACCAGCGATTCGAACACCCGTCGGACGAATCGTACGTCAACCGTCTGCGTACACGCGGGATCAACAAGATTGCGCAAAAAGTGGGGGAAGAAGCAGTCGAGACAGTTATTGCCGCCCTAACGGAAACGGATAAGGATTTTATCAATGAAACTTCAGACCTATTATTCCACCTGATCGTATTGTTGCGTGAGAAAGGATTTTCGCTGGAGACAATAGCGAAAAATCTTGAAAGCAGACACCAATAACGCACTCTTACCGGCAAGGCAGTGCTATACGCCGCAGTCTCTTCCACATTGGATAAAAAAATACCAGGCGTAAGGCTTTAAGTTGATATGACAAAATAATCTGAGAAGTGCAGTATATTTGTAGTTATACTGCACTTCTTATTTGCTGTGCGCTTTATTTGCCTTGGAGGTAGTTCTGATTATACACTCTTGTGGCGGGAGAAACAGATGCAAAACAGTCATGCAGCAGCAGTATGCAGGTTTGTGGATTATTATTATGGATATTAAATTAAGAGCGACATTACCGGGACACCAGAATCCAATTTTTTCAGTCGAAAAAGGATATTACCCGAATACATTCTTTACAGCAGGAAATGATAAAGGAGTCGTGGAATGGGATGTCGAAAAAGGTAGTTTTAAACGTATTCTTTGTGCAGTCAGTTCGTCGGTTTATGCGCTGAAGTTAATTCCGGATACATCCATTCTAGCCATCGGCTTACGGGAGGGAAAGCTGCTTTTTGTCGATGTGCAGGAGCAGAAGCTTGTCGCGAGTTTACAGCTTGGCAAAAAGGCGATTTTCGCGATCACTGTTATCCGACATAAAAATGAGCTTTTGGCAGTGGGCGAAGAGGGTCGGCTTTATGTGATTGACCTGCATGCCTATACGCCGATTTATGACTGTGAGCTTTCTCAGACCACGATACGAAGCATCGCTGCAGATGCGGATGAAAATAAAGTGGCATTGGGAGATAAAGACGGTTGGGTTTACCTGTTGGATGCACGGGATTTTCAGTTGCTGGATCGCGTACAATTACATCGCATGCCCGCGACTTCTTTGGCCTTTCTGCAGGATAAACTGCTGAGCGGTGGACGTGATGCACAGCTGGTCATTTCGGATATAGCACAGTTACACAATAATTTTTCTTTTGTACCCCATCTGTTTACGGTATATGGTATATATCCGCATCCTTATCAACCATTTTTTGCTACAGTAAGCCGTGATAAATCAGTTAAATTTTGGTCTGCTACCGATTTTGCGCTATTGAGAAATATGAGCAGGGATAAGATGCAGGATGGCCATCATCTGTCGGTCAATGCAGGTGCTTGGTCGGACGATGGCCATTATTTTTTTAGTGCTGGCGATGACAAACTCGTGAAAATCTGGGAAATTAATGCGGACTAAGGCTCCAGCAGCTGCAGTATTTGTGTCAGGTACTTTTCGTCAATTTCATCGAAACTGTTCAGTTCGCTACTGTCCACATCCAGCACGCCTATAATTTTTCCTTGTTGATATACAGGCATCACAATCTCAGACCGCGATAAGGAACTGCAGGCGATATGTCCGGGGAATTGGTCCACATCAGGTACGATCAGCGATTTCTCCTGTGCCCAGGCACTGCCACAGACACCTTTTCCCTTTTTTATGCGGGTACAGGCGACAGGCCCCTGGAAAGGACCGAGTACCAGCTCCTCTGCATCCACAAGATAAAAGCCCACCCAGAAGAAATGAAACTGTTCCTTTAAAGCGGCAGCGATATTCGCAAGATTGGCAATCAGGTTATTTTCTCCTAATACTAATCCTCCGATCTGTGGGATTAAATTTTGATATTGTTCTTCCTTACTGCCTTGAGCAATACGTAGGTCTTCAGCCATAAAAATCGTTTAAATTGAGAACTGTGCTATAAAAAAGCGCTAATAGCTGTCAAAGTTAACAGAATATTAGCGCTTTTGTATCAGTTATAGGTGATTATTTCTTTGTGTTGACGATGTTGACCCGAATATAGTTGCTCCGTTTTCCGGAAGGGGTAACCACCACTGCCTTGAATATACGCTCCTTGCTGTTGGGAACCGTTATTTTCACTGGACCAGTATATTCCATATCCAATTCCGACGGATCATAGTTGTCCAATGTGTAGTAGATTTTGGCGCCCTCCACTGACGGTTTTAGTCCACTGACCGTATATTCAGAAGCGTAAATTGTGGTATCGGATATACCGTAGACTTCAGGTACGCGGTAGAACGTACTGGTCTGATCGAGTTTCGCCAGCTGGCGTGCCGCCCGCTGTTCGGAGAAATTCTTCCAGTTTTTCTTTTCTGGTTGTGTCCAGGCGATTTCCGACAGCGCCAGTACACGCGGCAGGATTGTAAATTCTACTTTATTGGACGAGCCTATATATTCTGTCCACACATTGGCTTGTACACCTAAAACGTGCTTTTTGTTGCTTTCGGATATTTTACCCGGCATGGGATCCGATGCGTAGACTTTCTGTAAGGTCGACAGTCCGCCAATGCTCAGCGGCTCACGGTTTTGATCCGGACCCTGTTTATGATCAAAATAAAGGCCATAGCTGTTTGCAGTGATAATGACGTCATGGCCTTGGTTTGCAGCTTCGATGGCGCCCTGATCTCCACGCCAGCTCATCACAGTGGCATTCGGAGCCAGGCCGCCTTCGAGAATTTCGTCCCAGCCGATAATACGTTTGCCTTTGCTATTGATGTATTTTTCCATACGCTGGATGAAATAGCTCTGTAGCTCATGTTCATCTTTAAGGTTGTTGTCTTTAATTCTTTTTTGACAATGCGGACAAGTCTTCCATCGTGTTTTTGGGCATTCGTCGCCACCGATGTGAATGTATTCACTGGGGAATAACGGTATGACCTCATCGATGACATCTTCCAAAAGTTTGAAGGTTTCTTCTTTTCCGGCACAGAATACATCATCAAATACACCCCAGGTCTGCGCAGCTGTGAAAGGGCCGGGCTTGTCGCCGCAGCCTAATTCAGGATAGGCAGATAGTGCTGCAAGTGCATGGCCTGGCATTTCGATTTCTGGAATGACCGTCACATATCTGGATTTGGCATAAGCCACCACTTCTTTGATCTGCTCCTGGGTATAGAAGCCCCCATAAGGTGTATTATCGTAATCACCGTCCGTCTTATAGTTACCCAGAAGCGTTTGTTTGCGGTATCCTCCAATCTGCGTCAGTTTTGGGTGCGATTTGATCTCAATGCGCCAGCCCTGGTCATCCGTCAGGTGCCAATGAAACGTATTCAGTTTGTAAGAAGCCAGGATGTCAATGTACTTTTTGATAAATGTTATGGGAAAGAAATGTCGGCCGACGTCGAGATGAAGTCCACGGTATGCAAAGCGTGGTTCATCCTGAATGCTGGCCTGCGGGATGTCGAGGTTTACATGTTTATCTACAGGAAGTAACTGGATCAACGACTGCATGCCATAAAACAGCCCGGCATTTTTACCGCTGACGATAATACGGTCAGCACCGATGTTAAGGGCATAGGCCTCGACATTTGTCAGGTTCGTATTTTTCGAGGAAAAATAGATACTATTGTTGCCTGGAGATTTTACTAATGGTAAGCTAAGGTTATAGTTACTTTTTAAAAATTCCTGAAATAAGGTGGCTACTTTTTTGTCCTCTTCACCGTCAAATGCAATTTTCGTGTTTGCATCGATTCTGAACGATCCGTTTTTGATCTGTACCTGTTGTGGTAAAGGCACAATGTTTAGGCTGATGTCCTTTTTGTCCTGCGCAAATGCAGCTGCACCAATACCTACAGCGAGCGCGAGGGAAAATAGTTTTTTCATGTGTGAGATTATAACTGAAAATAAGAAGCCCTAAAATAATGAATAAATACGATTTAGCAAATAAAAGGCGGCAATCGATATCCTTAATACATTTCATTGCCTCATCATCGGCTTGCACTTTGGCTCCTTCGCAGCCGTAGTGGTGCGGCACTAATAGGATGATCGTGGCAGCATCCTTTGAAATCAAGATTTTTATAGTCTTTTGAGCGCCAGCTTGATCATATCTTCTACCGTGAGTTCTCCCTCAGTTTTCAAAATTGCACTGAGTACCTTTTCGGCCGCAGGTTTATTGAATCCGAGCATCACCAGTGCAGACAGGGCTTCATCTGGTATGGATTGAGAACGTACAGGCATGGATAATGCTTCGACACCCTGTTTTTTCAGTTTGTCCTGAAGTTCCAGAATGAGGCGCTGAGCCGTTTTCGGTCCTATTCCTTTGATCTTTTGGATCAAGGCGACCTGACCATTTACGATAGCCGACTGTATTTCGTCCGGGGTATTAGAGGACAGGATCATCCGGCCGGTGTTGGGACCAATACCAGAAACGGAGATCAGATTTTCAAACAGTTTCTTTTCGCCTTCTGTAGCGAATCCATATAGCGTATGTGAATCTTCTCTGACCTGCAGGGATATAAATAATTTGCAATTTTCCTGATCCTTGATCTGAGAGAAAGTATAAAGGGAGATGTGGACATAATAGCCAATCCCACTCACATCAATGATGACATGAGTGGGGGCTTTGTATGCTAATTTTCCGTTGAAATATTCGTACATAGTACGAATATAGGAAGATTTTAGGCTATTCTATAAATTTTTGAGATGTGCCTGTACGTCAACGACTGCGATGGTAACCATGTTGACGATTTCACGTACTGAGCTGTCCAGCTGCAGGACGTGGATAGGCTTATTCATGCCGAGGAGAATAGGTCCCACAGCTTCCGCTTCGCCCACTTCCTGCAGTAGCTTATAAGCAATGTTGCCGGATTCAAGGTTCGGAAATACAAGTGTGTTTGCCGATTGCCCATTCAGGCAGCTGAAAGGGAAGTTGGCCGTTAGCATCTCGCTGTTGAGCGCAAAGTTTGCCTGTAAGTCTCCGTCGACCATAATTTCAGGATGTTTATCGTGCAGGATCTGCGCCGCTTCTCTTACCTTGGTAGGTGTTTTTCCTTCACTGGAACCAAAATTAGAGTAGGAAAGCAAGGCTATGCGAGGCTGTATATTCATCCGTTTGACTGCCTTGTCCAAAAGTAATGTAATATCCGCCAGTTCTTGTGCGGTCGGATCTTCATTTACCGTGGTATCCCCAAAGAAAATAGGTCCTTTTTTAGTCAGCATCATATACATGCCGGCCACTCGGCTGCCTGGTTTGGCACCGATCACATGCAGGGCAGGACGGATAGTGTTTGCATAATTTTTGGTCATACCCGAAATCAAGGTATCTGCTTCACCAAACTCGACCAGCGATGCCCCGAAATAGTTGCGGTCAAACATCAGTTTACGTGCATCGTAGCGGGTGATGCCCCGACGCTGTCTTTTGGTGTAAAGATGTTCGATAAACTTCTTCGAGCGTTCGGTTTCGCCATCTACTTCAGCAACAGGGTCAATGATGTCCACACCGTCCAATTCAAACGCGTATTCATGGATCAGGCGCTCAATTTTTTCTTTTTTGCCGAGGAGGATAGGGATTGCGATCCCTTCTTCTTTGACGATTTGGGCTGCGCGCAGGGTTTTGTAATTGTCGGCTTCGGCGAATACAACACGTTTTGGATCTCTTTTTGCCGCCATGGTCAGGTTGCGCATGATGGCGTCATCTTTGCCCAGACGTTTACGTAAAGTATCGCGGTATTTATCCCAGTCTTCGATGACCGTTTGTGCAACACCTGACTCGATTGCTGCTTTGGCGACAGCCATAGATACTTCGGTGATTAAGCGTGGATCTGTAGGTTTCGGGATAATATACTCTTCTGAGAATTTTAAATTGTTGGTATTGTAAGCCTGATTGACTTCCTCCGGTACAGGTTGTTTGGCCAGGTCCGCAATTGCCCGTACAGCGGCGATTTTCATTTCCTCATTGATTGCTGTTGCGCGCACATCCAATGCGCCACGGAAGATATACGGGAAGCCCAGGACATTGTTCACCTGATTAGGGTAATCTGAACGGCCGGTACCCATGATAATATCATTGCGGGTAGCCATTGCCAGGTCGTAGGCAATTTCAGGGTTAGGATTGGCCATCGCCAGAACAATCGGGTTCGGAGCCATGCTCAGGAGCATTTCCGGTGATAGTACATCGGCAGCAGATAAACCGATAAATACATCGGCGTCTTTGACGGCATCCGCTAAGGTACGAATATCACGGTCAGTCGCATACTGCGCTTTCATGCTGTCCAAATGCTCTCTATCTGTCCGGATGACTCCCTTACTGTCCAGCATGACGATATTTTCCTTGCTTGCGCCTACCGAAATATACATGGCTGTACAGGACATTGCTGCAGCGCCGGCACCGTTCACCACAATTTTTACTTTGGAAATATCTTTTCCGATGATTTCACAAGCGTTGATTAATGCCGCGCCTGAGATGATGGCAGTACCGTGCTGGTCGTCGTGCATGACCGGAATATTCATCTCTTCTTTCAGGCGACGTTCAATTTCGAAACACTCGGGAGCTTTGATATCTTCGAGGTTTACCCCGCCAAATGTCGGCTCCAAAGCTTTAACGATCTTGACGAATTCGTCGACATTTTTGGTGTCTACTTCGATGTCAAAGACATCAATGTCTGCGAAGATCTTGAACAATAGGCCCTTACCTTCCATGACCGGTTTGCCGGCCTGAGCGCCGATATCACCTAGGCCCAATACAGCAGTACCATTGCTGATTACAGCAACAAGGTTACCTTTTGCAGTATATTTATAAGCATCTTCTTTGTTCTCAGCAATAGCCAGACATGGCTCTGCTACGCCAGGAGAATATGCTAATGATAAGTCTCTTTGCGAATTTGTCGGTTTGGTCGGAACAACAGCTATTTTTCCAGGTCTACCCATTGAGTGGTAATTTAACGCTGCCTGTTTACGATTAGTGTTACTCATTGCGATTTTATTAATTTAAGGCTACAAATCTATCATTCTTTTTGATAAATGGAAATATTTGCCAATATCTTATTATAAATAGACAATAACTTGTTACTTCAAAACATCCAGCAACTTAAACATTTGTTTACGCATATTGGATGCAGATCCTGAATAATTGTTGACCAGGAGCGTATAGGTGAATGATTGTCCATTTTTGTTGGTATGCACACCGGTATACCCTAGCACGCCGCCGATGGTCCCGCTTTTCATTTTCATGTTGTTATAAGTCGGAAGGCTTTCGTAGAACACAGGGTACCAGGATTGCTTCTGTGCGTATTGCATGATTTTATTCATGGCTAAAGTAGTCACCCGATTTTGCGGCGATAGGCCTGAGCCGTCAAGGCTATTTAGTTCGGCCGGTTTAATACCTAATTTGGCATTCCAATATTTCTGCAGATAATGCGCACCATCATCCGTTCCGGTTTTACCTGCCGTGGTATAAGCAATCGCTTTGAGCAGGGCTTCTCCATAGAGGTTAATGCTTTTTTGGTTAAACCAGTAGACGATTTTATCCAATGTTGGCGAGAGGTGTACATCCAGTGTCTGTTTTTGGGAAAGATCCAGAGAATCCAGTTTCCGTCCTGTTGCAGGAGCCTCAGAAGCGATGATACCTTGTGCTGCCAGCATTTCGTTCAGCTGAAAAGCAAGATCGTATGCCGGATCCGGAGAAGCGAGTTCAATGGTTTTCTTCAGGTCCTGGCCATAGGAGCCACGCATGAATATTTTCGAAGAGTAGGGGGCAGCATAACCGTACACGTTGTCGCCGCTTCCGGCTTTACCGGTAGTGACCTCGTTGATAATCTCTATATAAGGCATATGCGCGGTGTACCGCAGGATTCCAGCTTTTGCCCCTACTTTGTCTGCGGGACTAAATTCTACTCCAAAAGCGTTTTCCCGCCAGTTGAGGGCTGAAATTCCGGCACCATAATAATTGCCCATATCGGTCCATATCCAGCCGCCGGGCAGTTGGTTGCCGTTATAAAGGCGGTCATCAGCGATGACGCAGCCGTTTATACTACGGATCCCCGCTTGCTGTATTGCTGCCAGCCATTTGTTCAGAACGACGTCTTCTTTAGTTTCAGGGTAACGGGGGCTGCCCAAGGTGGGATCACCGGTACCTGCGATGATGATGTTGCCGTTGAGCGTTCCATACTCATCCACAGCACCTGTGTAATATAGCGTTGTCTTAAATTGGTAGTTTTTGCCCAGAAAGTCTAAGGCCGTGGCAGCGGTGATGATCTTCATGGTTGAAGCCGTAGCCAGACCAATGTTTTCGTTGGCCGCATAGATGGTCTGACCACTATTTCCGTCAAATACAATGAAGGAGCTGATGCCATTCCGGAGGTTTTCCTGTTGCTGGAAGCTGAGGTAGGCATCCTGGATTTTCGTGTGCATATCCTGCCCAAACAGGGGAGCGGTAACCGCAGTGGACGCATAGGCGGATAAAGCAATGGAATATAATAAAAATTGTTTCATGGCATATAATTTCTTTGCGAGTCTCGCGGTTCGGTCATCTTTTTTATAACAGCTTTAGCGATATGAGCATGCAACGTAGGCGATTGTGCTCCGGTTACTCGGCTTGTTTTATTTGGCCTAAAGTTAGGCATTCGACTCTAAAAAATCCTAACTTGCGTAAAATTGTAATGACGACATGAAGCATATCGAAAAATTAGCTGCCATTCGCGAGGCGATGAAGATTCAAGGAATCGATGGTTATATTATTCCATCATCAGATCCTCATATCAGTGAATATTTACCGGAACGTTATAAATGTATTGCATGGGCTTCCGGATTTACAGGCTCTGCCGGAACACTGGCCATTACACAGGATTTTGCGGGCCTCTGGACAGATTCACGTTATTTTGTGCAGGCGGAAGAACAATTGGCCGGAACAGGCTTTGAGCTGGTTAAGCTAAAAACGCAGGGTGCTGCCGAGTATGCGGACTGGCTGGCTGAAAAATTAAGTTCAGGTGCGAAAGTTGCTTTTGACGGTAACCTGGCTTCTTTATTGGTTGCTCAATCAGTTAAAAATACGTTAGAACCTTTGGATATACAGGTCGACGGGCATGTAGATCTATTATCGGCGCTGTGGACGGACAGGCCTGAATTGCCTAAAGCACAGGCATACTTGTTGCCGGAGAGCACTACCGGTCAGTCTACCGTGACAAAGATCGGGGCAGTCCGGGCGGAAATGAAAAAGGCCCGTGCGGATGCTCATCTTGTTTCTTCGTTGGATGACCTGGCATGGTTATTAAACATACGTGGTCAGGATGTACCTTGTAACCCTGTTGTTCTGGGCTTTGTCCTGATCACTGCTGAGAATGCGACCTTATACATTGAGCCTTCAAAGTTAAGCGCAGCAGCGGTGGCGGAGCTGAAGGGATATGGTGTGGATATCGCGCCTTATGATACCATCCATGCGGCAATAGATAATTTGCAGGCGAAGACTATTCTTATCGATCCTAAGCGCACTTGTTTTGCTGTCTACGACCGCGTGCCAGCCCACATCAAGATCATCGAAAAAGTAAATCCGTCTACAAACTTTAAAGCGGTTAAAAATAACGTTGAGATTGAAAATAACAGGCACACCTTTGTGAAAGACGGAGTCGCTTTGACCAAATTTTTTAAATGGCTGGAGGAGCATGTTGCGACGGAAGAACTGTCGGAATTGTCCATAGCGGATAAATTGCGTGAATTCCGTGAAGAACAGGAAGGCTTTGTTGATATTTCGTTCACGACCATTGCTGGCTATCTGGATCATGGTGCGCTGCCACATTATTCAGCGAATGAAACGTCAAATTACACGTTGCGCCCCAAAGGGTTGTTGCTGGTGGATTCGGGCGGGCAATACCAGACCGGCACAACCGATATTACGCGGGTCGTGTCATTGGGGCAGGCTACACAAGAGGAAAAAGAAGACTATACACTCGTGCTCAAAGGAACGATCGAAGGGTCTCAGGCAGTCTTTCCTGTTGGCACAAGAGGTTACCAGATTGATGCCATCACGCGTCGTCCGCTCTGGGAAACGTGGCGCAATTATGGGCATGGAACAGGGCACGGCGTAGGTTTCTTCCTGAATGTACACGAAGGACCGCAGGTATTCAACGCTGCCGCGATCGATGTTGCTGTGGAGCCCGGCATGATCACCTCTATCGAACCGGGACTCTACCGGGTCGGCAAGCATGGTATCCGCATTGAAAATCTCGTGCTGGCACGTACGGCAGGGACTTCGGAGTTTGGTGATTTTTTGGATTTCGAAACGCTGACGATCTGTTATATTGCTACAGATTTAATAGAGAAGTCGCTATTGGACAGAAAGCATATAGCGTGGTTGAACAATTATAATCAATGGGTGTTTGACCAGCTGGCAGCACATCTATCGGGTGAGGAAAAAAGCTGGCTGGCTGAAAAATGTAAAGCAATCTAGGTATTGCCTCAAGAAACAGGCACGGCCGATTGGCCGTGCCTGTTTCAGTTATAGCGATCATGACGATCGTGAAAGTCACTTTTCATGCTTGTCTTTTGTCCCCTTTATGCGCAGGTATAAACCTTTAAGCCCTTTGTGGTCATATCGCTCTATGCCGGCGGGTACCCGTCATGTTAATACTTCTGGAGAATCTCGTACAGTAAGTCCTTGTCAAAAGGTTTTAATACGAAGCCGCTGATAAAAGGGTAATTTGCCAATTGGTCCTGGTCGCTTTTACTGGACGACGAACTGATGATGTATATTTTGCTGCGGTTTATAAAATCGGTGTTATCTTCCAGTCGGTCCATCAGTTCCCAGCCTGTCATAAAAGGCATATTGATATCAACAAAGAGTATAGGGGTGTCCGATGGTCCAATTATGTCAGCCTGCTCCAGAAAGTCAAGTGCATCTTTAAAGGCATGGAATTCGATTTCATAGCCCGAAAAGCCCCGAATCATATGGCCAAAGATAGTACGAAGAATCGCATTATCGTCAATAAGGATGATTTTTCTTTTGTTGTTGCGGTTCATTGCACCTTATTTAAAAGTTGACTGAGAAAATACTGCCTTTATCCGGTTCGCTGTGTACATCGATCTTTCCGCCTAGGGATTCGATCTGGTGCCGTATCAGAAACAGGCCGACACCTTTGCTTTCAATGCCGCGGTGAAAGATTTTCTTGAACATGAAAAGCTGGGACTTGTATTTCGGCAAGTTAATGCCGAGTCCATTGTCTTTGACCGTCAGGACCGTACCCCCCTCTCCGGCATGCGTTTGTATTTCAATATGAGGCTGCCTTCCCTGAGCGGTAAATCGAAGTGCGTTGCTGATCAGATTGACAAGAATACTCTCCAGATAGATTTTTGGATAATGAATGGATTCTACCCTGAAGTCTACCGAAATGAACGCGTTTTTATGCTGTATTTCTTCGATAAGCTGGTGTTTTACACTTAAATATACTTGAAGAAAATCACATTTTTCGAAATGAAGAGCAGTGTTGGAGCGTAAATCCAATATATCTCCCAGATCGTGGAGCGTCTCAGAAAGCTGATCAGTGCTCGCTTTTAAAAGGTCCAGAAAATCACTTTTAATCTTTTCATCGCGTGAGACCTTGATTTCATCGATCAGCATCTGCATATTACTCAAAGGTCCTTTTAGGTCATGTGCCAAAATGCCGGCGAATTCCTCCATTTGCCGTACCTTCGTTTCCAGGTCAATTTTAAGCAATTCAGACTCCATCTTCTGCCGTTTGAGAATCTCTATGTTTCGTTTAGATTCAGAAATGTCCTGAACCTGGACAATCAGAAACAGGGGGCTGCCCGTATGGTCAAAAACAGCAGAGATCGTAACGGAACACCAAACGAAATGACCCAATTTATGCTTGTAACGTTTCTGCAAAGTGAAGCTATCAACTTTTCCTTGAACAAGTTTTGTCCGTAGCTCAGATTCCTGTCTTGTATCATCTGGATGTGTATAATCACTAAACTTCATTTTTGACAGCTCTGTCTGTGTATACCCCAATATTTTAGTCAGTGTATTGTTGGATTCTATACAAAAACCACGAAGATCTGTGAGCGCCATTCCCAACCCGGAGAAGTGAAATGCCTGATTGAACTTATGTTCATTGAATCGTATTTTTTCGGTGGATTCAATCTGTTCTGTAATGTCCGAAACCACTAATGCTACATGGTTTTGTGAACGGTGGATGGGTTTAACCTGTAGGCTGTACCATTTGTTTTTATGCTGTTTGAACGGTGACTGAAATTCCATTTTGAACTCCTTCTCCAGCTTAAGAGCTTTTTGGATCAGCTGAATAGCAGGTCCAGACAGGTGTGGTGGAAAGAGTTCATCCATTCTGCGATCTAAGAATTCGTCTGGACGGTAAAATAAGAGGCTGGGATCATTGGTCCAGTAATTTTTAAACACGCCCTCGTCGGTTACCTCGAAGACAATATCATTTAAGGAGGCGACCAGCAACTGAAGTTGTTGTTGCTTGTCCTTTACATCCTGATTTTGGCTGACCAGCCCTGACACGTCCATAAAAGAGATGAGAAGACCATTATAATCCTTCTCCTTTAGCGGATGAATATTAAATAAAAGCCATTTGAGCTGATCCTCCACGGATATTCCCAAAACAATTTCCTGTAGCTCCCGTTTTTCTTGTAATGCAGTATAGAAAGGAGTTTGCTCAGGATGAAGGGGAGCCCGGCTATCCGCAGAATAAAAGGTTGTAAGCTGATGTATTTTATTGGTGGTAGGTTTAGCGTTCTTTAACGCCAAAAGCTCATTGGCACGTCTGTTGGCCTGTAAAATGACTCCATCGTCAGCTGTTAGCAGCAAACCCTCTAATCCGGACATGGAGTTGTGGATAGAAAATGGCGATAAAAAGTCCCGTTGCAAATACATTCTCCAACAATGTTTAGGATGAATTCTCTTAGTTATACTTAGCTGGCAAATAGCGTAGTTACCGCCTTGCAAAATTGGTAACTTTTACACCAAAATAATAAATAAATATTAAAATAGATAACTTTTTCTATAATACCGTATTGCAGAAGGGACAAAGTGCATGGCTTTTTGCAAAAAAAAAATCCTTCGGTCTCGCCACCGAAGGATTTGATCCTCTATCTTTTTAAATCTGCTAGCAGGCCGCAGGTTAATTTTTGGTTTTTTCAAGCCATAACCAGTTTAGCCAAAGCGGAGCCTGAGACTCGGTTTTGAACGTGAATCTATATGTTCCGGGGTTGTTTAATTTTATTGTACCGACGCGCTGTTCTGGAAACTCTTCGGTATAATTATTTTCATTGGGTTCGACGACCATTTTCTGCGAGGGAGCAAAATTTCCGTCGAGTTGCTGATCAGCCACATTCAGTTGAAATCGTATGGGCTCTTTATTGGGATTATGTGCAGAGAGGTCAACAGTGTAATTACCGGCTTCGGCAACGGTAACTTCCCATTCCATTTTGGTATCGGCTGTCACGATAGTATGCGTAGGGTTTTTGCCATTATAGCCAATAGTTTTGGAATTGTTTGTCACGCTGTTGATAGAATTCAGCGAGAATCCGCCAAATGTCGATTCCTGGACAGCAGTCTCATCCAATACCAATGGGGTATCAAAAGTTAGGCGAACTTGTGAGACGTAATGGTCAGGCTGTTCATCGGGTAATTGAAGGTGGAGGAGGCTCAGCTTCTGATCATACTTTATTTGGATCGGTGTTTTTCCGTTCATCAATGATGTCTCTACAGGCTTGGATTTTATTCCTGTGATACGCAGTTTATGGTCCAGCGGCCAGTTGAATATGTGGGCGTATACAGTGCTCTTTTGCTGCCCGACTTTGGCAGTCAGGTAACCCCAGTCAAAATGATTGCTTTTTAAAGGTAGGCCAGTGGCCCCATAGATCCCTTCGCCGTAGTTTTTGAGCCAAGCACCGACTTCATGGAGGCGACTGACGCTTTCGTAGGGCACGGTACCATCGGCGCGGGGCCCTATATTCAAGGTGAAACCGCCATTGAGGCTCACATTGGAGATAAGAGACTGAAAAATCTGGCTGGTGGATTTCCATTCGTTCTCCTGTCCATTGTAGCCCCAGGAGTGAGCAATTGTACCGGGCGTTTCCCACGGATGTGCAATATAGGTACTTCCAAATTGATTATCGCCCAAGGTTTGGAAGTCAACGTTTTCGGCATCGGTTGGAAGGCCCAGACGGGAGTTGATCAGGCATTGGGGCTGTAGTTGGCGGATTAATTTGACCACTTGCAGGAGCTGTTCTTTCTTAATAATGGACTGTTGGTAAGGAATCCACATATCAAACCAGATGAGGCCGATGTCACCATAATTGCTGAGCAGCTCACGTAGCTGCGGTATTACTTTTTCTTGCCAGTATTGGTTGTACTGTGCATCAGTGACATGGCCTGTCAGTTCCTGCTGATGGTTCCAGCCATAAGGATGTTCCCAGTCGATCCAATGAGAATAGTAGAAACCCAGTTTGAGGCCGTGTTTTTTGCATGCCGCTGCGATCTCTTTGATGACATCCCTTTTTGAACCACTGAGCTGCGGCAGGCTGTAAGTGCCTACCTTGGTGTCCCATAGTGCCACTCCATCGTGATGTTTGGCCGTAATAATGATATATTTCATCCCGGCTTCTTTTGCTAGAAGTACCCATTGCTCGGGATCAATTTTTTTCCAGTCAAAGCGCTTAGCCAAGGTACCATATTCTTCTTTGGATACCCTGTTGCGGTAACGTAGCCATTCCGCATAGTTGTTCATATAACGCAAAGGTTCGCCTTTCCATAAGCCTTCAGCGGCACTATATAAACCCCAGTGGATAAACATGCCAAAACGGGCATCTTTAAACCAGTCTGCCTTATTCGTGTGCTGAGCAAAAAGTCTGATAGAAGCACTGATCAGTAATACAAAGAACAGCAGTGCCCGTTTGAATCGTGGTATCATAAAGGTCATCATTATTTAGAACGACAAGATAGCTAAAAAATCAAAAATTGATAAGCTAAATCGAATTTTTAAGAACAGGGAACTCCTATGCCGTGTGTGGATAGTAAAAACGACCCCATGCGTATACAGCATGGGGTCGTTTTCAGTAAAACATCGTCTGCGAAGCTGCAAGCTGATGGGATGGCCGTAGGTTATGAATACCTGCGAAAAAAGAATATCGAAGTGAAACTATTTCAGTTTGAACGCACTGATAATCTTGTTAAATATCTCCGTATTGTTGTAAATACCAATAAAATTCTGTGCTCCCGGACCATATGCGAAAACAGGAACCATAATATTGGTGTGATCATCGCTGCTGAAGTAGCCCCTAACTGTTCCTTTTCTGTAGTCAGCATCTAGAAGTGAGAGTCCGCCAGTCTCATGATCTGCCGTTACAATGACGAGGGTTTCGCCATCGTGATCGGCGAATTTTAGTGCTTCACCCACAAGTCTATCAAAGTCATGTTGTTCGGTAACAACGTAGGGTAGATCGTTGGCATGTGCGCCATAGTCAATCTGGGCACCTTCTGCCATGATGAAGAATCCCGTATTGTTCTTTGATAATAACTGTATGGTTTTTAACAGTGAAGTCTTTAACATGTCTCCACGTCCGTCCAAAACCCTTCTGGTTGCCGAATCGGCTAACAGGACCAGCTGCTTTCCTGATGTGGCTTTTTCAAAACTATCCAGCGTGGTTTGTAGTTGATACCCTTTCTCTGCCAGTTCGTCCATCAGCTGACCGTCTTTATTTTTTAGAAAACTTTCACGACGGGAACCGACCAAGATGTCCACGTTACTTTTTTTGAAATCAGCGGCAATGTCCTGCGACATCGTGCGTTCAATCTGGTGCGCATAAAATGCAGCAGGAGTGGCATCGGTAATGTCTCCGGCACTGATAATACCGCTCTTGATCCCATATTGAGCGAGAGTGTCAGGTAAAGAGGTGGCCCTCTTGCCGTTAGCATCTACGCCGATATAGCGGTTGTTTGTTTTTTTTCCGGTCGCGAGTGCTGTTCCTCCCGCTGCCGAATCTGTAAAATCTGAATTGGAGGCTTCCGTGCGTGAAAAACCGATATGCTTGATGTTAATGATATTGGACTGACCAAAATTGGCGCTTAAGCCTGCCTGAATGTGTGCAAGCCCCATTCCATCGCCGATCAATAAGATGATATTTTTGGCTTTTCTTGATGTGCCGTCGCTTTTGTAGGAGGGCAGATAGGGCTTGTAGCCTAGAGGATTGACGTATTCGGCTTTGGCCCGGTTTAGATAGAAATTTTTTAGGGCATCGGGATGATCCGTGTTGATCCAGTCGATACCCATATGCTCAAGCTCCTTCCAACTGTTTGGGCTATCTTTGGTGGCCCAAAAACGGAATGGTTTCCCCATTTGGTGTACTTTCTCAACAACGGCCCTCATCTTTTCAAGATCTGGTGGTGTTGGTGTACCTTTACCGTTCCAGACTGTGTAGCGGCCGATATCCTGACTGATCATTCCGATACGTTTTAATTGTTCTGGAGTATAGTCTTTTTCTGGCCTTCCGTCAAAAAAGAAGATCGATGGATAATGCCCGAACTTTTCGGCAGGCGGTATTTCACCGCTGATGACGATCTTGATCGCAGATGGATTCTGCTCTGGGTCGAATACCGATTCATTTCCTTTTATTTCCTCTAGCAATTTCTCCAGAACTTGCTCATAATTTTCTTTAATGTCGATGACCAGCTGTAGTTTTAGCTTAGGGTCGGTATAGGGCCGGTTGCCATTTTTTTTGAAAAGTGCGACCAGGGGATCTATGTAAAGGGTTTTAAGGGTTCTTTCTGGCTCTATCTCGTGGTTTTCATGTGCAACGAATAATTCGCCGTTCCGGTAGAATACGTCCGCTTCGATAGATCCCATGCCGGCATAGTACGCTTCCAGCAAAGGTATCTGCCGCCTGTAGTCGTTGTGGCTGTGACCGGTGTTGGCAGTCAGTTTCTGCTGTGCGGAAACTGACTGAATATAAAGGGCCGCAGATAGCAACCAAATGAACTTACTGTTTTTTACCATCCTGGATTTTGTTTAATTATTCCTGAACTATTGTCGATTTCACGTTGGGGTACAGCCCAGACATCATGCACCTGGGGGTTGAAGTTTCGGGAAGGCCAGATCACTGTACCGTCATAGTCGTGCAGAGGTTTTGCATACGCTGCCTGAGCATCTCCCCATCTAACCAAGTCACGATGACGATCGGCCCATTCTCCTGCCAATTCATTTCTGCGTTCCCGTTTTAAATCTGTCATGGTCATTCCGCTTTTGGGTAATAGGCCCGCGCGTTTCCGGATCTTATTTAATTCTATATCTCCAGCGCCAGCTCCGTTTAACTGAATAGCTGCTTCTGCTTTGGTCAAAAGCACTTCAGCAAAACGCATCAACGGGATATTGAGATCTGTGGTTCCATTGTCACCATTTGGATTCACATGAGTCGGAATCGGATTTTTATAGGAAAACGGTTCCATATATTTATTGAATTGATAGTTTGATGTCGCACCTCCATCTTTCGTGAAGGTACGCTCTTCGCCGAAGAACTGGAATTTGTCTCCCGGTTTCAGGATTGTAACCTCGCGGCGTACATCCCCACTTTCGAAAGAGTCATAGAGTTCTTTGGTAGGAAGATAATATCCCCATCCATTATAAATACCCCAGGCTTTGTTCGTCAACATGACGCCGGGTAATTTGCTGCCCCAGCCCGTTCCGCCGCCGTCTGGAGTACAGACTACCGACCAAATATATTCTTTGGACCAGTTGTTGGCTGCTTTAAACACATCTGCAAAGCTGGGCAGCAGATCATGCTTGCCCGAATTGATTACCATATCAGCATATTTTGCGGCATTTGCATAATCCTTTTTATATAAATATACCTTGGAAAGATACGCCCAGGCAGCGGTTTTGTGTCCTTTACCGTAATCTGATGGATCCATTTCCGAAAAATAAGGAAGATTTTCTGCTGCTTTTAAAAATAAGGAGATGATGTGATCATAATTTTCATTGACGTTATTGGCTCGTGGGATGGGTTGTGTGGCATCTGTTTCGGGAGTAACAATTGGTATCCCAGCCTTGTCATTCCCGTAGTTGGCCGCTAGCTGGAAATATACTAGTCCAGCATTAAAATAAGCATCGCCTATAATTTCTTTCTTTCGATCCTCATTCATCGTGATCCGGGGAACGTTTACAATAATATCATTGGCTCTTTTGATGATGGCATAGCGCATGCTCCATTGTGTTTCTGTGTAACCGCCTCCAATATAGCTTCTGTTAAAGTTCTTGATGTTGTCGGCTTCCGGTTTATTGCGGCCCGTTACCATATCGTCACTGGCGTTTATGAACCAGAACATCCCACGACCGTAAAAATCTTCTTCGTTGTATTTTTCATACATGCCTGCCTGCCCTTTGATCGCATCTTGTTCGGTCTTCCAGAAATTCTGTGAAGATGGCGAACCTTCAGGTGAGATATCCAGTTGTTTCGCGCACGACCCAAGGAGTGCTATAGCTAATACTGCGAGGTATTTTATATTCGTTTTCATCGTTTTATTTTGTAGTATTCATGATGGCCAACTGTACTAAACTCTATAAGTACACTATATTCTTTAGACTTGTGGCGTTTATTTGAGATTATAAGTTAACATTTAAACCGAAGATAAAGCTTCTGGCTTGTGGATAGCGACCAACATCAAGGCCGTTATTGTCCATGCCTATTTCTGGATCAAAGCCTGTGTATTTTGTAAAAGTGAATAGATTGTTGGCCGTTGCATAGACTCTTACGTTTCCAAGTTTAAATCTATCAGCCAGGGATTTTGGCAGCGTATACCCCACGGTGACATTACGGATGCGAAGAAAAGAGCCATTTTCTATATAAAAATCTGAGGCATTAAAGTTTCCGTTGGCATCTGAGCTGGATATGATCGGCACTTTACCGTTCGGATTTTCCGGAGACCAGGCGTCGAGAATCCCTTCAAGTTTATTGTACGAAGGACCACTGGCACTATATGTCGTTCTTTTTACTGCATTGAACAACTTGTTGCCCTGTACGCCCTGCGCAAAAATATTGAAATCAAAATTTTTATAATTTGCATTGAAGCTTAGGCCGTAGGAGAAATCCGGATAAGCACTTCCTGCGTAGTAGCGGTCTTCGGGACCGATAGAACCGTTGCCATCCATGTCGACGAACTTAAAATCACCGGCTTTTGCATTAGGCTGGATTTTTTGGCCATTTGCGTTTTTGTAACCATCTGCTTCTGCCTGGCTCTGGAAGATGCCATCCGTCTTGAGCACAAAATAGCTGTACAATGGCTGGCCTACAGCGATCCGCAGTGGTGCCAGTTCGTTTCTAAAGTTGGTCTCAACAGGGATGTTGGTCAGTCCGGGAGCCAGCTCTTCTACATTATTGTTCAATTTCGTTAAGGTGGCGTTCACGGAGTAGGAAAAATCGTTATTTTTAGTGCTGCTATAGGTCAGACCTAATTCGATTCCCTTGTCTTTCACGAGTCCGCCATTAATGGTTTGAGTATTCAGACCCGCTGTACCTGGAAGAGAACGTTTTAAGATCATATTGTTTGTTTCCTTAACAAAATAATCAGCCACAAGGCTCAGTCCGTTTAGGATACCAAAATCCAGACCGATATTGGTCTGTTTGCTTTCTGCCCAGCGCAGATCGTCATTTGGCAGAACATTCTGTACGTAACCATTTTGGAGCTCCGGCTTTTCACCAAAGTAACTGGTTGTGCGCACGAGAAGTGGGTTTACGTCCAGCGGGTCTAATCTTCCAAGACTGCCGAGCACACCGTAGCTGCCTCGCAGTTTTAGTTCATTTAGCCATTCTACTGAGCGCAGGAATTCTTCTTTGTTAAGGGCCCAGCCTGCTGAAACAGAGTAATAGTTCCGGTATCTATTTTTTTCCTTCAACATGGAAGACCCGTCTCGCCTTCCAATCAAGGATAGCAGGTATTTTTCATTGTAATTGTAGTTTGCTCTCAAGAACAGCGATGAAATTGCTGTTGATGCATAGCCGCTTTCTGGTGGTTGCACTTTATTGGCGTTATCCAGGTACCTATATTGTTTGGATTCGTCATCAAAATCGCTCGCTGATGTATTCAGATAGGTGGTTTTGGTCTTTTGAAAAGTATAACCTCCTGTCAAATCGATCTGATGTGCATCAAATTTAGCTTTGTAGTTTAACACTTGTTCTGCCAGAATATCATTTGCGTCATTCGCTCTTTCAACTAGGCTATTGCTCATGACGGGCTTACCGATTTCGGGACGTTTTGGTGTGAAACTTTTGTATCTGGAGTTGGATTTGGTAATACTTAAGTTAGAACGGAAGGTTAGCCCTTTGGCTAATTGAAAGTTTGCATAAGGGTTGATAACCAGTATGTTGGTAGGGTTGTTGATGTCTATGCGCATCAGTTCTGCGACCGGATTGATGATATCGCCGTAATCGCCGGGATAGGGTCCCGGGAGACCGGCAAAACTGCCGTCGGGATTATAGGGAGTACCGTTTGTTGGATAATAAATCGCCGATAGCAGTGCACCGGTATAGTCACTGCTTGTATTGGCACCGTTTCCGTTCGTGCTGCTGTACGACAGGTTTTCGCCCACCTTCAACCAAGGGGTGACCTGATGCTCCGAATTTATCCTGAAGTTGTAGCGTTGTGTTTTCGTATTCAGTACAATGCCTTCTGCGTTCCGGTAATTGAAACTTAGGTAAAAATTGGACTTTTCATTACCTCCATTGATGGCGCCATTGTAATCTTGCAGCGTTGCACTTCTAAAGACCTCATCCATCCAGTTGGTTTTCGTTACAAGTCCATCCGGATACTTAGCTGGGTCGAAAGCAGGCAAAATTGTCGTACCACCATTTTTCGCTGCTGTTGCCGCTACTTCTGCACGTTGTTCGGCATTTAAAGGTTTTAATTTGCGCCATGCACTCTGCTGGCCAATCTTGGCGTCAACACTGATCTGCAATTGCCCTTTTTTGCCTTTTTTTGTGGTGATCAAGACCACTCCTCCGGAAGCCCGTGCCCCATAGATTGCAGCGGAGGCATCTTTTAAAACCGAAATAGACTCGATGTCGTTGGGATTTAATTGCGGGGTACCTAAGAAAATAGAGCCGTCGATCACGTACAGCACACTTTCACCATTGATACCACCGGCACCACGAATATTAATACGGGGTGGGGAAGTGGGGTCACCGCCCTCGTTGGTCACAATGACTCCCGGGGATTTGCCCGCTAAAACCTCACCGACACTGTTTACTGAACGCGAAGACAATTTATCAAGTGATACGATACTTACAGCACCTGTTAATGTTTCTTTCTTTTGCGTCCCATAACCGACCACCACAACTTCAGATAATGTTGACCGTTCTTCACTTAGCGTTACATGAATCATTTCATTCTCGCCTACTGTTATCTCTTTTGAGTGGAAGCCGATCATGGAGAAGGAGAGTACTGCCTGGGAGCCGGCTTCGATACGGAACGAACCTTTGGCGTCTGTTGTCGTTCCATTTTGTGTGCCGACTACTTTTACGGATACGCCTGCGATAGGCGCTCCCAAAGTATCGCTGACAATCCCCTTAATTATGCGGTCTGCTTTGATGTCAGTTGATTGGCTGAGTATGACATGTCCCTCTTTCTCCATAGCGCTGATCCCCAGTTTGGTCAAAATGGAGCGTACAGACTCCGTTCTGAAATGGCCGCTTACGACGGTATTGCGTCCCTGTAAAAGGTCTGGGTTGTACACGAAACTAAGACCGGAGAGATGTTCAATCCTATGCAGAATTTGTTCGAGCTGCTGTCCCTTGCTGATACTGATGTTTATTCTGCTTTTGTCCAATCGCTGGGCCATACCGGGGGAGGCCATTAAAGAACTGCAGAATACTATTTCCCCATTGAATTTGCTTGGGTAGCTGATTTTCGAAGAAGGCTCCAGGATAATTTCTGAACCGTCGTTCAGCGTGATTTTTTTTCGTTCACCTGTTTTTGTCGTCGTCACGATTTGTGCTGTGTCCGAAATAGGTTGCCTGTAGCTTCGGCTAATCAATAGACTTGCGGAGACGATGATGAAGAGCACTGCGGCTATTTTTAAGAGTGGATAGCGTGACAGCGTATGTCTTTGAGCTTGTTTTTCGGACATTGCGGACTGAATATTGCCCAACATCTGCGCACGAAGTAGATTTTTGCGTTCCTCTGAAACCTTGTTTTCAGCACGGTGAAGTTGAGCATACCATTCTTCAACCTGTTTAATTTCGGCAGCACTCGCCTCACCGTTTACATACTTTTGCAGTAGCTGTTTTGCTTTTTCTTCCTTCATTTGAATAGATGTCACTTCAAATGGAGAATGGTACTAGTTGAAGATGTTAGCAGTATATTAAGTTTTTGTTAATAGCGAATAGAAGGCAGGAAATAGATTAGGACAGGCTTTTCCTGAGTATTTTCATGGCTGAAGTAATTTGATTTTTTACCGTTTGCACCGAGATGTTTAATTCTTTTGCGATCTCCTTTATTGATTTTTCCTGTTTGCGGCTCATCAGCATAACTTGGCGCATCCGTTCGGGGAGCTGCATGAATGCTTCCTCTACTTTTTGTTCGGTATCGTGTAGGATAAGGAGATCGTCCGCAGCGTCAGCGTATTGTTGATTCATCAGGGCTGCGAGTTCGGTCCGATGCCCATCTTTCACGATGTTGTTCCTAAAGTAGTTGATGATTTTGAATTTTACAGCTCCATGCAGATAGGCCGCGAGGTCGCCGGAAAACACGATATGTTCGCGGTTTTCCCAAAGTTTAATGAAAATTTCCTGTATGATGTCTTGGGCAGCATCCTCATCACCTATTTTTTTTAAAGCTGCATCAAATAGATCTTCCCAATACAGATCAAAAATCTGTTCCATTGCAAAATGCTCACCTTTCTTTAATGATGCTATCAATAATTCGCTCACAGGATCAATTTAATTCGACAAAGCTAACAACTGCGTATTCCCTTAAGGTTAATAAATCTTAAAGAGTATATTTTGTCTATTGTCCCATTCCTGTAGTATTAAACAGCGTTTCCTTTCTAATGAATGTAGCCTAGTTCTCGTATCGACCTCCTATAGATGCAGCAGCGTTGAGGCCTTGTATTGGATATTATCGCATACCGAAAACGCTGCTTTGTTCTTGGCGGCACAGCAGAGGGATAACTTGGTCCGAACACACTCTAAATAAAAAAATATTTGTATTTTGTTCTATTTATACATATATTTGTATGTATAAACTATAATAACGTATTGCTATTTGTTTTCCATAACAGGATAACATACTGTTATGTCCGTTCGATGGCCGACTGCGGACCATAACTTTTCGCTTGCTGAATATGCAATATCTGTTGATTTCTGAGTTGGCCTTTCCTAATCAGACCAAGGTGCGAACGTTTATGTCGCAACTGAGTTGACCCCTATTTAATCACCTTGGTAGTCGCTGTTTTTTACAAATAAGTGTTCGTTATGTGCAATTTTTGCGGTCAGCGCGCGCTGTTGCTGCTGCTTTCTGTTGCATGGTTTTTTATCTAAAGTCATTTTTTGAAATGGAAATTAATAGCCAATTAATCATTGATCGGTTGTCTCAGCGTCTAGACCTCGATCGCGTTTACCTCGTTAAGTATGAATTTCTCAAGCAGGAGTATCATCATTTATTGCTGGCACTTAAACCCGTGAGCGGTCTTTCGCATAAAGTATTAAAGCCCATCGTGGAGTTATGTTTGATGGATCAGGAAAATATTTCCTTTGAAATAGTGCCCACAGGCGAAATGCTCAATAAGATAAAAACAGGTAGTTTATACTATTCCTATGCATCGCTGGCCGAGCATATCATTTATCTTGACAGTAAGAAGCATAGTCAGCCGCTTAAGGCAAAAGAACTTAAGAGTATTTTGGAAATTTCGCAGGAGTATTACCAAAAGATGACGCCGGTTTCGGTTGATTTTTTCAGGGGAGCTGAAACCTTTGCTGCACAAGGAAATTTTCAGAGAGCCGTTTTTATGCTGCACCAGAGCGTGGAAAACCATTTACGGCTGTTGCAGATCATGATCGATGGAAAAGCCAATAATGTCCATCATATCAGCAATAGAATCAAGAATCTCCATGAGCATTTTTCTATGTTGAGGCAATCAATTACGGGAAAAGATGCTGATGAACAGGCACGCTTTAAATTGTTGGACAGCGCTTTTAACGCGGTAAAACAAAATAAGGACTTGGAGATATCAGCCTTTGATGCCTCCTGGCTTTATGATCACTGCAAGACCATCCTTAGTGCAGTAGGAGAGCTGTACCTGGATTTTATGAAACGCCTTCAGACGGGCTATGAGAAAATGAGGGAAATGGAAGCGTTAAAACTGAAAGAGAGTAAAACTGTCGAATCTGAGAAGTGTATCGAAGCGAAAAAGACAGCAGTAGTGTCAAACGACCCTATTTTTCATGCATTTCCCTGGCCGGAGCAGTATCAATCGGACATATATCATTTGCTTGATCAAGTTCGTCAGGAGAATCGTCCCGAACAGATTATGTTGCTGAATTACTATGCAAGTGATGCACGAGGCAAAGGGTTATTCGAATTCCCGCAACAGGAGCACAGCAATGCTGAAATTTATCTCGCGGTCATCAAGAAGAAAATCGGTCCATACCATTTTCGAAAAATATCTTATGGACGGGTGACAGCAATCATGGCCTTTTTAAATACAAATTTTATTGAAACAAAATTAAATACAGGCAGTCGCTTCTCGCATACGATTTGGAACGAATCTGTGGTGCTTTATCGCGATCCAAGCTATAAGCCTACTTATTCTATTTCACCGGTAAATTGGTCGGACGCCCTGTATAAAACTGCCAATACGTGGGCGCGAAATGCAAAGCTCATGCAAGACCTGGTCGCTACCTGTTGTAATGATTGTTTCTCTAGCCGACCATTGGCCGTACTCTTGTTAAACCAGCTCACCCTGATCGGATTGCATAGTTATCTCTATTTACGAATCGGCTATGCGCCAATGAATGCGGCTGTAGAAGACCTTGTTGCTTGGACTTGTATCTGTGACAAAAAGGTGAGCCAGTTTTTTGTGGCAAAAGACGATACGGAGGAAATCTTGAATGGACAACTATTAAAGTTGATGAAAGGCCGGGTCTATGAGCTTCCTCCAGAATTGGACCAACTGGACTTAAACTACTTTAAGTCCAAAGCCAAGGCGATTGCAGCTTTTTTTACCGACCTATGCGAGCAGAGTTTGAAGTATATGGAGTTGAAATCCAGGACTATATAAATTGAAGTTCCGATAAAATATCAGGCCTTTACATAGGTATGATAACAAAACATAAACCATGATAACTAAACATAGATCAATGAATGAAATAGAGGTAGCGATACCGTGGCAAAGCAAGAATGAGAAATCGCTGTCGATCGTTTATCTTAAAAGATTTTTTAACGGAAAATCTGCAAAATTTGATTGGGATTTTAGCGTGCTGCTGGACGAAAGTGTTTTTAATAATACATATGTATTTGAAGGATTTTCTAGAGGAAGAGGCAATGTTCGTCTTCAAATAAGACTGACCGCTGAACACCTAAAAGTAAATTGCTCGTGTGGAAGAATGGAAGCAACATTATGTGAACACGCCTATAGTTTGTTGCGCGAAAAGGTAAGTAAGAATAAATATTATTTTGTTCATCTATACGATCCAAAATGGTTTAAACCTCATGCGAATCAACGCAAGCTATTTAAATTGTCTCTTAAGAATGAACATGGAGGAATGCCGGCAATTGAAATCAATGCCACGGCAGATCGGGGTAGCATTTATGGTTTTCACAAACCATCGGAGATATGCCATCTAGCTAGCCATAAAATTTATCCCATTGAGCCTGCAGTTCCCAAGCCGCAAGGTAAGTTTATTGTTGCCATACCGATAAATAATACGATCGATCATTTACCTTTTTTACTTCCTTTTTTAAGTGACGAAAAGAAAAAATACGTTTTCAAGGAAAGCTATCTATTTAAAGAAGACATGCCACATCCAGAACATCTCACTTGCCATGAGTTGATGCTTGATGCTGTAGCACGGAAAATGGTACAGCTAGGGGCTTCTGCATTTCGACTCAATGGATGCGACGCACTCTCCTTTGCTGAAAAGAACGAAAGACGTCATCGAATAATGGACTTATGGAGGGATCTCGTCTCCAATCAATTGTGTAAAGATGAGCTGATCTTCTTCTATTCCAATACCAACAATTTTGGTCTAACACATTGTCGATTCCGATACAGCTCCCATCTCAACCAGGTTCGTAAACTAAAAATTGCTAATGGAGATGTTAAACTTAAGATTCAATTGGTCGAAAGCCAAGATGGTCTATTGATGGAATTGCTAGCTTATTATAAAGGCAATTTGTTGAAGAAAATCAAGTTTTTGAGTGATGTGCATAGTTTCTTTCTGGAACTAGGCTCCAAACATGTTCTTTTCATTGATGATTTACATGTCGAAAAATTGCTAAACCAGTTTCGGTATTCGGCATTCAGGATTTTTGTATTGAGTCAAGACATTGGCAAGTTCTATGACGAAATCTTACATCCAATAGCGCCCCATTTTTCTATAGAATACAGACAGGAGGGGCTTCAGGATCTGCCAACAACGGTGGAAAAGAAAGATGAACAAACCAAAATACTGGAGCTGTCCCTTAAAGACGACTTATTAGTCCTGAGAGCCTATATAGATTTTGGGACAGTTACCTTGCCCATTGTTGATATGCCTAGTACCACTGTCTTAACTTACATCGATAATAAAATTTGTGTTCAAGAGCGCCATGTTGAGACGGAGCTGGCCTTTAGCAATTTTGTTAAAAATCAACATGAATCTTTTGAAGAACAGGCTTCTGCCCACACTTGGGAATTGCGAACATCACTAATTTCTCGAACGAATTGGATAAAGAATCTCGGTAAAGTATGTCAGGATCATCACATTAAGCTCAAGCTTAGCGGTTTGGTTAAAGGATCTAACTATTATCCTTTCTCTTTGAAATGGGAGGTGGGGGAGCTGAAGTCGCAGTCCAATTTATTATACGTCAATATAAAATTTAAGCTGGGGAAATTAGTACTCGAACCTAGCCAGTTTGAACGTTATTTATTGGAAAGGAAAAATTGGTTTAAGATCAATAACGGCGACCATGTCTATATCAGTGACACGTTGAAATCGCTTTTTTTACCCTTATTTGGTCAGGCACGTATAGAAGACCCTTACCTCATTTTCACCTCAGCGCAATTAATTTCTTTTCAAACACAATTGGAACAGATAGATCCTAGGATTATTAGCGATAGTACAAGAGAACGGCGAGATAAATTGGCCAATATGACAGAAATACCTTTATTAGATGTTCCCCATACCGTAAAAGCAACGTTACGACCTTACCAATTGGTTGGTTTTAGCTGGATGGCATTTTTGCAGGAGTTTCAATGGGGCGGTATTCTGGCCGATGACATGGGACTGGGAAAAACATTACAGGTTATTACTTTATTGGAATACTATTATCAAAATAATCCAGAGGCGGACCCTTCCATTGTTATCGTTCCTAATTCCTTGCTATTTAATTGGCAGAATGAAATTAAAAAATTTGTTCCGGAACGAAGTTATTATGTATATCATGGTACGAAAAGAAAAGATCAGGAGACTTTAGCGAAGGCATCGATCGTACTTACAACGTATGGAACTGCAATGGCAGACTTCTCTTTTCTTCAATCTCAATCATTCAGCTATATGATTTTGGATGAATCTCAAATGGTAAAAAATCGGAATTCCAAGCGGTTCGAATATTTGTTTTCTATTCAAGCATCATTTCGAATTGCCATGACTGGTACGCCAATTGAAAACGGTATTGAAGACATCTATGCACAAATGACCATGGTCAATCCGGGCTTTTTTGGGAGTTACAGAAATTTTAATAAAATGTATAAGTCTCTTGGAGACGTGGAAGAAGCCGATGTACCCCTAACGAATTTGCAGAGGATGATTGCTCCATTCATCTTGAGAAGAACCAAAAAGCAGGTGGCATTAGATTTACCTGATAAAACAGAAACTACCCTCTATTTGGACATGCAGCACGAACAACGGAAGCTTTATGACATCTATCGTAAAAGATATCGAGTGGAAATTGAAGAGAATTTAAACGGTGAAGATTCTTCAAAGTTGAAGTTTTTTGCGTTGGAGGCTTTGCAGAAGCTAAGACAACTATGCAACTCTCCTGTTCTGATGAAAGATGGTGACTTTGGCAACGAGTCAATCAAATTGGACTTCATTGATGAAATTATGGCGGAGGTCGCTCCTAACCATAAGATCTTGCTCTTTTCAGCGTACACGTCCATGCTTAAGCTTGTAGCTCAACGAATTGATAATAGTGGAATAGACTATATCTACCTGGATGGAAAGATGAACCAAGAGCAAAGGCAAGCTGCCGTGGAAAAATTTCAAAACGATGAAGAATGTCGTGTCTTTTTGATCAGCCTAAAAGCCGGCGGGACCGGTTTGAACCTCACTGCTGCGGACTACGTCTACATCTTAGATCCTTGGTGGAATCCTGCCGCCGAAGCTCAAGCGATAGACCGTTGCTACCGGATAGGTCAAGATAAGCATGTAATGGCCTATAAGATTGTTTGCAGGGATTCTGTTGAAGAACATATTCTGACACTTCAGGAAAGTAAAAAACGAATTTCTGAGGGCCTAATCTTGGATGAAACCAATCTGATGAAATCTATCAGTAAAGAAGAACTACTTAAACTATTCGATTAACCACAAAAAATAAAATTAATGAAGACAGATTCTACAACCCGCATTTCCTATTCGGCACCACTGCCCTACGTAAATGCAAGGCCAGAAGCTTCGGCTACCGTTATATTGCACATCATTAAAATCAACAAAAATTCCTTTATGCATCAATATCTAAAAGATAAGTCCGCCTATAATTTAGTGACCAGAGCCTTAGGTTTTTCTTTTCTCCACAAAAGCACGGCTTAAGGAGCGTATTTATTAGATGAATATATTTGCTTTACACAGTCCTAAAATACGATTCTCGATTATGGAAGGTTTGCAGAGTACTGGGCTAAACTTATGGATGCTGGAGGTGACGATTTGGTAGGTAGGACGATGTATCTTCGTTGGATCCCTGTCACTATTACTTTTTTATTAAGACTATGTGTTGTGCTAACTCGGTTTAGTTAAGATCTGTTAATCATTTGTTGATATAGCCTTCATATTGCATTTGTAACCTTGTACCCGTAAATCAAATGCACTACTTATGAAAATTAAAACCAACAAAGTTTTTTGGTTGTTATGTGCCATTGCAGCAAGCTCTACAGCTGTTCAAGCTAAACCACTCTCACTAACCACATCGCAATCCCTGCGTGTACAGAGCACGGTCAAGGGACGGGTCGTTGACGAGCGGGGAAACGCCGTCTCCGGAGCGACCATTCAAAATTTGAAAAGTAAAAAGTCCGTTCAATCTGATATAAACGGAAATTTTGAGATCGAAGCCGAAATGGGCGATAGCCTAAGTATTTCCTTTATTGGGTATCGCAGGCTCTTACAGTCTGTCACCCAATCCAACGGGCAGATCTTTTCCTTACAAGCCGATGAGAATACCCTGGAAGAGGTGACCATCTCTATCGGATATCAGCGAATCAGAAAGTCGGATGTCACTGGTGCAATTGCTAGCGTTAAGGCCGAGGAACTCAATTTGAGCGCACCAAAATTATCCCAGGCATTAGTTGGTAAAGTAGCAGGTGTACAGGTGATGCAGACAAGTGGTGCCCCATACGATGGCACCAAAATGCGTGTCCGTGGAATGGGATCGATCAATGCCGGTTCGGATCCATTGTATGTTATAGATGGCTATCCAGCAGGAAACAATTTGAATATCAATCCGAATGATATTGAATCTTTCGATGTGTTAAAGGATGCTGCTTCAGCGGCGATCTATGGGTCGCGTGGCGCTGGTGGTGTTATATTGATTACAACCAAGCGGGGCAAGGAAGGTAAAAGTAATGTAGACTACGAAGTATTGGGTGGCTTTGGTCAGCTTTCCAAGAAAATCGATGTTTTAAATTCAGAACAGTTTATTGATCTTTTGATTGATGGTCGTAATAATTCCTATAGAGACCTGCTGGCCGCTAAAGGGATCGCCTGGAGCGACAGTAGACGCTTTGATGATAATAAAACACGTATTGCCAATGTGGGAAATGCCGGCTCAGTAAGTATTCCTGAGGACTACTATGACTTTGCGTCTGGTACAGCAAAAAAAGCGAAATACGATACAGATTGGCAAGATGCTTTATACCGTAATGCACCTTTCCAACGTCATAATCTCTCTACGTATGGTGGTAACGAAAAAAATCGCTATTTCCTAAGTGGATCTTATCAGAATCAGCAAGGTATCATGCTTGGGACTGATCAGAAAGTCTTTAATTTCCGTGCCAATATCGATAGCAAAGTAAGTAAAAGACTGACCATTGGCGCCAATGTATCCTTTACGTATAACGACAATAATGAGGTAACTACTGGACGTTATGATAGAAGTCCGTCTATGGCGGCTTTGATCTATCTGCCGACATTGCCGGTTTATAATGAAGATGGGACCTATGCCAAATACCTGATGGCTGATCTTTCGGCAAACAATTATGGTATCCAGAATCCAGAAAACCCATTGGCTTATGTCACTGAGATTAAAAATAACCGCCGTGGAAAGCGGGGGTTATACAATGCTTTTGCTGATTTTTCCATTATTGATGGTCTAAATCTTAAGGTAAACGGTGGATTGTCTACTTATGACGAGAAGTATGATTATTTCCGTCCGACAAGTTTATCAGATGGAAACAACAAACCGTTTTCACCGCAGGCAATTTCTGCAGCTTATGCAGATGCCAAGACAAAAAATGAATTGGATAAATTGCTGGAGACAACGTTAAACTATAACAAGACCTTCGGTGGCAAACATCAGGTATCCGCTTTACTGGGGTATTCGGTTCAACGCACAGATTACGATTATCAAGGGGTAAGGGCGAATGGTTTTAATAATAATGCGATTGGTGAAATTACGGACAAAGGAGCTGATCCTTCTAATTTCCAATTGTTAAAGGACGATACTTTCAAACGTATTACAACGCTCCAGTCATATTTTAGCCGTGTGAACTATAGTTTCGATTCGAAATATTTCGTTTCCGCTTCTATCCGTACCGATGGTTCATCGCGTTTCGGCCCGAACAGCAAATGGGGAACTTTCCCGTCGGTATCAGGAGGGTGGACCCTTTCTAAAGAGGAGTTTTATACAGATTGGTTAGGGCAGCAGTCGACCGTCAAATTAAGAGCGAGCTGGGGACGTAGTGGAAATAATAATATTGGTGATTATCGTGCACTATCGGTGTTCAATTCACCGGCTGGGGTCATTCTGGGCGACAAAGTGGAAACCTCCTATATGGCTGGAAACCTATATGATCCTAGCCTTAGCTGGGAAACAACTTCACAATATAATGCAGGGCTTGACCTTGGCCTTTTCAGAGGTCGGTTGAACGTGATGGCCAATTTCTACCTTAGCCGTTCATTCAATTTGTTGTTTAATCAGCCAATTTCTGCCGTATCTGGATCAACCAGCATCTTGACGAATTTACCGAATTCAAAAGTACAAAATAAGGGATTTGATTTTCAGATCGATGCCACATTGATACGTAAAAATGAATTTGAGCTTGGATTTAGTGGAAATATCAATGTCAACAGAAATAAAGTATTGGATCTCGGAGGTGCATCTACAATCCTAACCAATGGTGCTGAACGTTCTTATTTAACACACATTACTCAAGAAGGTAGCCCAATTGGTATGTTCTATGGCTTCAAAGTTCTCGGTGTCGCAACAGAAGAAAATTATAAGACTGTAGCTCCTTCAGCAGCATCATCCACACCGCTACAGCCCGGCGATCTCTATTTTGAAGATGTCGATGGTGACGGTATTGTCAACGATGCTGACAAACGTATAATCGGTAATCCGCATCCTGATTTTACTTATGGCTTTGCCCTGAGCGCCCGCTATAAATCTTTCGATTTGCGTGCATCATTCAATGGCTCGCAAGGTAATAAAGTATTGGATGGCTATGATTATTACCTGTATAATATGGAAGGTTCGGGTAATCAATACGCCGATGTGGCACAACGTTATCGTTCGGCACAAAACCCAGGTAACGGTAAAGTCTACCGGGCATCCCGTGGCGGTACTCAAAGTAATAGTACACGTCTGTCGGATTTCTATCTGCAGGATGGATCGTTCTTTCGAATGACAAATATCGCCCTGGGATATAATCTGCCAAAAGACCTAGCGAATAAATTGACACTGTCCGGCATACGGGTATATGCTACAATAGATAACCCTTTTACGGTTACAAAATACAAAGGTTATAATCCTGAGCCGGATTATAATCAACGGGGTAATCTAACGCCAGGAGTCGATTATGGCCTTTATCCATTGGTAAGATCATATAATCTTGGTGTAAAAGTAACATTCTAATTAATCTGCTGCCTACATTCATAAAATTTTGACACGACCTGGTGGAGTTCTGATTGCAATTCTCCATCATGCAATAAATAAAGAAGTACGATGAAAAAAAGATATTTATTACCCTTTGTTCTGCTGGCTTTGTCCTCCTGTTCCAAGGATTTCCTGAATCAGAAAGATCCCAACGCTGTCACTATCGACGATTACTTTCAATCGGAGAATGACGTCCTTTTGGCTGTGAATGGTCTCTATCAGTCACTTCGTTCGGGAAGTACACTTGGGGAATCGAGTACATTATATAACGAGGAACGTTCGGATAATTCGGGACGTAATGATAACCAATCCAATGCTGGGGAGCCTTTCCAATTCAATGACTTTTCGTTGCTGCCAAGCAATACCTATCTAAAGACACATTGGTCCGCTATGTATGCAGCCATCGGTCGCTGTAATGTGGTTCTTTCACATGTCGATGATGTGACCTTTACAAGTGAAGAATTAAAAGGACGTTATATTGCGGAAGCGAAATTTGTACGAGCATTAATATACTTCCACATGGTACGTAAATTCGGAGATATTCCGCTGGCGACTGTACAGGTGACAAGTAAAGAGCAAGCAAATGAATTGGCTTTTCGGCAGAAAGAATCAATTGTTTACGAGCAGATTATTAAAGATTTGAAGGATGCTTTATCTAGCAATCTTCCCAATACACAGAAAGATTACGTTGTCGGCAGAGCATCTAAAGCGGCCGTCAATGCAATTTTGGGACAAGTATACTTAACTTTGGGTGCAACACAGACATCAGGCAGTGCGGAAAATTTCGCCAAAGCGGAACAATATCTTAATGCCGCATATCAAATGCGAACCTTTGGTAAACTGAGTGAAATTCCTTACGAAGAAGTCTTTGATGTCACAAAGAAAAACACCTGTAAAGAACTGATTTTTCAGATTCAATACAAGCAGGGAGACCAAAATTACAGTTCGAGTATTGCCCGTAACTATCAGGCTAGAGGAGAAACAATCAATTCTAGATATACTTCAACGGGTGTTGGTGAAGTCGTAAAATTAGACCTGATCAATGATTATGAGCAAGATGACCTACGTAAGGCTTTCTCCGTCAAATTTGCCAACCATACTCAGGTAAATGATTGGTTCGTCACCAAATTCAGGGATAATAGTGATGCTGCTGGTACCAATGGCTGGGGAGGGAACGATTGGATACTGATCCGCTATGCAGATGTTATGTTACTGTTGGCCGAAGCGAAATATCATTTAGGAAAGGAAGCCGAAGCGATCGCGCTCCTTGATCAGGTGCGGGAACGCGCGGGATTGCCTTCTTACGCCGCATCCATGTTGAATGCTAGCTACCGTAGCAAATATCCAACATTAAAGGAAGCAATATTGCACGAACGCCGTGTGGAACTGGCCTTTGAGAATCATCGTTGGTTTGACTTGATCCGCAATTACAACCCGCAGGAATTGGTGAATTATTTTAAAACCAAGAAGCAATCGGAGTATGGCAATGCCAAGATATCCAATATCTCCACCAAGGATAGATACTATCCCATCCCATTTGATGAATATAAATTGGATCCGGAGCGCATGTATCAAAACCCTGGGTATTAATATAGGACTTTATGCAAAGCTGTATGAAGAAAATCTTTCTCCTGATCTTGGGTATATGTTGCATGCACATTTCCGAAGGCCAGGAGAAATATGTCCCCAGGGGACCGCAGGATTGGGTGATCAAAAAGAATTACTTTGCTAGCTACTTACTCCTAAAGAACCCTGCTATCACGCAGGACTTGGTAGCGTCTAAACCAGTAGCGGCATTATTGGAAGAAAGATTTAACCGTTTCAAAAACAGTATTAATTGCCGCGAACTCAACTGCTATTTGGATGCTTTTAAATGGCAGGATAGTGAAATAAGACTGTTGACAGATGAGCTTGCTCGACAGGTAAAGGGTAATAAAAGGCTGGAACGGCTCATACAGGACAATCTTGTCCCGTCAATGACTTATGGACCCTTACACAATGAAACATCGACCGCCTATTTCAAAAAGGCCGTGCAGCAGGATTTACAGGCCATGAATTATGTGGTGGATGTATATGCAGGCGGTAAAAAGCCAAATTATCCGAAGATAGATTCCATTTCTTTCCATGTAAATCGTGCTGGTTACTTGCATCTATTGGATGATATACGTCAAGACGTTCTGAAAGATATCGCGACAAGCAAAACAGCATTTTTTATGACCATGTTTACAGCTGTACGCCTCCTGGAAATCAACGAACGTTGGGATGCTGCGCAGCTGGAGCCATTGGTCGAACTGGAGAATAAAAAGGCATTTGATAAAGTTAAAAAGACGGATTTTTCTCTTTATCCTTATAGCCTTCTGCTGACTTTGGGCGCGGGCCCTGAGATGTATGGACAGCCGATCAGTCCCGGGGGGATGTTGCGTGCACGCATGGCGGCGCGCAGTTATTTTGAAAAATTGGCTCCTTTTATTGTATTATCAGGTGGTAGGGTACACCCTTATAAGACACGTTATATCGAAGCAGTGGAAATGAAAAAGTATCTCATAGATGTTATGGGCGTTCCCGAAGAGGCCATACTGATCGATCCGCATGCAAGACATACAACAACAAATTTGCGGAATACCGCGCGCATTTTGCTGGATTATGGCTTTCCTAAAGACAAATTTGCAATTGTAAATAGCAGTAAGGTGCATATTGATGCCGTCGAAAAAATGGCAGACCGTTGTGTTCGTGAACTTGGTTATGTACCATATATACTTGGGAAGAGAGTTTCAGATGTGATTATTGAATTTAAGGCTCGGGAGGAAGCTTTCACTATTGACCCGGATGAGCCTCTTGATCCTTAAAACATCGGGACAATAGGCGAAAATTTTACGTAAAAGAACTGGGGCCTTGCTTGACGAGGTATGTGTATCACATACCTCGTTGTTTTATTCCAGAATGATAGACCTGCCTTCTTTGGCGGAGCGCTTTGCTGCTTCCAATATCTCGACAACGATGACGTTATTGCTGATGGATCCCAGATCCTTTTCCACTGCTTTTTTATCTTTCAATACTTGCTGCAGGTAAGCAATATGATGCTCAAAATAGGGTAAGTCTAACGCAACAGCCGACGGTAGATCGTTGTGCTGTGAATATTTGAACAGTTCCTTGTCATTTTTAGCATAAAGCTGCGCCTTTGTGCCAAATACCTGAAAGTCTTTGACACTATAAGGCCATGCCCAGGACGCCTGAATGATACCTGTGCTGCCGTCTTTATAGTTGAGTATGATTGTGGCATCATCTTCCACCTTTGGATACACCTGAGGCTTAAGCGAATGGGTAAAAGCAGTGACCGAGACCGGGCGCTCACCATCCTTGAGCCAAGTCATCAAATTGGCCCCGTAGCAGCCGAAATCCATCAATGCACCACCACCATTTTTTTGAGGATCAGTCAGCCAGTCCAAAAAATAACTGCTGCAGCCGATCTCTTTAGGCCCTTCGTGGCCGTCTTTCACAATCATTCGTGTAATATTTCCAATTTCCTTTTTATCAACCAACTGTTTTAACTGTTGATTGCTTTTGTACCAAGTGGTTTCATAATTGACTAAAAACGGTGTGTCGTATTGGACTGACAGTGCAGCAATACGTTTGGCATCTGCCAACGTCGTTGCGAGGGGCTTTTCAACCATAACAGGTATTTTGAGTGGCAGGCAGGATTCGGCGACGAGGATATGTTCATTGGTGGGGTTATAAGCTAGTACAACGTCAGGCCTTGTCTGTTTCAACAAGCTGTTCAGATCTGTGTAGAACACCGATTCAGGAAGATGGTACTCAGACTGGATTTTTTCTGCCAAAACTTTATTGGGCTCTGCCACAGCGATGATATCCACTTTTTTCTCCTTATATAGATGGAGTAATAGATAGACATGATCATGGTTGAGGCCCGCTACGGCAACTTTAAGCAGTTCGCCGGCATATGCCGACTGTTGAGCCAGTAGAGCGAAAAAGAATAGCACGTTGAATAACTGTTTCATATGACGGTATTAGGTACTCTAAGATAACATTTTGTAAGCGATAAATGACTAATAAATCCAGCCAACCTTGTTGTGTGATAAAATGATCTCCGTGATGATGTCGAAGTAGGTCTGCCCTTTGCCCGCTTGTAAGTCGGTTAGTTTCTGCTGGAAATAGGTCTGATTGTAGGGAGAACCCGTGGACAGTTTGTTCCGGTAGTACTGTAAGGTCACCGCCACACCCAGTTTTTCACGGCTATAAGCGATATCCTTCCAGATCATGGTATGTTTATCTGCATCGCTTAGCTTACCAAATCCGCCATACAGTAAATCGTTAAACCCATCGAGCGAACCGATTGCCCAGTTTTCGTCGGACATATAAACCCGGTTGATTTCTGCGTAAAAACTCGGTATATCGTGTATATTTTTGCCCTCTATAAGTGCAAAGCCGTGCTGAGGATGGTCTGCAATGATCTGCTTCAGGTCAGCCCAGATAGCTTGGCTTGAAAGTATTTCCGCAGTCTTTTCCGACAACCATTTTGAAGCAAACAAGAACAGCTCAGGTGATGGGGCTTGCTCGAAGAGCACGCGAAGAGATTCCTTCAAACTCGAAGGATCAGGTGCGCTGACCAAGATCCGCGCTATGGCAGCGATCTGATTTCTTACTTTTATCCCCATTGCTTTGCGTTGGATGTTTAGCAATATAGCTAAAAAATCCAATTTTACATCTGTTGTTCACGAATGACAAATGTATATTTTCCATTGGATTTTACCTCCTTAGCCTTGAGATTAATGCGATAAAGCCGGTCTCCCCACACGTTGGTCAAGCGCGGATCATCTTGGGGGATGGTGTCGAAAGAAGCATCAAACTGACGGGTATTGAATTGCAGTACCGCTAGACCATCGCCTAAGGTGATTTCACCTGAATGGATATGCGGCTCCCCGGCCACCAAAAAATGGATGATATTAGCCTGTGCTGGCTTATTTATTTTAAACTCCTCCTGTATGGTGAGTCCCATTTCGGTTAGCGTATAGCTGCGCGTCCAGTGGTCGATATGCGCCGAGTCGGGATAAGCGCCCCCGATGTCGAGCTGAAAGGTATGCTTTTCTGGGGTGAATATTACATTTTTGGCCTTGTACGCTTTGCCAAACGCCTGATCCGTACCGTTGATCAGCGGGAGGTTATGATAGGCGCCCTGCATTGTCCAGATGCTATACCGCTCGTTGCTGAATGTCTTTTTATTATAAGTGCCTACACCCGCATCAACAAATAAAGGTTGGTGTTTTCGATATAAGATAAAGCTGCCCACATCGTTGTGGTTGTGGCTTTCATTGTTGAAGCCGCCTTTTGCAGCAAAGAAGTAATCTGCTTTTTTCAGGTAAATAAATTGTGTTTCGGGATACCACTTGGCGTTATTTTCCGGAAGCTTAGCCTGAACCTTATCCAGCTGCGGGTGACATCTCAGGTCTTCAAATGCGCGGAAGATATCACGGGAAGGCTTGAAAACATTTTTTTTGTCGTTCATCTCCTCGATATATCTAGCGAATTGCATCATTTCGTTACTGTGTACGTCCTGTCCAAAACGGTAGATCAGCAGCGGCTCGCCGCCACCTTTGGCAGACGCATCGGCAAAATTAACCACCCATTGATCTCCGCCAATGTAGGATTGCGAGATATATTCGCCCATGTCACGGATTAAGGGTTGGTCAAAGATACTGACCTTACTGTTTGTAGCCATGGACAGTATTTTCAGATAATCATATAGTTTGCCTGCCGCGTGTCCCCAATACGATGGCCCCTCTTCGCAGGCCCCGTCTTTTTTGATATAATTGATAAAACGGTCCACCGAAGACATGGTCTTATAGATACCGTTAAGCTGAGTATCCGGGTTGTCTTCGGTCAATAGCAGACAGGTCAATACATTAAAATTGCACCAGGGGTTCCAGTTATTGACAATCTGGCTTTCCCGGAGTTCAAATGCCTGCCACCACATGTCGTTGCGGTCCAGATAAGGCTCGATAATACGCTCGTGGATCTGCTGTTTGATACGGAGACTGATCGCCGGATTAATTTTATTAAATTCGGTCCGAAAGAAATAATGTGTCCAGGCCAGTAAAGAACCCAAGTCGCCAGCCATTAGGTCGAGGACCTGTGTACGTTGCTGCGGCAGAGACCTTTTGGAGGATTGAAAAGCAGGTAGATGTGCAGAGAGCGACCAAGTGGACATTTCGGTCAGGTGCCAGCTCCCGTTGATAATTTGGTCTATATAACGTCCTTTGCCTTCCGCCAGCTCCGCCAGGATAAGGCTGGACAGGGCGCTGACGTTTTCGTTCAGCGGTTTTTCCATGATGGTGCGGTTGCCCGAACGTTCGTATTCCAGGTAATCCGTCGCCTTGACTACCTGCCACTGGTAACTGAGCACACTGTTGCCCTTCTCAATAATCTGTTCTTTGAAAGGAGCCACCAATTGTTCCCAGCCTGCGCGGTCGGCATATTCGGGGTAGGGGATCCAGGATCTTCCTGTTTTTAAATAGGATCTGACATCTTCTTGTTTAAACGTCCCTGTCAGCAGGTTAAGCTCCTTGCCCAGCGCACATTGAAACGTGAGCTGGCAGAAGAAGATGAATAGTATAACGTGTCTTTTCATATTCTTATTCAGGCTTGGGGCAGCCCATAGAAGGAGCCGCGATCGCATCCGCGGCTCCTTCTATGGGCTGATCAATGTTGCGATGAATATACTGATTTTAGCAAGAAGGATCCATACAGTTTTGTCGCAATCGATTTCGCGCTTCCTTAAAACTCAATGCGATAGTTTATGGTAGGGATAATGCCTGTCCATTTTTGGGCTTCGATCACGCGTTTGCTGAAATTGTAATGCATGCCGACGGTATTTTCTCTATTGAGGACGTTTTGAATGTCAAGAATGAAAAGATGACTTACTTTCTTTCGGTTGATGCGATAGCTCGATGAAAAATCGACCCGGACATAAGGTGAGGCTGTGAGGGTATTGATCCGGTTTTGATCGACGATCTCCTCATCCAGCCGCAGCGACTCCTCTTCAAGTACCGGCGAGTACTTTCTTCCGCCAGCATAGATGAGCTTTCCATTTAAGCCAAATAAATTATTCTTATTTTTCCCAACAGTCCATTCTTTTCCAAGCAACAAGTTGCTGACATAGCCTGTGTTGAAAGTAGTATTGAATTCTTTTCCGTTTAACGCTTTAAATTTCGAATCGAATAACGAGGCTGTTGCCATAAAATAGTAGCCTTTGCTCAGTGATTTTTCGAGTGTCAGCTCAAGGCCGTAGTTTTTGCCGGTACCTTTATTGACTAGCTGGCGGTAAGTGGAGGTGCCGATGGCGCCGATATCAGATACATTGAGCAGCGAAAAATTGATTTCGGGATCTGAAGAGACGGGTACATCATACAAATGTTGGTAGTACACCTCGGTTTTCAAGCGTAAGGTACGGCTGAGGTTCTTTTCGTAGCCCACCACTGCCTGGGCTGACCGGGTCGGTGATAAGGGCACATTCTCGTGGCTGGTCTGACCATCGCCGCTTTTTGCAAAGTAATAAGTAAGCGGTTCTAAGCGGTTGTATAAACCCGTGCCGAAGGAAATTGTCTGATCCGCGGCAATCTGCCAATTAAGGCCGATTCTGGGTTCCACGGTCCAGCTTTTGCTCAATACAAAGTAATTCGCATGCACTCCTGTATTTAGAGTGAGTTTATCATTCAAAGTGGTCTTAAGCTGTGCGAATGCGTCGTATGTGCTGGTGCTTCCATCTTCGTTGATCCGTTCTTTTAAGGCGGCAAGTTCGGTGTCATAGCTGCGTGCATAGAGATCGTAGCGCAATAAAGTCGCATTGATACCCGCACGGATGGTGTTGCTGCTGTTTGCCCGATAATTCAAGCTGCCCGCATAGCGGATAGCAGTGTTGGTAAATTTATCCTTATGGTACAAGCTGCTGATATAGTCCCGTGATAGGGTGTCTGTGGTATTCGAATTACGGCTTACCGACATGGAAATGATGTTTGTGAAATATAAGCGGTCATTGGCGATATATTGGTGTTTTAGTCCTGCACTCCCGGCATTAAAGGTCAGATCCATGTCCTGGGCATCGGTGCGTTCTTCCCACTTTTGGTAATCGCGTTCGGCTGTTTCCTTGAGTTTGCCCAGACCACCGATTCCAAACAGTGAAAAGGTTCCTGCTTTTTTGGTGGGGAATACAAAGTTGAAGGAAAGATCCTGATACTTGGGTACGCCAGTGTCCGACACTTTGACTCCGGCCTTTTCCAGAAGGCTTAAGGAGGAATAGCGGTAGCTGATCAGATAGGAAGCATCGCTCCCTTTTTTAAAAGGGCCTTCCAGCGTAGCACCGACACCCAGTACACCGACATTAAAGGTATATTCCCGCTTGTCCGTATTCCCTTTCCGGAACTTCAGATCGAAGACCCCAGCGGTGGCATTGTTATATTCTGCGGCCAGACCGCCGGTATAGAAGTCAGACTTGCCGAGCACCATGGCGTTGAGCATGCTGATGCCGCCACCAGCAGCCCCTTCTGCACCAAAATGATTGGGGTTTACGATCTCGATACCTTCCAGCCGCCACTGTAGGCTCTTGGGCGAGTTACCGCGTACGATGATCTCATTGTCATCACCACCGGCAACCGCACCCGGAAAGCTCTGGGCCATCCTTGCTGGGTCAAAAAATGCACCTGCATAACGATTGGTTTCTTCGGGCGAAAAGGAACGCCCGCTCGTCATTGCCATTTGATTCAGGGGCTGTTTGCCTGTATGCGCATATACCACGGCCTCGTTCAGCGTGTTGGCCTGTGGTTCCAGTTCGATATGCACTACATTCTCCCGTCCGCTGGTGACCAGTAGTTCGGACAGATCTTCCTGTCTATAACCTGCCATCCGGACTTGGAGGGATTGCCGTCCCACAGGCACATCTGTCATCCGGAAGACACCGTCCCGGTCTGAACTGACCGACCTGTTATTGCCCGGGGAAGATAGGGTGACAGTCGCTCCGGCAAGAGGTAGTCTGGTATTTTTGTCAAGGATTGTTCCCTTGACGGTTTCAGTCACGACCTGCCGGCTTACTTTGGCTGAATCCTGTTGCTGGGCAAACGACAGCTTCGTCTGGGCGCATAACGCAAGTATTACGATGGATGATAGTTTCATATAGATTAAGCTTTATCTCTATGACAGCCAACTCCGCCTTGACCCTTGTCGATAAGTTGTATTTTTTTATTTATAAGGGGTCATAGCATATGCTGAAAATGTAGTGCAGCCTGATAAGGTATTTAAGCGTGTGTTGGTTATTAACAAAAATGCTTTTGATTATCAATAAATTAACATGTTTATCAACAAAATTTGGCACTGTCTCTGCACACTTATCTGCAGGGGCCCATATAGCCGTTCATCGGATTAAACCCAGTCAAAAAATTAACATAGGCATAATCTTAAGCCATTATCTTTGTAAGGTGAAAACTACCGGGGCCAATGTAGACAACCACTATTTGTCACGCTTTAAAAAAGGTGATCCCAAAGCTTTTACCTATTTTTTTGATCTATATTGGGAAGGACTTTACACCACCGCTTTTCGTCATCTTCAGGACGAAGCTCCGGCAAAGGATCTGGTTCAGGAAGTTTTTATACATATCTGGGAAAAAAGAGAGCTGCTGCGTACCGAGTACGGTTCGCTAAAATCCTATTTATATAAATCGGTTAAAAATAAACTGCTGAACTACTATGCAGCAGAACGGGTCCGGAAGCAGGTATTGGACAGGTCGGTTGAACGGATGGAACTGTTTTTCAATCTAGATGACCATAGCTTGGCTAAGTACAAGGTGTTGGAAGCGATTGTGGACGATTCTGTCGCCAGACTGCCGAAAATGATGAAATCTGTCTTTTTGCTGCATTATGAAAACTATTCGATACGGCAGATTGCACAGGAGCTCAACCTTGCCGAACAGACGGTCAAAAACTATCTTTCGGAAGCGAAAAAACTGCTGCGAAGCGAATTGACCCGTCGCTTTGCAGATCAGGATTCTGTATTTCTTCTTCTGGCGGGAAGCTATCTGCTTCATCATTATTTAATATAAAAAACATCTTTAATTAAAGTACTTCGCCTGCCTTCACTTGTATTAGCAATAAACTAATCGCAGTGAATTTAGACGACTTTAAACATATTCTACAGCGCTATCTGCACGGACAAGTAACGGACAAGGAGAGAGACCGGGTCGATGTCTGGTATCAGTCCATTTCGAACGAGGATATTAGCCCTTTTGAGGACTTGCAGCATCGTAAGGCGATCAAAGAAGACCTATTTGAGCGTATTGCTGTAGGTTCGACATTTGGAAAAACGAGGAAAGCCCGTATCCGGCAGCTTCACTGGATGTCTGTTGCAGCAGCAGCGCTGTTGTTTTCCCTGGCAGGACTATGGTTTTACCGGCAGCCATTCTCCATTCTTCCGCAGACATCTACTCCTGTTGTATTTCATAAAAATGTGACAAAAGCAGGCGAATTGCGGGAGATCTCTTTGCCTGATGGTACGTCGGTATTCCTGAACGGCAATACAGGGCTCCGTTATGACGAACTAAGTTATGCGAAAAATAGGGCAGTTTTTCTGGATTCGGGAGAAGCTTTCTTTTCTGTCAGGCGTGACACCGCACATCCTTTCACTATACAGACGGGCGCTGTGTCCGTAGCCGTGCTCGGTACATCCTTTAATATAAACAACTCACCGATGTCAGGGGAGGTTACTGTTGAAGTCAAAACTGGTCGCGTGAAGGTCCAGGGAAAGGAGGATAATCGCTTTCATATCCTGACACGTGGCCAAGGAATCCGTTACAGCCATACTGGAAAGCAGCAGGGCCTCTTTCAAGGAAATCCAGATCATGTGAATTTATGGACCCAGGGCGGACTGTGGTTGAATCAGGTAAACTTTGACGGGTTAAAAGAGATTTTCCATAACCGTTACGGTGTCTTACTAAGGGCGGATAAGCTCGATACAGATCGCTTCAATTATTCACTGATCATACCTCAGGTCCGTTCATTGAATCAGGTCTTAGATATGGTCTGCGCTATTCATCAACTCAAATATAGGAGGGAACACAATGAAATAATTTTATATAAATAGCTGGTTTACGAACAGCAGATAATGGGTAATCAAAAGAAAGGGCTCATCTGGCAAACCGCTAAATCCACCAGAGAACGCCCTATAAGTCATGTTAAAAAAACATTTACACAAATATATGTATAAAATCTCAAAGCTTAACCGTATGGCTTCGAAGCTTGTACTCTGTTCTGTTTTTTCATTCGGCGGAACAGTAGTCGTGGCCGGATCCACGGGGTATATGCAGCTCATCAATAAGGATAATATCAATATTCACCTTCACGCAGGTCATGCTGCACAGGCTCTACACCAGCTGTCTCAGCAAACCGGTCGGGCAATAGGCTACGACAGGAATACCATTGCGCTGGAAAGCATATCAATTGCCGAAAAGGTCTTTAGAAACGCGAGTTTTGATGAGGTGTTGAATTACATCCTGAAAGGCACTGATATTCGTCCTAAAGAAGTTTCTGGGGGTATTGTGTTAGTTAGATATGCCGAAAAGCAACAATCTTATGGCCTGAAGCTACAGATCTCGGATCCACAGCAGCGTCCTATTGCGGGGGCTTCTGTACGCGAACTCACAACAGGGCAAAGCCGCTTATCGAACGAAAAGGGAGAAGTGACCATCAAATTGCCAGCTGGCGAATATAATCTCGTGGTTACACATATTGGCTATGAAAAAAAAGAACTGTACAATTTAAGGCTGGATGCCAATCACCTTGTTGTGCAGCAGGTCACACTAAAAAGTAAGGATAAAGCGCTTGACGAAGTGGTTGTGACAGCACTTGGCATCAAGCGTCAGGACCGTTCTTTAGGTTATGCCGTTGGCAAGATCAAAGGTGACGATCTCAATCGGGTGAACAACGATAACTTTCTGGTCGGGATGGCGGGCAAAGTTCCGGGAGTATCCATTAGTGCTACGGGCCCCACAGGGTCAACAGTAAATATGGTCATTCGGGGAGCTTCGTCCTTAAGTACCGATAACCAGCCGCTGTTTGTGGTGGATGGCGTACCATTAATGAATAGTTTAAATAATATTGGTGAGATCGGTGATGACAATAAGGTGGACTATGGGAACGCCATAGCCAATATCAATCCAGAGGATATAGAAAATATATCCATTTTAAAGGGACCCAGTGCGGCTGCCCTGTATGGTTCGAGGGCAGGCAATGGTGTCGTTTTGATCACCACAAAGACCGGTAGAAGTGTTGAGAAGATGACGATTGGGCTGACCAGTAACACCGTGTTTGACATCCCTTACAGATTTATCGGCCTGCACAACAAGTTTGCCAGTGGAACCATGCCCTGGAGACCGGGAGACCAGCCGGGAGACCTACTAATCGAAGAATCATCGAGTGCTATGGTGGGACCGGCACTCGACAAGGGATACAAGGCGGTGCAATGGAATAGCCCCCTTGATGAAAATGGAAAGCCCATTCCGACAGAATTAAAATCGTATCCCGATAATATCAAAAATTTTGTACAGACAGGTCTGACCAGTACAAATGGACTCTCGCTGAGCAACCGCAGCGAGAATCTTGACTATCGCTTCTCTTATTCAAATATGGCCAACAAGGGTATTATCCCGAATTCAGACCTCTTTCGGAATACACTGAATATCAATTCGACCATGCGTCTGCGGAAGGATCTTTCGTTGGGGCTCTCCCTGGACGCCAGTAGAAATAACTCCAATAATCGGCCGGCAGGCAACCGCGGAACGAATCCCATGCAGGCAGCGTATGAGGTGGCACCGCATATTAATATCTTCGACCTAAAAGACTACTGGCTACCGGGGCAGGAACAGATACAACAACGGTCGCAGTCTGTCGGCAATCATAACAATCCGTATTTCCTGGCCTACGGTGTTAATAATGCTTTTACGAGAGACCGCGTTTTTGGTAATCTGAGACTGGATTGGACGATCCGAAAAGACTGGACGGCGATGCTGCGGTACGCAACGGATATATATTGGGAGAATCGGGAAACAAAAATTCCCTACAGTTACACGAACGAGCCCCGTGGTGCTTACGGCATTGTCAATCTCATGAATATGGAACAGAATATCGATTTCCTGACAACCTATACTAAAAAATGGGCTGACTTTCAGGCTTCAGGTTCCCTGGGGGGCAATTTGCGGTACAATCGAGGTAAGTCAGTACAGAATATTTCAATGAGCGGCGCGGGGCTCATTACTCCGGGATTGTATACACTCGCCAATATCAGTCCGCTGAATCTTGATTTTAACAGCGCAATTTCCGAAAGAGCCATAAACAGTATTTATGGTCTGATCAATCTGAACTACAGGGACATGATTTACTTGGATTTGACAGGGCGTAATGATTGGTCCAGCACCCTGCCAGTCAATAATAGGTCTTACTTTTATCCTTCTGCCTCGTTGAGTGTGTTGGCCAACCGGATGTTATCATTACCCAAAACTGTTGCGCTGCTGAAAATCAGAGGCGGAGTAGCGCGGGTAGGAAACGATACCTATCCGTATAATTTGTCCAATGTGCTGAGCAACCCCGGCAGCTGGGGTGATGTATTGAGATTGACGCGTTCCGGAGCCCTTTTGGTTCCGGATCTAAAACCGGAGATAGCGACCTCCTATGAAATCGGAGCGGATCTGGCACTATGGGACAACCGCCTTAAATTTGAAGGTACTTATTACAAGCTGGACAATAAAAACCAGATAATATCTACGACGCTGCCGGGCTCGAGTGGCTTCAATTCTAAAAACATCAATGCAGGTCTGTTGAGTAGCCGCGGTATCGAACTGGCGGTCTCGGGCCGCCCTATTGCCCGTCAACATTGGTCCTGGGATGTAGGTGTAAACTGGCATCGCAACCGTACCCGGATAGATGAGCTTTCAGAAGGTGTGGAATTCTATACGTTTTGGACCGACGGAAGAGGAGGTGCCCGTACATACGTAGGCGAGGAAATAGGAGATTTATACGATTCTAAACTCGTCACCGTCGAGGATCCGTCTTCTCCATATTATGGTTATCCGATATTGAATAAAAATGGTTCCTGGCAAGCTGTGCGAATCAACAATAGCCGCAATAAAATTGGCAATTTTAACCCCGATTTTACCATGGGGCTACAGTCGAGCCTGCGGTATAAGAGATGGACCATGAACATTGCCGCGGATATGCGGTTTGGCGGAAAGTTTATGTCCCAAACTTACAGGTATTTTGAATCCAATCTGACGACACAGCGTTTTCTTGACCAATTAATCAATCCAAATGGGATGACGGGTGAGACCCTTCGGAACTACCTTGTCGATCATGACCTCGTGCGCGTCAAAGATAATCGGTACCCCATTGTTGGCGGACCCGGAGAGGAATATGGTGGCTATCCGGTCAATGTTGGTGGTGTGACCGGAAACTTCGGTGTTTTTAATCCCGGAGTTATTGCTCAATACGATGATAAGGGCAATATCACCGGATATACTGAAAATTTGGGTGGGGAAGGTACTAAATACATCGCATACTCCGATAACTATCCTTGGGACTTCATGAATGCAGCAACATTTGATGCCTCTTTTATCAAGCTACGTGAACTTTCGTTCAGCTATGATGTCTCGGGTAAATGGCTAAAGAGATTTGGGATTGAAAAGGGCAGCGTGGGCATATATACGCGCAATTTAATTCTCTGGACAAAGGCGAAAGTCGGCATAGATCCCGAAATGGCATTTCAGCCGGAGACTGGGGTTGGATTTAAACAAGGGATTGAGCGGTATAACGTTACACCTTGGGCAATGCCGGTAGGTTTTAAAATAAATGTGACATTTTAAGTCGTGAAACAACATGAAAAAACAGTTGAGAACTTTAATGACAGCGTTCCTTGCAACGACGACTGTCTTATATATTTGTGCCTGCAAGGATTTGACAGAGCTTAATATTAATCCTAATGGCATTAGTGAAGAAGATGCAAATCCCAATCTATTGCTCCCCACCATATTGACTGGGGCGGCAAAAAAGTACAATGAACTGAGCTTCTCGGACCTTGGTGGCGTCATACAGCACACACAGCTTGACGCTTGGTTTAACGCGCATAATGATTATGAATGGACAGGTGGAATTTTAAGCTGGGATGCTTATTATGGATTTCTGCGGGACAATGAGCTCATGCGCAAAAGAGCGGAAACATTGGGATCGGACTTCCATGTCGGGGTAGCGTTGACTATGCGCGCCTATCTGTTTGGACTGGTTGCCGATCTATGGGGCGATGCCCCCTATACCGACGCACTGAAGGCGGAGCTTGGGGATCCGAAATACAATTTTCCGAAATACGATAGCCAGGAAGTTATCTATAAGGGAATAATTGACGAGTTAAAACAGGCAAATGAGCTGTTGTCGCGACCGGATGCCTCTTATGAAGTATTGGCAAATGCAGATGTGTATTTCGCCGGAAAGGCCTCAAAGTGGCGCCGCTTTGCCAATTCCTTAGCACTGAGATATTATATGCGCATCTCTGAAAAAGCTGGTGATTTTGCCCGGCAGGGAATCGAAAACATGCTGCGAAACCCAGATAAATTTCCCATCATTAGCAGTTCGGCAGATGATGTACTGATGAATTTTGTAGGTAACAATGCAGCGGACTCCTGGCCTTCCAATACGGTATATGACGCGAGTGGAAGCAATTTCAGAAGGATGAAGATGTGTGCGACACTGGTAGACCGGTTGCAGGTACTGAGAGATCCGCGACTGGGAGTATGGGCAAAGAAAGTCGAGATACCGATCGAAATCCGTAACTCAGAACCAAGTGGAACAGATAAAATAGTCAATGGGGTTCGTATTGTGTCACCGGATGTCGTCAAGGGCGTGCTTGTCGATACCGATAGCGATTATGTCGGACTGCCACCAAGTGTGTCGAAAAATCCCTCGGCATTCAACTTGAATCCCACACCCGGACAGACTTCTATCAATCCGCATGTTTCTTATCTCCATGATATCTACCGTGCAGCAAAAGGCGATCTGCTCAAAGCCCGGCTGCTTTCTGCAGCGGAAGTTCATTTTATATTGGCGGAAGCCGCATGGAAAGGCTGGGAGTTGCCTGAAACTGCCAAAACCTACTATGAGCGGGGCATTCAGGAATCCCTGTCTAGCTGGGGTAAAGCTGCTGATTTTGCAGCATATATTCAGCAAAAAGGAGTGTCCTTCGAGAATACCCAAGCACAGATTATTGAACAAAAATGGATTGCAAGCTGGTCTGCGGGCGCACAGGCATGGTTCGACTATCGAAGAACAGGGTATCCTGTGCTAAAAGCCGGCCCCGCCGCAATCCGCACCCAGCTGCCACTGCGTATCCCTTATATGCAGACAGAAATGAGTGTTAACCAGAAGAATGCAGAGGAGGCATTAAGCCGTATCGAAAAAGCGGCCTATTCGCAGGCGGATAATGAAAATAGTGCCTGGTCTAAACCTTGGCTGTTACAAGGCACAGGGAAGCCTTGGTAATAGGATAACCGATGAATAATTTATATAAACAAAACTTCAGATGAGAATAAGAGATTTTATTTTAGCCGCCGCCATAAGTTGCGTCTTTTACAATGGAAAAGCCCAATCAGCTGCTGGACTAAAGCAGCCCGACCGTATAACGTTGACCTGGTCCGACGATCCTTCCCGTACGCAATCGGTCTCCTGGCGTACAGCTGCCAAAACGGATAACATTATTGGGCAGATTGCCGAAGAGCAAAGTAGTCCGGATATCGACGCGAAAGCCGTGTCGGTAACGGGCAGGCAGCTCCGTCTCGATAGAGGTGACGGGGAGGATTTCTATCATCAGGTAACTTTTCGTGATCTAAAGCCCGGGACGACTTATATCTATCGTGTAGGGGATGGAAGCAACTGGAGTGCATGGAATCAATTCAGGACAGCTGCACAATCTGGTGACTTTTCGTTTATCTATCTCGGCGACGCGCAGAATGATTTGAGGTCGCGCTGGTCCCGCACTATCCGTCGTGCATTTCAGCAGGAGGCAAATGCCCGTTTTATCGTTCATGCCGGCGACCTGATCAACCGTTCCAATAACGATGATGAATGGGCAGAATGGCATGAGGGCGCCGGATTTATCCACCAAATGATACCTGCAGTACCCACCCCCGGCAATCATGAATATCGCCGGGACTCGCTGGAGCGTCTCGTTCTGGACCCCCACTGGAACGTACAGTTTAATCTGCCGAAAAATGGACCGCAGGGATTGCAGGATGCTGTTTATTACCTGGATTACCAGGACCTGCGTATGGTTTCTCTCAATTCACAATTGATTATGCTGGACTCAGCTGCTGCGCAAAAACAAGAACGATGGTTGGAAATGGTACTGTCGGCCTCTCCAAAAAAATGGACTATTGTGGTGATGCACCATCCGGTGTATTCTACGGCAAAAAATAGAGACAATACCATTTTAAGAGAACGTTTCAAACCAATTTTCGAAAAATATGGTGTCGACCTGGTGTTACAGGGACACGATCATACTTATGCGCGTGGCAGTCTTGGTAGAAAGCGGCCGGTATACCTGCTGTCTGTTGCAGGACCGAAAATGTATGCGTCCGATTCGGAAAGATGGATGGATGTCAGGGCATCGGATACACAGTTGTATCAAGTGATAAAAATCAAGGCGAATAAGCTCTATGTGGCAAGCTATAAGCTCAATGGACAATTGTTTGATTCCTTTGAACTATCGGAAAAATAGACATGCTATCCATAAAAGAAACCTTATTCAGATTGCAAAGACGGTATATTCTTCCATCGTATTGGATGTAACTTTTCTTAAAAGAATGAACTCAAACCAACAGTCAAAATGATAAAAACTTTCTATTGCCACATCTTTTTTATACTCGTGGCCATATCCTCTTCACATGCCCAGTCAGTGAACCTGCTCAAACAGTTTGAGCAAAAAAGTATACATATTGCTGCACATCGGGGTAGCCATCATAATTATCCGGAAAATTCTATTCCCGCCATTGAGGATGCCATTCGGCTCGGGACTTCTATCGTTGAACTCGATGTCAGAGCAACCATGGATGGCGTATTGGTTCTGATGCACGACAAGACACTGGACCGCACGACAACTGGCCAGGGGGACGTAGCTCAGCATACATATGCTGAAATACAGCAGCTGTCTCTACGTGAAAGACCGAATGGAAATGCATCGACAATGGCCGTTCCGACTTTACAGGAAGCGTTACGTTTGTGTAAAGGAAAAATCATTGTGGACATTGATTTCAAAGAAGAGAGGAAGAATCTGATCGATAAGGCTTACGCACTTATTGCCGAAGAAGGCATGGAAGATCAGGTTCTATTTTTCCTTTATGATTACAAGGACATGCCCCGTGGCTATAAAATTAATCCAAAGATCACGCTTTTCCCGCGGGCCCGGAGCATGAAGGATCTCGAGGCCATTCTAAAAACGAAAATGACATCGATTGTTCATATCGACAACTCATTTACCGATGTCGAACGATTGAATGTGCTTCGCAGCGAAGGTATTTATTTTTGGATGAACAGCTTGGGGGACGAAGACGAACTGGCGCGCGTTGAGGGTGTAAAAGTCTATCGCTCTTTTTTGAACAAATACCCTTTTGTACGGATCGTTCAGACCGATTGCCCCGAGCTATGGCCGGCGTTATCGGAATAGATAGCAGCGTCGCTTATTTTAGTGTAAAATATGCTTGTTTGTTGTTGCTAAATCCTTTATTTTAGTAATTTGAAACCGGTTGCATAACTCCGATAAATTAACGAAATGAAACTCCGAATACTCTGCATGACGGTGATGGCATCACTGCTTCACCTCCAGCTTAACGCACAACAACTACCCTACAAAAATAGTCATCTACCTACCGAAAAACGGGTCAATGATCTTTTGGCGCGTATGACGGTAGAGGAAAAAGTAGGGCAGCTGAGCAAGCTGCTGGGATGGGACATGTATGCTAAGACAGGGAAGAATATCAGTGTCAGTGACAAATTAAGGAAAGCGGTGAAAGAGCAGCACATCGGTTTGTTATGGGCGACCTTGCGTGCCGATCCCTGGACGCAAAAAACATTATTGAACGGCCTTAGTCCGGTGGAAGCCGCCCGTGCAACCAATGCTATTCAACGCTATATGGTAGATAGCACGCGTCTCGGCATCCCGTTATTGCTTTCTGAGGAAGCTCCGCATGGACATATGGCTATTGGTGCGACTGTATTTCCCACAGCTATCGGCCAGGCCAGTACCTGGAATCCGGGGCTGATTGAACAAATGGCTTCCACGATCGCGAAGGAGACCGCTGCTGTGGGAGGGAAAAACGGCTATGGCCCTGTATTGGACCTTGCACGTGACCCACGCTGGTCCCGTACAGAGGAAACCTATGGCGAAGATCCATACCTGATCGGTGAAATGGGAACTGCCATGATCCGTGGGTTCCAAGGCGAAAAACTTGGGCAGCCAGATAAGATAATCGGCACCTTAAAGCATTTTGTTGCTTATGCAGCGCCCGATGGTGGGCATAATGGAGAGTCTGTATCTTTTGGTGAACGTAGTCTTCGTCACTATTTCCTACCGCCTTTTGAGCGGGCAGTAAGGATGGGGGCGGGCTCGGTCATGACGGCGTATAACAGCATTGACGGCATTCCCTGCTCGGCCAACCCATGGTTGTTAAAGCAAATTTTGCGCAAAGAATGGCGGTTTAATGGCTTTGTAGTCTCCGATCTGTTGAGTATATCCGGCCTGAACGGCGGACATGCTACAGCAGAGACTGGTATGGATGCTGCCTCGCAGAGTATCCACGCAGGCTTAGACGTTGACCTGAGCGGAACGGGCTATGGCGATAATTTGCTCAAGGCCGTACAACAGGGACTGGTTGAGCCTGCTGTATTGGATACCGCGGTGGCACGGGTTTTACGCATGAAGTTTAATCTAGGATTATTTGAGCACCCTTATGTAGACGAAAAGCTGGTGACGCAGAAGGTGGCGACAGCCGAAAATAGAGCTGTCGCCAGACAAGTAGCCAGAGAATCCATTGTTCTGCTCAAAAATGAACAGCATACGCTGCCATTGCGTAAATCGTTACGTCGGATTGCAGTTATTGGACCCAACGCAGATAACGCCTATAATCAGTTGGGCGATTATACTGCGCCACAGGCGGATGGAAAAATTCAGACCGTATTGGCAGGAATCCGGGCCGCAGTGTCCAAAGAAACAACAGTTGACTATGTGAAGGGCTGTGCTATCCGAGATACTGCCAATTCCAACATCGCGGCGGCCGTCGCCGCTGCTGCTCAGGCAGATGCCGTCGTGCTTGTACTCGGTGGATCAAGCGCACGGGATTTCAAAACTTCTTATCAGGCGACAGGCGCGGCAAATGTTGATCCGAATACAGTCAGTGATATGGAAAGCGGTGAAGGATTTGACCGGGTATCATTGGATATGATGGGAGATCAGCTGAAGCTGTTGAAAGCGGTTCAGGCGACAGGAAAGCCTGTAATTCTGGTAACTATTATGGGGCGGCCATTGAACCTAAACTGGGCTTCCGAACATATTCCGGCAATTGTCAATGCATGGTACCCGGGACAAGAAGGTGGATTGGCTATCGCTGATGTGCTCTTTGGCGATTATAACCCTGCGGGGCGTCTGCCAATTTCTCTGCCCCGTTCCGTAGGTCAGCTGCCTGTACACTACAATCACGCGAAGCCTAAGCATCATGATTATGTGGAGATGTCTGCCAAACCACTGTATTCCTTCGGTTATGGTTTGAGCTATACTAAGTTTGCATATTCTAACCTGAATGTCAACGTAAATGAGACGGCAGCTGATTTTAGCTGCGATATATCCTTTGATGTGGAAAATAACGGGCACCTTGACGGAGAAGAGGTCGCACAATTATATGTCGTCGATGTGGTCAGCTCGGTTGTCACTCCGATTATGCAGCTGAAACGCTTTGAACGGAAACCTATTGCGGCAGGGAAGAAGGCAAGGTATACTTTTCGTCTGAGCAAGGAAGACCTGAAGCTGTGGGATGCGTCGGGCGTATGGAAGACCGAGAAAGGTAAATTCAAGCTACTGATAGGAGCGTCATCCGACGACATCCGTCTCGAAACCGAAATTGTACTTTCGAAAGATTATTCCTTTTAATAAATTCCTTTAATAAAGGGGATCTCAAGTAAGCAGATCCCCCTTTATTATTTGATTACCACATGTTTTATACCTTTTCTGTTCCAGGTATAAGTGATATGGATCAGACCGCTTTTATCTTGTATAATCGTAGGGTAGGAGTATTCATCGCCTTCCACCCCGTTTTCCAGCGTTAGCCGATCTTTCCATTGCAAACCGTCTTTGGAGGTGGCTACATGCAGTTTCGTCCGGCCTTCCCACCATTGCTTGCCGGCAGTCGATGGATTATAAACAATCATAAACACGCCATTTTTCAATCGTATAGCATCCGTAGCGGCGTTTGGATTCAGCAGGTTGGTCGATTGCCATGGGCCCCAGGTTTGTCCTTGGTCCGAAGAAAAAGCTGTCATGACGTGGTTTTCTTTACTGCGGCAAAGCACCTGAATGCGGCCGTCTGCATGTTCGATAATGCTCGGTTGGATCACCTGGATGCTTGTGTCTGGGCGTATAGGACTGATGGTCCAGGTCTTCCCTTGGTCACGGCTGACTTCTATATGTGCTTTCCAGATTTCATCTTTTGACTCTGTGCTCGAAGGAGACAGGGTCAAGCCATCAGCCAGTGTCAGGGGCCTGTTTTTGATCGGTCCGAGGACTTTAGCAGGTAGACGGGAAGCTGCCGACCAATGCCGGCCGCTGTCCAGAGAATACTTCACATAGCCGGCCCATTCACGTGGGTTAAGACCAACTTTATAATATAAATACAGCGAATCACTGGAAGGGTATTGATATAGGACAGGGTTCCAGGTTGGATAGCGAGTATCACCAACAATGCCATCTGCAATCTGCAAGGGAGGCTGCCATTGTCCGTTTGCGAAAAGCGAGCTCCAGATGACAACATCCGGATTGGACTCATGCGTACCTCCAAACCAGGCGACCAATAAGCTGTCTTTGGCAATGGACTGGATGGTGGATGCATGACATTGTTTGAAGTCCACCTGTCCTTGTTGAAAGATCTGTTCGGACAAAAGCAAACGAGGTTTATAGCTTGAACAGGCGGATAGTAAAGCGAGCAATAGAACGGAGAGAAACACAATTTTTTTCATTTGGAATGAGATATTAATACTTGGTGAGCAAGGATAGTCTGTTGTGTAAAAGGTACTGAAAGAATTTAGGCGGCATAGAGCGGCTACATAATATAGCTTCGGTTAGCATACTTTAAGGACCGGTAATATGTTGAAAATCCTCGGAAAAAATCCCGAGGATTCAACTTATTTGCTGAGTAACTGTATGGCAGTCGCGTAATTGAAACGGGTGCTTGGACTTCTCAGCGTGATCTGATTATCGTGTTGAGACCAGTTTACGCGGCCCTTGTGGCCCAGTATAGTGATTTTTTTGACTTTGAAGTTATCAGGAACCTGAAAAACATATTCATTGGGCTGCTCATAAGCATCACCTTCAGAAAGATGGAAGACATTCACTATTTTGGTGTCCTTGCTTCGTGTGTAATAATAATCGCCTTGGTGGTATGGTGCGATAGTTCTCGTGGCATATACAGCGCTTTGGTTGATTTTCATCCATGCCGCAAGTTCGTGGAGACGGTCGTAGGCAGCCTTGTCGTAGTCGCCGTTGGGACCGGGGGCAATATTCAGCAGGTAGTTGCCGCCGCGGGAGATGATTTTTATTAATGTTTCCACGATCTTTTTCGTTGGCTTGTAGTTATCATTAGGCACATAGCTAAAGGAATCGCCCATGGTAATACAGCTTTCCCAGGGAATATCCAGGGGATGCTCCGGAATTGCTTGTTCGGGGGTAACATAGTTTTCCCAGCTTCCGGGTACTGTCCTGTCGACAACAATGATTCCGGGCTGATTTTTGCGCGCCATGTTGCCGATACGGTCCATATCGATATCCTGTTCGACCTTGATCGTACGCTGCCAGTCGACAGATTGGTCTATCGTTTTAAAAGGACGTACCCAGCCGCCATCCAGCCATAAAATATCTACCTTGCCATATTCCGAAGTCAGTTCATTGATCTGATTGTAGGTAAAATCTTTGAATTTCTGCCAGCGGTCAGGATGTTTTTGTGGATCATAGTTTACGTTGCGGTCTTTCGGAGGAAAATACCGCCACCAATAGTAGTCTGTATGCCAGTCCGGTTTTGAGAAGTAGGCTCCGATTTTAAAACCGTCATTGCGGAAGGTGTTGAAGATTTCTTTAGTGACGTTTGCTTTGGGGTTTGTGGAAAAGGGCGTTTTTGAAGAAGTGATTTTATATTCCGACTGTTTGGTGTCAAACATTGCAAATCCGTCATGGTGTTTGGTTGTGAACACTACATATTTCATTCCGGCTGCCTTTGCCGCATCGGCCCATTTTTGCGGGTTGAAATCTGTGGGGTTAAAGGTTGTCTGCAAATTTTCGTAGTTTTTGACGTACTCATTGTACGTTGCTCCGTATTCCGGTTTGCGTTGCGTCCAACCTTCGTCTTCAGGACATAGGCTCCAGCTTTCCACAATACCCCATTGGCTATAGGTGCCCCAATGCATGAACAGTCCAAATTTCATGTCCTGCCACTGTTCGAGGTTTTCGATGACCAAAGGATCAGTGGGTTTTTGGTAGCCGGCAGATACGTTGTGCGCCTGTGCGAAGGCGGCCGTCGAAACGGTAGCCAGCAGAACGGTGGATAGAATTGTTGTGAGTTTTTGCATGTATAAATATACTGAAAATGACAAAAAAGAAAGCCACCCAAGAGTGGCTTTCAGTTCATTGAAATTATATAGTTTAGTTTACGTCCCAGAAAATTTTGGTGTCACGGGTGTCTTTAGATCGTACAGCGTTGTAATTTTCGGAGTTTACCGAAATTTCCCCCGTAGGATAAAGAAGCCTTAAAGGCGGAGTGGCATAATTAGCTAATCCGGCTGTCAGCACGGTAATTTTAGGATATCCTGTTCTTCTGTATTCCGACCAGGCGTGTTGCGCCTGTAAGAACCCATAGTGAACCCATTTTTGCGTCAATATTAGTTTTAATTTTGTGCCAGCAGTGCCAGTATATTTAACCGTGGAATTGTCTACGAAATTATTAATGATTGCATCATTCGGCTTTGTTTCCGTTTTCAAGCCCGATGTATTTAAATTATTAAGGTAATAATAAAACGTAACCGATTGTTTAAGCGCTAAATCATAAGCTGTTTTGGCATCTGCGTCACTTCCCCATCTTAGGTATGCTTCAGCTTTAGCAAAATTGGTCTCTGATGCTGTTGCAACTATACCGGGTAGTTTTGAATTATCAAAAAATGTTGCTGAATCCAATACGGCATACTTTTGATAATTTGCCAATATATCATTTTCAGTAAAGGTGATCGGCATAGCATTGTAGTCCTTATTTGGCGTAAATACATTATCTTTTGTTACACCAAATTTATCGTAAAACACAGGAATACGAGGGTCATTAGCGGGTTTCATAGTTTTGTTTAACATATAATCTGTCGCATATTGATTGTTCCCTTCAGATAATGCTTGACGTAAAGTTTCGGTATTGGTTGTTAATGGTTGAAGCAATATGTCTGTACTTCCTGGAAGATAATTGGGATTAGCTGAACCATCTACTAATGGGTATTTACTTGGATTATTCAACATTTCTAATACCTCAGTTTTAGCTTTACTTTCATCAACATTTGAGATTCGTATTAATAAGCGTAGACGTAAAGAATTGGTATATCTTCTCCATTTGTCAATATTGCCACTATTTAAAATATCAAATTTAGAAAAATCACCTGTGGTTACAGCGTTACTAAAATAAGTATTAAGTGCTTTAAGATCATCGATAAAAGTATAATATAACTCTTTTTGATCATCAAATTTTGCTTTTTTAGCTATGCTTGTTAATGGTAAGCTTCCAGCTTCTGAAAACGGAATATCTCCAAAATTGTCAATTAATTTCGACGCTTCGTCAAATACAACAACTTTACCAGCCTTAAGGAAAATCTCCTCTTTAGCTTGATTTTCTGAACTCAATGCACTATAGGCAGCCTCCATCTTTCTGTAGACACCCAATACCCCGGGAGCATAGAAATCTGTCCAATATCCATAGGAATAGCTGTCATTAGGCTGATACATTGTATTGCCTGGGATAAAAGAAGCGGTCTGTGTATAAATAGATTGGTTAGATAAAATAAATGTTCTATAATGCCAATACGATGGTCGAACCCGATCGTTGTTCAATAGATCTGCAAAGAAACCGGGAATACTTGCTTCCGTAGTTTGATCAGGGTTGTTAAATGCTTCTTCCATTTGTGATTTACATCCAGTAAATCCAAGGGTAGATAACACCAAAAATAAAAATATATTAAATGATTTATTCATGATTAGTTGTGATTAAAAATTAGCGTTCAATGAGATACCAAAACTTCTTGTTGCTGCATTTGATCCTACATCAACACCTTGAGACCACCATTGGTTTCCAACCGGAGATTCTGGATCAAGATTTTCAAGTGTTCTGTAAAAATAGAACAGGTTTCTTCCTAATAATGATACACGTACATTATTTAATTTGAGTTTCTGTGTTACAGAGGAAGGAATTCGGTAACTCACAGATAGTTCACGCATCTTGATGTATGAGTTATCATATACGGCACCTTTTTCAGACCATGAATCTGCTCCCCAGGCAAAAGTATTCATATAGTAATCTGCCGCACTTAGGTGCACATCATTTTTTAAACCCGTATTTTGGTTTACACCGTCTAGAGTAACCCCAGTTTCTCTGTATTCTAATGTATTTTCATACATTCCGGCACCCATGGCATATTTTTGATTTTCAGAAACCATTTTGCCTCCAAGCCGATAATCAACTGTAAAATCTAATGCCCAGTTTTTATAATTGAAGGTATTGGTCATACCGCCAATCGCCTTTGGCAATATATTTCCGACATACTTATATTTTGACTTGTCAATCACGTAGTAACCCTCATCAGAGATCAGATTATTGCCTTGGGCATCTTTAGCGATATCGAATACATAAATATTCCCTAACTTTTTACCAACTTCAGCAACCACTTTTAACGAGTTTTCATCAGCACTATAGAAATTCAGCATATCTCCACCGCTATTTAATTTATCAACCATAGTTCTGTTGAAAGAGTAGTTTAAGCGAGTATTCCAGCTAAAATTTTCACGTTGGATAGGTGTTGCGGTCACTGAAACTTCTAAACCATTATTTGAGATACGACCAACATTTGTCCATTGAGAAGTTGCTCCTGAAGAAGCTTCTGTCGTTAGGTTGAGGATTTGATCATCGATATAATTATCATAATAGCTAATGTCCAAGCCAAGTCGATTTTTTAGAAATTTAAGTTCTAAACCATACTCCCACTCATATTTCATCTCGGGCATTAGACCCAAATTTCCGTAGCTTCCGCTATACGTAAGCGATGGTACAGATCCATTGATTGTACCAATTGCATTCTGACTATTAGCAACATTTGCCACATAGATTCCAGCATCGTTTCCGACAATACCATAGGAAACACGCAATTTACCAAAATTGAAATTTGTCGATTTCAAATCTAGTGCATCGCTAAAAATAAAACTTCCGCTCACTGAACCATATTTGTAGTTGTTGTTGCCAGGAGGCATGGTGGAAGAATATTCCGAGCGATAGGTTCCATCTAAATATGCAAAGCCTTTATAACCAATATTGGCCATTCCGAAATAGGCATATTTTATTTTTTTCTTACGCTCATTAGTTGTTGTCGCAGGTGCGTAGCTATTGCTGATACTGAACCAGTTTTCTTTGACTAATCCGCTTTCAGTAGTGGAAGATTGGTCATCATAGTTTTCTTCCCGTGACTGGAAGCCTGCACTTACACTATAATCCCAATCACTGTTTATTTTATTAGCATAAGTGGCCAATACATCACCATATAGTATAGAATACAATCCTTTTGAAGTACTGAATCCGCCTGAACTATTTGTTGTGGAGTTATAACGTGTAGCATATTCATTGTACTGTTTGTTGGTGATCGCAGCTGAGGTAAAATCATTACCGATACGGCCCCTTAATTTGAGGTGATCCACGACTTCCCAATTCAAGGTAGCGCTTGTTAACAAACGGTTTTCGGTCTCGTCATAACTGTTTTTGTATTGGGACCAAAAGTAGTTTAGCAAATTGTATGGGCGAATGGGATATTTGAAATCTTCTTCTCGTCCAGTAGCTGCAGGTGAATATTTATAACCGTCCGAAGTTTGATATTTTTCCTTTAATACAGACATATCCTCTGTACGACTGAAAAAGCCATCGAAACTACCTAGGACTTGACCTAGTAATTGTGAGCGATTATGTGTTTTTGTATTTGTATAATTAGCGACGAGATCCAAAGACAATTTTTCATGCATCTTTACTGTGCTATTTAAATTAAATGTGTTTCGGCTTTGTTTTGAACCTGGACTTGTGCTTTTGTAGTCCATACGCGTACCACTTAAACGATAATTAACTTTGTCTGTTTGATTGGAAATAGCAAAGTTGATATTAGAATTATATCCAGTGTCGAAAATATCTTTATAATTATTTTCGCGTGCTTCGTATTTCTTGGTTGTTCCATCCCACCACAATACGTCTTCTCCGGTGAATTTTGGACCGAAGTTTCCATATGAGCGGAAATATGGGCGTCTAAGGGTTGAATTTTGATCTATGAACCAGCCTTCTTCAGTGGCGCCATTCGCCACATTTGTAGCAGCATCGTATCCTGGACCATAAATGTTTTGGAATTTGGGTAAGAATGCTGCACGTTCGATGGAACCATTATAATTAAAGTCAATGCCTAAACCTCTCCCTTTAATACCTTTTTTTGTGGTAATCACAATGACGCCACTTGCAGCATCTGATCCGTATAGTGCACTAGCTGCGGACCCCTTCAAAATGGACATGCTTTCAATATCTGCAGGATTGATGTCCAACATACCGTTACCTCGAATACGTTGATCATCCCAATAGTTGTTGTTATTAGCTCCTTTCGTTCCATATTGTTCGTCATTTCTGATAATTACGCCGTCGACTACATATAAAGGTTGACGTTGATAGTTTAAGGAGTTAATGCCGCGAATCTGGACATTTACCGCACTAGACGCACCTCCTGGTGCTGTGGTAATTTTTACACCAGATGCTTTACCATATAAAGCCGAGCCTATATTCGTATTTCCTGCTTTAGTAAGTTCCTCGGCTTTGATTGTACTAACTGCATAACCCAGTGCTTTTGATTCACGTTTGATTCCCATGGCTGTAACGACCACTTCATCAAGTGCCGAGGCATCCTCACTCAGTGTAATATTAATCGTCTTAGTAGCTCCAACTACAATTTCCTGTGACTTGTATCCAACAATGGAGATACGTAGGGTTTCGCCTTGTGAAGCTTGAATCGTAAAGGATCCATTAGCCGCTGTCTGTGTTGCCCTGGTTGTTCCTTTGACAGAAATGGTGGCCCCGGATATCGGCCCATTAGCATCTGAAACTATTCCAGTAATGCTTTGCTGCGCATAGAGCGATGTGACACTGAAAAGTGTACATAAAGCCAATCCCGCAGTTTTTTTGTAAAATAGACTCATGTTTTTAGGTATTTGTGTAAAATATTAGTTGATGATCTTTTCAATAAATTTTTCTATAACTAAGGCTGTGGTTCCCATTTGCTGTGCGTTTTTGTGTAGATTGGAGATGCTAAGTGTTGTTTTCTTTGCAATTTTTGGAATGCTATATTCATTGATCGCGACTTGTACATGTGGAGTTAGAATATGGCCAATTTCAGCTCCGCGACCACTGATGATGATTTTGTGAGGATTTAAAATATGGATCAAGGTTGATATCCCTTTTCCAAGTAAATAACCGATTTTTCCGATATTATTTATGGCGACCTGATCCCCGATTTGTACAGCTTTTATCAAAGCTTCGACTTGATTAACATGTTCTTTCTCCAATTTTTCGTATATTGAATATTCGCCTCTTTGAATATCAGTTTGAATATTACGAATGGCTGCACTAATGGATGCCTCCACTTCCAGACAACCGCGCTTCCCACAGGAACATAAGGTGAGCGTTTCGGAAAGGGGAATATGGCTAAACTCACCTGCAAAACCCGATGTGCCTTTAAATATATCATCGTTAATAAGGATGCCTAAGCCAACTCCCCAATTTAAATTAATAACTAGTGAATGATCGGATTCCTGAGCGTCCCCAAATTTTTTTTCTGCCCAAGCCACACAACGAGAATCATTATCTATGACGGTAGGAATGGTGAATTTGCGCTCGACTTGTTCCTTTATATTATATAGGGGCGACTCATCACTATACGATTCGTTCAAACCGGTCTCAGAATTGACAAAACCAGGCATGCTGATGCCAATTCCTATGGCACGTGTTAGATCCGGTTGATTGGCAGAGAGAAAGACGTCCAATGCATCTAAAATTCGTTTAGAAGCACTCATGTCCCTCAGGTCGATTGGAATGTTGTTTTCCGCAGCAAACACTTCGCCTTTCAGGTTGGATAAAGCGATAGACGTGTAGAACTGGTCAATGGATATACTAATAATAATATAGTCTAAAGTCTCATTTAATATATATTGTATGGCTTTTCTACCACCTGTAGATGCGGCGTAGCCCTTCTCCCTAATGATGTTTTTCGCTATCAACTCATTAATTTGTTTGGTAACAGATGGAATGCTCTTAGACAGCGCGCTTGCAATCTCTGCAACCGGTTGCATTGGTTTGTAATATAAGTTTCTTAAAATATCGACAACCATAAGTTTAGTTCATCTTCAGTGAGTAAGTATTGAGTTCCAGTTAAAAATGGTATTATTAACCAAGTTAGCGCAACAGCCATTGATTTCTCAAGTTAGGCCTCTAATCTATTATTTGCAATAAAGATATATAGTTATTCTGTTAAGTTCCAAAATCTTTTTAAATTTTTTAAAAAGATTAGGCAATACCTTGCAGTAGATATATAAGGCGGGTGAATTAGGCTGTTATCTAAATCTGAATTGTAACAAACTTGTTGATTTCAGACCGGCACGTCATTTTTGATCATATCCCTTTATCGCACGCTTTCGTACCATACTGGACAGAGATAGAATAAAAAAAACCGGCGTATGGCCGGCTTTATCAAAAAAAAGAATCTACTGCTGTTTTGCCCACCACAATGGGGTCAGCACTTTATCGGCTCCTCCCAACAAGGAAACGGCGTTTTGATATTCAACTGGATCTGTATCTCTAAATGATGAAGGGAACGGTAACCGTTGTGGAAAGAACTTTATATTGCTTGTCATATAATTTGCTGATGTAAGATCAGGCAGGTTTGGTAAAGCATTTTCAATCGCTGGGTTTTCATAGAATGGTAAGCCAAGTCTCCGTTGGTCATTCCAGGACTCTAAAGGTAACCAAGGTAAGTTGGCGATGAACTTTTGTGTGATAATTTTTGTCAATAAGTCATTTCGTATAGCCCCATTCTTATACAATGTATTAACTGGATATTTAATGCTTACTGTACCCGCCGTATTGTTGTACCCGTCGATATATTCCATGGTATGTGCGTCACCTGGCTCAGTTGTATGGGTAAAACTTACAGACGTGCCTACACGGTTATAATCTGTGGAGCTTATGTATTCAGAGGCAAATTGACCCACACCCCAATAATCGAAGTTAGCTCTAATTCCCGCCTCGTATGCTGCCTGTGCGGATGTTCCGGTTGTCCAGCCTTTCAAAGATGCTTCAGCTAACAAGAAATACGTCTCCCAGTTTGCAAAGAAAATACGACTGTTTGTGCTTCTTCTAAATTGAGTACCTAATGCCGGAACTTTTCCTACCAACGTGCTTCTTAGACGGTTGTTTGTTCCTTTGGCTGCCCAATCGCCTAATGAGAAGGCATTCCATGTATATTTTGTATTTACAGCAATTTTGGTGTTGCCGCTCACTAAGGTGTCTACCGTTTTTTTCGAGTCATCACCATTGTCGAAAAAATTCTGGTTGTCAAAATCTCCGGGAATAAAAAAAGCCTTCAACGCACGCGGGTCTATCTTATTAGGCAGGCCGTCCAGCCAGTAACCCGCGGAAGGATCATTGGTCATGCTTGTGAAATGGTTATTATAACGTTTGCCAATGTAGTTTTCTCCTTTGATTGAGGATTTTAGTGGCTGCGCAACTTGCCTTTCTGTTTTGATGCCGCCCAACCCTAAGTATAGATTATTTAGTGTTGCAGAAAGTGCTTGATAATTCCAGCTGCGTGTCATTACACCTGTTAAAGCATCCCAGCCGTCCTTCTCTGCGACGGTAAAATTGTCTGCTGTATTGTCAATAAATTTATTTGTTGCAGCTGCTGACTCGAACTCTGATTTTGCTTTGTTTGCATCGACTTCAGATAGGCGCATTGCTAATCGCATACGCATAGAGTTTGCGTATCTGATCCATTTCTCATCGTTGAAACCATAGGCCCGATCAAATTTTTTGATATCCTCAGGGATTTTAATACCAGAGTTGATTTTGGAAACCGCATCTTTTAGCTCTTCAAAAAGGTAGTAATAAACGTCTTTAACTGAGCTGTATTTCGGATTTGCACCTTGACCGATGTCAATTGGCATCGGACCAAAATTATCGGCCGCTTCACTGATCAGGTATGCTCTCCAGATACGGGAAATCTGGAGAAGATTATTCGTATATTCTTTTGCAGATCCGGTCTTGATTTCATTGGTAGCTACTTCAATTCCTTTTGACGCATTTTTGATCCATTCTGCTGAATATCTATAGTATTCTTTTGACCAATCATCGTTTACTGTTCCGGTTGCTAAGCCATTGGTCATATGCTGTCTTCCTGCCGTTTTCCAGTCTAACACAAAGATCCGTTCAGCGATATTCGGATCCTGTTGAGCACCAGTAAGCGAGTTGTTGAAAAAGAATTCGATTTTTACTTGATCGTCGTTTGCTTTATAAGGATTGACGTTCATTTCCTCAAATTTGGAACATGAACTGATGACACTTCCCAAAAGTATAGCAAGCCCTATTTTAGATATGATATTTTTCATGATTTATCGTAATTAATTGATTAAAATCCTAAAGTGACATTAAGAAAGAATGATCTGGATGTCGGCGTAGAGAAGTTTTCAAATCCGGTTGCATTGGAATTGATTGCAAATACGGATTCAGGATCTACACCATTGGCATAACTTTTAATCATCCACACATTGTTTGCCGTTAAGCTGACTTTAGCACGCTGTACAATACTGTTGCCCAGTATGCTTTTCGGAAAATTATAACTCAATGTTACATTTCGCAACCGAATATTGGTCGCGTCATAGACGTTTTGCTCGGTGATGCCGTAGTTGCCTGATGTGGACGTTACCTGTGCCCAATATAATTGCTGGGTTGTCTGGGTTGTATTTTTTGCATACCCTTCGCCCGTACGGACTACACCATCAACAACAAATGGAGCGCGTTCGCCATTTGGAGCTGTAATGGCGGCACTACCATTGGCTTGTAAATTCAGATTTGTTCCGGAGAAAAATTCACCGCCAAATCTTCCGTCTACCTGAAAGCTTAATCCGAAGTTTTTATAAGCGAAGTTGTTATTCCAGCCAACTAAAGCTTTAGGAGCTTGGTTACCAAGCTTGTGAAGACCGCTAGCCGCTTGTGGCAATCCGCTTCCATTTAAAATCAGCTGACCGTTAAATTCACTATTTGGATCTTCGACTCTTAAGAATTTGGTTCCATAAATATCTCCATATAATCCACCTTCAAGCGCACGGACAGAAACATTGTCAAACGATCCTAATGGATACATATCTACACCTTCCGCGAGGCTTACAATCTTATTTCTATTGCTCGAAAAATTCACACTAGTATTCCATGTAAGCTGGTCTTTGTTGGTCAAGATTCTTCCGTCCAACACAATTTCAAAACCTGAGTTCTGAATATTTCCAGCGTTGATTTTTTCGTATTCGTATCCGCTGTATGGATTCATCGGAAGGTCAATCAGCTGGTTGGTCGCATTTGTCTTATACCAAGCAAAATCCAAACCTAATCGGCTATTGAAAAAGCGGGTGTCGAAACCAAATTCGATCGTCTTAATCAACTCACTTAGTATGTCTGGACTATATTTCGTGTTGCCCATTCCGGCTGTCGTATTTCCATTAGGATCTTTTCCAATGTTGTAAACATTATACAATTGGAAAGATGGAAGATCATTACCAACCTCGGCATATGATCCTCTCAGTTTAGCAAAGGATAACCAACTGGGCAACGAACCACCAGACTTGCTAATCATATCCGAGATAACCCATGATCCACTTACAGATGGATAAAAGAATGATCTGTTGTCTAGCCCCAGAGCTGATGACCAGTCATTTCTACCTGTCACATTAAAGAATAAGTAATTATCGTAATTGATCTCCGCTGTTGCATAAAGCGAGTTGATTTGCTTTTGTAATAAACTTTGCTCAATTGTAGGAAAGGATTTGCTGTTGTTAATGTAGAAGAGATTTGGGACTTGTAATTCCCCGGTACTTGCATCTATCCCTGTAGATCTAGTCTTCATAATCTGTCCAAATAAGGAAGCCGATCCACCCCATTTTCCAATTAGATTATCTTTACGGGCATTTAATGCGACAGTGAAGTTATTTTCAAAGAAGGTATTTTTACCGACGCCGTAACTACCACCTGTAATCAATGGGCTACCGCCATAGGTTTTGTTTTCGTAATTGGTTGTATATTGGTCGCGGCCAAATCTTGCTTCCGCATCTAACCAGTCATTGAATTTATATCTGATGTTTCCATTCATAATGAAACGGTCGCGAATGTCATTGTTTAGACGATATTTTTCCAGCCAATACGGATTCATCGTTTTGTTCTCACTCGTGCCGTACCATGCCATGTCTCCCACGGCGTTCAACGGATTTCTAAAATCCAGAATGTTCATGGAACGGGGCATGGTAAATAAAGTACTATAAACGTTTGAATTATTTTGGCCTGAGATAGGTCTATTCTTCGCGTTCATATTTATGTACTGCACTTTGACGTCCGTAGTCCACCGCTTATCCGGTCCAAATGAAGAAGTGACTTTGGTCATCAAATTGATTCTTTCTAATGAAGAACCCGGAATTTTGCTTTGGTCATTTAAATAGGTTGCAGACGAGTAGATATTTGTTTCGCCAAGCTGTTGCTGGAAAGCTAGATTTTGTGTATGGTTGACGCCTGTGTTGAAATAGGAGCCGATGTTGTCATATACTTTTGTAGCTTTATCGCCCCAGCTCGTTGTGCTTATTGGGTTATAAACCCCGTCTTTTCCCTGACCAAAACTATTTTGAAGTTCCGGAGTCATAAACAGCGTCTCCAGACCAATGGTGGATGAGTAAGTAATGCCTGCACCTTTTTGGGCTTTACCAGATTTGGTTGTGATAACGATAGCACCGTTACCGGCTCTTGATCCATATAAAGCTGATGCGGCACCACCTTTAAGGACAGACATGCTTTCGATATCGTCAGGGTTAATGTCTCCTAATCCACCTCCCATGTCCGTAGCGGGATTCCACATGTCATTGTTTTTTTCACCATTTCCTTTCATACCCCCGAGGAAATTGTTCATAGGTACTCCATCGACGATGATTAAGGGTTGATTATCTCCAGTTAACGAGTTATTACCACGGAGCGTAATCTTCGTTGAAGAGGCAGGGCCCGCCGACCCTTTAATGACCTGAAGGCCCGAAACTTTACCAACTAAAGCGTTTGCAACGTTTGTCTCTTTGGCATCCGTCAGTTGCTCCGATTTGACTTCTTGAAAAGAGTAACCCAATGTTTTCTTTTCTCTTTTTATCCCCATGGCTGTAACGACCACTTCATCAAGTGCCGAGGCATCAGCGGTCAACGTAATATTAATCGTTTTAGTCGCACCGACCACAATTTCTTGAGCTTTGTAGCCGACTAAGGAAATGCGTAGTGTTTCCCCTTGTGAAGCTTGGATCGTAAAGGATCCATTAGCTGCTGTCTGGGTCCCCCTAGTTGTTCCCTTGACAGATACGGTTGCCCCCGCGATTGGCCCATTGGCATCTGAAACTGTTCCAGAAATGCCCTGCTGTGCAAATAGCGAAGATGCACTGAAGAGAGTGCATAACGCTAAACCAGCTGTTTTTTTGTAGAATAGACTCATTGTTTAGTTTTTGTTGTTTATTTAGTTAGGATACTGTTGATATGGCTTTCGACCACTATAGCAGCGGTGCCCTTTATTTGCGCTTGTTTGTTTAACTCAGACATCTGTATCTGTGTAGTTTTTGCTATGTCAGGGATGCAGAATTCATTGATTGCAATCTGTATCTGTGGATTTAGTATGCGTCCGAATTCGGCGCCTCTTCCACTGACAATTATCTGTTTTGGATTTAGTATATGGATTAAGGTGGAGATGCCTTTTCCTAGCATGTACCCTATCTTTCCGAGGTTGTTGATGACGATCTGATCTCCTGCATTGGTCGACTCAATCAGCGCATCGATCTTATTTAGATTACGTTTTACAAACGTACTATAGATTGAATATTCATTGTTTGCAATATCGTTTTCCGTACTTCTAATAGCAGCATTGAGCGAGGCTTCGACTTCCAGGCATCCCCGTTTTCCGCAGGAGCAAAGGGTATTATTGTCGGAAAGGGGAATATGACTAAACTCTCCCGCAAATCCCGATTCGCCTTTGAATACAACTCCATTAATAATGATCCCTAATCCGACGCCCCAGTTTAAGTTTATGATCAGTGAATTTTTGATATTTTTTGCCAGACCAAATTCTTTTTCGGCAAGGGCAATGCAGCGGGAGTCGTTTTCGATTACGGTAGGTACCCGATATTTTTTCTCTATATCTTTTTTGATTTTATAGAGTGGATGCTGGGCAGGGTACGATTCGTTGACTCCCAATTCAGAATTGACGAAGCCGGGCATACTTAGCCCAATACCAATTAAACGATCTATACGAATGGAAGAAGAAGCTAAAATATTTTCTATTTCAGACAAGAGTTGGTTCGAAGAATTGCTGCCCTTCAATTCTAAGGGAACGTCCCGGAATTCCGCTATAACGACATGGCTTAAATTTGTTAGTGTAAATGTAGAAAAGTATTGATCTGCTGAAATAGTTAGTATGTAAAAATCTAGATCGGGGTTGAGCGCAAATTGAATAGGTCGTCTTCCACCTGTCGACTCCGCGAAACCACATTCAATAATAATTTTCTCATCCAACAGACGGTTAATAGCCTTTGTAACGGAAGGTGTGCTTTTCGTCAGCTTTTTTACCAGCTCTGCAATCGAAAGGGTTGCATCAAAATATAGGCTTTTTAAAATTTCTTTTTCCATTGGTCTCAATGTTCATAAAGTTGGTTAAACTTTTGTTAAAGATATATTAAAATAAAATCAAGTTGCAAATACTTTTTAAACAAATTTAAAAAGTATTGTTTTTTTATTGTTTATAGAGGTAAAGATATGGGGATTGTAACAAAATTATCGAAATCTATCAATGTCCACTGTGTGCAGGTAATCTTTAAATCAATAATCCCTGTATGGCATATGTAGGGGGTGTAAATGGTCAGGATACTCACTTCATTTGATGGAACAGAAACGGATAGGGTTAGCGTTATTGTGCTGTTGTATTAAAATATTTTGCATAAAAATGTATTTTAAATATCTTATATTTACTCACTAATCACTTAATTTATGATAAAACAACGCTATTATTCCTTGGATGTATTTCGTGGAGCTACTGTAGCACTGATGATTATGGTGAATAATCCCGGGACATGGGCGCACATGTTTACACCGCTTAAACATGCAGCCTGGCATGGCTGCTCGCCAACAGATCTGGTTTTCCCTTTCTTTTTATTTGCGGTCGGCAATGCCATGTCCTTTGTGATTCCGCGGCTGCAGGAAGCAGGGCCGGCGGTTTTCTGGAAAAAAGTGCTTAAGCGCACCGTGTTGATCTTTGCGATAGGACTTTTTATCAATTGGTGGCCTTTTGTCAAATGGGAGGGAGCTGAACTGGTCTTTAAACACTGGGTGGATCCACTGGATCCGAGCCGTGGTATCCGTATTCTCGGTGTATTGCAGCGTATTGCCATCGCATATTGTTTTGCTTCCATACTGGCCTATTATTTTAAAGAGAAGGCAATTATCACGATCTCCACTATTATTTTATTGCTGTACTGGGCGATATGCGCATTGGCTGGTGGAGCTGATCCTTACAGCCTGGAAGGATGGTTCGGTACTAAATACGATATTGCTATTCTTGGATTACCACATGTGTATAAGGGAGAGGGGGTGCCATTCGATCCCGAAGGGCTGATGAGTACCCTGCCAGCTGTGGTGCAGGTCGCATTTGGTTATCTGGTGGGGGTGTTCATAAAAAAACAGAGCCAGGTGGATTGGCTGTGGACGAAGGTGCCCGCTTCGAATGAGCCGCATTTCAAACTGCTTGCTGGTATGTTTGTGACGGGATTTATCCTGCTTGTATTAGCTTGGGTGTGGGCTTTGGGTTTCCCGATCAATAAAAAAATATGGACCAGTTCTTATGTCCTCTATACAACAGGTCTGGCAATAATGACCATTGGGGGCATGATCTGGTTTATTGAGGTGCAGGGCGTAAAAAATAAACTGACACAATTTTTTGATGTTTTTGGTAAGAACCCCCTGTTTATATTTGTGCTGAGTGGTATTTTGCCACGCCTGCTCGGGTTGTTCCGTATTCCCGATGGGACAAAAGATGATGGCACTGCGCGTTATATAGATGCTTTTGGCTGGTTTTATAAATATGTCTGTGCCAAAATCCCGGGTATTCCCGAAATCGGCTCGTTCGTGTATTCATTGTGCTTTCTGGTATTGATGTGGGTTATCTGTTATGGGTTGGATAAGAAGAAGATATATGTGAAGGTGTGATGTTCAGCTGTCAATTTTAATTTGATAATGCCAAAGTTTTTGCTACCTTTGCACGCAATTAATAAATTTTTAAACGCTTTAATATTATTCAAGAGATGTATTTAAGTAAAGAGTACAAAGCTGATATCTTCGCAGAATTTGCTGGATCAGCTACCAACACTGGATCTGCTGAAGGTCAAGTTGCTTTATTTACAAAAAGAATTGCTCACTTAACTGAGCATTTGAAAAAAAACAGAAAAGACTTCGGTACGCAACGTGCCCTACAAAAACTAGTAGGTAAACGTCGTTCTTTGTTGGCTTATTTGTACAAAACTGATATTGAAAGATACCGTGCTATCATCAAAGCTTTAGGCTTGCGTGATATCATCAAATAAGCTTTTGATAAAAATTTTGAAAGCCATCCAGATTCTGGATGGCTTTTTTTTGTTTGTATGTACTTCATAGGTCGCTTCCTTTCCATTTCCTGGAATAATAATACCTTGTTTGCCAGCTATCAAGCTGTTTTTAGAGTTGTTCGTCAAAAATGGATATTCAACCTCATTATTTACTGCGTTATCGAGGATTAAGAAGGCATCATAAGATCTGGTGTCAGCCATTTTTGATGATTATCATAACTAACTGATTAGAAAATAGATAATCAAGATAAGCATTAAAACGGAAACATCTTAGTACCAAGTTATGCCTTATGACATTTTTTAATCAATTTTTAGACAGTATTTAGTCAATGTTTATACAGTCTGTACTGAGTAATCACTGAACAAGCACTGAACAAGCACTGAACAAACACTGAACAAACACTGTTAAAAGGCAGAATTTGATACTCATCTGATCTTCGTTTGCTTCACCTCTAAAATTGAAAAATGTTATAAGTCGTCCTGCATTACTTGGAAAATGTATAACGGATTCGGTGGGAACAGGAAGGGGGGTACTATAGAGGTACCATAGAATCGATTATTCAACCTAAGGTTTATTTAGGATAATCTTTTTTATGGGTTGACCCTGCGGCTTAGAAGGCAAATGTGAAGAAGTGCTGGTATTTGCGTAATTTCGCCTGCTGTTAATTGCATTAATCTTAATATTTTAATTTACCTTTGTGCTGAAATCTAATGTATTTAAAATATCGGCATGCTGCCAAAAGATGAAAAGCATGTCACAAATAAGATTAAATGAATTACAACGAAATTAAAACGACCATCGATATGGGTAATGGCACCCAGATCGAATTGTCTACAGGCAAGTTGGCTAAACAGGCTGATGGCGCCGTAGTATTAAAACAGGGCAATACGATGTTGCTGGCGACAGTCGTTTCAGCCAAAGAAGCAAAATCTGGTGTGGACTTTTTGCCACTTTCAGTAGACTATCAAGAAAAATATGCGGCGACAGGCCGAATCCCGGGTGGTTTCTTACGTCGCGAAGCGAGATTATCCGACTATGAGGTATTGATCTCCCGTTTAGTAGACCGCGCATTGCGTCCATTGTTCCCCGAGAATTACCACGCCGAAACTCAAGTTCAGATCAGTTTGATCTCGGCAGACAAAGAGATCATGCCGGATGCATTGGCCGGACTGGCAGCCTCAGCTGCCATTGCAGTTTCCGATATTCCATTTAATGGCCCCATCTCAGAAGTTCGTGTCGCTAAGATTGATGGCCAGCTGGTGATCAATCCGAAATTGTCCGAGCTTGAAAAGGCTACTTTAGAGTTTATCGTTGCTGGATCTGCGCAAGATATCGGTATGGTAGAAGGTGAGGCAAAAGAGATTTCGGAAGCTGAAATGGTCGAAGCAATCGCCTTTGCACACCAAGCAATCAAAAAGCAGATTGCAGCTCAGGTGGAACTGGCCAACTTGGTTGGAAAGACCGTAAAGCGTGAGTACAACCACGAGCCTGAAAATCTCGAATTGAGAGAGGCGATTTACGCTGCTACCTATGACAAAGTATATGCGGTTGCCAAATCAGCTTCGGCGAAACATGAGCGTTCGGAGAGCTTCGCAAAAATTGCAGAAGAATATAGAGCGACGATGCCTGAAGAGCTGGACGAGGACACCGAATTTCTGTTCAAAAAATATTTCCATGACGTACAATACGATGCTGTTCGTAATCTGGTGCTGAATGAAGGTATCCGTTTGGATGGCCGCGATGTACGCACAGTGCGTCCGATCTGGTCTGAGGTGGATTATCTGCCAGCAGCACATGGTTCGGCTCTATTTACCCGTGGTGAAACACAATCATTGACATCGGTCACTTTGGGTGCCAAGGATGATGAGCAGATGATTGATGGCGCGTTTATCAATGGATATAACAGATTTATTCTGCACTACAACTTCCCCGCATTTTCTACAGGTGAAGTGAGACCGAATAGAGGTCCCGGCCGTCGTGAAGTTGGTCATGGTAACCTGGCCATGCGTTCGTTGAAGCAGGTATTGCCTTCTGATTCTGAAAATCCTTACACGATCCGTGTTGTTTCTGATATCTTAGAATCCAATGGCTCATCGTCAATGGCAACAGTATGTGCCGGTACCTTGGCGCTTTTGGATGCTGGTGTGAAATTAAAAGCTCCTGTTTCGGGTATCGCTATGGGATTGATCTCTGACGAAAAAACCGGTAAATACGCTATTCTATCTGATATCCTTGGCGATGAAGACCATTTGGGAGACATGGACTTTAAAGTAACCGGTACTGAAAAAGGTATCGTTGCCTGCCAGATGGACTTGAAAATCAATGGTCTGAAATGGGAGGTGTTGACACAAGCTCTAGATCAGGCAAAAGAAGCCCGTCTACATATCTTGGGTGAAATGAAGAAAACAATAGCGGCTCCTCGTGAGGATTACAAACCGCATGCGCCACGTATCGTTCAGTTGCTGATTGATAAAGAGTTTATCGGTGCTGTGATCGGTCCGGGTGGTAAGATCATTCAGGAAATGCAACGCGAGACTGGTGCCACGATTTCGATCGAAGAAGTGGACAATAAAGGCGTTGTTCAGGTGTTTGCGGACAACAAAGCCTCTATTGACGATGCTGTGGGCCGTATCAAGGCAATTGCTTCTAAACCTGAGGTAGGTGAGACTTATGAAGGTAAAGTGAAATCGATCATGCCTTTCGGTGCTTTTGTGGAAATTATGCCAGGCAAAGATGGTTTGTTGCATATCTCTGAAATTGACTGGAAACGTTTTGAAACGATGGACGGTATTTTCAAAGAAGGTGATAAAGTAACTGTTAAACTTCTGGATATTGACAAACAGGGTAAAATGAAGCTTTCCCGGAAAGCATTGTTGCCTCGTCCTCCAAAAGAAGAAAAACCAAAGCAGGATAAAACTCCAGGCGAAGCTCCAATAGCTGGCGCTGGTCAAGAATAAGTATTTTCTTAACATACTGAAAGAGCCCGCTGGAAAGCGGGCTTTTTTGTATCATCAAAGATGAGCATGTTAAGCGATAAAAATACTTGTGTCACCATTCGCTTTGCAGTTTCGAAAACAAGGGATGTGTTGATTTGGCTCAATGAGATAGTCAGATCGAGCTATTTGTTACGTTAAGTGTGGGGGACAAGTAAAACAAGAAAGGCTGTCAATTCGACAGCCTTTCTTGTTTTTTATAACATGATTACACCTTTTATCTTGGCGACTTCCTTGTAGAAGTAAATAACCTGATCGGCATCCTTGACGGGCAGCGTTACCGTGATGGAAGTATACTTACCTGTCTTGGAGTCCTTGAAATCAAATTTGGCATCTGTATCATCGAATACTCGCTGAATCTGATTGAAATGATCCTGGTCTTTCGGTAAGATAAACTTGTATGTATAATCTTTAGGAAATGTTTCCATGTCTTCCAGTCTTTCTTTGAAAGTTTCATAGAAGTCCTTTGGATTATCGCCACCATCGGGGATGTCCTGTATATTGATGTTTTTGTAATCTGTCATTGTTGTTCTCCTTAATATGTATTAAGGTATTAACAAATATTAATCCACGAAGGTTTTACTGACAATATTTCAGTTAATTATTGTCTACGCTCGAGGGCCAGTCTGCTTTGTTTTTACCGAAGTTCTTATTGGGTGTTGCACTCATTTCAATTTCCATATCACCCCCTTGCAGTAATTGAGCATGGGTAATAAATGTTTTTGTATAGGGCTTGCCGTTTAATTTGATCGATTTGATGTACGTGTTTGTTTTGCCCTGGTTTTTCACCTTAATAGACAGGGTATTGCCATTTGGAAGATTGATGTTGGCATGGTCCATCATCGGTGAACCAAAGACGTAGACGCCACTCATCGCATTTAACGGATAGAATCCCATCGCTGAAAAGACGTACCAGGCACTCATCTGGCCTACGTCGTCATTTCCGCAAAGTCCGGCTGGTGTATTGGTGTAGAATTCGGTCATTGCTTTACGCGCGAGTGCAGCCCCTTTCCATGGCTGGCCCGCGTAGGCATACAGATAGGGGATATGATGGTTCGGTTCGTTGCCTTGCGCATATTGACCGATTAGACCAGAGATATCCGGCGAAGCTTCGCCGCCCAGGTCTGACGACATGGTTGTGAAGTAATCTAGTTTCTTTAAAAATTTCTCTTCACCCCCAAAAAGACTGATCAGGCCTTTGACATCCTGTGGCACCAGCCAGGTGTATTGCCATGCATTGCCTTCGCAGTAATCGTTTTCACGGTGCTTGGCCATTAACGGGTCAAAGGGGCGGCGGAACTCACCATTGGCTTTGCGTCCGACAAAATGGCCGACTTCCTTATCAAAATATTGCTCATAAAGTTTGTAACGCTTTTTGAAGTAGATGGCATCTTCTGTCTTCCCAAGTTTCTCCGCAATTTTATAAGCGCCAAAGTCCGCAATGGCGTACTCCAATGCCCAGGCCACGGACTCATTGGGCATGCTGTCGATAGGGATGTAGGTCAGATCGCGGGCGTATTTTAAACCATGATCGTTGCCCATGGCCGTTGTTTTGACCGCTTCCCATACCAAGGGATAATCTTTTTCATCTATAATCCCTTTGAGCAGCGCATCTGCAATGACCGGTATGGCTGGAAGGCCAACCATGGTATTGGTCTCATTTCCCTGTAAATGCCACATGGGCAATTTGCCCTGCTGTTGATAAATGGCCAGCATGGTTTTGATAAAGTCCTGGTTGATTTTGCGATCTTCAAGGATTGTCATCAGCGGATGCAGCCCACGGTAGGTGTCCCACAGCGAGAATACGGTATGATTGACAAAATCCTGTTTTTCGTATACCTGCTTATCGGTGCCCATATAATCGCCGTTGGCATCGTTAAAGATCGTCGGTGCAAAGTAAGTGTGGTATAACGCGGTATAGAAGATGGTCTTTGTCTCTTTGTCTGCTTCAAACTGGATTTTGTTCAAAGTTTTATTCCAGCGCTGATCGGCTTCTTGCTTTACCTTTTCGAAATTCCAGCCGCGTGTTTCGGCCTCGATATTATTCAGGGCATTGATTGAGCTGACCGGCGAGATTCCGACTTTCAGCTCCATGGTACTGTTTTTAGCAGCATCAAAGAAAAGCGCTGCTTTGATCGCCTGCCCTTTGAATGTGGTCTGCCCAAGTTTTTCATCTTTACCGTCGAAAAATCGTACCTTCTGTATCGGCTGCGATGTCCGGATGGCAAAATAGAGTTTCTGATCACTGGCCCAGCCTGTGGAGAAACGGTAACCTACAAAGGTTGAATCATTGACCTGTTTGATGTAAGTGTCTGTCGGTTTATCCCAGTTGATGTGATAGCCAAGGTCGACCAGAATGTGCGCATTGTCCGTTTTATCGTATTTGTACTGGTGATATCCCACGCGTTCTGTAGCAGTCAGGTTGGCCTGCACCTGATAGTCTTCCAGATAGGCGCTATAAAAGCCCGGACGTGCCACTTCCTTTTCTTTTTTGAAGGACGAACCATAGCCTGTATGCATCTTGTTGAATTCTGCAGGCGTGAGCTGCAGTTTTCCGTTGGCCGGAACGATCATCAGATCATTCAGGTCGCCGATACCTGTTCCACTGAGATGGGTATGTGTAAAACCTAATATTTCCTGGCTTTTATAGTTGTAACCGCTACACCAGTCCCATCCATTGAATTTGTCCCACACCTGCGGGATCTGAGTAGGCCCCAGTTGCACTGCTCCCAGGGGGACATTGGCCCCGACAAAGACGTGACCATGGTCTGCCGACCCGATAAAGGGGTTGACATATGCTGTTAAATTTTGCTGTGCCTGAACGCAAAATGGTAGAAATACTGCGCCCAGTACTGTTTTTAATAGTTTATTTCCTGTCATAGGTTTTGTTTTCGGGTATTTGAAACTGCTTAAAATTAGTAAATAAAACCTTTTAGCGCAATTTTATTATTATTTTGGTAAATTGTCTTTAATTTTTTTACTTTAGTAATCTTCGAAATAAAAACTTAACAAACCTACTCTACATGAAGAAACGTATTCTGATCAGTGATATCGCAAAGGCGCTAGGAATTTCTGTCACCACCGTATCTTTTATTTTGAATGACAAGGCGAAAGAAAAGCGTATCAGTGAAGCTTTGACCAAGCGCGTACTGGACTATGTCAAGAAAGTAGGGTATAAGCCAAACGAACTGGCGAAGAGTTTGCGTACGGGCAAAACCAAGATTCTGGGCTTGATTATCGAAGATATCTCCAATCCTTTTTTTGGAAACGTCGCACGTCTGATCGAAAGCAAAGTGTATGAGCAGGGATACCGTATTATTTACTGTAGTACCAACAACGATGTTGCGAAGGCAAAGGAGCTTATCCAGATGTTTTACGACCGCCAGGTCGATGGCTTTATTATCACACCATCAGACGGTCTGGAAGACACGGTGAAGCAGCTGCAGCAAAATAATATTCCAGTGGTGCTCTTTGACCGTTATTTTCCGTCGCTGGAAACCGACTATGTGGGCGCCGACAATTTTCAGGGAGCTTTTGATGCCAGCAACCACCTCTGCCAGCAGGGATACAAGCGTATTGGCTTTGTGTCGCTATATTCAGACCAGACACAGATGAAGGAACGTTCTGAAGGCTATCTGAAGGCCATGGATAACAACAAACAGCAGAGCTTCATCCGGAAGGTGCAAATGGACGCTTCGGATGAAGAGGCCATGGAGTCCCTGCGAGATTTTATCTGCGAGAACCGTTTGGATGCCGTTTTATTTTCGACCAACTATCTGGCGATCTCTGGACTGAAGGCTTCTAAAAGCTATGGTTTTGCCATGCCGGCGATGATTGCCTTCGACGACCATACTGTATTTAAATTGCTCGAGCCATCTATTACGGTGGTTTCCCAGCCGATCAAAGAGATTGCGGAAAACCTGATCAATATCCTTTTGCTGCGTCTGCAGGGTAAAATAAAAGCAACACGCAAGATGGTGTTGCCCTGCGAACTGAAAATCCGCGAATCGACCAAACCCAAACTTACGGCATAGGGTCAGCTACGAATTTCATCGAAATGGAGTTCACGCAATGACGTGTGTTTTTTGCGGTGAACCCTTCGCCATTAAAAACATGACCGAGGTGGGCGCCACATGTGCTGCAGAGGATCTCGGTCCGCCGTCCATCAGCATCCGTCTCACGCGTGATGGCTCCGGGGATTTCGTCGTCAAAACTCGGCCACCCGCAACCAGATTCAAACTTTGACTCCGACCGGTAGAGCGGGCTGTCACAGCGCCGACATATATAAGTGCCCTTCGCTTTATTGTCCAATAACGCCCCAGTAAATGGACGCTCTGTTCCTTTGTGAACGATGACATACTCTTCTTCTTTGCTCAGCGTGTTGTACTTTCTGTTTGTTTCCATGACCTTTTTAATTTATTATGCTGCCTGGAGCGCGAAAACTGCTGCGAGGCATCACATCCGGCATGCAGGTGACCTGTGCTCCTTACCTGTAAAGATACGGAAAATTAATGCAAACAGGGCCGCTTCACTAGCCCTGAAAGCTATCCGAATTACTCATTTTAGATTGTCATGAAAATGTCTTAATTTTGAAGGGATAGCCGATGAAAAGTTGTAGCTGTAATACTACTTTAGTAAGGAAAATAATCGATTTTGTGGCTGTTTTAAATTAATTGTTTAGAATGATTATAAATTGATATTAAAGGTCACAAAATTGTCAGCGATTTGTTAATAAATCATACTTTTGTGGCATTGTTAGGGGGGGAGTGGCTCCTTTAACCATGGGATTTAATTTTTTACATTCACAAATAAATAGTATAAAGTGCTAAATATGAGAACTATCTCATCCGTTTTGGGAAGCCTTGCGAGGGTGGTGTCAACGAGTTTGATGCTATTATTTGCCGTTACGACGTTGCATGCGCAAGATGTCAAGGAAGGTGAAAAAATCTTCAAATCTAAGTGTACATCCTGTCACGCCATTGACAGAAAAGTAGTTGGGCCTGCTTTGAAAGGAGTTCCGGATACAAAGTCTGAAGAATGGTTGATCAAATGGATCCGTAACTCTCAGGCATTAATTGCTTCTGGCGATGCTGAAGCAATTAAGATCTTCGAAGAGTATAACAAGTCGGTGATGACTTCGTTTACGGATTTGTCTGATGACCAAATTAAATCGGTGATCGCATACATTAAAGATGCGTCTGTCGAAAAACCAAAAGAGGCAGGTGCTGCTGGTGCTGCTGCGAAAGATGATAATGCTTCGACGTTCATGATCCTGGGCTTGATCGCAGTTGTTGTTTTGGCGGTTGTGGTTATCGTGGTGTTGAATCGTGTGATCCGTACCTTAGAAAATGTAATTGCTAAAAATCAGGCTGCTATCGAAGCTCAACAAGAGCCGGAAGATAGTCAGCGTTTTGTGAAGTTTGCGAAAGCATTTGTTAAAAACAAAAAGTTAGTTGGATTTACTGTGTTGATGCTGGTTGCATTATTAGCTGTAGGTGGCTGGAAAACGATGTGGAACGTTGGTGTTCACGAAGGGTATAAACCTGTTCAGCCGATTAAGTTCTCGCACCAAATTCACGCTGGTGTCAATAAAATTGAGTGTCAGTACTGTCACGGTGGTGCATACAAGTCGAAAAACGCTTCGATTCCATCGGCCAACGTATGTATGAACTGTCACAATACCATTACGGCTTCTGAGCATTATGATGGTGAAATTTCTCCAGAAATTGCGAAGATCTACCGTGCATTGGACTGGGATCCTGAAACGCGTACTTACGGTAACAATCCAAAGCCAATTCAATGGATCCGTATCCACAACTTGCCTGACTTTGCTTACTTTAACCATTCACAACACGTTGTGGTGGCAGGAGTAGAGTGTCAGACTTGTCACGGTCCGATCCAGAATATGGAAGAAGTGTATCAATACTCTCCATTGACTATGAAATGGTGTGTGGATTGTCACAAGAAGACAGATATCAAATCGGATAACAAATATTATGAAGATTTGATCAAAGCTCACGAGAGAATTAAAAAAGGTGAAAAAATGACTGCAGCCATGATCGGTGGTCTTGAGTGTGGTAAATGTCACTATTAATAATTATTTGAAATACGCAATCTTATATACAGCTTAAATGGATAGCAATAAAAAATATTGGAAAGGTTTGGAAGAGTTAAATCAGACTCCTGCTTTTGTTGAGGGAAGCAAAGGTGAGTTTGCCGAATCTATTCCTGTAGAAGATGTATTAAACGAAGCTGGCTTGAGTACTAAAACTCCCCGCCGTGACTTCTTGAAAGCATTAGGTTTTGGTTTGGGTGCTGTTTCTTTAGCGGCTTGTAACCGTACACCTGTGCATAAGGCAGTTCCTTATTTAATTAAACCTGAAGAGGTTACTCCAGGTATTCCTAACTATTATGCTTCGACATTTAATGGACAGAGCATTTTGGTGAAAACCCGTGAAGGCCGTCCAATCAATGTGGAGCCTAACCCGAATGCGGTTGGTCTCAACCAAGGTTTGGATTCAACTGCTGCAGCTTCAGTATTGGACCTATATGATGAGTCTAAATTGAAGCAGGCGCAATTGAAAGGACAGGATGTAGAGTGGTCTAAATTAGACGCTGAAGTGGTCAAAGCATTGACTGCTGCGGCATCTTCAGGCAAGCAGATTACCATTGTGTCCAACACGGTAAATAGTCCTTCTACCTTGGCAGCTATTGCGGCATTGGCCGGTAAGTTCCCGACAGTAAACCATGTACAATACGACGCGGTATCATACAGCGGTATCATTGAAGCAAATAAAGCTTCATTCGGTAGAGCTGTTATCCCTTCATACAATTTTGATAAAGCAAACGTTATCGTTTCCGTAGCTGCTGATTTCTTAGGAACTTGGCTGGCTGGTGAAGAACATACACAGCAATACGCTAAAAACCGTGATTACAAATCGTTGAAGAACGGTAAAATGTCACGTCACGTGCAGTTTGAGTCTGGTCTATCCATGACTGGTACCAACGCTGACGCGCGTATCGCTATCAAACCTTCGGAAGAAGGAGCTACCCTGATCGCCTTATATAACGCGGTTACAGGTCAGTCACTTCCTGGTGCTACCACCAACAAGAAAGCGCAAAAAGGTGTGGCATTAGCCGCAAAAGAATTAGTGAACAGCAAGGGCGCAGCTGTTGTTGTGGCTGGTTCAAACGATGTGAATGTGCAGGTATTGGTAAATGCCATCAACGTTGCTTTGGGTGCCTATGGTACGATCATCGACCTGGATAACTACTCCAAGCAATATCAAGGCTCCGATGCAGCGTTTCAGGCTTTCCTGGCAGCGGCGAAAGCAGGGCAGGTTGGTGTCGCTTTCTTCTTGAACAGCAACCCAGTCTATGACTACTTCAAAGCCGACGATGTGAAGGCTGCTCTAAAACAGATTCCTTTCACATTATCATTCTCGTCACGTGCGGATGAAACGGCTTCTGAACTGACTGCCATTGCTCCAGCATCTACATTTTTGGAATCTTGGGGTGATGCCAATCCGAAAGAAGGATTGTACTCTATTGTTCAACCTACAATCAACCCTGTTTTCCAAACTCGTCAGGCGGAACAAAGTTTGTTGACTTGGGCAGGAAATAACACAGACATGTACAACTTTGTTAAGAACTTGTGGTCTACACAAATCTTGGCAGGTTCTACCAAAAATTGGGATGCTGTATTGCAAACCGGTTTTGAATATAAAGGTGCGAAAGCTGCGACCGCTCCTGCGTTTACAGGAAATGCTGCTGCTGCTGCATCGGCTATTGAAGCGACGAGCAAAGCTATCGTAGGAGAGTTTGAATTGAAACTTTACGAACCTGCTGGTCTTCGCGATGGCCGTTATGCCAACAACGCATACCTGCAGGAATTGCCAGATCCAGTATCTAAAGTAACCTGGGACAACTATGCTGCTTTAAATCCAAAAGACGCTGAGAAATTGGGCTTAGGCGAAGATGGTAAAGTTACTGTAAAAGCAAACGGTGTCGAAATCGAGCTACCAGTCGTGCAACAACCTGGTCAGGCACAGGGCACGGTATCGGTTGCAGTGGGGTATGGTCGTACCAAAGTGGGTAAAGCTGGAGATAACGTAGGTAAAAACGCGTTTCCTTTTGCTTCTATCATCAACGGTACTGTACAGGGTGTTGCCAAGGCATCGGTAGCGAAAGCTTCTGGTACTTATCAATTGGCACAGACACAGACACACCACACCATCGAAGGCCGTAATGTGATCCGTGAGACTACATTCGCGAAATATTTGAAAGATCCGAACTCGGAGGCAGGACGTTTTACAGATAATCACAAAACGTACGATCTTTGGAATAAATATGAGCAGCCAGGTCACAAGTGGGTTATGGCGATCGACCTAAATGCTTGTACAGGTTGTGGTGCTTGTATCGTCGCTTGTAATGTGGAGAACAATATTCCGGTAGTAGGCCGTGATGAGGTGCGTCGTCGTCGCGAAATGCACTGGTTGCGGATCGACCGTTATTATACGATCGAGGGCAAAGAGAAAGATCTGACCAAAGAAAAAGAAATTGCAAAAGCTTCAGATGATCTGGATTTTGAAGATATTACCGTTGTTCACCAACCGATGTTGTGTCAGCACTGTGGGCACGCTCCTTGTGAGACGGTTTGTCCGGTATTGGCAACAGTACACTCTTCAGAAGGTTTGAACCACATGGCGTACAACCGTTGTTTCGGTACTCGTTACTGTGCAAACAACTGTCCGTTCAAAGTACGTCGTTTCAACTGGTTCGCTTACTGGAATGATTCACGCTTTGACAACTACCTGAACAATGAGTTTACACAGTTGGTATTGAATCCGGATGTAGTGACCCGTTCACGTGGGGTAATGGAAAAATGTTCAATGTGTATCCAACGTATCCAAGCCGGTAAATTGCAGGCCAAAATCGAAAATCGCAAATTGAGAGATGGCGATATCCAAATGGCTTGTCAACAAGCATGTTCGGCTAATGCAATTATCTTTGGTGATGCTAATGATCCTGAATCTGAAGTATCCAAAGCGTTGCGCAACGAGCGTGTTTATTACGTACTTGAGGAAATCAATGTTCAGCCGGGTATCGGTTATATGACAAAAGTTAGAAACACTTTTGACGCGTAATCTTGTACAATATTTGAAATAAAAATACTATGTCATCGCATAACGAATCAATATTAAGAGAACCATTAATGACCGGTAAGGACATCACGTATGCACAAATTACGGATGATATCTTACTACCGGTTGAAAATAAACCGAATAAAGCATGGTGGATTGGTTTTACCGTTGCTGTATTAGGTGCTTTATTATGGGTAGTGAGCGTTAGTTATACCTTTTGGACAGGTATCGGCGCTTGGGGTCTGAATAAAACAGTTGGCTGGGCTTGGGATATCACCGACTTCGTATGGTGGGTAGGTATCGGTCACGCTGGTACGTTGATTTCAGCTGTATTATTAATTTTCCGCCAGAACTGGCGTAACTCCATCAACCGTTCCGCTGAGGCGATGACGATCTTTGCGGTAATCTGTGCGGCCACATACGTTGTGGCTCACATGGGACGTCCTTGGTTGGCTTACTGGATCTTCCCGCTTCCAAATCAGTTTGGATCGCTTTGGGTTAATTTTAACTCCCCATTGGTATGGGATGCTTTCGCGATCTCGACTTATTTTACGGTATCCTTGGTATTCTGGTACTGTGGTTTGTTGCCAGATATCGCTACAATCCGCGACCGTGCTACTGGTTTAAAACAACGTATTTACTCGGTGTTATCATTCGGCTGGAATGGTTCTGTGAAAACCTGGCAACGTTTCGAGATCGTGTCATTGATCTTGGCAGGTATTTCCACACCTCTGGTACTTTCTGTACACACGATCGTATCCATGGACTTTGCAACATCCGTTATCCCTGGATGGCATACAACGATCTTCCCGCCGTATTTCGTGGCAGGAGCGATCTTCTCGGGCTTTGCGATGGTACAGACCTTATTGCTGATCTTACGTAAGGTCATGAATTTTGAGAACTACATCACGATGTTCCATATCGAATCCATGAATATCATCATCATGACCACCGGTTCTATCGTGGGTGTGGCTTACTTAACGGAGTTGTTTATCGCGATGTATTCTCGTTCGGAGTATGAAATGTACGCTTTCGAGAACCGTATGTTGGGTCCATACGCATGGGCATACTGGTCGATGATGACATGTAACGTAATTTCTCCGCAGTTATTCTGGTTCAAAAAGATTCGTACAAGTATTCCAATTTCCTGGATCTTATCCATTGTGGTGAACATCGGTATGTGGTTTGAGCGTTTTGTAATCATCGTGACTTCATTGCACCGTGATTACCTGCCTTCATCCTGGGCAATGTTCTACCCAACTTGGACAGACGTGGGTATCTTTGTAGGTTCAATTGGATTATTTTTCACGTTATTCTTGTTGTTCTTACGTTTCTTGCCAGGTATCGCTATCGCCGAAGTGAAGCTGTTGTTGAAATCATCATCATTACAGCATAAAACTAAATTGGCTCAGGAAGGCGCATTCCCTGCAGAGCAAGTTGAGTACTTCCAGGAATCATTAGAGAAATATGATTCAGTGACAGAAGAAGAGATTAAAGAATTATCAGTTAGAAAATAATCAGCAATGAGCAATACAAAATATATATTAGGTAGTTTTGCGGATCCGGATGATTTGATGCATGGGATCGACAAATTGCAAGCAAACAATATAAGTATTTATGACTGCTTTACTCCGATGCCTATTCACGGCATCGAAGCGAAGTTGGGTGTAAAACCTTCTCGCTTACCGATTGCAGCATTTTGCTTTGGAGCATTAGGAACGACATTGGGTTTCAGTCTATTGTATTATACGATGGTATACGATTGGCCGATGAATATTGGTGGTAAACCCTCTTTTGCCATGCCAAACTTTGTTCCTGTAACATTTGAGGTTACCATTTTATTGTGTGCTTTGGGTATGGTTGCTACGTTTTTCTTCCGTAACCATTTATTCCCTGGACGTGCGCCACGTGTAATGGACCTGAGAGCAACAGATGACCGTTTCATCCTTGCTGTAGATGCCAAAGAGAATACAGATCACGCCTTGATCGACAGCTTGTTGAAAGAAGCGGGTGCTGTTGAAGTTAAGTACAATGATAGAAAATATGTTAGCTATGAATAAGAAGAATTTACTTGGAACTGTATGCGCAGCTGTAGCATTGACAGCACTTGTTTCTTCTTGTGGTGATAAAACGACTCGTAGTACAGGTTTAGAGTTTTCTCGCAACATGTACGATCCTCTTGCGTTCAATCCGGATCAGCCCAATGCGAATTTTGCTGATGGAAAAACAGCACAGACGCCACCTAAGGGTACAGATCCTGTTGGTTTCACCCGCTTTGAGTATGCCAACACGTTAGAGGACTACGAACGTGCGGGAAGAGAAGTTAAAAATCCGCTGGTTGTCAACGCAGAAAACCTGGAGAAAGGTAAAGCGTTGTTCACAACTTACTGTTCGGTATGTCACGGAGCAGAAGGTAAGGGGGATGGCCCGTTGACCAAAGATCGTAGTGTAACGGATTCTAGAGGTACTCGTCAATTAGAGAACTTTCCGCCGCCGCCATCTTATCATAGAACGGATGCGGCAAACTCTTCAAGAGGTGGTTTGATGGCTGACTTGACAGATGGTAAAATTTACCATACGATTTATTATGGTCACAACTCCATGGGATCTCATGCATCTCAACTGTCTCCGGAAGAGAGATGGAAAGTTGTTATGTATGTTCACGAATTACAAAAGAAATAATCAACATCAGATATATAAATGGGAACTCACAGTCATCATCACGATTATAATTTCAACGAGCGATACGAGTTTGCTGGCAAAGCTAAAATGTTCAGTATTGTCGCTGTTGTACTCGGCGTAGCTGCTGTAGCTTTCGGATTGCTTTCGGGCGATCACGCAACTGTAGAGCGCACTTACGCCAACTTGTTATTGATGGGTTATTACTTTACATGTGTGTGCGCAGCTGGAGCATTCTTTGTTGCCTTGCAATATGTAACACAGTCTGCATGGTCTGCAGGTCTGGTACGTATACCTCAAGCTATGGCGAGTGTATTGCCAATCGCGGCACTCTTGTTAGTGGTTATCGTTGGATTGGGTTTATCTACGCATAATCTTTACCACCACTGGCACGGTGAAGGTCTATTGGATAAAAACAGTCCAAATTACGACCCGATCATCGAAGGAAAGTCGGCTTATTTAAATGTACCTTTCTTTTTAGCTCGTCAGGTTATCTTTTTAGGTGTTTATAGCATTTTTGCTGTCATCCTTGCGAAACTTTCTTATAAAGAGGATTTGGAAGGTGGATTGGCTTCGTATAAAAAGTCATTCAAGTTGTCAGCAATCTTTTTGGTTATCTTCGGATTCACGACGCCGATCTGGGCATTCGATACGGTGATGTCATTAGAAGCGCACTGGTTTTCGACCATGTTTGGCTGGTACAACTTTGCCGCCATGTGGGTAAGTGGTTTATGTGCCATTACAGTCATACTGGTCGTATTGAAGAAAGCTGGTTATATGAACTGGGTAAATGAAAACCATCTGCACGATTTGGGTAAACTCATGTTCGGTTTCTCGATCTTCTGGACTTATGTGTGGTTTGCACAGTTCATGCTGATCTGGTATTCGAACATTCCTGAGGAAACAGTTTATTTCTACAAACGTTGGGAACCCGAATACAAACCTTGGTTTTGGTTGAGTATTATCATTAACTTTGTTGCGCCATTATTACTTTTGGTGGATCGCGATGCAAAACGTAAACAGAATGTGATGTTGTTTGTAGGAATTCTGTTGTTGGCTGGTCACTGGTTGGATTACTACATCATGGTCATGCCCGGAACTGTTGCAGAACACAGAGGATTTGGTATCATCGAGATCGGAACTACACTTGGTTTCTTAGGTTTGTTTGTCTTTTTGGTGATGAGCAAATTGAGTAAACAAGCATTGGTGCCTAAAAACCATCCGTTCTTGGATGAGAGTTTACATCACCAAATATAGTTTTACAGGAAGGTTACGTAAAAACGTTATAAAAGAAATGAGCTTTAAATTAAATAATAGATTCAAATCCATCTCGGGTTTTGTGCTTGCACTAGGGTTGCTTTTTGCAAATCCTATCCTAGCGAGTCAACAAGATACAGTAGCATCTGATTCTGCTAAAGTGGCGACTACTGCGGTAGCTGCTCCTGCGGCTGCGGATTCGGTTGCAAAAGATACAACAGCTGCAGCAGGTACTGCTGCTGTTGCATCTGCTAGTTCTTCTACGGAAGCTAGCGCAGCTGCTCCTGCTGCTGAAGAAGTGAAGCAGATAGATCCTCAGGTTTATAAAAACTTCACATATTATGTCCTGTTGTTCTTGGTTGTTTGTACAGTGGTTGCAGTTATCGGCAAAGTGCTTTCGATCTATGAACTGACAAGAAAAATGAACGGTAAATACAATCCGTTTGCGAACAACACGTTCCAGTCGGTATTGTTCTTCATCTTTTTGGTGGTATTCCTATACGGTGTGTATTGGACGTATACACACTGGGGTATTGAATACTGGAGATCAGCGGTGACTGAGCATGGTGAACGTATTGATACCATGTTTATCATCACGACTGCGATCACCACATTTGTGTTGGTCATCACACACATCTTGTTGATGACGTTCACATTCTTGTACCGTATGCGTGCAAAACGTCAGGCTTATTATTATCCGCACAACAATACGATAGAGAAAATCTGGACCATCGTTCCCGCTGTTGTATTGACGGTGTTGGTATTATTTGGTTTCTTTACGTGGAGATCAATTACAAATATCCCTGAAGATCTTCAGAAATCCGCTCTTCAAGTGGAGGTGTTAGGTGAGCAGTTCCAATGGCAGGTGCGTTATCCTGGTATCGATGGCGTGATTGGTAAGCGTAACTATAAAATGACGACACCAACCAACTCTTATGGTATTGATTTCAATGATAAGAACTCCTGGGATGATATTCAAGCTTCTGATATCGTATTACCTGTAAACAAATCTGTTCGTTTCCATATCATTTCGAAAGATATTATTCACTCGTTTTATATTCCTGACTTCCGTGTTCAGATCAACGCTGTACCGGGGATGACCAACTATTTTCAGTTTACCCCTACGGTAACCACAGAAGAGATGCGTGATCGTCTGGGAGATTACAACTATGATTTTGTCATGTTATGTAATAAAATCTGTGGTCAAGGCCACTACAACATGCAGAAGAAAGTAGTCGTGGTTACAGAGGCTGAGTATAAAGAGTGGTTAGCTAAGCAAAACAAATATTTTACTGAGGAGCTACAGAAGGAGTTCAGCGGTAAAACAGCTAACGTAAAAAAGGATAGCGTACAAGTTACAGCATCTTTGAACTAATTAAGAATTTTTGAATATAAAATCGAATATGTCAAGTACAGTAATATCGCATAGCGCTGAACATCACGATTCGCACGGACATCATCACGAGGAATCCTTCATCAGGAAGTATATCTTTTCTGGTGACCACAAGATGATTGCCAAGCAATTCTTGATCACTGGTATCATCATGGCAGTTTTTGCGATGCTTTTATCAGTATTATTCCGTATCCAGTTAGCATGGCCGGATAAGGAGTTCCCTATATTAGAAGTATTCTTGGGCAAATGGGCTGAAGGCGGCCGTATTAAGCCTGATTTTTTCCTTTCTTTGGTGACCATCCACGGTACTGTCATGGTATTCTTCGTGTTGACAGCTGGTCTATCGGGTACATTCAGTAACTTATTGATCCCATACCAAATCGGTGCGCGCGATATGGCGTCACCTTTTATGAACATGTTGTCATACTGGTTGTTTTTCGTTGCATCAGTGATCATGGTTGCTTCTTTTTTCGTAGAAAGTGGCCCTGCATCGGCGGGTTGGACAATTTACCCACCATTATCTGCTGTACCTACAGCGATCGCTGGATCAGCAACGGGTATGACCTTGTGGTTGGTTAGTATGGTTCTATTCGTCGCTTCTCAGTTGATCGGTGGTATCAACTATGTGAGTACGATTTTGAACATGCGTACAAAAGGTATGGATTTATGGAAAATGCCTTTGACCATCTGGGCGTTTTTCTTAACTGCGATCGTGGGTATGTTGTCATTCCCAGTGTTGGTATCTGCAGTTGTACTATTGATTTTTGACCGTGCCGCTGGTACGTCATTCTATTTGTCTGACTTGGTTGTCCAAGGTCAGATCTTACCTAATGAAGGCGGTTCACCCATCTTATTCCAGCACTTATTCTGGTTCTTGGGTCACCCTGAGGTCTATATCGTTGTGATGCCTGCCTTGGGTTTAACTTCCGAGGTTATCGCGACCAACTCACGTAAACCGATTTTCGGTTACCACGCGATGGTTTACTCGTTGATCGGTATTACCGTATTGTCGTTTATCGTATGGGGTCACCATATGTTTGTGACCGGTATGAACCCGTTCTTGGGGGGGGTATTTATGATCACTACCTTGATTATTGCTGTGCCTTCGGCTGTAAAAGCCTTCAACTACCTAGCGACATTGTGGAAGGGTAATATCCGTTTCACACCGGCTATGATGTTTGCAATTGGTCTGGTATCTTTCTTTATCTCCGGTGGTCTGACGGGTCTGTTCTTGGGTAACGCAGCATTGGACATCAATTTGCATGATACGTATTTTGTTGTGGCTCACTTCCACCTGGTGATGGGATCGGCATCTATTTTCGGTATGCTTTGTGGTGTATATCACTGGTATCCTAAAATGTTTGGCCGTATGATGAACACGAAATTAGGTTACTTGCATTTTTGGTTGACTTTTATCGGTGCGTACCTGGTATTCTTCCCGATGCACTTTATGGGTATCGATGGTGTACCTCGTCGTTACTATGCATTTACTGAATTTGCTTTCATGGCGAAATGGGTATCTGTAAACCAATTGGTGACTTGGGCGGCGATCGTTGCTGCTTTAGGTCAGGTTGCTTTCTTGTGGAACTTCTTCTACTCGATTTTCTTCGGTAAAAAAGCTCCTCAGAACCCTTGGCAGTCCAACACTTTGGAATGGACTACACCGGTTGAGCACATCCACGGTAACTGGCCGGGAGAGATCCCAACAGTACACCGTTGGCCATACGACTATAGCAAACCAGGTCACGGCGAGGACTTTATTCCTCAGAACGTTCCTTTCTCCGAAACGATGAGTTCAAACTTGCCTCACGATTTTGAAGGGGATGAGGAAGCTGAGCGTATCCAGGCAGAATGGAATGCGCAGAATGGTAGAAAAGATTAATAAGATAGCATAAAATGGAGTAGGCTTAGCCCTACTCTATTTTATACAAGTTTGTATTTTAAGAGGTAGGGGGAGTTTATGTTTCCAGCAGCTGAAAAGCGATTTATAAAGACCAATTTTATAACAATCCTTGTGTTGTTTCTGGTCATTATTGCTGGAGGGGTGGTGCGAAGTACGGGTTCAGGTATGGGATGTCCCGATTGGCCCAAATGTTTCAACCGTATCATTCCGCCGACAGATATCTCCCAGTTGCCGCAGGGATATGAACAGCATTATATTGAAGGAAGAGCAAAGAAGAACGAGCGTTTCGCCAGAATTGTTGAATTTTTTGGCGATAAAGAAATGGCTAACAAGCTCCGTACAGACAAGAGTATCCTGCAGCACGAGGAGTTTAATGCTGCCAAAACCTGGACGGAATATATCAATCGTCTGGTAGGGGTTGTTTCGGGGTTTTGTCTGTTATTTACGGCGGTCTATTCTTTCACTTATTTGAAATCAAAAGGTTCGATCGTTGTTTGGTCAGTGGTTAATCTTTTTGTAGTGGTCGTTCAGGCGTGGTTAGGTTCGATTGTGGTGTCCACCAATCTGATGCCCTGGATCATCACAGTACATATGCTTTTGGCGTTGGTTATTGTTTGTATAAGTATATACACTTATTTTAAGGCAGTTACACTACGCGACAAAACAATATTGGTTAATCGTTCTTTGGGGGTGTTGAAGGGACTTGCATTGCTATCCTTGGTGGTGATGCTGACACAGGTGATTGTCGGAACCGGCGTAAGGGAAGAGGTTGATGTATTGACCGGCTCGGATCTAGCCCGCGAAGACTTTATAACAACTATTGGCCAGCAGTTCGAAGTACATCGGTGGCTGGCATATTGTTCTTTGATTTTAGTTATTGTATTATTCTTTTTGGTCCGCACTAGCTTCAAGACAGGATCGAAGCAATTTAAGTTTGCTTTTATCACGTTGATCCTCGTGTGTATTCAAATGCTATCAGGAATTATCTTAGCTCGATTTGCAATACCTGCTTTTGCGCAAACGACACATCTGGTTGTGGGCACGCTGTTGTTTGGTGCTCAGTTTTATCTGCTGTTGTTGTTGAATAAGCAGAGGCATTAATTTTTGAAATTCGGGATTTTTGTGTGTAACGTACATTTTTGAGAACACTGGTAGTAGGAGGTCTCTTTTAATTATGAAAGAATTTATTTCAGATTTCAAAAAGCTAGTTAAGCTAAGGCTTACATTGACAGTGGTATTTTCCGCGTCGATTGCTTTTCTGATCGGATCAAAACAACAGGGTGATATTATCTGGTTCAATTGGTTGCTGTTGACTTTAGGCGGTTTTCTTGTTACAGGGTCCGCAAATGGTTTTAACGAGATCATTGAAAAAGATTTGGATAAATTGATGAAGCGTACAGAGGACAGACCACTACCTTCAGGGCGGATGACGACCGGTCAGGCCTTGGTATTAAGTGTCTTTATGGGGATTCTGGGTACTTTGGTGCTGGTACGTTTAAATTTTGTCGCCGGCCTATTGTCGGTGTTCTGTATTTTGCTCTATGCATTTATCTATACACCTTTAAAAAGAAAATCACCAATAGCCGTATTTGTAGGTGCATTTCCGGGGGCATTCCCACCATTGATTGGTTACTATGCCGCGTTTTCGCAAGATGATCTGGCCTATTATAGCGGGCATAACGAGGCGGCAATTATTATAATTCCCTTTGTTCTGTTTGCCATTCAGTTTTTATGGCAGTTTCCGCACTTTTGGGCAATTGCCTGGGTGGTGGATGATGACTATAAATTGGCTGGCTTCCGCTTGCTGCCGACTACAAAAAGGGATAAAGTATCCGCTTTTATGGTTTTCATCACAGGATTGCTGATGATTCCAGCTGGTTTTATCCCCTATTACTTTGGCTTTGGTGGAATTTGGTTTACGATAGTGTCCGTGATCGGTGGATTGATGTTTGGGTATTATGGTTTTTTGCTGTTTAAGAATTGCGATATTCCTTCGGCAAAGAAAGTCATGTTTACCTCGTTTATCTACCTGCCTGTAACACAACTCGTATTATTGCTTAACTTTATTCCTTTGAAATAATGTTAGATAAACAAGCACAGACTGACGAGAAGTTAGTACAGAGAAAAGCACAGAAATTCAACCTTTGGTTGGGTATGCTGGGCATGTTTATGATGTTTGCTGCGTTGTCCAGTGGTTTCATTGTATACACAGCAAGTGGCGTGGACAAGGGAATCAAGACGTTATTGCCTGACACATTTGTTTATAGTACAATTGTGATCGTGGTCAGCAGTCTTACGATGTTTTTAGCGCATAAAGCCGCTAAGAATGGTGATTCTTCCAAACAGAAGTTGCTATTACTGGTTACTTTTGTTTTGGGCGTCGTATTTTTTGCATTGCAGGTTCATGCTTGGAATGTGTTGACGGAACGAGGTGTTTATTTTGTGAATAATAACGCATCACAATCCTTTATATACATTTTCACGGGGATGCACTTGGCGCATATTATTGCGGGGTTGATCGTGTTGATTGGCGCGGTTATAGGAGCAAATAAGCTTTCTAAGGACGGCAATCTTTTCCGCATGGATCTTGCCAGTATTTTTTGGCATTTTCTCGATCTTTTATGGATTTATATATATGTTTTCTTACTTTTGAATCAATAATAGTAAACAATGAGTACAACAGTATCGCAATTGGATAAGGTTAAAACTGGTCCATGGAATGGTGGAAAATCACCTTGGAACTTAGAGTATGGAAAAATCATGATGTGGTTTTTCTTGGTAGGGGATGCCTTCACATTTTCTGCTTTTTTGGTTTATTACGGCGCACAACGCTTTTCTCACCCAACATGGCCTGATCCTGATAAGATTTTCCAATCTATCCCAGGTCTTGCAGAGTCGGGACAACCGCTGGTATTCGTAGGTTTGATGACATTTATTTTGATCATGTCTTCAGTAACTATGGTTTTGGCTGTTGAGGCTGGACATCGTAATTCAAAACAGGAAGTGGTGAAATGGATGCTTTGGACAATCCTCGGCGGGATGTGTTTCGTAGGCTGTCAGGCAATTGAGTGGACCCACTTGCACCATATGGGCTTCTGGTTTGGCAAAAACCCTGCAACAGGCTTAGAAGGTGATGCGATTAAAACGGCATTGGCACCTTATTTCACCCACGATATTTCCTATACTTCAGCATTGCAGTTCGCAAACTTGTTCTTTACCATTACCGGTTTCCACGGTTTCCACGTTACTGTTGGTATTATTCTGAACATCATTGTTCTTTGCATGACGTTGAATAATACGTTTGAAAATCGCGGTTCATATTTAATGATTGAAAAAGTAGGTTTATATTGGCACTTTGTGGATTTAGTGTGGGTATTCGTATTTACATTCTTCTACTTAATCTAATTCCTGAACTATTAATTTTAGATCGCTATGTCACAATATCAAGATAATATCGCTCATGGAGAGCACGCTCATGAAGGCGGGATGGATAAAAAAGCCATCTGGAGCGTATTTGGCGTACTTTTGGCGCTAACTTGTCTGGAGTTCTTAATTGCATTGGGTTTTGTTCACCACTGGCAGATTCTGGCGAAAGGTGCTCTAGTCAATACAATCTATATCGTTTTAACTTTGGTTAAAGCCTATTACATTGTTGCATTCTTCATGCACTTAAAATTCGAGAAATCGAGCTTTATCGTTACCGTAGCAATAGTGTTTATTTTTATTATTTATTTTATCGTCCTGATGTTAGTTGAAGGCGGTTTCTTGGCAGGTGCTTTTCAGGAGCATCAGCTATTCCCAAATAAATAAAGTGAATGGACAATAATACTGGACAAAAGAAAGGTATTAAAACAATATTGATCCTGGCAGTAATTCTTTTATTGCCAGGATTTTTATATTTTATACTAAATAAAAGTGGCTCTAATAGCTATGCTTCCTTACCTATTTTTGGCAAAAAGGAAGTACCGGGCACTACTCATCGCAAATGGGGCCGTGATATCCCCGATACAATCTATCACACCGTTCCCCCAGTAGATTTCGTTAATTATGATGGGCGGCCCGTGCGGTTGCTCAGCAATGATACGAGTTTGTCTGTGGTGCATTTAATGTATACGCGGGATGCTTCACTCTCGCGGATGATGGCCCGGAAGCTGGATCAGATTGCCAGTCGTTTTATGCAAAACAAAAAGGTAAAGCTGTATTCCATTACAGTCGACACCGCGTATGATAGACCGGCGGTACTGGCGAATTATGCGAAAGTTTACAAACCATGGACCAAATCTTGGTTTTTTGTGACAGATCCCAGCACCGATATCTTTAAGTTTGCAAAAGAGAGTTTATTACAGGATGCTATTCCCACAGCTGACCCAACGAAGCCCTTTATCATCGGGTCTAACTATTTGTTGCTTGATTCCAGGGGGCGGATCAGGGGAATGTACGATATTAATGTGAAGACGGACGTAGACAGACTGGAAGATGAAATTAAGCTATTGCTCGTGGAAGAGATCCGTCAGCATCCAGCTACAATAGAACAAAGGAGATAATTTGGTATATGGAAGAGAGTCTTATTAAAGAGAAAAAATACAGCAAGTGGATTTGGCTGCTGTCTATCGTGATCCCATTGGTCGTAGCAATTCTGTTTTCGATCAATCTGCAGAAACTGGGCTATAATGTAAAGCCACTGACCTTCCTTCCGCCTATTTATGCCACCATCAATGGCATAACGGCGATCTTGCTGGTCTGGGCCGTTGCGGCCATCAAGAACGGCAATAAATCCCTGCACGAAAGGTTGGTGAAGGTGTGCATCGGTTGCTCCTTGGCCTTTCTCGCTATGTATGTGGCTTATCATATGACCTCAATAGAAACAAAATATGGAGGCGAAGGTATTTTAAGACCGATTTATTTCTTTATTTTGATCAGTCATATTTTACTTTCCATCATCATTATCCCGTTTGTGCTTTTTACCTTTGTAAGAGGTATTTCAGGCTCCTATGCGCGACATAAGAAGCTCGCCCGGATCACCTATCCAATGTGGCTGTACGTGGCTGTGACCGGCGTCATTGTTTATTTGATGATTTCTCCTTATTATATTGGATAATCCTCTCGATGGGTATGATCGGCCCACGAGGCTGAGGAATCATGACCAGTAAGACTGGATATTCCGGTCGGAAATAAAAACAAACCAAGTGTATCGGCTCGATACACAGCCATAAGAGCCGACATTTATAATGATTTGCATATGAAACGTATATGGATTTATCAAGCTGACCGCGTGCTTTCCGAAGAAGAGAGTCGGCAGATTTCTGCCGAACTGGCTGATTTTGCTGCACAGTGGAAAGTACACGGTGAACCCCTATCGGCTTCCGCCGAGTTGCGGGATAGCCTTTTTATTATTTTAAAGGTGGATGAAGCAGTAGCTGTAGCCTCCGGTTGTTCAATCGACAGCTCCGTCCGTTTTCTGAAAGGGATAGAAGAGCGCTATGATGTGCGGCTTTTTGACCGGATGTGCTTTGCCTACAAATCTGCCACTGGCATAGCTGTCTTGGACCGTGCGGGTTTTGAAAAGGCCCTTCACAATGGCGAAATCGACGATGATACACTTGTGTTTGATAATACGATTACTTATGATCATCAGCTGGAGAACGCCTGGGTTATTCCATTTAAGGCGAGCTGGCATAAGCGGTTATTTTCATAAGGAATCTTTTTTCGGCGTAACAGATGCACCAACAAAGCCAGCGAAATCGGCTGTACAGGATTGCCGATGGCGACGTGCCTACTCCGGAATGGTATAATGATGCATATATTTCGCGATAACATTCGCCCTTCTGTTGACATATGCGGAGGGGTTGCGTGCATCCCACTGACGTGGGTTGGGTAGGATAGCAATAATTAATGCGGCCTGTTTTTTGGAGAGATTGCTGCCATTTTTGCTAAAGTAATAACCTGCAGCAGCATCTGCACCATAAATACCCTGTCCCATTTCGATAACATTCAGGTAAACTTCAAGAATACGTTTTTTGCTCCAGAACGTTTCGATCAGAACGGTAAAGTACGTTTCGAAGCCCTTTCGTAACCATGAGCGTCGCGGCCATAAGAAAACATTCTTGGCTACCTGTTGACTGATGGTGCTCCCGCCGCGTAATTTTTTTCCTGCAGCATTTTTCTTGATGGCGTTCTGTATGCCCTTTAAATCAAATCCCCAGTGAGTCATGAAATGTGCGTCTTCTCCAGCGATGGCCGCGCGTTTCAGATTATCGGAAAGCTCGTCATAGTTTAGCCAGTTCTTCTCAAGCTTGAAGCCTTTTCCTTGCTCTTTAAGTTCAAAGCCGCGCTGTATCATCAGCCAGGTAATCGGCGGGTTGATGAAACGTAGACTGATAACCCAAAAAAGGCTTATCCCGACAAAGTAAAGTATCACCTTGCTGAGGATGCGTAGTATCGGCGATTTTATAGACTTCAGCGGATTGAAGGACTTTGTTTTGAAGCTGTTTTTTTGTTTACTGGAGGTGTTTTTTCTACCGGATCTTTTGATGGCCATGACTCAATTTTTTCGGATACAAACTTAATTTATATTCTCCTTTAATGGAAATGATTTTATCGAGAACTTGTGGGTATTGTTTGCCAAAACGACTATATTATCCTATTTTTACGCTTCACAAATTTGATTTTAGAAGTTGGCAAAAGAAAAGAAAGTAACCCCGTTGATGCAGCAGTATAACGCGATCAAGGTCAAGTATCCTGGCGCATTGTTGCTGTTCCGTGTTGGCGATTTTTATGAGACGTTTGGTGAGGATGCGATCAAGGCTGCGCAGATTTTGGGCATCGTTCTGACGAAACGCGGCAATGGTTCGGAATCCGAAACGGCGCTGGCGGGCTTCCCGCATCATTCACTGGAGACTTACCTTCCCAAGCTCGTGCGCGCAGGGCAACGGGTAGCCATCTGCGATCAGCTGGAAGATCCCAAAACAACCAAAACAATTGTTAAACGCGGAGTCACGGAACTGGTAACACCCGGGGTTTCTTACAATGACAACATTGTTCAACAAAAGTCCAACAATTATCTGGCTTCCATTTTTACCGAAAAGGATAAGATCGGGATTTCTTTTTTAGATATCTCTACGGGTGAATTTTTGGTGGCGCAAGGAAATGCTGCCTACATCGATAAACTGCTGCAGGGTTTTAAACCAACTGAAATCATCCTCCCCAAAAAGCAGAGCAAGGATTTTATCGAGCAATTTGGATCACAATATTACACCTATTTTTTGGATGAGTGGCCTTATACCGCCGACTACGCAACTGAGGCCTTGTTGAAGCACTTTGAGGTGAGTTCCATGAAGGGCTTCGGGGTAGACCGCATGCCTGTGGGGCTTGTCGCTGCCGGAGTCGCATTACATTATCTGAATGAAACCGAACATCGTAATCTGCAGCATATTTCTACACTGTCCCGCATCGAAGAAGACCGTTTTATGTGGCTCGACAGGTTCACGATCCGCAATCTGGAACTGATCGGTTCGATGAATGAAAATGCAGTCACCTTGTCGGATGTCCTCGATCATACAGCTAGTCCGATGGGAGCAAGATTGCTCAGGCGGTGGATTGTGATGCCCCTGAAGGATAGAAAGAGCATTCAGGAACGGCTTAATGTCGTTGATTTCTTTTACAACGACCGGGACCTGCGGGACGAGCTTATTGGCCAGATCAAACAAGTGGGAGACTTAGAGCGTTTGATATCCAAAATTGGTCTTCAAAAAGCAAATCCTAGAGAGATTGTGCAATTAAAACGTGCTCTTTACGCGATTGAGAAACTAAAGGAACTGACAGACCGTGAGGATGCCGAAGCGCTTCGTTCCATTTCCCAGCAATTGGACGCTTGCACGGCCATCCGTGACCGGATCGAACGGCAGCTGCAGGCCGAGCCGCCAGTGGCCATCAATAAAGGTAGTGTCATTGCCGAAGGTGTTGATCCTGAGTTGGACCGCCTGCGGAAGATTGCATTTGGCGGTAAGGATTATCTGCTGGAAATTCAAAAAAGAGAATCTGAGTCAACCGGCATTCCTTCACTCAAGATCGCTTTTAACAACGTCTTTGGTTACTATCTCGAAGTGACCAATACGCATAAAGATAAGGTCCCTGCTGACTGGATCCGCAAACAGACGCTGGTGAATGCTGAGCGTTATATCACCGAAGAGCTCAAAGAGTATGAAGAGCAGATTCTTGGTGCTGAGGAAAAGATACAGGCACTGGAAACCAGATTATATGCCGAGTTACTGGCGGCTATAGCTGAGTTTATTAAACCGGTACAGCTCAATGCCCAGCTCATTGCGAAGCTGGATGTGCTGCTCAATTTTGCTGTTGTGGCAGAAAAGAACTACTATGTGAAGCCGGAAGTCAGCGACAGCAAGATTTTGGATATCAAAGGTGGCCGGCATCCCGTCATTGAAAAGAACTTGCCCATAGGGGAGGATTATATCACAAATGATACCTTTCTCGACCCCAGTGCACAGCAGATCATTATTATTACCGGTCCGAATATGGCCGGTAAATCGGCTTTGTTACGCCAGACGGGACTGATCGTGCTCATGGCACAGATCGGTTGTTTTGTGCCCGCCAAAGAAGCAAAGATCGGTGTTGTGGATAAGATATTTACCCGTGTGGGAGCTTCGGACAACCTCTCTTCCGGAGAGTCTACTTTCATGGTGGAAATGAACGAAACCGCAAGTATCATGAATAACTTGTCCGACCGAAGCTTGATTCTACTCGATGAGATCGGACGTGGTACCAGCACCTATGACGGGATTTCCATTGCCTGGGCGATTGCCGAATTCCTGCATAATCATCCCAGTGCTAAGGCAAAGACCTTGTTTGCCACCCATTATCACGAACTGAATGAGCTGACCACTTCGCTTGACCGTATCAAAAATTACAATGTCACAGTGAAAGAAGTCAATAACAAAGTGATCTTTTTACGGAAGCTTGTACCGGGAGGCTCCGAACATAGCTTCGGAATACATGTCGCCAAACTGGCGGGTATGCCGCCAAAACTGCTTAACCGTGCCAATCAGATCTTAAAGCGGCTGGAACAGGAGCGCACAGGCGGTGAACAGATCAAGGATAGTATGCGCAAAATCCAGAAGCAGGCTTATCAGTTACAGATGTTTGCCATTGATGATCCGGTACTGAATAAGATTCGGGATATGCTCAATAACTTGGATGTCAACTCCCTTACTCCTGTAGAAGCACTGATGAAATTGGACGAAATACAGCGCTTGCTGAAAAATTAGGTAAGTATACGCGTTGGTTATGGCTTCGATATTCCGGTTTAAACAGTTTGAAGTGGACCAGTCCAGTTGTGCCATGAAGATCAATACGGATGGGGTGCTGCTGGCGTCCCTCGCTGATGCGACGGGGGCCAAGCGTATACTGGATGTGGGGACGGGTACCGGTGTAATTGCACTCATGCTGGCGCAGCGCTGTCCGGACAGCTGGGTGGAAGCAGTCGAAATAGATCCGTTAGCTGCCGAGATGGCTGGCAGGAACTTTAATAATTCGATTTTCCGTGACCGGTTATCGATACATGCCAAGGCTTTTCAGCAACTGGAAACAACTTCCCGTTACGATCTTATTGTTTCAAATCCACCTTTCTATACCGATTCGCTGCATAATCCGGATGCTCGCAAGAAACTCGCCAGACATACCGATCTGGGTTTCTTTGCGGAACTTCTTCAATTTGCGGCAGCCTATCTAAGTGCCAGCGGGAAGCTGACGATGATCCTTCCTGTACAGCTCGCAGACACTGTAGTCGGGCTGGCCGCCGGAATCGAGCTGTACTGTACCGGGCAGATTGAGATCCATTCGTTTGTTGGAGAACCTGCTATTCGTAAAATTATTACACTGGCGCGGAATGCAGCGATGGAGGCGGAACGGCGGGAATTTATTATTTATCAGTCCAGGGGAATTTATACCGAATCCTATAAAAGAGCACTAGCACCTTACTTTTTAGCATTTTGATCATGACAAAAATTGGACTCCTCTCTGACACACATTCGTATTTAGATGAAGCTGTATTCAGCTATTTTGCTGACTGTGATGAAATTTGGCATGCTGGTGACTTCGGTGATGCCGCGGTGGCCGACCGGCTGGAATCCTTCAAGCCCTTGCGCGGCGTATATGGGAATATTGATGGCAGGGACCTTCGTATTCGGTTTCCGGAAGATCTCCGGTTTACTTGCGAAGAGGTGGACGTGCTGATGACGCATATCGGCGGCTATCCGGGTAAATATGCACCCCGCATCAAATCGGCATTGATTGCAAATCCGCCGAAACTATTTATCACGGGGCATTCTCATATTCTTAAAGTCATTTTTGATCCCAAAATCCATTGTCTGCATCTAAACCCAGGCGCCGCCGGCAAACATGGTTGGCATAAAGTGCGAACGCTCATGCGTTTTGAAATCAATAAAGACAAGATTGAAAATCTCGAAGTTATAGAGCTGAAGGAAAGATAGGGAGAAGAGATCTGTAATCAGGAAGTCAGATCATTGTGGGAGATGCACAAGTTCGGCTCGGTATTTTTTTTACAAATTCTTTCCATTGTTCCTTGATGGTGAAATTGTATCAATTTTCATCGTTCAGTTCATAGTGCCTGATAATGCTATCACTGTGGCTTGTAAGCTGTGGCCACAGCTGTGAAATGTAGCTTAGAGTGAGTCCCGCACTTCGATCAGGAAACTTTTTAGACGTTCCAGGGAGTCTAAAACGCGTTGATTTTCTTTTGCTTCGGATTTATTGTCACGGAGATAATCTCTTGCCCCCTGCAGGGTGTAACCTTTCTCCTTTACCAGGTTAAAGATAATTTTTAGGTTGGCGATATCATCCTGAGTAAAAAGGCGATTTCCCTTTTTATTTTTTTTTGGTTGCAGAATATCAAATTCACGCTCGTAAAAACGTATCTGGGAAGCGTTAACGTCAAACATTTCAGTAACTTCTCCCATCGTATAATACAGTTTATTTATCTCACGCTCTTTGTACGGCATATTATTGCAATTTATTCTATAGCAAACTTAATAAAAATTCCAGTTCTAAAAGAAATTTTGCTGGTTCTTATTTTGCTGTCCGGGAAAACAAATCGATGTGTTACAGGAAGTAATCAGGGGAGGGGGGGAGGGGCCAAGAATACCGATTGTAATTGACGGCAAAATTAGCTAAGTTTGATGATGCTTAGACGTTTTACGATCGCATGATTATCGTTAGCAAATTTTGGACAATTGTATTCTCTTTTGGCAAAGCCAATGCCATCACGATTTTTCCCTTTATCTTCTTAAGGTATCGCATTTTCAAACTGGATGAACAACTGATCCGTCACGAGCGCATCCATCTACGGCAAGCCCTTGAATTGGGTATTGTGTTTTTTTATCTGTGGTATCTCTGTGAGTTTGTACTTCGCTTTATCCGATTTAAGAATTTTGACCGCGCATACCGAAATATATCCTTTGAGCGTGAAGCTTATCAGCAGGAGCATGACCCCGACTATCTGCTCAGGAGAAAGCTATGGTCTTTTTGGCGCTATCTGTAAAAAAAAAGCCCACCGGCGATATTGCGCAGTGGGCTCTTGTATAATCTGCTTGATTGTTATCCAACTAACCTAAGATAGGTTGCTACTTTATCTTTTAACTGTCTGCGATCGACAATAAAATCAAGAAATCCATGTTCCAATACAAACTCAGATGTCTGGAATCCTTTTGGAAGGTCTTTTTTGATCGTTTCTTTGATGACGCGGGGGCCAGCAAATCCGATCAGGGCTCCCGGTTCGGCAATATTAATATCCCCCAGCATGGCATAAGACGCAGTCACTCCTCCCGTTGTTGGGTCTGTCAGCAGACAGACATAAGGGAGCCCGGCTTGTGCAAGTAAGGCTAATTTAGCCGAGGTTTTTGCCATTTGCATTAGGGAGAAAGCCGCTTCCATCATTCGCGCACCACCTGATTTGGAGATCAACATAAACGGTAGTCTATGTTCAATACAGTAATCGATCGAGCGCGCAATTTTTTCGCCCACGACAGATCCCATCGATCCGCCGATAAAGCTAAAATCCATACAGGCAATAACGATGTCCTGACCATTCATTTTGCCATGGGCGGAGCGTAACGCATCTTTAAGTCCAGTCTTGGCCTGACTTTCCTTCAAACGTTCAGGATAAGGTTTGGAATCGAAAAACTCCAGCGGATCGCCTGAGCTTAATGTAGCGAATAGTTCGGTAAATTCGTTATTGTCAAATAAAATTGAAAAATATTCCTTGGAGCCAATTCTTAAGTGGTGGCCACAATATTGACAAACGTAGTCGTTTTCTACTTGTTCAAGATGCAACAAAGGTTTTTTGCATGTAGGACATTTGTTCCACATGCCATCTGGTGCTTCTTTTTTATTAGCGGTAGCTGTGCTAATACCAGCTTTTTCTCTTTTAAACCAACTCATACGATAGTTCTTATTCGACTACAAACTTATATAAAAATGCTTTTATATACAATTATAATTGCGTTGAATGTAAGCAGCAGTTAACCAGCGGTTTCATGAATACGTTTGTATATTGCAGTGGAGGGATAGTACAGAAAGAGCTTGGGCTTGTTATTTGTATCGATAGGCAGAGGAGGAGATCGGATCAAGCTGAATTCTTGGGGGGAGTGTTAAAAATTTCTTAGTTTAGCGTCCTTAATACAAATATCCCTTGCAAGAAGCCGAACGTAAATTACTATCCTTATTGATGCCGGAAGGGCTTTT
>Ga0182748_1000050_pt1 | contig 165270 bp, 156 predicted proteins | sample eDN3rd37CKraftOP_FD_128877 | JGI IMG/M metagenome (GOLD analysis project Ga0182748, IMG submission 128877) | Enriched Organic Plus compost microbial communities from Emeryville, California, USA - eDNA 3rd pass 37_C Kraft OP (version 2) (version 2) ... | reverse complement strand
TTTTGAGTCGAGCGCGTCTACCAATTCCGCCACAGGGGCTGTCCGCCGGGTCTAGCGAAGGGCCTGCCGCCCCGCAACGCCGGAACTCTTGCAAGCCGCAGTCCGCGGATCTAGCGGATGATATGTTACACCATATCCGATTCGGGAGGGACCACGAACATGACCTATAAAGCGATGTTGATGGCGGCGGCGGCGGCCGCGCCGGTGACGGCCGCGCCGGCAGGTGCGCAGGTGGCGGACGATCCACGCGCCGAGATCGTCATCACCGGCATACCGCTTGCCGGAAGCACCGACGAGACCGCAACGTCGGCCACCGTCATCGCCGGCGACGATCTGGTCCACCGCCGGCAGGCCACGCTGGGCGAATCCCTGGCGAGCGAGCCGGGCATCGCCTCCGACACGTTCGGAGGAGGCGCGAGCAGACCGGTGATACGCGGCCAGACGGCGCCGCGCGTGCGCATCCTTTCCGACGGATCCGAGATCCACGACGCCTCGGCGGTTTCTCCCGACCATGCGGTGGTGACGGAGCCGCTGCTGCTTCGTCGGGTGGAGATATTGCGGGGGCCGAGCGCGCTTCTCTACGGCGGCGGGGCGATCGGCGGCGCCGTCAACCTCGTGGATGACAAGATACCAACCGAACTGCCCGAGGCCGGTTTCGACGCCCTCGGCGAACTGCGGCTGGGAACGGCCGACGACGAACGCACCGCCGTCGGAGCGGTAACCGCGGGGATCGGCAGCTTCGCCTTTCGCGCCGAAGGCGTCTATCGCCGGTCGGACGACTATCGGGTCCCTGACTTCGAGACGCGCCGCGTGCCCGGTTCGTTCAACGACACCTCCCACATCGCGGTCGGCGGATCCTGGGTCGGAAGCGACGGCTATTTCGGCGTCGCCTATACGCGCCAGCGCAGCGAATATGGCTTGCCCGGCCACAGCCACGAATATGAGGATTGCCACCCTCATGGATCGAGCCTCCACTGCAGCGGCCATGACGAGGAGGAGGGAGACGATCACGATCACGACCACGATCACGAGCATGAGGAAGAGGAGCATCTTCCGCCGTTCGTGAAGTTGCGAAGCGATCGCTTCGACATCCGTGGCGAATATCGTGCCCCCCTCCCCTGGATCGATCGCGTGCGCTTCCGCGCCGGGATCACCGATTACGAACATGACGAGATCGAGCGCCACGCCCACCATGAGGATCACGAAGAAGAGCACGGTGAGGATCACGAGGCCGAGATCGAGGAGGAGATCGCGACCACGTTCAGGAACAAGGCGTGGGACGCCCGGCTCGAAATCGAGCATGCCGCCATCGGCCCGTTGCGCGGGGTGATCGGCCTCCAGACGTCGAAGAGCGAGTTCAGCGCCCTGGGCGAGGAGGCCTTCCTGCCGGAAAGCGACACCCGCAATACCGGCATCTTCCTGCTGGAGAAGCTCCCACTTGGCGCAGTGACGCTGGAGTTCGCCGGCCGCCAGGAATGGCAGCGGATCGAAACCACGCTCGACCGCAAGGTCGAGCATGCCCCCACATCGCTTTCCGCCTCGGCCCTGTGGGAATTCTCCCCAGGATTCTCGGCCGCCATTGCGCTGTCGCGCTCCCAGCGGGCACCGACGGCCCAGGAACTGTTCGCGCGGGGGGTGCACCTTGCGACCAACACCTATGAGATCGGCGATGCGACCCTAGGCGTGGAGACGTCGACCGCGATCGACCTGACCCTGCGCAAGACGACCGGCGCGACACGGTTCACGATCGGGCTGTTCCGCAACAGCATCGACGACTTCATCTTTGCGGACACGCTGGACCGGTTCGAGGACTTCCGCTTGATCCGCTATGCCCAGGCCGATGCCCGCTTCATCGGCATCGACGGCGAGATCTCGCACCGGTTCGGCCCAGCCGTGGAAGTCGGCCTGTTCGGAGATTATGTGCGGGCAAAGCTGCGCGACGGCGGCGGTAACCTGCCGCGCATCCCGGCCGGGCGGCTCGGAGCACGGACGGAACTGGGATCGGGCCCCCTCCACGCCGACATCGAATATTATCATGTGTTCGAGCAGTCGCGGATCGCAGCCTTCGAGACACGGACGCCCGGCCATGACATGGTCAATGCGACCCTCGCCTATCGGCTCCCCACCCTGTTCGCGGCAGAGGGCGAATTCTTCGTGCGCGGGACCAATCTGCTGAACGAACTGGCGTTCAACCACGCCTCCTTCGTCAGGAACGCCGCCCCACTGCGAGGGCGCAATTTCGTCGTCGGCCTCCGGCTGGCACTCTGATCAAGAAGAGAAGGGATCGCTGCCGGGTCAGGAGATTTCGGCAGCGATCACATAATCCTGGCCGCAGCGAAGGCCATGCTCCTGCCCGGCGAGCTTGAGCGCACGGTTGCGCAGCAATTCGGCGCGCGCTCGTAGCGCCTCGGCCAACCAGCGATCCTCCAGCGCCGCCAGGCGGAGGAGCGCCATGTCGATCTGGCTGTTCACGAAGCGTGCGCGATAGCGGATAGGGAAGCGCCGCACGGCGACGATCGACAGGCCCGCCGCCTGCAGGCCCTCGATCACCCACGAGGCGGGAAATTCGCGGAACGGCGTCTCGCCGGCCAGCAGGAGGCAGGCGTCGCGGAGGCGTCCGATCTCCCATACCATCCGTCCTGCCGGATCGACCGGGCATTGAACGACATAGGGTTCGACACCCACCACATAGATCCGCCGGCGGGCCAGCCCGGCGAGCCGGCCGATCAGCGCCCGTTGACGGTACGGCGCGAAGCGATCCACCGCGCCGATGAGATAATCGGCGAGGATCGTCTCGTAGCCATCGCCCGCGAGCAAAACGGGGTCGTCCCAGTTCCCGACGACGATCCTGTCCCGTGGCCGCATGGCGGCGCCGACGGCGCGTCGTACCTGATCGGCGTGCGGCGGCGCGACGGTCACCGCCGTCCAGCGGGTGGTCGGCAGGGTCGCAATCCAGCCCGCCGAATGGGTACCGGTCCCGGCGTCGAGCATCGCGCCCCAGGGAAGATTGCCCTGAAGCTCTTCGATGCAGTGGAACAGGCGCGAGGTCATGCGGCGTACGCGCCTTCGTCCCGGCGGCAATGCGGACATTGTCCAATCATTTCGAGGTACAGGGCCTCTGCGCGAAACCCTGCCCTCCGGGCCGCTGCTTCGATGTCCCGCACGATCTCAGGGGCCGCGACATGGGTTGCGCGCTCGCAGCGGGAGCATAAGAGGATCAGAAAGTCCCCCTGAGCGTCGAAGGGGATCGCCGCATAGCTGCGCCTGCTGGCGATCCGCCTTACGCGCCCGCCGTCGATCAGCCAGCGGAGCGCGCGATAGACCGTGTTCGCATGGACGCGTGTGCCGGTGTCCGCGGCAAGCAGGCGCGCAAGCTCGGAGCCGCCGAGAGGACGCTCGTGTCGGAGCAGCAGCCGCAGCACTGCCGCACCCGTTTTCTCCGGCACCGACGATCCCCGTGGTCCCGCCATCAGGCCGGGCCGGGAGCGCGGCGCCGCATGCGCCAGTTGGCAAGATGGGCGAGCAGCAGGGCTGCGCCGCCCGAAACGGACAGGCCGGTTTCCATCGCCGCCGCCTGGGCGAAGAGAAAAGGAGCCGCGATCAGCACCAGCCCGGCCGCGCCTGCGAGAGGCGGCATCACCCGCCGGTGTCGCCGGTGTCCCAGAAGCAGCGCCGCACCGCTCACCGGCAGGGCAAGGATCAGGACCAGCAGATGGAAGACATCCCCAAGTCCGAACAGGCGGGCGAGAATGGGCGCGGAGACGACGAGCAGCGGCAACAGAAGGCAGTGCACGGCGCAGAGCAGCGACGCACCCATCGACCATCCATCAAGCCAGTCCTCGGTTCTGAAGTTCATCCCGGTCCGTTTCGTGCGGCCTGGGCGCAAACAGTGCAGGCCGATCAGCCGTGCGCCCGATCCGAGTTATGTTGTAACATACCAATCACAACAGCGACAACCACTTGCCAGCATAGTAGAACCAGGAATGCCGGGCGGAGCGCCGGAGGCTCTCCGCCCGGAACGCCGGTCAGGCGAAAACCTGGCCGTGATCTGGCCCCTTGGGATCGGGGCCGAACCGGTTCTCCCCCCTCGTCCCGTCGAGGCACATGAACACGAGCAGAATGAGGCTCCCCACATAAGGGATGAAGCCGAGGAGAATGTACCAGCCCGACTTGTCCTGGTCATGGAACCGCCGGACGGTGACCGCGAGCGACGGGATGAACAACGCCAGCGCCACCACGCAGATAATCAACAGTGGAACCAGGCTCAGCTCCCCGGGATTGGCCGGATCACTCAACCCTCCAGTGCCCCAGAACAGAAGCACGAGAATGACGTAGAGGATGGTCACTCCGAGCGTGAACATCCAATATTCCTTTCGCCGCGAACGCCCGGAGAAATCCGCGTAGCGCCGAAGCGGCATCAGCATCCATTCCATAGACAGCCCCCATATTCTTCCCGCGGCTGTGCGGGATCGGAAAGGTCATGCAATTCGTCGATGGGATCAAGTGCGCATTGTCGGATCGGGCTGTCCCTTTTTCGCGAGGACATGGTAGATCGTCGTCCGGGCACTTGCCCGCGCGAAAGACGCGAAATGAAGACCAGCGACGTCGCTTATGCTCCGCGCCCTGGCCCGCGCCTGCTCGGGAGACCGGCATTTGCGGGATGCCTGGCTGCGTTGCTGATGTGGTGGCCGGCACTCACGCCGAGCCTCATCCCACGGACATGGGCCACGCAGGCGCTGATCGGCGGCGTCGCCCTCGCACTCGCTTATGGTTTCGGGACGCTGGCGGGCTATCTGTTCCGGCGACTCCTTCCGAGCACCGGCAGCGCGAAGAGCGGCCCATGGCCGGTGTTCGGGATCGCGTGCGCCCTCATCGTCCCGTCCGGAGCAGGCTTCTGGATGCGATGGCAGAACGGTCAGCGGGACCTGATGGGAATGGAGGTGCTATCAGTCTTCGACGCCGTCCTGACGACGACGATGTCGCTGCTGCTTGCCACGCTTCTCGTCCTTGCCGGGCGTGCGATCGGCCGGGCCCTGACAGCATCGACGCATGTCGGCAGGCGGATGCTTCCGGATACCTCCCTCGGCCCGCTGGCCGGCCCGGCCGTTCTCGGGCTCGGCGCATTGCTTCTGGGCTACGGCGCCTGGCTGGGATTCACCGCTTACGCCCACATGAGCCATGGCGCGCTGAATGCCACGACCGATGAGGGCGCTACCCAGCCCTACTCACCCGCCCTCTCCGGCAGCAGCAGCTCCCTGATCCCATGGAACACCCTTGGGCGGTGGGGCCGGAACTTCGTCTCCTCCGCCACGACCCTCGAGGATCTCCGAATGTTTTACGGCCCAGGTGCGGAGCTGGCCCAGCCGGTGAGGGTCTATGTCGGACTCACATCGGCTGGATCGGTGAAGCAGCGCGCGGAGCTGGCGGTTCGCGAGCTGGACCGGGCCGGCGGTTTCGATCGCGAAGTGCTGGCCGTCTGGGTGCCGACCGGAACCGGCTGGATGATCCCGGAGGCCGCCGAGGCCCTCGAAACGTTGCACCGCGGAGACACCGCCATCGTCGCGGTGCAATATTCCTCCCTTCCCAGCCTGATCTCCGTCTTCGTCGATCCCGGCGCGGAGATCGAGACGGCATCGGCGCTGTTCGCGGCCGTCCATCGCCACTGGTCGAACCTGCCGGCGGACCGGCGCCCCAGGCTCGTCCTGTTCGGCAAGAGCCTCGGCACCGCCGGCGTGGAGGCCCTTTTTGCCGGCCCTGACGCGTCGACCTCGATCGGCAGGATAGTGGCGCGAACCGACGGCATTCTCCTCGTCGGGGCCAAGCACAGCAATCCGATCCACGCCCAGGTCACCCGTGGGCGCGATCCCGGCTCCCCGGTCTGGCAACCGCTGTTCGAGAATGGTCGATCGGTTCGTTTCCTGAGCCGCGACGCCGATCGTCCAGCATCGGATTCGTCCTGGCGCATGCCGCGGATCGCCTATCTGCAGCACCCTTCCGACCCGGTCCCCTTCTGGGGAATCGAGGCCCTCTGGCGCCCTCCGGAATGGATGGACCGTCCGCGCGGGTTCGACGTACCCGACGCAGCCGGCTGGTATCCGATCGCGACCGCACTGCATGCCGTCAATGACCTGCTGTTCCAGCTGAGCACGCCGCCCGGCTTCGGCCATGTCTATTCGACCGATTATGCACGGGGATGGGCCAGCGTCCTTCCTCCTCCGGGCTGGAACCCCGCCGACACGGAGCGGCTGGAACGCTTCGTCCATGCCGAAGGCGCCGCCGAAACGGAGCTCTGACGGGCGCCGAAAAGCCGTCACCCAGAACTCAATTGCGCGGCGCCTGCCTTCGATAGCTGAGAGCCTCGGCGACATGGACCCGGCCGACGGCTTCGGCGCCGGCGAGGTCAGCGATGGTGCGGGCAACCCGGAGGACGCGATGGAAGCCCCGCGCGGACAGCCGCATCGCTTCTGCCGCCTGCGCCAGCAGCTTGCGTCCCGGTTCATCGGGAGTCGCGACCCGTTCCAGCAGCGCGCCGTCAGCCTCGGCATTGGTGCGCACGCCTCCTTCCCCTTCGTAGCGCGCCGTCTGGACAGCCCGGGCCGCGCGCACCCGGACGGCAACTTCGGCAGAGCCTTCGGCGGGCGGCGGCAGCACCAGATCCGCCGCCGAGACGGCCTGCACCTCGACATGCAGGTCGATTCGATCGAGCAGCGGCCCCGAGACCTTCGCCTGATAGTCGGCGGCGCAACGGGGCGCGCGGGCACAGGCAAGTGCAGGATCGCCAAGATGGCCGCAGCGGCACGGGTTCATCGCGGCGATCAACTGCACGCGGGCCGGAAAGGTCACATGGCCGTTCGCCCGGGCCACGCTCACCGTGCCTGTCTCCAGCGGCTGACGCAGCGAATCGAGGGCCTGGCGCTGGAATTCGGGAAGCTCGTCGAGAAAAAGGATGCCGAGATGGGCCAGGCTCACCTCGCCGGGACGGACCTTGAGGCCGCCACCGACCAGCGCGGCCATGGACGCGCTGTGGTGCGGCGCACGGAACGGACGCCTCCTGACCAGGCGCCCTCCGGGCAACGTCCCGGCAACGCTGGCGACCATCGACACTTCGAGCGCTTCCGCCGGCGTCAGATCCGGAAGGATCCCGGGCAGGCAGGCCGCCATCAGCGACTTGCCCGCGCCCGGAGGCCCGACCATTAGGAGATTGTGTCCCCCTGCCGCCGCGATCTCCAGCGCGCGCTTGGCCGTTTCCTGGCCCTTTACCTGGGCGAGATCGGGCGCGGATGCCCCCTCCTCCACTTCGCCCGGTGCGGGCGGGGAGAGCACCGAGCTTCCGCGAAAATGGTTGAGCAGCGCGATCAGGTCGGGCGGCGCGAGGACCTCGATACTGCCGGCCCAGGCGGCCTCCGGCCCCTGGGCGGCCGGACAGATCAGCCCGAGCCCGTTTTCGGCGGCATGAAGAGCAGCCAGCAGGACGCCCGGCGTGGCGATCAGCCGCCCATCCAGCCCGAGTTCGCCGACCGCGGCATAGCCGGCCAGCGTTTCGGCATCGATCGCCCCCATCGCGCTCAAGAGGCCGAGGGCGATCGGAAGATCGTAGTGCGACCCTTCCTTCGGCAGGTCCGCCGGCGAGAGATTGACGGTGATCCGCCGCGGCGGGAGCGACAGGCCAATCGCCGCCAGTGCGGCGCGGACCCGTTCCCGGCTCTCCGCGACGGCCTTGTCCGGAAGGCCGACCACCACGAAGGCGGGCAGTCCGCTCGATACCTGGACTTGAACTTCGACCGCGCGCGCCTCCAGCCCCAGGAACGCCATCGTGGCGACATGCGCGACCATCAGTCCGCCGCCATCCTCAGCCGACTTCCGCGCGCAGGGGCAGCCGCCCAGGCGCCGGCAGGATGGTCCTCACCACGGAAGTTCCGGCGACCCGTCGAGCCCGGCGAATGCGCTCAGTCTGCCGCGTCGGCGACGGTTTTCCCGATGGACTGGATATCCCGGCCGGCCCCTTCCACCGTATTGCAGCCGCTCAGCACGAATGCAGCCAGAAGCAGCGCCACCATCGCACGGATCATCTTACCCTCCCCGAAAAAATAATCGCCTCGTCTAGAGCGCCAGGCGCGCGTGCCTGTCAAGCGGATGGTTAATCGCCGGGCCGGCTCCGGTTTCACCGACCGATCCGCTTGATCGCCATCCCGTCTTGCACAGGGCCGCGAGCCGCACCACTTGACGAGCATGGCGCCGAAGGATTTCTGGTTCAGACTGCAGAGAATCCCCGCAATCCGTACGAGCCTGTTCGCGGCGGGTGTCCTGCTGGTGATCGGATCGCCCGCCGTCGGGCTTCTTCCCGGCCCTGGCGGGATCATCCTGTTCGGCCTGGGCCTCGGCCTGATGTTGAAGTATAGCGAGTGGGCGAAGCGCCGCTATGTCGCCTTCAAGCGTCGCCATCCCAACAAGGGACGCTGGACCGACTGGGGCCTGCGCCGGCACAGCGCGCGAAGGCGGCTCGAGCTCAGGAAGCGGCGCGAGGCCGCCGCCACCGCGGATGATTGACTTGCGCGCCCGCTTTGCCTATCGAGCCGCCCGACAGGCCGCCGCATCGACCGGCGGCCGTTTTCTTTCGATTTTCGAGGTATGAGCGATGAAGCGCACCTTCCAGCCGAGCAATCTTGTGCGCAAGCGGCGTCACGGCTTCCGAGCCCGCAAGGCGACCGTCGGCGGGCGCAAGGTCCTCGCCGCACGCCGCGCCCGCGGCCGCAAGAGGCTGTCGGCCTAAGCGGCGACGGAGAGCTGGCGACGCTTCGCCGGCGCGCCGATTTCCTTGCCGCGAACCGCGGGTTCCGGGCACCCATGCCCGGTTTCGTCCTGCTGGTGCGCAAGCGCGAGGACGGCGATCCGACCATGCGCCTCGGAATCACAGTCTCGAAGAAAGTCGGCGGCGCCGTCGTCCGCAACCGGATGAAACGCCGATTCCGGGCGCTCGCCCGCGCTGTCCTGCCGGAGGCCGGTCTCGAGGGCGCGGATCATGTCCTGATCGGAAGGCCCGGCGGGATCGAGCGCCCTTTCGACCGACTTGCCGACGAGTTGTGCCGCGCACTGGATCGGATCCGGCGATGATCGCCCGGCTGCTCATCCTGGTTGCGCGCGGCTGGCAACTCGGCCCTTCGCTCGTGCTTCCCCCCAGCTGCCGATACCAGCCAAGCTGCTCGGCCTATGCAATCACTGCACTGCAGCGCTATGGGGCAGTGCGCGGCGGGTGGCTCGCCGCCAAACGCCTGCTTCGCTGCCATCCCTGGGGTGGGTGCGGCCATGACCCGGTACCGTGAGGAAATAAGTTGACCGAGCATCGCAACCTCATCCTGGCTGTCGTCCTTTCGGCGCTGATCCTGATCGGCTGGACCTTCATCACCGATCGCTACTTCCCGGTCGCCAACGAGCCGACCACGGCAGTGGTGAAGGACAAGCAGGTTCCCGCACCCGGTCCGGGTGGGCCTGCCGATGACGGCGGACCGGCGGTCATGCGCAGCCTGCCTGCGGCGCTGGCGGAATCGCCCCGAGTGAAGATCGACACGCCGCGCCTGCAGGGATCGATCAACCTGCGCGGCGCGCGCATCGACGATCTCGTGCTCATCGATCATCGCCAGACCATGGAGCAGAATGCGCCGCCGGTGCGCCTGCTGTCACCGTCCGGCACGGCCGACGCCCAGTTCGCGGGCTTCGGCTGGACCGGCGAAGGCACCGCCCTTCCCACTGCAGACACCGTCTGGACGGCGAGCGGAACGCGCCTCGCGCCCGACAGCCCGGTCACGCTGAGCTGGGACAATGGCCAGGGCCAGCGATTCGAGATTCGGCTGGGCGTCGACGAGAACTACATGTTCACCGTGGAGCAGAGGGTAGCCAACAGCGGCACCGGCGCCGTGGCCGTCCGGCCCTACGCCCTGATCAGCCGCACCGGCATCTCCAAGGATGCGGACAGCTGGACCGTCCACACCGGCCCGATCGGCGTGTTCGGCGGCAGCGCCACCTATGACGTCGACTTCAGCGACCTGGACGAAGATGGCCCGCGGCGGTTCACCACCACCGGCGGCTGGCTGGGCTTCGGCGACAAATACTGGCTGACGGCGCTGATCCCGGATCAGGGACAGGCGGTGGAGGCCAGCTTCCGGCATGGCGGAAGCGGACGCTACCAGGCCGACTTTGCGGCGGCCCCGACGATCCTCCCGCCCGGCAGGGCAGTCTCGAAGACGAGCCGCTTCTTCGCCGGCGCCAAGGAAGTGGCGTTGCTCGACCGCTATGAGGACGATCTCGGCATCGCCCAGTTCGACAAGGCGATCGACTGGGGCTGGTTCTACTGGTTCGAGAAGCCGATCTTCTATCTGCTCGACTGGCTGTTCCGCATGATCGGCAATTTCGGCCTCGCGATCATGGGGTTGACCCTGATCGTCCGCCTGCTGATGTTCCCGATCGCGCAGAAGCAGTTCGCTTCCTTCGCGGCGATGCGGGTGCTCCAGCCGAAGATGAAGGCGCTGCAGGAACGCTACAAGGACGACAAGGCCAGGCTGCAGCAGGAGATGCTGAACCTGTACAAGGAAGAGAAGGTGAACCCGATGGCGGGCTGCCTTCCGATCCTGATCCAGATCCCGATCTTCTACGCCCTGTACAAGGTCCTGCTGCTTTCGATCGAGATGCGGCACCAGCCCTTCGTGCTGTGGATCAAGGACCTCTCGGCGCCCGATCCGCTGACACCGATCAACCTGTTCGGCCTGCTGCCGATCACGCTGCCGTCGTTCCTGGTCATCGGCATCCTGCCGATCCTGGTCGGCGTCACCATGTGGCTGCAGTTCAAGCTCAATCCCCAGCCGATGGACCCGGTCCAGAAGCAGATGTTCAGCATCATGCCCTGGGTGCTCACTGTGATCATGGCGCCGTTCGCGGCGGGGCTGCAGCTCTACTGGGCGACCAGCAACATCCTCACCATCCTGCAGCAGAAGTGGCTCTACAGCCGTCATCCGGCCATGAAGGCGGCCCCCGAGGCGAAATGAGCGACGAGGATCTCGATCTGCGGGCCCGGAAGGTCTTTTCGGGTCCGATAGATTTCCTCAAGTCGGCGCCGGGCCTGCGGCACCTGCCGGGACCGACGGTGCCCGAAATCGCGCTCGCCGGGCGGTCCAACGTCGGCAAGTCCTCGCTTCTGAACGCACTCACCAACCGGAACGGCCTTGCAAGGACGTCGAACACGCCCGGACGGACCCAGGAACTCAACTTCTTCGACGTCGGCAGGCCGCTCATCTTCCGGCTGGTCGACATGCCGGGCTACGGCTTTGCCAAGGCGCCAAAGGATCTCGCCCGCAAGTGGCGCCTGCTGGTCAACGACTATCTGCGCGGACGGGCGGTGCTGAAGCGCACCCTCCTGCTCGTCGACAGCCGACATGGCCTCAAGGACGTGGACCGCGAAGTGATGAAGATGCTCGACGAAGCCGCGGTCAGCTACCATCTCGTCCTCACCAAGTCCGACAAGATCAAGCCGACCGAGCTCGACGCCGTGCTCGAACGCACGCGCGAGGAGGCGCGGACGCATGCGGCGGCGCACCCGCTGATCCTCACGACGTCGAGTCATGCAGGCCAGGGCATGCAGGAGTTGAGGGCCGCGGTTCTGGAAGCTATCGCCTAGGGCCATGCTCAAGCTCATCATCGGCAACAAGGCCTATTCCTCCTGGTCGCTGCGCGGCTGGCTCGCCCTCAAGCAGTCGGGGCTGCCGTTCGAGGAGATCGTCGTCCCGCTATACGGCGAGGAATGGGACCGGACGCGCCAGGGCGACGAATTCGCCCCGTCCGGAGGCAAGGTGCCGATCCTGTGGGACGACCAGGTCGTGATCTGGGACTCGCTGGCCATCATCGAATGGCTGGCGGAAAGGACGGACAGGAGCCGCTTCTGGCCGGGAGACGATGCCGCCCGCGGCATGGCACGCTCAATGGCGGCGGAGATGCATTCGGGCTACGCCAATGTCCGGCGTCTTTATTCGATGAACGTCCGCAAGCGCTTCCCGCCCAGGGACATCCCCGACGATGCGCGCAGCGAGATCATGCGAATCCTCGAACTCTGGGCGGAAGCACGGGCCAGGCACGGCAATGGCGGCCCCTATCTGTTCGGCGATTTCGGCGCCGTGGACATCATGTTCGCGCCTGTCGTCACGCGATTCATCACCTATTCGATCCCCGTCCCCCGCTTCGCCGCGACCTATATGCAGGCCATCCTCGATCATCCCTGGATGCAGGAGTGGATCGACGCCGCCCAGGATGAGCCCTGGGTGATCGAGGATTATGAAGTCGAACCGGCCGAATAGGGCGTCCCGTCCTTGCGGGTGTAGCGGCCGGAAGCGGCATCCCAGTGCAGGTCGACGTCGGGATAGTGGCAATCGCCCGTGTCGGGATTACCCACGGCCAGGAATACGCAGGAACGATCGCTCCGATTGACCAGATGGTGGCCATTGGCGACGCCCTTGGGGAAGGCCGCGCAGTCTCCGGCACGAAGGACGGTTTCGCCGTCGTCCTCGACCAGCACCGCCTCCCCTTCCAGCACGACGACGAACTCATCAACCTCGTCGTGCCAGTGCCGCTGGCTCGAGATGCCGCCCGGCTCCAGCACCACCCGGCTGACCCCGAACAGGCTAAGCCCGCCGGCGGGGCCGAGCCGCCGGTATCGGCGCTTCGCCATGTCCGCCGCAAAAGGCATGGGATAGGTCGTCCGCGAGGTTTCCTCGATGGCCGACAAGTCGAGCTTGGGCATGATCCTGCCTCCCCTGTGCAAGTACGGGTCCAATTGCTAACGCCAGTGCAATGACATCTTCCATCGATCCGGTCGAGCTGGCCTCCCGCCTCATCGCCTGTCCCAGCGTCACCCCGCGCGAGGCGGGCACGCTGACGCTGCTCCAGCAGGCGCTGGAACCGCTGGGATTCACCGTGCATCGCTTTCTCGACGGGGAGCCGCCCGACGGCCCGGTCGAGAATCTGTTCGCGACCCGGGGCAGCGGCGGCCCGCATTTCGGATTTGCCGGCCATGTCGACGTCGTGCCGCCCGGCGACGGATGGACCAGCGACCCGTTCCGGCCGGAGATCCGGGCCGGCCTGCTCTACGGACGCGGCGCCGTCGACATGAAGGGGGCGATCGCCGCCTTCGTCGCGGCCTGCGACCAAGTGCGCGACCATCGGGGCACGCTCAGCCTCATCATTACGGGCGACGAGGAAGGGCCCGCAGTGCACGGCACCCAGGCCATCATGCGATGGATGGAGAGCCAGGCCATACGTCCCGAGATGATCCTGATCGGGGAGCCGACCTCCGAGGCCCGGCTCGGCGATGTGGTCAAGATCGGCCGGCGCGGCAGCGTCAACATGTGGATCAGCGTTCCAGGGCATCAGGGCCATGTCGCCTATCCGCACCGCGCCGATAACCCGGTGCCGCGGCTGGCGCAGCTGATTTCCGCCCTCGATGCGCTTCATCTCGACGACGGAACGGATGCCTTCGAGCCCTCCAACCTGGAGATCACCTCGGTCACCACCCCGACCAGCGCGACCAACATCATTCCGGGAGCCGCGACGGCACAGCTCAACATCCGGTTCAACAATCTCCATCGCGGCGAGGAGCTGGTGGAGCGAGTGCGCAGGATCGCGGACGAAGTCGCGCCCGGATCGACGGTGGATGCCAAGATCTCGGGCGAGGCGTTCCTCACGCCGCCCGGACAGCTCTACGACCTGGTGACCGAGGCGATCGAGGCGGAAACGGGTGTGCAGCCGATGCTGTCGACCGGAGGCGGCACGTCGGACGGCCGTTTCCTCATCAATCTCTGCCCGGTGATCGACTTCGGTCTGCCGAATGCCACCATGCACAAGCTGGACGAGGCCGCAGCCGTCGACGACATCCGGACCCTGCAGGCGATCTACGCCCGCATCATCCGCTCGGCACTGGGGTAGCGGGCAGCGCCCTCAGGCGGACACCGCCCGGCGCCCCACCCTGTCGCCCACCCAGCGGACGAATGCCGGTTCCGACATGGGTTCGGCGAAGGCATAGCCCTGCACGAGATCACAGCCGACCGCGCGGAGCACGTCATACTGGCCGGTGCGCTCGACACCCTTGGCGACGACCTCGGCTCCCAGTCCGTGGACCAGATGGACCACGGCCGCGACGATCGTCCTTGCGCTTTCCGCCGTGTCGACGTCGCGGGTGAGGCTGGACGCGAGCTTCACCCGATCGATCGGCATGTCCTTCATCCGCGCCAGGTTCGAATAGCCCACACCGAAATCGTCGATCGCGATCGAGACGCCCGCGGCCCGTATCGCCGCCATCTCGCGCACGATCTCCTCGCTGCACTGCATTGCCAGCGTTTCGGTGAATTCGAGCTCGAGCAATTCGAGAGGCGCGCCGGCGCGAGCGAAGGTGGCCCGCATCCGGTCGAAGAAGTCCGCACGGTCGAGCTGGCGCGGGCTGATGTTGATGCTGAGCCGCTGCCCCAGACCGACCGACTGCCACCGCGCGAGGGTGCGGGCGGCTTCCTCGGCAACCCAGTCGCCGATGTCGACGATGAGGCTGCTTTCCTCGGCGATGCCGATGAAGAAGTCGGCCAGCTTGCGGCCCAGGACGGGATGGTTCCAGCGGACCAGCGCCTCGGCGGCCACGATTTCGGTGCTGCGCGCGGACAGCTGCGGGAGGAAGGCGAGTTGGAACTGGCGCGCGGCGACCGCTTCCCGCAACGCCCGTTCGAGGTTGGCGCGCTCGTCGGACGCAGCGGCGAGCGCAGGATCGAAGACGCAGACGCGCCCGCGGCCGCTCGCCTTGGCATGATACATCGCCAGATCGGCGGAGCGCATCAGCGAGGCGAGATCGATTCCGTGATTGGGCCAGGACGCGATTCCGATCGACGCGCCCAGATCGATGTGCTGATCGCCCAGCTCATAGGGGCGATGCAAGGCGATGAGCAGTTCCCGGGCAATCCGGTCCGCTTCGCTCGCCTCGCGAAGCGAAGGGAGCAGCAAGGTGAACTCGTCGCCGGCGAGCCGGGCGATGACGGGATGCAGGACGGTCCCTGCGTCGCTTTCCTCCTTCACGACGGCCCGGAGGCGCTGCGCCACCTCGGTCAGCACCTCGTCCCCTTTCGCGTGGCCAAGGCTGTCGTTCACCTCCTTGAAGCCGTCGAGATCGACGAACAGCAGGGCCAGCGGATCGTTGACCGGACGCGACCTCAGGATCCGTTCGACCTCGCGGCGGAAATGGACGCGGTTGGGAAGCGACGTGACCGGATCGTACATCGCCATCGCATGCACGTTCTCGATGTTCGAGCGCACCTGCTTGAACAGGCCGTCGACGGCAGACGCCAGGGCCGGCATCTCCTCCCGCAGCACCTTCGGCGCCGGCGAACTGAGATCCCCGGTCCCGACGGCGAGGATCCGATCCACGAGGGCAGCGATCGCACGCGCCTGGCGGCTGTTGGGCTTTTCGGAAGCGACCCAGACCACCAGCAAGGCGAACAGCCCGATCGAGAGAGCGGCGACGAGCTGCTCGTCGAACTCCTCGAGCAACAGGAAGGCGACGAGCGTGAGGACGAACGCCGACACCCCGGCGCAAACGGAGAGCACGCCGTTGCTGAGCCTACCGACGATGGCGATCACCCTGTCCAGTGCAGCCTCAACCAACCTCGCAAGCCGATCACAATCGATCGAACAAAGCGGGATAGGACGCGCCGGTTAAGATTTTTTCCTATGCCGCACGGTCTTGCGACGAAGCACCAGATAGAGCGCGCCGCCACCCCCGTGGCGGCGATGGGCCGGCCGCACCGCGGCAATATCGGCGGCGTGGCGCGAGGCCATCAGCCAGTCCTCCACCGCCGCGCGAATGGCGCCGCGGCCGCTGGTCCTCCCCTCCTCCCGCGGCTTGCCGGTGACCAGCAGGACCAGCCGTGCATCCTGCGCAAGGGCATCGTCCAGCCGGCGGCCGAGGAAGGCATGGGCGCCGGCCAGCGTATGGCCGTGCAGGTCGATCGTCATGTCCGGCTGTACGAGACCACGGGCGAGCCGCCGGTCCCATCCCGCGTCGAGCCCGTCGCCGAGGCGGGGAGTCCCCCCGCCCACCGGCGCGGGCGGAACGCGCGATGCCGGACGACGCTCGTCGGTCCGCACCGGTTCGGGTTTGGCCACAGGCGGCACGGCCGCCTCCGCCCAACTCTCCGTCGGCCTCAGCGGCCTGACGGTGGCGGCGACACGCGCCCAGAGGGCGCGCTCGTCACTGCGAAGCTGACGCATCGTTCAGGCCGGCCTGGATCCGCGCCACAGTGTGCTTGGGCAGCAGCAGATAGGAACGGCCCCGCGCCGTCATGCTTCCCGCGATGCGGCCGGCTTCGTCGCCCGGCCCCCAGAAGGTGTCGAAGCGATTGGGGCCCTTGATCGCGCCGCCGGTATCCTGGGCTACCCACAGCCCGTTCGCCTCCGGCCTGTCCGTCGCCAGGACGACCGGTGCGCCGAGCGGAACGAATTTGGGATCCGCCGCCACGCTGGCGCGCGGCGTGACCGGCAGGCCGAGGGCGCCCAGCGGGCCCGGACCGGTCAACTCCCGGAAGAAGACATAGCTCTTGTTCTCGCGCATCAGCCGGCGGCCTTCCTCCGGATTGGCGCGGATCCAGGCAGTGATGGACTGCATGGTGACGCCCCCGGACAGCAGGTTGCGCTCCCGCATCAGCCGCCCGATCGCGACGAATTCGCGCCCATTCTGGCCGGCATAGCCGATCCGCATGATGCCGCCGTCGGGCAACTGCAGCTGGCCGGAGCCCTGCACCTCGAGGAAGAAGAGGGCGACGGGGTCGGCGGCCCAGGCGATCTCCAATCCCCGTCCGGCAAGCGCGCCATCCTCGATGGCCGCGCGGTCGTGATAGGGAACGAACCTGCGCTTCTCGACCCGTCCGCGGATGCGCCGGCCCGTGAGGGAGTCCGAGAACAGGCCGAGATCCGCTTCGACGAGATCGTCCGGCACCCCGTAGACGGGGACCTCATAGCCCGGTCTCCTGGTGCGCGAGCCGGCGATCCGGGGCTCGAAATAGCCGGTGGCGAAGGCCGAGCCGTCACCGACCTGCACCGTCTCGAAATGGCGGGTGAAGAAGTCCACCGCGCGCGACTGGGGCCAGTTTGCCGCGGCTGCACAGGCTGCGGCCCAGTCGGAAGAAACGGTGAGTTCGGATGCGTCCCTTCGCTCCAGCAGCGCCGGACAACTGATCTTGAAGGCGGCAAGGGCCCGGGCCGCCGATTCGGACCCGATCTTCAGGCTTGCGAACGAGGGCCCGAGCTGAACCCCGGCGGCCCTCGCCGTTTCCGGCGCGACCGCGGTCGAGGCTGGAGACGGCTCGGAGAGCGCCGCGGATGGCGCTACAGCGGTCGGCGGCTCACCGGTCGTGGCGCAGCTCCCGAGCATCAGGCCGGAGACTGCGGCAAAAAGGGGAGCGATCCGCACGCGCATCGTGGCTCTGGCTACGGCTTTCGACACCAGGCGGCTATACGCCGACGGGCGTCGACGCGAAAGATCGGGTGTCAGGCGGCGTCGGTTTCGACGAGGAGCCAGTTCGGATCCGAACTGCCGAGATCGCGACGGAAGGTCCACAGATCGTGCGTCGTGACTGCATCGCTGAGCGAACCGGCCACCACCTCGCCATCCTTGTTGCGGGTGACCGCAGCAATATCGGCGTCGAACCGCACCGTGACGCTCGCCACGCGGCCTTCGAGCCGCGCATCCTCGATCACAGCGCGCTCGACGGCGATCAGGCGATTGTCGAGTGTGAGGCCGGCAGCTTCCCGTTCCGCAATCGCGGCCAGGAAGGAAGCGCGGACGTCGTCGCCGACGAGGTGGCCCAGCTCGGCCTCGTCGCCCTTCCAGAAGGCTTCCAATATCATGCGATAGGCAGCCTGGGCACCTTCGAGGAAACGACCCACATCGAAGCTGCTGTCCGCCGCGACGATGGCGCGAATGCCCCCGGCAGCCGCGTCTTCATAGACATAGCCGCCGCGATCGGCGCGCTCCGGCGGAGCATCCTGGGCCGGGGGCGCCACGTCGGCGCCGGCAACGGTCTCCGCGGGGCGCAGGACCGGCTGCTGCTCGTGACCGGTACGCCGACCAAGGACGGCATAGAGCCGCAAGCCGACGAACAGGGCCACCATGGCGAGCAACACGATCTCAGTCACTAAACCAACTCCGGAGCTTGGATGCCCCTACATAGGAGCGCCCATATCAGGATTCAAATAAGGCTGAACTCCGGAGAGTACCAGCCGGTTGCGTGCAATTGATGCGCCTGCTACCCGGCGCCGCGAGGATCGCGTGACCGCGGTTTCCCACTTTCCAGTTCCAGAGGATGCGAAATGGCCGAAGAAGAAGGCGTTAGCGGCGCAGACAGCCAATCGGGCGAGACGAACGACCAGTCGCCTCAGTTCGGAATTATTTCGCAATATGTGAAGGATCTTTCCTTCGAAAACCCCAATGCGCCAGCCGTCTACCAATGGCAGGGCCAGCCGCAGATCGAGGTGCAGTTCAACATCGGCGCCCAGCGGGTGGGCGAGGATGTCCACGAAGTGACGCTGAGGATCGAGATTTCGGCCAAGGCCCAGGACCAGGTCGCCTTCGCGGTGGACCTGCTCTATGCCGGTCTGGTCGCGGCGCGGAACATCCCGAACGAGCAGCTGCAACCCGCTCTTCTGGCCGAAGTGCCGCGCATTCTGTTCCCCTTCGCCCGTCGCACGGTTGCCGACGCGGTGCAGGACGGCGGCTTCCCGCCGCTGATGCTCGAGCCGATCGATTTCGGGGCGCTCTACATGCAGCAGGCCGCACAGGCGCAGGCGGGCGGAGAGACTCAGGCACCGGAAATCACCGGCCAGGCCTGACCTAGCCCATGAACCTTACCAAGGCAGTCGGCACGATCGGCGGCCTCACGCTGGTCAGCCGCGTTCTCGGCTTTGCGCGGGAGATGATCTTCTCCCGCGTGATGGGCGCGGGCATGGCCGCCGACGCCTTTGCGCTCGCCTTCCTGATCCCGAACCTGTTCAGGCGTCTGTTCGGCGAGGGAGCTTTTTCGGCCGGATTCGTGCCGCTCTTCAGCCAGCGCCTCAACGGCGAGGGCGGGATGGACGAGGCCAAACGCTTCGCAGAGGAGGTGCTCGCTGTCTTCCTGCCGGTGCTGATGGTGGTGACCGTCATCTTCACGGTCGCGATGCCGGCCTTCGTGTGGCTGATCGCTTCCGGCTGGCGCGACGATCCCGCGAAGTTTGCACTGGCGGTGCAGCTGACCCGGATCACCTTCCCCTATCTGATTTTCATCAGTCTGGTTTCGCTCTTTTCCGGAGTGCTCAACTCGCTGACCCGCTTCACGGCGGCGGCCTTCGCCCCGTCCCTGCTCAACATCGCGCTGATCGGAGCGCTGCTCATCGTCCCCGAGGGCGGGCCGGCGACCGCCCAGGCGATGGCAATGGGGGTCATCGCGGGCGGCATCCTGCAGCTCATCCTGTGCTGGGGCAGCGTCCATCGGGCAGGCCTCCGGATGCGGCTGCGTCCGCCGAAGATGACGCCGCGGGTCAAGGAACTGTTGATACTGATCCTTCCCGCCACGCTCGGCAGCGGCATCTATTATATCAGCCAGCTGTTCTACGCCTATTTCGCGACCCGCCTGCCGGAGGGGACGCTCGTCTATCTCGGCTTCGCGGACCGGCTGAACCAGCTCCCCCTGGCAATCATCGGTTCGGCCCTCGGAACGGCCATCCTCCCCTCAGTCAGCCGCGCGGTGGATGTCGGCCAGGACAGCGAGGCCGCGCGAATCCAGAGCCAGGCGATCGAACTGGCGATGCTGCTTACCATCCCCGCCGCGATCGCGCTTGCCGTCGTCGCCGGCCCGATCGTCTCGGCGTTGTTCCAGGGCGGGCGGTTCACGGCCGAGGATGCGGCGACCACCGCCCTCGTCCTGTCGATCATCGTCGCCGGCCTGCCGGCCTATGTCCTGCTCAAGGTGCTCACGCCCGGCTTCTATGCCCGCAAGGACATGAAGACGCCGCTCTACGTCGCCATTCTGATGCTGATCGTCGGCGTCGGGCTCAACTTTGCCTTGATTCCCATCATCGGCATCGCCGCCCTCGCCTTCACCACCGCCACCACCTCCTGGTTGAACGCGCTGGCACTCTACTTCATCCTGCGCGCCCGCGGCCATTTCCGCATCGAGCCCTGGCTGTGGGGACGGATCGCGCGCCAGCTCCTGGCCGGCGCCGCAATGGGCGGCGCCCTGTGGCTCGCGCGATCGGCCCTCACCGGATGGTTCGCCGGGTCGGCCGGAGAACGCCTCGTCTCGGTAGCCGCTCTGGTCGCGGTGGGAGGCGCCGTCTATTTCGCGATCGCCTGGATGATCGGCGCGATGGACAAGGACGATATTCTGCTGCTGCTGCGAAGAAGGAAATCCGCGTAATGCGCGTCGTTTCAGGCATACAACCCACGGGCAACCTGCACCTCGGCAACTATCTCGGCGCGATCCGGCGCTGGGTGAACATGCAGGACGAAGGCGAATGCCTGTTCTTTCTCGCCGACCTGCACGCCATCACGGTCTACAACGAGCCGGGGGAGCTGTCCGCCAGCATCCGGGAAATGGCCGCGGTGCTGATCGCGGCCGGGATCGACCCGAGCCGCTCGATTCTCTTCAACCAGGCCCGCGTCCCTGCGCATCCGGAACTCGCCTGGCTGCTCAACTGCACCGCTCGCATCGGCTGGCTCAACCGCATGACCCAGTTCAAGGAGAAGTCGGGCAAGAATCGCGAGGGCGCCAGCGTCGGCCTCTACGCCTATCCGGTGCTTCAGGCGGCGGACGTCCTGCTCTACCAGGCGACGCACGTGCCGGTCGGCGAGGACCAGAAGCAGCATCTGGAGTTGGCACGCGACATCGCTATCAAGTTCAACACCGATTATGGGGTCGAGCTGTTCACCCTGCCCGAGCCGCTCATAGGCACGTCGGCCGCCCGGATCATGTCGCTGCGGGACGGCACCGCGAAGATGTCCAAGTCCGATCCGTCGGACATGAGCCGCATCAATCTCAGCGATACGGACGACCAGATCGCGCAGAAGATCCGCAAGGCGAAGACCGATCCGGAGCCGCTGCCGGAAGCCGTGGAGGAACTGAGCGGACGTCCGGAAGCCCTCAACCTCGTGACCATCTACGCCGAATTCGCCGAGACGAGCCCGAGCGAGGTCCTGTCCGAATTCGCCGGAAAGGGCTTTGGAACGTTCAAGCCGGCCCTGGCCGACCTGGCGGTGGAAAAGCTGAAGCCGATCCGGGATCGTCTGGAGACGCTTCGCGCCGACCCGGCCCAGATCGACCGGATGCTTGCCGAAGGCGCGGCCCGGGCGGCCGAGATCGCCGCGCCGACCCTCGAGGGCGCCTATAGCGCGCTCGGCCTGCCCCGCACCTGAGGCTCGTCACCGCATAGGGGATGGAAAAAGGGGAGCCGACGCTGGCCGGCTCCCCTTCCTGCGCCCCCGCAAGGGCCGTTTCAGCTCTCCAGCTGCCGCGTCAGCAGCCGGATATCTGCGTCCAGCTCGGCATCGCTCTGGCGCAGCTTCTCGATCTGGCGGACCGCGTGGATCACGGTCGTATGGTCCCGCCCGCCGAAGCGCCGCCCGATCTCCGGCAGCGAACGCGGCGTCAGCTGCTTGGACAGATACATGGCCACCTGCCGGGGCCGTGCGACTTCGCGCGCACGCCGGGCAGACGTCATCTCGGCCTTGCGGATCCGATAATGTTCGGAAACCTTGCTCTGGATCTCGTCGATCGAGATCCGGCGCTGGTTCGCGCGCAGGATGTTGGCCAGCACTTCATTGGTGAAGTCGATGTCGATCGGCCGCCCGCTCATCATCGCATAGGCCGCAATCCGGTTCAGCGCCCCTTCGAGCTCGCGGACGTTCGAATTGATCCGCTTGGCCAGGAACATCACCACGTCATGGGGAACGTCGACCTCGGGAAGGGACTCGAGCTTCTTGATGATGATGTTGAGCCTGAGTTCAAGGTCGGCCGCGTTGATGTCGGCCACCAGCCCCCAGGACAGGCGCGAAAGGATACGCGGCTCGATCCCGTCCAGATCCTGAGGAGCGCGGTCCGAGCTGATCACCAGCCGCCGCCCCGCCGAGATGATCTCGTTCATCGTGTGGAAGAATTCTTCCTGGGTCGATTCCTTGCCCGCGATGAACTGGACGTCGTCGATCATCAGCAGGTCGGCGGAACGCAGCTGCTGCTTGAACTTGATCGTCTCGTTCGCCCGGAGCGCGGCGACGAACTCGACCATGAACTTCTCGGCCGACATGTAGATGATCTTGGAGCCCGGCCGGCGAGCGCGGAACTCGTGGCCGATGGCATGGAGCAGATGGGTCTTGCCGCGCCCGGTGCCGCCGTGAAGGAACAGGGGGTTGAAAGCCACATTGTCGGCGGTCGCCAGGGTCCGGGCGGCGTTGAACGCCACCTCGTTCGCCTTGCCCACGACGAAGGTCTCGAACCGGTAGCGCGGCTCGAGCGGGCTGGCATAGGGCCCGCAAATCTCGTCTTCCCCGCCCGCGACCGGCTCCGGCGCGGCGTTTGCGGGTATGGCGTCGATCTGCGCCGTGCGGGTCGCCGCGGATCCGGCGGCAATCGTGACGTGCCTCACCGCCGGCAGCTCCGCGCGCCACGCGAGCGTGAGGCGCTCGGCAAAATGGGTCTGAACCCAGTCCGCCATGAACTGGGACGGCAGTTCGAGTCGCACCGTCGCGGCTTCCGCCTCGAAACCTGCCACCACGATCGGCCGCAGCCAGCCTTCGAAGGTACGGGCACCGCAATCGCGGCGCAGGCCGATCCGGATCGCTTCCCAAGCCTGAGCGATGCGTTCGGCACCCGGTTCGCCCTCGGAGGTCACAGTTGCGTCGAATTTTTCGCCGATGGACTGCGCCTGGGTCACGCGAGTACCCCCTCCTTTGCCCCGCCATTCGGCGGATTTCCTCAGAGCAAACGCCTTCCTCTCGGCGAATCGCCCCCGGCGTAGCCGTCGCTGATGGTCGTTTTGCTGTTTGTCCGGCGGGAGATTCGCCCGCTGGGAACTGGTTTTTTACGGAGCCAGACAGGCCCGGATCAAGGGTCTAAAATGTCATCGACGTGAAATAAAGGCGTTGACACGGAAAAGCGCCACTGGCGCATGCAGTTACAGATTCCTCAGGTTAATCAGCTAGTTACGAACGTTACACCTTTGTGACGATTTCGCGAATCGCTGAAAATGCTAGAGAATTTCAAGGACCGATTCGGGACGACAAAAAACCCGCCGGCCGATGGCCGACGGGTGTCACCTGGCACGGTGCTCCGGATCAGGCCAGAGCAGCGATCCGCTTCGACAGGCGGGACATCTTGCGCGCTGCCGTATTCTTGTGGATCACACCCTTGGAGACGCCCCGGGCAAGCTCCGGCTGCACCTTGCGGAGCGCCGTCGTCGCCTGCTCCTTGTCGCCGGCGGCCAGTGCTGTTTCGACCTGCTTCACGAAGGTGCGGATCCGGCTCACACGAATGCGATTGATATCGGCGCGCCGGGCATTGCGGCGGATGCGTTTCTTTGCTTGCGGCGTGTTCGCCATCTTGGTGCCTCTTCACGATGAAAGAAAAAGGTGCGACATGGCCGCACCCGTTCAACGCGGCTCTCTACTTATGCGAACGGCCGCGGTCAACCGGATCGAATCTGGGGGATCGGAGCTGGACGATCAACGCTGGCATCGACGGCAGTGGAAGGTGGAGCGTCCGCTGTCCGCGCGCCGACGAATCACGCTGCCGCAGCTGCAGCGCTCCCCTTCCCGCCCATAAACCCGCCACTGATTCGAGAAATAGCCAAGCTCACCGTCCGGCCGAGCATAGTCCCGAAGCGTCGATCCCCCGGCTTCGATCGCCGCGAGCAGGACGGATTTCACCGCGTCGACGAGGCGCGCAAGCCGGTCGCCCGAGATCGCGCCGCCCGGTCGATCCGGTGCGATCCCCGCCATGTGGAGCGCCTCGCACACATAGATGTTGCCCAGTCCGGCAACCACAGCCTGGTCGAGGAGCGCCGCCTTGATCGATGCGGACCGCCCCTCGAGCCGCCGCTTGAGATAGTCCGCAGTGAACTCCTCCCCGAGCGGTTCCGGGCCGAGCGCGGCGAACGGCCCGAAGTCCTCGAGCGCGTCGCTGCGCACCAGATCGACCGATCCGAAGCGGCGCGGATCGTGCAGCGCCAGCCACCGCCCCTCATCGGTTTCGACCAAAAGATGATCGTGCGTGCCGATCGATTCGGGATCGATTCGCCACCGCCCCGACATGCCTAGGTGGAAGACGAGAGTATCGCCGCGGTCGGTGTCGACCAGCCCGTATTTCGCACGCCGGCCCAGCCTTTCCACTCGCGCTCCGGTGAGCCGCTGGCGGAGATCCGGCGGGAATGCGCGTCGCAAGTCGGGCCTGCGCGCCTCCACCGACACGATCCGCCGCCCCCTGAGGACCGGATCGAGGCCACGGACCGTCGTCTCTACCTCCGGCAGTTCAGGCATCGGGTTCCTTCATATCGCGGCTGCACTCGCATGACTTCCCTGCTAGGGTCCGGACTCATTGTCCACAATGGTCGGGACGGAGCGCATTTTGGCGCACGGCCAGGAGCGAGGAGGGAGCAATGAGGCTTCATTGTGACCGACGAGCGACGCCGCCGTGCGCCAAGAGGCGCCGGCCGCCTTTCGGGATCGCCCGGAGAACCGCACCGGACTGCGTCGGGCCGCTTGTCCGGAGGCACCACTCCGACCTGCGCGCACCTCGTTGCCGGCACGCCTCTCCAGGCGATCACGACCGTTGCGGATAATGGGTCCGGACCCTAGAGCCCTCGCCATGGACAAGGTTTCATTCGGGTTCGAGGAGGTCGACCCTCGGGAAAAGACCCGGCGGGTGGGCGGCGTGTTCTCCAGCGTCGCGTCGCGCTACGACCTCATGAACGACATGATGTCGGGCGGCTTGCATCGCCTGTGGAAGGACCAGTTCGTCCGCAGGATCAAGCCCCGCCCCGGCGAGCGCATCCTCGACATGGCCGGCGGCACGGGCGACATCGCCTTTCGCATCGCCGCCAGGGGCGCGGAGGTGGTGGTCGCCGACATCAATCCGGAGATGCTGGCGGTGGGGCGCAAGCGCGCCGAGCGGCGCGGAATCACGGGGTTGCACTGGGCGGAAGAGAATGCTGAGGAACTCAGCTTCCCCGACCGGGCTTTCGACGCCTATGACATCGCCTTCGGGATCAGGAACGTCACCCATATCGACAAGGCCCTTGCCGAGGCCCATCGGGTCCTCAAGCTTGGCGGGCGCTTCTTCTGCCTGGAATTCTCGACGCCTACCTGGCCGGGGTTCGCCGACGTCTATGATGCCTATTCGATGCATCTGGTGCCCCGGATCGGCAAGGTCGTCGCGCGCGACGAGGCGAGCTATCGCTATCTCGTCGAGTCGATCCGCCGGTTTCCGGACATGGAGCGGTTCAAGGGCATGATCGAAGCGGCAGGATTCGCCCGCGTCTCGGTGGAGCCGATCCTCGGCGGCCTGGTCGCCATCCACAGCGGCTGGAAAATCTGAGCATGCCCGGAGCCGTGGCGATCAGAGGTGCAGGATGACGGCACCGGCCGTCCACATCTGGCGGCTGTTCCGATGGGGCCGCGTGCTCGCCCGCCACGGCGTGCTGCGTGGAATCGAGCGCGATCCCAAGACTCCTCCGCCCGTCCGTCGGCTGGCGCGTCTCGCCCGCTTCGGCGCTCGCATCCCCCGGGTCCCCGCCTATGCCGAGGCGTTTCAGGCGATTGGCCCCGCGGCGATCAAGCTCGGCCAGGCCCTCGCAACCCGCCCTGACCTGATCGGGGAGGAGGCGGCCCGGGACCTGAGCCGGCTCCAGGACGCCCTGCCCCCCGCCCCCTTCGCCGAGATCAAGCGCGCCATCGAAGAGGCGCTCGAACGCCCGCTCGAGGAGATGTTCTCGGAATTCGACCCCGAGCCGGTCGGTGCCGCCTCGATCGCCCAGGTCCACCGGGCAATCACCACCGATGGCCGCCGGGTCGCCGTCAAGGTCCTGCGCCCCAATATCGAGGAGGATTTCGCGCGGGCGATCGACACCTACGAATGGGCAGCCGCACAGGTAGAGGGCATGGGCGGCGAAGCGGCACGCCTGCGCCCCCGCCTGGTGATCGCCCATTTCCGCCAGTGGACCGCGCGCGAGCTGGATCTGCGCCGAGAGGCCGCGTCGGCATCCGAACTGCGCGAGAACATGGTCGCCGAGAGCGGATTCTTCGTTCCGGAGATCGACTGGGTGCGCAGCGCCCGCCGGGTGCTGACGCTCGAATGGATCGACGGGATCAAGCTGACCGACCGCGAGGCACTGCTGGCGGCAGGCCACGACCTGCCGGCGCTTGCGGCGACGCTCGTGCGCTCCTTTCTCCGCCAAGCCGTGGTCGACGGCTTCTTCCACGCCGATCTCCACCAGGGCAATCTGTTCGCCCTGCCCGACGGACGGCTGGCCGTCATCGATTTCGGGATCATGGGACGGATCGACCGCCAGGCACGCCTCTGGCTGGCCGAGATCCTCTACGGCCTGCTGGTGGGCAATTATCGCCGCGTCGCGGAAATCCACTTCGAAGCGCAATATGTCCCCCCCCACCACAATGTGGAGGAGTTCGCGACGGCGCTGCGGGCTGTCGGCGAGCCGATCCGCGGCCTTCCGGCCAAGGAGATATCGATCGGCAAGATGCTGGACGGCCTGTTCACCATCACCCGCGACTTCGACATGCCGACGCAGCCGCACCTCCTCCTGCTCCAGAAGACGATGGTGATGGAGGAAGGCGTGGCGCTCGCCCTCGATCCCAACATCAACATGTGGGAGGTGTGCGAGCCGTTCCTCAGCGAATGGGTCCGCAGCGAGCTCGGGCCCGAAGTGGCGCTCGCCGACCGCCTGGTCCGCGATTGGCGGACGCTGCAGAAGATCCCGGAGCTCATCCGCCGCATCGATTATTATTATCCGCCGCCCGGCGCCGCGCCGCCCCAGCCGCCGCTGCCGGAAGTCGTCGTCGTCCAGCCCGCCCGGTTCGGCCGCTATCTTGCCGTCGCCCTGTTCTCCGCCGCCGCTGGCGCACTGGCGATGATGTTCCTAGGTTGAGCCCATGCGGGGAAAACACATCCTCCTGATCGTCGGTGGCGGCATTGCCGCCTACAAGGGCGCGGAGCTCGTCCGCCTCATCCGCAAGGCAGGCGGCGAAGTGACCTGCGTGCTGACCGAGGCGGGGGCGCGTTTCGTCACGCCGATGACGCTCGCCGCACTGTCGGAGAACAAGGTCTATACCAGCCTGTGGGACCTCAAGGACGAGGTCGAGATGGGCCATATCCAGCTCAGCCGGCAGGCCGATCTGGTCGTCGTCGCGCCGGCCACGGCCAATCTGCTCGCGCGGATGGCGGCGGGCATGGCGGACGATCTCGCCACGACCCTCCTCCTAGCGACCGACAAGACGGTGCTGGCCGCTCCGGCGATGAACGTCCGGATGTGGCAGCATCCCGCAACCGGGCGCAACGTCGAGCGCCTGCGTGCCGACGGGGTCCATGTCATGGAGCCCGACGAGGGCGCGATGGCCTGCGGCGAATATGGCCCCGGACGGTTGCCGGAACCCGAAGCCATATTGCAGGCGATGCGGGGCATGCTGGGGGCGCACCACCGGCTCGCCGGCAAGCATGTCATCGTCACCGCAGGTCCCACTCATGAACCAATCGATCCGGTTCGGGTGATCGCAAATCGCTCCTCGGGCAAGCAGGGCTTTGCCGTGGCCGAGGCGTTGGCCGCCCTGGGTGCGCGCGTCACCCTGATCGCCGGGCCGGTCAATCTTCGGACCCCTCCGGGCGTGGACCGCATGAACGTGGAAACCGCGCGCGAGATGCAGCTGGCGGTAGAGGAAGCTCTGCCAGCCGACGCGGCGGTGCTGGTGGCGGCCGTGGCCGACTGGCGGGTCGAGGCCTCCCCGTCCAAGCTGAAGAAGGCCTACGGGCCGCCCCAACTGAACTGGATCGCCAATCCCGACATCCTCGCCGAACTGTCGAAGGGGCCGCAGCGACCACGGCTGGTCATCGGCTTCGCCGCCGAGACCGACGAGCTCGAAGCCAATGCGAAGGACAAGCTCGTCCGCAAGGGTTGCGACTGGATCGTCGCCAATGACGTGAGCGGCGACGTGATGGGCGGCGACGCGAATCAGGTACGGATCGTCACGGCCGACGGGATCGAGACGTGGGAGGCTGCGCCCAAGAGGGAAGTTGCCCGCCGACTCGCAGAAAGGATCGCCGATGCCCTTGCCTGATATTGCCATACGTCTTCGCCGGCTTCCACATGGAGAGGGCCTGCCCCTCCCGAGCTACGCCAGCGCGGGCGCCGCCGGCCTCGACGTGGTGGCGGCGGAGAAACTGACGCTCGGGCCCGGCGAGCGGCATGCGGTGGCAACCGGCTTCTCGATGGCGATCCCGGAAGGCTATGAGGTGCAGGTCCGCCCCCGGTCCGGGCTTGCCCTGAAGCACGGCATCACCTGCCTCAACACGCCGGGAACGATCGACAGCGACTATCGCGGCGAAGTGAAGGTGATCCTCGCCAACCTCGGCCAGGAGCCGTTCGAGATCGCCCGCGGCGACCGGATCGCCCAGCTCGTCCCCGCCCCGGTGCAGCGCGCCGTCTTCCACGAGGTCGACAACCTCGACGAGACCGAACGAGGAGCCGGCGGCTTCGGCTCCACGGGCCGGTGAGCTTCACCGACGAACAGCTCGACCGCTACGCCCGCCACATCGTCCTGAAGGAAGTCGGCGGCGAAGGGCAGCGGCGCCTGCTCGAGAGCCGGATCGCGGTGATCGGTGCCGGCGGGATCGGATCGCCCCTGATCCAGTATCTCGCGGCCGCGGGCGTCGGGCGGCTCAGGATCATCGACGACGACCAGATCGCCCTCTCCAACCTTCAGCGCCAGGTCCTGTTCGGAACGGCAGACGAGGGACGGCTCAAGGTCGAGGTAGCGCGTGACTCCGTCGCGCGCCTCAATCCGGACGTGGCGGTGGAAATGCGGCCCGAGCGCCTCGACGGGGACAATGCGCAGGCCCTGCTCGCCGGCATGGACCTGGTGGTGGACGGATCGGACAGCTTCGCGACCCGCCTCGCCGTCGCCGACGCCGCCTTCGCGCTCCGGATCCCGCTGGTGTCCGCCTCGATCGGCCAGTTCGAGGGCCAGCTCGCGGTCTATCGCGGGTGGGAAGCGGACAAGCCCTGCTACCGCTGCCTCGTCGGCAGCAACCCCGGGCTTCCCGAGCAGAGCTGCGCCGAACAGGGCGTGCTCGGCGCGCTGGCGGGCGTGATGGGCAGCCTCGCAGCGGTGGAAGCGATCAGGATCGTGACCGGGTTCGGGGAAGACAGTGCAGGCAAGCTGCTGATTGCCGACGCCCTGACTTTGCGCTTCCGGACGGTGAAGCTGGCCAAGGATCCGGGGTGCGGCGCATGCAGGGGCTGACGATCGTCGTTGCCGGCCGCGACCCGGAACGGTTCCACGCTGCGCTTTCGCTCGCCGCGGCCAATGCCGCCCTCGACCGGCGGACGAGGCTGTTCCTCCAGGGCGATGCGGCTTCCCTGATCCGCGCACTCGACGCCAAGCCAGATGTTCATCATGCACGCCACGGGGTGCCGAGCCTCGGCCAGATCTTCGCCGAGGCGCGTGCCCTGGGCGTGGAATTCATCGTCTGCCAGAGCGGCCTCGCCCTCGCGGGGCTTTCGGCGGAGGACCTGCCGGAGGGGGCAAGCACCGGCGGCCTGATCGAGCTGCTTCGGACCCGCGGCGACGACGAACTCGTGATGGCCTAGGAGCGCCCGCTCGCCTCTGCCCCGGTCCAGGATGATTATGCTCTAGCCCTTCTTGGCGGCGGCCTTCTTCGCCGCGGGCTTCTTGGCCGATGACTTGCGTCCCCTGCCCTTCTTCGCCGGGCCCTTGGCAGCCCGGTCATCGATGAGCTGGGCTGCTTCCTCCAGCGTCAGCGCGTCGGGCTGGACGGTCTTGGGCAGGGTGGCATTGGTCGCGCCGTCGGTCACATAGGGACCATAGCGTCCCTCCATCAGCTTGATCTCGCTGCCGGTGCGGGGATGCGCGCCCAGGATCTTGAGCGGCTCGCGCGATCCGCGTGCGCGCCCACCGCCGCTCGCAGCGTCGGCCAGCTTGGATACGGCGGCGTTCATCCCGGTCTCGAACACCTCGACCGTGGAAGCGAGCTTCGCATATTTGCCGTCATGGGCGAGATAGGGGCCGTAGCGCCCGATCGATGCGGTGATCGGCAGGCCGGTTTCGGGATGGTCGCCGATCGTGCGCGGCAGAGAGAGCAGCTTCAGCGCCCATTCGAGATCCACGTCGGCCTGCGGCAGGTCCCGCGGAATCGAAGCGCGCTTTGCATCCTTGGAATCGCCAAGCTGCACATAAGCGCCGAAACGGCCGCTGCGGAGCGTGACGGACTCGCCCGAAACCGGATCACTGCCGAGGATGACCGGCCCATTGTCTCCACCGGCATCCTCGCCACCCTGACCGAAGCGGCGGGTGAAACGGCATTCGGGATAGTTCGAGCAGGCCACGAACGCGCCGAACCGTCCGCTGCGCAGCGCGAGGCGCCCGTCCCCGCAGGCGGGGCAGAGCCGCGGATCGCTGCCGTCCCCTTTGTCCGGGAACAGGAACGGAGCAAGAAACTCATCCAGTGCAGCCGTCACGTCGGACGGCTTGCGCTCCATGATCTCGGCGGTCTTCGGCTTGAAATCCCGCCAGAAGGCTTCGAGTACCTGCTGCCACTCCGCCCGACCGCCGGAGATGTCGTCGAGTTCTTCCTCGAGCTCGGCGGTGAAGTCATAGGAAACGTAGCGATCGAAGAACCGCTCGAGAAAGGCGGTCAGCAGCCGGCCGCTCTCTTCCGGTATGAAGCGGTTCTTTTCAAGCCGCACATAGTCGCGATCCTTCAGCGTCTGGAGGATCGAGGCATAAGTGGAGGGCCGGCCGATGCCGAGTTCCTCCATCTTCTTGACCAGGCTCGCCTCCGAATAGCGCGGCGGAGGCTGGGTGAAATGCTGCTCCGCATGGACACTCTTTTTTGCCGGCGCATCGCCCTGGCGCAGCCGCGGAAGCCGGCGGCTCTCTTCGTCCTCCGGATCGTCCCGCCCTTCCTCGTAGAGCGCCAGGAAGCCAGGAAACATCACCACCTGTCCCGTCGCCCGCAGCACGGTCTGGCCGCTCCCGTCGGCCAGTTCGACCGTGGTGCGTTCCAGCCGGGCAGAGGCCATCTGGCTCGCCAGCGCACGCTTCCAGATCAGTTCGTAGAGTCGCCCGTGATCGCCCGACCCCGCCCGGTCGCGGCCGAAGTCGGTCGGGCGGATCGCTTCATGGGCTTCCTGCGCATTCTTCGCCTTGCTCTCGTAGACGCGGGGACGATCCGGGACATAGCCGGCATCGTAGCGCTCGGTGATCGCCCGCCGGGCCGCGGAGACCGCCTCCGGCGCCATCTGGACGCCGTCCGTGCGCATGTAGGTGATGGCACCATCCTCGTAGAGCGCCTGGGCGATCCGCATCGTATGACTGGCCGAAAATCCGAGCTTCCGCGCCGCCTCCTGCTGCAGCGTCGAAGTGGTGAAGGGCGGCGGCGGGTTGCGCGTCAGGGGCTTCGTCTCGACCGAGACGACCGTGAAATGGCCGGCCTCCACCGCAGCCTTGGCGGCCATGGCGGTCCCTTCGTCTCCAATGCTCAGGCGATCCAGCTTTTCGTCCCGGAACCGAACGAGGCGCGCGAGGAAAGACTGGCCGTCCGCCTCCATGGTCGCCGACACGCTCCAATATTCCTGCGGCCGGAACAGCTCGATCTCGCGTTCGCGATCGACGATCAGGCGCAGGGCGACCGACTGGACGCGGCCGGCCGACTTGGCGCCCGGAAGCTTGCGCCACAGCACGGGAGAGAGGGTGAAGCCAACCAGATAGTCGAGAGCGCGCCGCGCGCGATAGGCGTCGATCAGATCCTCGTCGAGCGCGCGCGGATTGCGCATCGCCTCGCTCACCGCCGACTTGGTGATCGCGTTGAAGGTGACCCGCTCCACCTGCTTCGGAAGCGCCCGCCGCTTCTGCAGCACCTCCTGCACGTGCCAGCTGATCGCCTCGCCTTCCCGGTCAGGGTCGGTGGCGAGGATCAGGGCCTCCGCCTTCTTCGCCTCGTCGGTGATCGCCTTCAGCTGGCGCACCTTGTCGGCATAGGTCTCCCATTCCATGGCGAAGCCCTGGTCCGGATCGACCGATCCGTCCTTGGCCGGCAGATCGCGCACATGGCCGTAGGAAGCGAGCACACGATAGTCGCTCCCGAGATATTTCTCGATCGTCTTCGCCTTGGCGGGTGATTCGACAACGACAAGCTTCATAGGATGGCGGGGCCCCTTACACGTACGCGCGAAAGTGGGAAGCCACCCGTGGCGCCGTCAAGCGAACACTTCCATGGACTGCGCCGCACCGGTCCCGACGGCACCGTCAGACGATGCTCACCCGCCCTCCGGCATGGCGATCGAGCCGGCCTGCGAGTTCCAGCTCCAGCAGCACCGTCTGCACCACCGCCGCCTCCAGCGCCGATTGCCGAACGATCTCGTCCACGGCGACGGGCGTCGGCCCCAGCAATTGGCTCACCGTCTCCCGCTCGGGATCGGTGAGTTCGCAGGACCCCGGTTTACGGGCATAGCCGTCCCGGCCCTCGGTAACCGACTTGAGATCGAAAGGTCTCAGGGACTGGATGACGTCCTCTGCGTCCTGTACCAGCGTCGCGCCCTCGCGGATGAGCTGGTTGCAGCCGCGGGCGCGTGGATCGATCGGAGATCCGGGCACTGCCATGACTTCGCGGCCGATATCCGCCGCGATACGTGCCGTGATCAGGGAACCCGACCTGGGCGCCGCTTCCACCACCACGGTCCCCAGTGCGAGCCCGGCGATGATCCGGTTCCGATAGGGGAAATGGCGCGCCCGGGGTTCCAGTCCCGGCGGCTGCTCCGCAAGCAGCAGCCCCTGCTCCCCGATGACACGCTGTCGCTGCTCGTTTTCCGGCGGGTAGCAGACGTCGATGCCGCCGGCGATGACGGCGACGGTGCCCCCGGCCAGCGAGCCGTCATGGGCGGCCGCATCGATCCCCCGCGCGAGCCCCGACACGATCGCGTAGCCGGCATCGCCGAGGCTCCGGGCGAGATCCCGCGCGAAACGGCATGCCGCGGCCGAGGCGTTGCGCGCGCCGACGATCGCGATCGCCGGACGATCGAACAGGTCCGCCCTGCCCTTCGCGATCAGCATGGGCGGCGCCGACTCGACTTCCTGCAGCAGGGCGGGATAGTCCTCGTCACCCCGGAAGACGTACCGCGCGCCCAGGCGCTCCACCGCCTCCATCTCGCGCTCGGCATTGGCCAGGGTAGCAAGCTTCGGAACGCGTCCCCCGCCGCGTGCAGCAAGCGACGGCACCGCTTCGAGGGCGGCGGCGGCCGATCCGAAGCGGGAACATAATTGCCAGTAGGTGACGGGTCCGATGCCTTCGGACCGGCTCAGCCGGATCCGGGCAAGCCGCTCCTCCCGGGAAGTCCGGTCATGCATTCCTGCTGCGGCCTACCTGCGGCTCGGTACCGGCAAGCAGCCGCTCGACATTGCCACGATGCTTCCAGACGACGAGGAGGGCGAACGCCAGGAAGAGCAAGGCGAGATCGAAACGACCGAGGAAGGCCGAAGCCAGTGGACTGATCACCGCAGCCGTCATGCCGGCAAGCGACGAATAGCGGGTCAGCGCCAGCATCAGCAGCCAGACCGCCGCATAGACGAGCGCAACCTGCCACTGAAGCGCGGTCAGGATACCAAAAAAGGTCGCGACGCCCTTTCCTCCCTCGAATTTCAGCCAGACCGGGTGAAGGTGGCCGACGAGAGCACCGGCGGCCGCCATCGTCTCGCCGCCGGGAAACAGGTGGCGTGCAAGCAGCACCGCCGCCGCGCCCTTGAGCGCATCCAGTACCAATGTCGCGGCGGCGAGGCCCTTGCGGCCCGTGCGCAGGACGTTGGTCGCGCCGATATTGCCTGATCCGATCTGGCGCAGATCGCCCGCCCCGAACGCGCGCGTCAACAGGATGCCGAACGGGATCGAGCCCAGCAGATAGCCGAGCAGCAGCGACAGCAGGGGCTGGGCATAGGGCTCAATCGTCAACGAACACTTCCCCTGAACACGAAAGTAACGATCCGCGCCGGCAGTGCAACGATCGGATCCCGCGCCACGCTCTGCCATTGTGACCCGCAGCTTTGAACCCTAATCGGCGACACATGGCAAATCTTCGTCCGCTTCTCGTTTTCGATTCGGGCATCGGCGGGCTTTCAGTGCTGCGCCCGATCCGGGCCCTGCTTCCGAACGCCCCCATCGTCTATGCTGCGGACAATGCCGGCTACCCCTATGGCACGAAGAGCGAGGCGGAGATAGCCGCGCGCGTTCCCGCGCTGCTCGGACGGCTTGCCGAGCGTCTCGATCCGCAATTGATCGTCATCGCCTGCAACACCGCATCGACCATCGCTCTCGATGCCGTGCGTGCCGCTCTCGACCTGCCCATCGTCGGCACGGTGCCTGCGATCAAGCCGGCCGCAGCGGCGTCCCGGACCCGGGTCATCGGCGTTCTGGGCACCGATGCGACGGTACGTCAGCCCTATGTCGACCGGCTGTCGAGCGAGTTCGCTTCCGATTGCACGGTCATCCGGTTCGGTTCGGCCGAACTGGTCGACATCGCCGAAGCGAAGCTCCGCGGGGAGGCGACAGGGCCGGATCGCTATGCCGGGATCCTCGGGGGGCTGCTCTCCCAGCCGCACGGCGATCGCATCGACACCATCGTGCTCGCCTGCACCCATTTCTCCCTGGTCGAAGACGAACTGACGCGCGCCTCCCCCCGCCCAATCGTCTTCGTCGACGGCAAGGAGGGTATCGCACGCCGCACGGCCTGGCTGATGCGGGAGGTCGCCTGGCCCGCCTCTCCGGGCACCGGCCTGGCGCTCTTCACCCGCCGGGCGCCGGAGATCGAACTCTACCGGTCCGGCCTCGCGGAATTCGGCCTCACGGAGGTCGGGACGCTGGAGCGGCCCATGTCAATAGGGGACAGTTCGCACTAGCAAATCACCCCGCAAATCCTTTATGGGCGGCGCGAGAACCCGGGAGTTACGGTTGGACTATCAGCGTATTTTCGCACGCGCCATCGATCGGCTGCATGCCGAGGGCCGGTATCGCGTCTTCATCGACATCCTGCGCAACAAGGGGAACTTCCCCAACGCGCGCTGCTTTGCAGGTCATAACGGCCCGAAGCCCATTACCGTCTGGTGCTCCAACGACTATCTGGCCATGGGCCAGCACCCCGATGTGATTGCCGCCATGGAAGAGGCGCTGCACGACGTCGGCGCCGGTTCGGGCGGCACCCGCAACATCGGCGGCAACACCCATTACCATATCGAGCTTGAAGCCGAGCTTGCCGACCTCCACGGCAAGGAGGCCGCACTTCTGTTCACCTCCGGCTACATCTCCAACGAGGCGACGCTTTCGACTGTCGCCAAGCTATTGCCCGGCTGCATCATCTTCTCGGACGAGCTCAATCACGCCTCTATGATCGCCGGAATCCGCAATTCCGGCTGCGAGAAGCGGATCTTCCGGCACAATGATGTGGCGCATCTGGAATCGCTGCTCGCGGCCGTCCCGATCGACGTGCCGAAGCTGATCGCCTTCGAAAGCGTCTATTCCATGGACGGGGACGTCGCGCCGATTGCCGAAATCTGCGACCTTGCCGACAAATATAAGGCGATCACCTATCTGGACGAAGTGCATGCCGTCGGCATGTACGGGGATCGTGGCGGCGGGATTTCCGACCGTGACGGAGTCGCCCACCGCCTGACCATCATCGAGGGCACGCTCGGCAAGGCCTTCGGGATCATGGGCGGCTATATCGCCGCCGACCGCAACATCGTCGACGTGGTGAGGAGCTACGCTCCGGGCTTCATCTTCACCACCTCATTGTCGCCCGTTCTGGTTGCCGGCGCGCTCGCGAGCGTCCGGCACCTCAAGAACTCCTCCGTCGAGCGCGAGGGGCAGCAGGCAGCGGCCGCGCGGCTCAAGGCCATATTCCGCGACGCCGGCCTGCCGGTAATGCCCTCCTCCACTCATATCGTGCCGCTGATGGTCGGCGATCCGGTCAAGGCGAAACGGATCAGCGACATCCTGCTTGCCGAATATGGAATCTACGTGCAGCCGATCAATTATCCGACCGTGCCCCGCGGCACCGAACGGCTGCGCTTCACGCCCGGTCCGTCTCACGACGAAGCGATGATGGTGGAACTCGCCGAGGCGCTCGTGGAAATCTGGGATCGGCTCGAAATCCGGCAGGCCGCTTGAGCGCGGTCCGCGCGCTACGGGCCGACCCGGAAATGGCTCCATTATCGGTGGCAAATCGCCGAGCAATCCCTTAGAGCGGCGGGCATTCACCCGCCACTGGAGACCTCAGCGTGGCCGAACGTATCGCCATCGCATCCGATCATGCAGCCGTCGAGATGAAGGCGGCGCTTGCCGAACATCTGCGCGCCGCCGGCCATGAAGTATTCGATCTCGGTCCATTCACGGCCGACTCGGTGGATTATCCGGACTATGGCTACATGCTGGCCGACGCGATCGCCTCCGGCCGGGCGACCAAGGGGGTAGCATTGTGCGGATCGGGGATCGGAATCTCCATTTCCGTCAATCGCCACACCGCCTGCCGCTGCGCACTGGTGTCCGACGGCCTGTCGGCCCGACTCGCGCGCGAGCATAATGACGCGAACGTGATTGCGATGGGGGCACGGCTGATCGGAATCGAGACGGCCAGGGACTGCCTCGATCAGTTCTTCGCGACCCCATTCGGCGGCGGTCGTCACCAACGCCGCGTCGAAAAGCTTTCCAACCCGGTTTTCGACAAGGAGAATGCATGAGCAGCCGTCCCGCCGCCGCCGCGAACCTGGACCATTCCGCCGGCTTCTTCACCGACACCCTGGCCGAGGCCGACCCGGAAGTCGCAAGTGCGATCGGGGCCGAACTCGGCCGCCAGCGCAACAAGATCGAGCTGATCGCGTCCGAGAACATCGTCTCGAAGGCGGTGCTCGAGGCGCAGGGATCGGTGCTCACCAACAAATATGCGGAGGGTTATCCGGGGCGCCGCTACTATGGCGGCTGCGAATATGTCGACGTGGTCGAGGAGCTGGCGATCGAGCGTGCGAAAGCGCTGTTCGGCGCCCGGTTCGCCAACGTTCAGCCCAATTCGGGCAGCCAGATGAACCAGGCGGTGTTCCTCGGCCTACTGCAGCCGGGCGACTCCTTCATGGGGCTCGATCTCGCGGCGGGCGGGCATCTGACCCATGGATCGCCGGTCAACATGTCCGGCAAGTGGTTCAAGCCGATCCCCTATGGCGTCCGGCGTGACGACCAGATGCTCGACATGGATGAGATCGCGGCGATGGCGCGGCAGCACAAGCCGAAGCTGATCATCGCCGGCGGCACCGCCTATTCCCGGATCTGGGACTTCCCTCGGTTCCGCGAGATCGCCGACGAGGTAGGTGCCTATCTGCTTGTCGACATGGCGCATTTCGCGGGTCTCGTCGCCGGCGGCGTTCACCCGAACCCCCTGCCCCATGCCCATGTGGTGACCACGACGACCCACAAGTCCCTGCGCGGGCCGCGGGGCGGCATGATCCTCACCAATGACGAGGAAATTGCCAAGAAGATGAACAGTGCAGTGTTCCCCGGCCTGCAGGGCGGACCACTGATGCACGTCATCGCCGCCAAGGCCGTGGCGCTCGGCGAAGCGCTGCGCCCAGACTTCAAGATCTATGCCCGGAACATCGTCGAGAATGCCCGCGCGCTGGTGGAAGCGCTGAAGGCCGAGGGGCTCGACATCGTGTCGGGCGGCACCGACAATCATCTGATGCTGGTGGACCTCCGGCCCAAGCAGGCCAGGGGGAAGCATGCGGAAAAGGCGCTCGATCGCGCCTTCATCACCTGCAACAAGAACGCCATTCCCTACGATCCGGAAAAGCCGTTCGTCACTTCGGGCATCCGTCTCGGTACCCCGGCAGGCACGACGCGCGGCTTCGGCCCGGCGGAATTCCGCGAGATCGGCGGCATGATCGCGGAAGTGGTCGAAGGCCTTCGCAAGAATGGCGAGGAAGGCGACGGCCAGATCGAGGCATCGGTGCGCAGCCGGGTGGAAGCGCTCTGCGAACGCTTCCCCGTCTACCCCAACCTCTAGAACCAGAACCCGGACGACAGGAATGCGCTGCCCGTTCTGCGGCCATGAAGACAGCCAGGTGAAGGACAGCCGCCCGACCGAGGACGGGTCGGCTATCCGCCGCCGTCGGCAATGCGAGGATTGCGGCGCCCGCTTCACGACCTTCGAGCGACCGCAGCTGCGCGAACTCACGGTCGTCAAGTCGGGGGATCGCCGCGAACCGTTCGATCGCAGCAAGCTCGAGCGATCGGTGGCCATCGCGCTGCGCAAGCGGCCGGTTCCCCAAGAGCGGGTCGACAAACTCGTGTCCTCGATCCAACGCCAGCTGGAGACCAGCGGTGACAGCGAGATCGACTCCAGCAGGATCGGCGAGATGGTGATGGAGGGGCTGAAGGCGATCGATTCGGTCGCCTACATACGCTTCGCCTCCGTCTACAAGGATTTCCGCGAGGCCCGCGATTTCGAGCATTTCGCCGGCACCGTGCGGGGAGAACCGGACGAGTGACTCCGCCGGCAATCGTGCTGGTGCGGCCCCAGCTCGGCGAGAATATCGGCAAGGCGGCCCGCGCCATGCTGAACTTCGGGCTCACCGACCTGCGTCTGGTGAACCCGCGCGACGGATGGCCCAATCCGGCCGCCGGCCCCGCCGCCTCGGGCGCCGACCAGCTCCTGGAAGATGCCCGCGTCTTCTCCAGCGTTGCCGAGGCCGTGGCTGACTGCCCGCACGTCTATGCGACCACCGTTCGCAAGCGCGGGCTCGTCATCCCCGCAGTGACGCCCGAAGAGGCAGCCCGGGAGATACGGACCCGGCCGGAACGGGCAGCAATCCTATTCGGCGCGGAGCGCTCGGGGCTCGAGACCGATGAAGTCGCGATCGCGGGGACCATCATCACCGTCCCGATCAATCCGCAGTTCCGCTCGCTCAACCTTGCCCAGGCAGTCATCCTGGTTGCCTATGAATGGGCGAAGCATGGCGATCTGGTCATGCCCACGGAGGGCGAGGAACGGGAGCCGCGCGCAACCCAGGAGCAGCTCGAAGGCCTGATCGGACAGCTGGACGAAGCGCTGGAGAAATCGGGCTACTATTTCCCGCCCGACCGGGTCCCTGCGACCCGGAACACGATGCGCACGATCCTGACCAGGGCGGGATGGTCCAATCGCGAAGTCCAGGCACTTCGCGGCATGATAAGGGCACTGACGCACCCACGCCAAAGATAGCATTCGGGGGACTTGGCACCGACCGAGGATCACCGCCCGAGTTTCGTGGCTGTTCATCTGCTGCCGATCCGACCGTTACTTGACCGCTACGGAAGGATCTGTTTGCTGGCGGGATAATCTGGGGAGAACACCCATGGAGAGGATCCCGATCGCCGCCGCAATTGTGATCATGGCGGGAATGGCCGCCGCAGCGGCCCACGCCCAGGGCAGCGACACCCCCGCGAAGAACGACCCCAACCGGATCACCTGCAAGCGCATCAACCAGACCGGATCCAGAACCCGCTACACGAAGGTATGCGCCACGGCAGCCGAGTGGAAGGCAGCCGAGAACAGGAGCCAGAACCTCCTCACCGGCATGCAGGGCAAATCCCTGCAAGGTTCGGGCGCCATACAGCAGGGTCCGATGGGCGGCGGCTCCGTCCAATAGGAGCCGGGCGCAGGCGCCGGCAGGATCTGCGCTCAGTTGACTTCCGGGCTGTGAGCCGCCATGTGGCGCGCTTCGCAATTGGCCCCGCACCCCTGGTGAAGCGGCGGCCGCGCCGGGCGAGATGGTCCGGCGGTGCGGTTCCAGGGACATTGACGAAGCAAATTGGAGATCTCCATGTCGAAGCGCACCAGCGCCAAGTACAAGCTCGACCGCCGCATGGGCGAGAATGTCTTCGGTCGTCCGAAGAGCCCGGTCAACCGGCGGGAATATGGTCCCGGTCAGCACGGCCAGCGCCGCAAGGGCAAGATGTCGGACTACGGCATCCAGCTGCGCGCCAAGCAGAAGCTGAAGGGCTATTACGGCGACGTTACCGAAAAGCAGTTCAAGCGGACCTTCACCGAGGCCAACCGCATGAAGGGCGACACCTCGCAGAACCTGATCGGCCTGCTCGAGCGTCGTCTCGACATGATCGTCTATCGCGCCAAGTTCGCGCCGACGATCTGGGCCGCCCGCCAGCTGGTCAGCCATGGCCACGTTCGCGTCAACGGCGTGAAGTGCAACATCGCCTCGCGCCGGGTGAACGTCGGCGACGAAATCACGCTGGGGCCGAAGGCACAGGAAATGGCGCTCGTCCTCGAGGCGCAGAGCCTCGCCGAGCGCGACATCCCCGATTATGTCGTGCCGGACGGCAGCGCCAAGGTGACGTTCACCCGCGTGCCGACGCTGGACGAGGTTCCCTATCCGGTCAGGATGGAACCCAATCTGGTCGTCGAATTCTATTCGCGCTGATCCACAGACGCATTTTCAAATTCGATCGGGCGGTCCTTCGGGGCCGCCCTTTTTCTTTGGGCGGCGCAAACCTTGCGATGGCCGGACGAGACTGCCATGAGGCCCTCATCCAAGAATGAGGCATCCATCGATGAAATATCGACTTCTTCCGTTCTTCTGCCTGGCCGCGGCCTGGACGCCGGCAATCGCCGAAGCGCCTTCCGCTTCGCCCCCCCAATTCTCGCTCGAAGCATTGAAAGGCATCACCCAGCAGCTGTCCTCCGACGAATTCGAGGGGCGCGCGCCCACGACGCCGGGCGAGGAAAAGACCGTCAACCTGATTGCCGAACGCTTCAAGGCGGCCGGACTGCAGCCCGGAAACAACGGAAGCTGGTTCCAGGAGGTCGGCCTGGTCGAGACCACCGCCGAACCGACCCCGCTCACCATCACCGGCGGCAAGCAGCCGCTGACCTTTGCCTATCGCAACGACATGGTCGCCAACAGCTACCAGGTGCAGCCGAACATCGACCTCCGGGACAGCGACCTCGTCTTCGTCGGCTACGGGATCAACGCTCCCGAGCGGGGCTGGAACGATTATGCCGGCGTCGACGTCAAGGGAAAGACGGTGATCATCCTGATCAACGATCCCGACTATGAGACCGAGGGCCTGGAAGGTCCCTTCGAAGGCCGGGCCATGACCTATTACGGGCGCTGGACCTACAAATATGAAGAGGCGGCGCGGCAGGGCGCGGCGGCCGCCTTCATCGTCCACGACACCGAGCCCGCGGCCTATGGCTGGAACGTCGTCCAGTCCTCCTGGACCGGCGCGCAGTACAATATGGATCAGCCGAATAATCACATGGACCAGTCCAAGGTGATCGGCTGGCTCACCAACGATGCCGCCCAGCGGCTGTTCGCCAATTCCGACATGGACCTCGCGGCGATGACCGCGGCGGCCAAGAAGCCCGGCTTCAAGGCCGTTCCGCTCGGCACCAAGGCCTCGATCGGCCTCACCAACAGCATCAAGCGGGCCGCATCGCGGAATGTCGTCGGCATCCTGCCCGGCAAGACGAAGCCGGACGAGTATGTCATCTACAGCGCGCACTGGGATCATCTCGGACAATGCGATCCGGCGCCGGACGGCGACACCATCTGCAACGGCGCGGTCGACAATGCCAGCGGCACCGCCGGCCTGATCGCGCTTGCCGAGGCCCATGCCAAGGCCGGCCCGGCGGACCGCTCGATCGTATTCCTGGCGGTCACCGCGGAGGAATCGGGCCTGCTCGGATCAAAATATTATGCGGAGAACCCGATCTATCCGCTCAACAAGACCGTCGGCGGGGTCAACATGGACTCGCTGAACCTGCTCGGAGCCACCCGCGACGTCGTGATCGTCGGCCCCGGCAAGTCGGAGCTCGAGGATTATGTGAAGCGGGCCGCCGCGGCCCAGGGTCGCGTGACCGTGCCCGAGCCCACCCCAGAACGCGGCTATTATTACCGGTCCGACCATTTCAGCTTCGCGAAGCTGGGTGTGCCCATGGCCTATTTTGAGGCGGGCATCGACCTGGTGAACGGCGGCCAGGAAGCCGGGCGCGCGGCGCAGGAGGATTATGTCGCCAACCGCTATCATGGCCCGAAGGACGAATATGATCCCAACTGGGACTGGGCGGGCGTGATGCAGGACCTGGGCCTCTACTACACGCTCGGACGCGAACTGGCCGACGGCACGGCCTGGCCGAACTGGTATCCCAATGCCGAGTTCCGGGCGGTCCGCGACCAGTCGCGCACCGGCCAATAGGCTGAGGCGCCGTGCCTGCACGTCAGCCGCCGGAATGGGCGCATCACGAGTGGGTGTGGATCGGCTTTCCAAGCCACGTCGACCTGTGGGAGGATGACCTCGAACCTGCCCGGGAGGAGGTCATCGCCTTCGCCCGGGCGGTTCGGGCTGGCGGCGCTGGCGAGGAAGTTCGCCTCGTCGCTGCCGATCCGCAAAGCGCCGAGGTGGCCGGACAGATGGCCGGCCCGGACATCTTGGTGATCCAGGAGCCGTTCGGCGACATCTGGCTTCGCGACACCGGGCCGATCATCCTCAAGAGCCGCGGCGCCCGCTCCGCGGCCAGTTTCCGCTTCAACGGCTGGGGCGGGAAATATGATCTGGAGGGTGACGACACCATCGGCCTGCGGCTCGCCGATACCGCGGACATGATCGCCCAGCGCCACAATTGGATATTGGAAGGCGGGGCGATCGACGTCGACGGGACCGGCCTGCTGGTCACGACCGAGCAGTGCCTGCTCAACCCTAACCGCAATCCCCAGCTTGCAAGGAATCAGGTCGAGGCCCGGCTCCGGCTCGATCTCGGCGTGAACCGGGTCCTCTGGCTCGGCGAAGGCCTGCTCAACGACCATACCGACGGCCATGTCGACAATCTCGCGCGCTTCGTCGGCGAAGGACGGCTGGCCATTCCGGTTCCGACGGAAGACGATCCCAATACCGCCGTCTATGAGGACGCGCGGCAGCGGGCCGAAGCGTTCGGCGTCGACGTGGTTCCCCTGCCCTCGCCCGGCCGCGTCCTGCGCGATGGCGCGATCGTCCCGGCTTCCTATATGAACTTCTATATCGGCAACGCAGCCGTCGTTGTCCCGCTCTATGACGCGGAAAATGACGCGGCTGCGGTGGACGCGATCGGAGCATTGTTTCCGGGACGCAAGGCGATCGGCATCCGTGCCGATCATGTGCTGACCGGCGGCGGAAGCTTCCATTGCATCAGCCAGCAGGTGCCGAGCTAGGAGACCAGATGAACGAGATTACGGTCGCGGCACTGCAGCTCGCCTTCAGCGACGACATCGACGCGAACATCGCGGCGGTGTCCGAACTGGTGCGCGAGGCGGCCGGGCGCGGCGCGAAGGTCGTGCTGCCTCCCGAACTGTTCGAGGGACCCTACTTCTGCCGAACCGAGGACGAGGGCCTGTTCGCCAATGCCCGGCCTGTCGGCGAGCATCCGGCGGTGCTCGCGATGCAGCAACTCGCCGCGGAGCTGCAGGTCCATATCCCGACCAGCTTCTTCGAGGCGGACGGACCGCACTATTACAACAGCCTGGCGATGATCGACGATGGGGGCCGGATCATGGGCGTCTATCGCAAGAGCCACATTCCTGACGGGCCCGGTTATGAAGAGAAATTCTATTTCCGGCCGGGCAATACCGGCTTCAAGGTGTGGAAGGCGCCAAACGCCACACTGGGCGTCGGGATCTGCTGGGACCAATGGTATCCCGAGACCGCCCGCGCCCTGATGCTGATGGGTGCGGAGATCCTTTTCTACCCGACGGCGATCGGAAGCGAGCCGCACGATCCCGACCTCGACACCAGCCGGCTGTGGCGCCGCGCCATGATCGGCCATGCGGTGTCGAACGTCGTTCCGGTGGTCGCCGCCAATCGGATCGGAACCGAGTGCGGGCAGCGCTTCTACGGCCACAGCTTCATCTGCGACGAGCGCGGAGACCTGCTTGCCGAGTTCGGCAGCGAGGAGACCGGCGTCCTCACCGCCACGCTCGACCTCGATCGGGTGAAACGGCACCGCGCCGCGTTCGGATTCTTCCGCGATCGACGGCCGGATCTGTACGGCCGCCTGGTCGAGGACATCTGACCCCCGGCCCTGTTCAGGACGTCGGCTTGAGTTCGAGCGCGCGGGCGAACACCTGCTCGAACATCGGCTGGGTGAGCCGGTTGGTATTCTGATTGTAGCGCGAGCAATGATAGCTATCGATCAGGATCCGGCCATCGGGCAGGCGATGCTCGGCGAGGTGGCCGAACTTGTAATCGGACAGCCTGCCGCCGGCGGTGCGAACGGCCGAGCCATGCGCCACCTGGCCCAACGCCACCATCACCCGGACCTTCGAGAGCTCCTGCAGCGTCAGGGCATAGAAACTCCGGCAGGCGGCAATCTCCTGCGGGGTCGGCTTGTTCTGCGGCGGCAGGCAGCGCACCGAATTGATGATGACCGCCCCGGTGAGCCGCAGGCCGTCGTCGACACGCTCCTCATAGACGCCCTCGGCGAGGCCGAATTTCAGCAGCGTCTGGTACAAGAGGATCCCGGCATAATCGCCGGTGAAGGGCCGGCCGGTCCGGTTGGCCCCGTGCTTGCCGGGCGCCAGGCCGACGAGCGCGAGCCATGCATCGGGATCGCCGAACGCGCGGACCGGGGCATTCCACCAATCAGGATATTCCCCGCGCAATTCCTCTCGGAACGCCACCAGCCGGGGACAGAGCGGGCAGTCATGCGGTGGTTCGGCAGACGGTACAGGGCTGGGCGGAACGAGATCGGCGGCGGACATCGCCCTCCCCCTACCCGCTCGCCCCGAACCTGTCGAAGGTCTTTCGCCTCCTAGGCCGCGTGGAGGCGGTAGCCGAAGTGGCCGCTTTCGAGCGTTTCGGCCGGCACCCAGGTGCCGTGGAAGGTCGCCCGCACCTTCACCGGCAGGCGGAGCGTCGCCACCGGCCCCGCAGCGAGATTGGCTGCATCGAGGATGACCAGGTCGCTGCGCCCCTTCGACACCCGCGCCACCGGCAGCACCAGCCAGCCGTCGCCTTCCGGAGCATCGGGCGTGCGCGGAACGAACTGGGCTTCCTGGACGGTATCGCCGGGGCCGGGTGACCAGACGTCGAGTTCGCCCGTCGCATGGTCGAGCCGGCCGATCGAACTCGATCCGTCGGACGACCGGTAGACGATCATATAGCCGTAGCGGTAGGGCCGCCCCTGATAGCGGTCGTCCGTCCGCGGCATCTCGCAGGACACGTCGAGCAGGCGGCGTTTCCCGAAACTGTCGTCGTTGCGCTCGAGGTCGAAGCTGAGCCGCGTCAGGAACGGCGGGACGGGCTGGGTATGTTCGCCCTGCGGGGTCGGGAAGAAGGGGAAGCAATTGCCGTCGTAGAGGCAGAGATCGAGGTGAACCTTCGGTCCCTCCCGGAACGCGTTCATCATGTGGCCCGCGCTCGCCGCAGGCCCCCGGAACCAGCGGATTCCCTCCGCGCCGCCATAGCGCGGCACCAGTGCGACATGGACCTCCTTGTCGGGATGCCATTGATAATAGGGTCCGCCGGTCTTCAGCACGGCTTCATCGGTGATCAGCGGGAAGAAGGGAAACACCACCCATTCGTCGGTCACCGCGAAATCATGGACGCAGGCCGCATAGGGCATTTCGAACCAAACTTCGTTTACCAGCTTCCGGTCCCGGTCGAAGAGATAGAAGACGATGTCGCGGGTTGCGTCGCCCTTGGCCTGATAGGCGAAGGCAAGCAGTTCGTCGGTGACTGGATCGACCTTCGGGTGGGCCGTGAAGGTGAGCGCCTTTACCGCTCCGCCCAGATCGGTCTTGCCGCGGGTCTCCAGCGTATCGGGATCGATCTCATAGGGAAGATCGTCCTCCTTCAGCGCATAGAGACGACCGGCGTGGAACATGGCGGTGGTGTTGGCGGTGCCCATGTGGACGCCCTGCGCCATTGGATCGACCGTGTAGCGGTTGCGGTAACGGCCAAAGAGACCGCGCCGCGCCTCTTCCTGCAGCTTGAACCGGTCGGTGCGGACCCAGCGGCTCCTGTAGTCCACATGCCCCGCGTCGAAGCGGAACATGTGGATCATCCCCTCACCGTCGATGAAGATGTCGTCCGTCCGCCCGGACGGATACTGGCGGTCGGCACCGACCCGATAGAGGGTGCCCTGCAGCTCCGCCGGGATTTCGCCCTGGATCACTTCCAGCCCGCGAACCTCGCATTCGGTCCGCATCGGCTCGCCCCAGCCCTTGTACAGATCGATCTCCGGAAATCTGACTGGCTCGACCATATTCCAGTGCTCCTGCTTCAGCGTTGCGCGGACACGGCCGCGATGAAGTCCCTGATCTCCGGTCCCAGATGGTCCCCTTCGGAACCGATCTGAAGAACCGGAGAGATGTGATTGTGGCCGGCGAGATAGGCCAAGTGCGGATAGCGCCGGTGTGCCTGCGCGTGGGCCGCCGCCAGGGCGGCGGCCTGCACCTGGAATTCCTCGCCGTCGAATTCCGAGACGGTGAACATCTGGGGGACCGCGCTCGCGAGCAGGCCGTCGGTGGACGAGAAGTCCGCGTAGCGGGAACGGTCCTCGCCATAATAAGCCGTCTGGAACTGGTTCGGCATCGCCGCCGCGACGTCGTAGATGCCGGACATCATGATCGCCCCCGCCACACCCGAGCCCGGCACCACATGGCTCGGCCCATGGGCGATATAGCTGGCGACATGGCTGGCGCCGGCCGACTGGCCCATCAGGAAGATCCTGTCCGGATCGCCGCCATGACCGGCCACATTCGCGCGCAGCCATGCGACGGCGGCGGCCATGTCCTCGGGCCCCGAGGGCCAGCGGTGGGCGGGCGCCAGCCGGTAGGTCATCGTGACTCCGACCATCCCCGCAGCCGCCGCGAACGCGCCGATATTGTCATAAAAGGGTGTGCCCGCGACCTGCTTGTCGCCCATCACGAAGCCGCCGCCATGTACGAACAGGAGCACGGGCGCCCGCTGGGTACCGTCGCGGCGGAAGATGTCGAGCCGGTTGCGCTCGTCCGGGCCGTAACGGAGGTCCCGTTCGATGTGGGTCGCCGGGTCGACCCCGGGGAAGCGTGCGGCGAAGATCGCCTGCGTGCCGGCGATCATCTCGGGCGTGAGATCGGTCCCCAGTCGTTCGATCTGCCGCCGAAGATCCATCATGGTCATGCCGCTTCCCTTCCTTCACCGGAAACATCCATCAGCAGCACCGGCTTGATCGCCCGGCCCGCCGCCGCATCCCGGAACGCGCGCTCGATCTCGTCGAACCGGTAGAAGCTGAGCAGCCGGTCGAACGGGAACCGCCCCTGCCGCCAATAGTCTGTCAGCATCGGAATGAACTGGCGAGGCGCCGCGTCACCGCCGAGGATTCCGCGAATCACGCGACCGCCGGACAGCAGGGAGAACATCTGGGGCGCCCAGTCGCCGCGCGGCGCGCTGACGAAGCCGGCGACGCCGCGCATCGCCAGGCAGGCGATCGCATCGGTGAAGACCTGCGGCGATGTCGTCGTGTTGAAGCTGAAATCGACGCCGCGCCCGGTGACCGCGCGGACCCTTTCGACCACCTCGCCTTCGTCGGCCGCGACGAGATCCGTCGCTCCGAACTCCCGCGCGAGATCCAGGCGCTCCCGATTGAGGTCGATCGCGACGATCCGCTCCGCGCCGACCAGATGGGCCGCCATGACCGCGCTGAGGCCGACGCCGCCGACGCCGAAGATCGCGATCGTGTCGCCGGGGCGCACCCTGAAGGATTCGATCACCGTCCCGGCGCCGGTAATCACGCCGCAGCCGAGCGGGCCGAGCTTCTCGAGCGGGAGATCGCGATCCACCTTCACGGCGGTGCGCTCCGGCACGATCGCATGGCTCGCGAACGATGACTGACCGAAGAAGTGCGAATGGACGGATTCGCCGCCAGCAAGGATCGCGGTGGTGCCGTCCGGCCTGCTGCCGCCGAAATTGCGCGGCATGGCCTCGTCGCAATAGCTGGGCTTGGCCGCCCGGCAGCTCGGGCAATGGCCGCAGGAGCTGCCGCTCAGCACGACATGATCGCCCGGCGCGATGCCGGTGACCCCCTCCCCCACCGCCTCGACGACGCCGGCACCTTCATGGCCGAGGACGATCGGATAGGGACACATTTCCCAGTCCTGCGCGTGAAGATCGGTCTGGCATATGCCGGTGGCGACGATGCGCACCAGCAGTTCGCCGGCGCGGGGAGATTCCAGCTCGACCTCCTCGATGGCCGGGGCGGGCGCACCGGCCCGGCTGACCGCCGCGCGGATCCTCATCGGCCGTCGTCCCCCGCCGGGGGCGGCATCGTCGGCCGACCCTTCATCCTGATCTCGCCCTTCCAGGGCACCTCGTCCATCGCCGTCCAGGCGTTGACGTGGAGCGACTTGAATAGCCAGCGTCCGTCCTGCTTCACGCAAAGATCCCGGCGGGTGCCGATGCCGAAGACGAAATTGGTGTTGTAGTCGACATTATACTGCAGGATCTGGAAGAAGCAGCGTACCTCCGCCTGCCCTTCCTCCTCCAGCGGATCCATGATGAAATGGTTCATCAGATGCTGGCGGCCGTACCACCAGTGCTGGCGATCGTTCCAAAGTGCCTCGAGGTTGCGGCGGATCGCCTCATGGCCCTGGACACGTCCCTGCCAGAGATGGTCGAACCAGGCGTCCTCGGTGAAGGTCGAAAGCGCCATGTCGATATCGGCGAGATCGATGCCCCAGGCATAGCGAGCGTAAAGTTCCTGTATCTCGAGCCGGTCTTCGGCACTCAGTTTCCAGTTCGGCACGATCCCTCCCTCCGAAATTCTCTCACTCGCCTGACCGTCCTCACCGTTTCGGCCCGGCCACGTCCGCAGGCTTGTCGTCGAAGATGCTTGCCGGCGCCCCGTGATTGGTCATGATCGCCTTGCGCCGCAGGAAGCGCATGATCGAATCCGGTCCGGTGCGCGATCCGCCGAGACCCGAGTACCCGAAGCTGTGGGTGCCGATCTTGCGCAGCTTGGCAAAGGTGAGAAACGTGTCCTGCACGTTGACGCCGCCGGCATTCAGCCGTTCGGCGATCGGCAGCGCCTCTTCCTCGCTTCCGCCGATTACCGACGCAGTCAGCCCGTAATCAGTGTCGTTGGCGAGCGCGACCGCTTCGTCGACGGTGCGATAGCGCATCACCGGAAGGACCGGCCCGAAGGTCTCCTCGCGCATGATGACCATGTCGTGGGTGACCTCGGTCAGCACGGTGGGGCGCATGTAGAGCCCGCCACCGTGGTTCTCGACCACGCCGCCGGTCAGCACCTTCGCGCCTTTGGCGACCGCGTCCGCCAGATGCTCCTCGACGATCTCGGCCTGCCGCGCGAAGATGAAGGGGCCAATGTGCCCCTCCTGCGGGTCCGTGTCGTTGAGCCTCACCTGCTGCGCCTTGTCCGCCAGCATCGCGACGAAGGCGTCGTGAATCTCCTCATGGACGTAGATGCGTTCGACGGAATAGCAGACCTGGCCGGTTGCATAGATGCCGCCCCGCAGCACGGCGGCGGTCGCGCGATCGAGATCGGCATGTTCGGTGACGATCGCCGGGTCCTTGCCGCCGAGTTCGAGGAAGCAGGGGATCAGCCGCTCTGCACAGGCAAGGGCGACCTTGCGCCCCGTCGCAACGCTGCCCGTGAAGCAGACGAGATCCGCATTGGCGATCACGTCCTGGCCGGTGATGCCGTCGCCCAGAACCACATCGAACACGGCGGCCAGTTCCGGCACCTTGCGCACCGTCTCCATCAACGGCTCGACGAAGCGCGGCGTCACCTCGCTCGGTTTCAGCAGCACCGCCGATCCGGCGAACAGCGCCGGCACCGCATCGAGCAGCCCCAGCATCATCGGCGCGTTCCACGGGCTGATCACCCCCACCAGCGCATAAGGCACGAGCTGGGAGCGGATCTCGACGTCCGGCATGGTGATGGCGCGACCGGACACCTGCGCCCGCTCGAGCACGGCCTCCGCATCCTCGCACCAGCCGTTGATATTCGCGACGGCGATGAACGCCGTGAACTGGGAGGTATGGCATCCCCCGGTATCGGCGCCGTCCGCCGCACCGATCGCCTTCGCATGAGCCACCAGCTCGCCCGCCCAGCGGCGCATCACCGCGATGCGCTCGCCAACCGGGCGGGCCGCCCAGGCGCGCTGATTCTGGCGCAGCCGCGCGGCCTTCGCTTCCACCTCTTCCGTCGTTGCGATCCGGAGCTGGAAGTCGACCGCTCCCGTTCGGGGATTGCGCACCGCAAGCGTACGATTTTCGACGTCCGCCATCACATCATCCTCCCGCCCGCGGGAGCTTGGTCCCGCTTAGCATTGCTAGGTTGGCAGCGCGCGCCCGGTTCGTCTAGGCGCGTCGCGATGGTCAGCAGAAGATATGCGATAGCGCTTGGCTCCAACCGGCGCCACGGCCGCCACGGCGGTCCCGCCCAGGTGATCGCCGCCGCTGTCCGGGCGCTCGAGGAGCGTGGCCTGGAGGTGGAGCGCATCTCCGGGGTGCGTCGAACGCCCGCCCTGGGGCCAGCAGGCCGGTCCTTTGCCAATGCCGCCCTGATTCTTGCGTCGGACCTCGACCCTCCCGAACTGCTCGAACAGCTGAAAGCGGTGGAAGCCGAATTCGGACGCCGTCCAGGTCGTCGCTGGGGGCCCCGCGTGCTCGATCTCGACATTCTGCTATGGAGCCAGGGTCCGTGGGAAAGCCCCGGCCTGGTCGTGCCCCATCGCGCCATGCGTGAGCGCCGGTTCGTGCTCGGCCCGCTCGCCGAGATCGCCCCCGACTGGCGCGATCCGATCACCGGGGCAACCGTGCGGCAACTCCTGGCCCGCCTCGGCCGAACCGACGCCACCCGCCGCTTCTGATTCCGTCAGGCCGAGCGGTTGGCATCGGTGAGCGGCTCGGTCAGATCGCGAAGTGCCGGTCCCTTGCCGGTCGGAAGCAGGCTCGTCGGGCGCTCGATCATGCGCCGGATGACGGGTGGCGACGGTCCCCGGTGGAGCGCCCGCACCCGGTCATGCGCGGCGGCATCCTCATGGGTTATGCGATTGTTGTGGCGGATATAGTCGATCCACGTCGGCACGTGGAAGCGCTCGATCCACAGGTCCGGATCGGAAAGGTCGCGCAATAACGTCCAGTTGCGTGCGCCGTCGCGCCGCCGGATGCGGCGACGCTCCGTCATCGCTGCGAGAAATTCGGCAACGTCCTGGGGCGCGATGCGATATTCGATGGTGATCACCACCGGACCGGTTCGTCCCTCGATCGGGATGGCAGGCTCCGGAGGAGTCCACCGACGCAGCGGCGTAAGGTCGAGCTGCGCCGCATCCGGCAACGCCCGGCGGAACCCCAGCAGGGCACAGATCAGCAGTGTGGCAGCGGCACCGGCCAGGGATGTCGGAATGCTCTCCCACTCGGCGACATGCCCCCACAGCCAGCTGCCGACCGCCATGCCGCCGAATGCGGCCATCTGGTACAGCGACAGCGTCCGTGCGACCACCCATCGTGGCGAATTGAGCTGGACAGTGACGTTGAAGGTGGCGAGCACCAGCACCCAGGCCGCGCCGGCAACGAACAGGGCCGCCATCGTCAGTGGAAGGATCGACGAGGCGCCCGCCAAGACGGCGGCTCCGCCGAATGCGATGCAGCCGACGCGGATGAGGATCTCGGCCGATACGAAGCTCCTCAGCCGCGCGCTGGCGAGCGCGCCGCCCACCGCACCCAGGCCGAACGCGCCGAGAAGCATGCCGTAGGTGACCGGACCGCCGCTGATGACGCTGCTGGCGATGAGCGGCATGAGGGCCGGCACGGCGCTGGCTCCGATGCCGAAGATGCCCGCCCGCGCGAGCACCGCCCGAATGTTCGGAGACATTCTGACGTAGCGCACGCCGGTGGCGATGGCGACGCCGATCGTCTCCCGCGGCAGCGTGGATTCGACTCGAGGCGGCCGCCACCGAAGGAGAACCAGGATCAGGCCCACATAGCTGACGGCATTGATGGCGAAGGCCGCAGCGGCGCTGAAGGCCGCAACGATCGCCCCGCCGACGGCCGGGCCCAGGCTGCGGGCGATATTGAAGCCCATGCTGTTGAGCGCGACGGCGGACGGCAATTCCTCGCGCGTCACCATGTCCCCGACCGAAGCCTGCCAGGCCGGCCCGTTGAAGGCGGTGCCGCAGCCGATCAGGAAGGTGAAGAGCAGCAGCAGCCAGGGCGTGATCAGGCCGAACCAGGCGCACAGGCTGAGAGCAACCGACACCACCAGCATGAAGCATTGGGCGCCGATCATCATCCGCCGCCGGTCGAAACTGTCGGCGGCCGCGCCGGCGACGAACGACAGGAGCATGATCGGCAGGGTCACCGACGACTGGACGAGCGCCACCATGTCCGCCGACGCGGCGATGGACACCATCGTCCAAGACGCGCCGACCGACTGGATCATCCCGCCGAAGTTGGAGGCCATGCTCGCGATCCAGACGCCGCGGAACAGAGGGTTGCGAAGCGGCGCCAGGGCGCCGCCAGAACCGGAGCCGGCCGTCGTAGCTGAAGCAGGCTGGGACATCGTCATGACAATCGTCTGCTCCGCAGGATGTTTCCGAAGACCCGGCCGACCGCCGGAATCGCCTTTCCTGCCCTTCGTGCGGAGTTCCCGTTCAAGCAGGATTGCCGGGTTCCCGCAATTCCATCGGATTCACCCGGAATGCCCGCATCGAATACAGGCGCAACCACAAGCGCACCAGTTGACCGCGGCCCGCCCCGGACCTAGGGGTGCCCGCGGTCGGGCCCATAGCTCAGTCGGTAGAGCAACTGACTTTTAATCAGTAGGTCGCTGGTTCGAATCCAGCTGGGCTCACCATTTCATTTCAATGATTTACATAGAGCCAGGTCGCCAAGCGGCGTCGCAGTCGGCCCGACATGACCTTTCTTGTGGCCAACACCCCAGCATCCGGTGCCGGAGAATAGCCGATCCGTTGATCGCCGCCCCCCAGGCAGGTCACGCCAGATCGATCGGGAGACCCACGTAATTCTCGGCTAGAACCTGCTGGGCGGCCGGCGATCTGCGCAGATAGTCGATTTCGGCAGTCTGGATGCGCCGTGCAAAGCTGTCCATGTCGGGGAAGCGGTGCGTGATGGAGGTGAACCACCAGGAAAAACGCTCTGCGAGCCAGACACGTGACAGCGCCCGCGCCGAATAACCCTTCAATCCCGCATCGGACCGGCCGCGATAATGGTCGATCAGGGCTTCGCTCAGATAGATGACGTCGGAAGCGGCCAGGTTGAGCCCCTTGGCGCCGGTCGGCGGGACGATATGCGCGGCATCTCCCGCAAGGAACAACCGCCCCCACTGCATCGGTTCGGCCACGAACGAGCGCAGCGGCGCAATGGACTTTTCAAAGCTGGGTCCCCTGGTGACGCGCGCTGCTGCATCGGGACCCAGTCTCACGCACAGCTCGTCCCAGAAGCGATCATCGGGCCAATCCGCCGGATCCTCGTCCAGGCCGCACTGGATATAATAGCGGCTGCGGGTCGGCGAGCGCATGGACGCGAGCGCAAAGCCCCGTTCGTGGTTGGCGTAGATGAGCTCGTCGTCGGCGGGCGGTACGTCCGCAAGGATGCCAAGCCAGCCGAAAGGATAGACGCGCTCGAAAACCCGCAGGACATTGTCCGGGATGCTGCGGCGGCTCACCCCGTGATAGCCGTCGCAGCCTGCGACGAAGTCGCAATGCAGTTCCTTATCGACGCCGTCCTGCCGCCAGCGCACCACCGGCGCGCTTCCGTCCAGCCCCTCCAACCTCACGTCGGCGGCGTTCCATTCGATCCGGACGCCCCGCCCGGGCGCTGCCTCGAACAGGTCGTGCATGACTTCCTGCTGCCCGTACACGGTGACCGCACGGCCTCCGGTGAGCGAGGCCATATCGATGCGGAAGAGGGATCCGTCGAGGGAGATCTGGGTCCCCTCGTGGACCAGCCCCTCGCGGTCCAGGCGGTCCGCCAGGTCGAGGCGGCGCATCAGGTCCGTCGCCACCTGCTCGAGTACGCCGGCGCGCACCCGCCCCTCGACATAGGTGCGATCATGCTTCTCGATCACGATCGCATCGATACCTTCCCTCGCCAGGAGATGGGCAAGGAACATACCTGCCGGGCCTGCTCCCACGATGGCGACGTTCGTGCGCATTGCTATCCTCTCGAGACTTCAGGGCACGGCGATGTGCACCCGGGTTGCCGGAGCAACGGATCCTAGCCGTCCCCCTGCCCCCGGCCATGGCCGCAGCGACATTTTAGTTGGACAGATCATCAGCCCCCGAGCCATGCTGACGTCATGTCGAAGCAGCCGATCCCGTCCTTCTACCTCTATGGCGAGCCGCACAGACTGGTGGACGGAGACTTCGTCCATGTGGAAACCTTGGAGGATCGATCACGGCCCAGCGAATGGACGATTCAACCCCATTCGCATGGTGAACTGATGCATGTGTTCGTCATCCTTGACGGCGGCGGCGTGATGACGGCCGACGGCGTCAGGATTCGCCTCTCGGCACCCAGCCTGCTGATCATGCCGCCGACCATCGTTCACGGCTTCGAATTCCTGGAGGATACCGAGGGCTTCGTCGTCACCATGGCCAGCAGCTATGTCGCAGAGCTGAGCCGTCACGATACGAGGCTGGCCGAATTCCTCGACAGACCTCGCGCGGTCGAACTCGAACAGGAAGACGGCCCGCGGGTCGAAGGACTGGTCGCCGACCTGAGGCGTGAACTGAGTTGGTCGGCTCCGGGACACCGGGCCACCGTAACCGCGACCATGCTTCTGCTGCTGATCACAGGGCTAAGACGTCTCGGCGTCTCGACCCGGGCCTCGCCCCGGACAGGAACCCATGCATCCATCGTCGCGCGACTGCGGGAGCGCATCGAGCAACGCTTCCGCTTGCGCGAACCCGTCTCCGCCCATGCAAGGGCATTGGGGGTGAGCCAGACGGCCCTGCGCGTCGCCTGCGCCAGGATAGCCGGACGGTCTCCCGGTCAGATGCTCGACCAGCGCGCCCTGCTGGAGGCGCAGCGCTCCCTCCTCTACACCGGCCTGTCCGTCGCCGAGATCGGCTTCTCCCTCGGCTTCCGGGATCCGGCCTATTTCAGCCGCTTCTTCCAGCGGAATACGGGAATGTCTCCCCGCCGGTATCGCGAGACGAGGCGTCCAGAAACCAGGATTGCCCACGCTGCCTCCGGCGACATGCATGGCGCCGGAACCCGCAGCGCTGTCGGCAGCGGGCAGGTGCACGACCCGACGCGAAAGCGGGTACCCGGTCCAGCTTAGACAGCCGTCCTCCATGTCCGTTTGCAAGAGGACAATGCCCCTCCCGCATCTGGCCTAAGACGGGGCCAGAACAGAGGGGGAGGACCCATGCGGAAGCCTTGTCACAAGTCGATTTCCCATCGGATAAGTTGGGGGGCCCTGGCCGTCGGGCTTGCTCTGGCGCCCGCTGCGCACGCCCAGTCCTCGGACCCGGAAGGCTCCGCCCCTAGCATGAGCACGTCCGACACCTATGGTGATGAGATCGTCGTGACCGCCGAGTTTCGCGAGCGCAACCTGCAGCAGACGCCACTCGCGATCACGGCGGTGACGGGCGAAATGCTGGAGGCCCGCAGTCAGACCAATCTGTCCCAGGTCGCCAACCAGGCTCCGTCAGTCACGCTGAAATCCCAAAGTCCCGCCTTTGGTCCTTCGATGGGCGCCAATATTCGCGGTGTCGGGCAGTTCGACTTCAATCCGGCATTCGAGCCCGGGGTCGGGCTCTATGTCGACGACGTCTACTACCCGACATTGACCGGCGCGATGCTGGACCTGCTCGACGTCGACCGGGTCGAGGTCCTGCGCGGACCGCAAGGAACGCTTGCCGGGAAAAATTCGATCGGTGGCGCCATCAAGCTCTATTCGCGGCGCCCGAGCGGCAGCAACGGAGGCTATGGATCCGTGACCTACGGCAGCCGCAACCGCCTCGACCTGCGAGCCGCGTTCGATTTCAGTTTGAGCGACATGGTGTCCGCGCGCCTGTCCGGCGTTTCGAAGCAGCAAGAAGGCCATGTGAAGAGCTACGACTTCGGCTGCGTCTTTCCGGCCGGCGGGCCAGCGACCTTCGTCGACCTGAACGGCGTCACGCAGCAGGTGAACCCGGCCGACGGCATCCCCGCCTTCAACGCTTCCCATGACGACTGCCTGCGCGCGAAGGAAGGCGACGTGGGCTACCAGGCAGTCCGCGGCCAGCTACGCATCACGCCAGACGACCGCCTCGACATCAATCTTACCGCTGACTACACCCGAGAAGATCATCACGCCGCCGGCACCGTCCTGCTCGAGCGCTTCGAGAACGGCGTGTTGCGATCCCCCAATTTCCCCGGAAACGCAAACGTCGACATCAACCCATTTGGCGGGGACATTCCTTTCGACCGGCGCTTCCTCTGCGGGCGCTACTGCAATTACGCCAACTACTACGCGCCCGAAGACGTCTCGAGCCCCACCGGCCCCTTCGCGCTCACCGGCGGTGTCCACCCGGCAACGCGCAACCCGGGTCGCGTCTGGTTTTCAGGATACGGCTTTGCCGCGGATATCCGCTACGATCTCAGCGATACGCTCCAGATCACGTCGATCAGCGCCTATCGCGACTATGAGACGCGGTTCGACAACGACGACGACCTGTCGCCACTGGCCCACACCAACAACACCAACGGCCTGACATTCCACATGTTCAGCCAGGAAATCCGGCTTGGCGGAACCCTGCTGAACGATGCGCTCGAATATACGGTCGGAGGCTTCTATCTGACCCAGAAGTCGGTTTCGTCCGCCGTCGTCGACATACGCTATGCCGGCCTTCCCATCTTTGCAAACAACGATCCGGTCCGTGCCAAGACGATGGCAGCCTTCGCCCATGTCGCCTGGAAACCCATGCCGCGGCTCACCCTGACCGCGGGCCTGCGCTACACCGACGAATATAAGCGCTACACGTTCAGCCGTCGCGCCGTGGACGGGGGCCCTTTGCCGCCCGGAACATCGGTAATGGGGATCGATGGCCGCACGGGGATCTACGACGGCCCGGACAGCAACCGGTTCGATTACCGCGCCAACGTCCAGTATGAACTGACCCGAGACAATTCGATCTACGCTCAAGTATCGACGGGGTTCAAAGGCGGCGGCATCAACCCGCGCCCGTTCAACGAAGCGCAGGTCCTGTCGTTCGCACCGGAGACGCTGACCTCCTATGAAATCGGCACCAAGAACGATTTCTTCGACGGCCGTCTCCGGATCAACGCGGCAGCATATTTCGCCAAGTACAAGGACCTGCAGCTCAAGCTGAGCAATTGCACGGCAATCGTCGGCCCCACGTTCGGCGCACCATGCTCGCTGATCGTCAATGCGGGCGACGCCGACATCAAGGGCTTCGAGATCGAAACCACGATGCGCCCCGTCGACGGATTGCTGATCGACGGCTCGCTCAGTCTTGTCGATTTCGATTACAAAAGCTTCACCAGCTACGGCTCGGCGTCAGCCGGCGGTCCGGCCAATCCCAATGGCCCGCAGTTCGGCGACTATCCCGATTACGTGCCGCGCTGGAAATGGAGTGTCGGCGCACAATATTCCTTTGACCTCGGCGGATCGGGGACTCTAACCCCGCGTGTCGATGCCTCCTATCAGAGCGATCTTCACACACTTGCCGCCAATCGACCGACCAATCGCATCGACGGTTACATCCTTGCAAACGCGCGTCTCACCTGGGTCAATGCCACAGACGACCTAGAAATTGCCGGAGAAGTCACGAACCTGTTCGACAAATATTACTTCACGACTGTTCTGGACTACACGCTTTCCGGTGCCGGCCTGACCATGGGACAGCCGGGACGCCCGCGGGAGTTTGCCGTCACCGTGAGGAAGTCCTTCTGACTGTCCCGGTGCGCCATCCAGATCGGGACGCCGGTGGATCGCACTGCATATGAGAGTGGGGGATCGGCCGTGATCCATGGCGAGGGACGGTCAGGCCGCCCGGTCCCCCACTCCGGAGGCTCGGCCGTTCCAGGCGAAACGGCTCTCGGCCCGCTATTCACTCCCTACGCGCTCGGCGCTCTCCGCCTGCCCAATCGGTTCGTCCTGCCAGGAATGCAACGCGGGCTTTGCCACGAAGGCGCGCCGACACACCGCATGATCGACTATTATCGCCGACGTGTCGCCGGGGGTTGCGGACTGATCATTTCCGAGTCCGTGGCGATCGATCATCCGACATCCACCCGGAATGCAAGGTTCGCCTGGATGACGGCTCGGACGTTCGAGCCCTGGGTTCGCTGCATCTCGGCCGTGAAGGAGGAAGGCGGTCATATCCTGCTCCAGTTATGGCACGAAGGAGCACGGCGAACAGCCGGGGGAGCAGGCCCTTATGCACTATTTCCAACCCTCAGCCCCTCGGGTCTCGCGGACCGGACGACGGCGCAGGGACGGGCAGCCACGATCGAGGAAATCCAGGAACTCAAGGCGGCATTCGTTGCAAGCGCGGTGATGGCCAAGGAGGCGGGAGCAGACGGCGTCGAGATCCATGCAGCCCATGGGTACCTCCTCGACCAGTTCCTGTGGCCGGTGACCAACCGTCGCCAGGACGGCTATGGCGGCCCCACGATAGAGGAACGTGCAAGACTCCCCGCGGAAATCATCGCTGCGGTGCGCGCTGCCTGCGGCCCCGAATTCATCATCGGGCTGCGCTTTTCCCAGTGGAAGGAAACCGACTACACAGCCCGCATCGTCGAGACTCCGGCGGAACTAGGTTCGATGCTCTCGCAATTCGCCTCCGCCGGACTATCACTCGTCCACGCATCTACGCGGCGGTTCTGGGAGCCGGAGTGGCCGGACTCCGATCTCAATCTCGCCGGCTGGTGCAAGCGCCTATGTGCGTTGCCGGTGATCACGGTGGGCAGTGTCGGCATCGTCACGGACGGAGATGATCGAACCGGGAAGATCGGGTGGGAGCTAGCCGAACTGAGCCGTCGACTGCTTGCCGAGCAATTCGACCTGGTGGCGGTCGGCCGAAGCCAGATTGCCGACCCCAATTGGGTCAACAAGGTCCGCAATGGCGACTTCAGCGCGACCCGCCCGTTCGAGGCCGGGGACACGCGTAGGGACGACGAAGAGCTAGCCGCACTGGCGCGCCGCTACCGCGCCCAGCCTGGCCGCCCATGTCCGCGCGGATGAACGACTCATGCCATGACAGGACCGCGTGGAGAGCCGCGCAGTCCCGCCGCGAGGCGAACGGCCGCTACCCTTGGCTGGTCCTCGCCTTGCTGCTGCTCGTCCATCTCTCGAGCAGCATGGACAGATTCATCGTCTCGATCGCCGGCCAGGCCATCAAGCAGGATTTCGCACTGGCGGACTGGCAATTGGGGCTGCTGACCGGATTTGCCTTTTCCGTCCTTTATGTCGTGTGCGGTTTCCCGCTCGCCAGACTCGCGGACCGCGCCAACCGCGTCACCATCATCTCAGTGTGCCTCGTCGCCTGGTCGGCCATGACCGCCCTGTGCGGCCTCGCCGCGAATTTCGTGCAGTTGCTCGTTTTCCGAATGGGAGTCGGAATCGGCGAAGCCGGGTGCCTCCCACCCTCACATTCCCTCATCACCGACTATTTTCCGGGACGACGCAGAACCACGGCCATCGCCTGTTTCGGCCTGGGGCTCCCCCTGGGTGCCCTGGTAGGGATGGTTGCGGGTGGTGCAGCAATCGACCTCGTGGGATGGCGCGCCACTTTCCTCATCATCGGGCTTCCCGGCGTCGTCCTCGCACTCGCCGTACGGTTCTGGATCGCCGAACCCCGCGCCGGAGCCAACAAAAGGGTGTCCGCCGGAGCGAGGCAACCGGTGGAAGCCCGAAAAGAATCCCTGGCTTTCGTCGCCCGGAACATCTTCTCCGACGTCGTTGCGCGCCATGTTCTCCTGGGCATGATGCTGGCAACGCTCTTCACCAGCCCCAGTCTCACCTTCCTCGCTCCCTATATCGTGCGCTCATTCGGGTTGAGCTACAGCCAGGTCGGGATGGTGATCGGGGGCGCCCAGATGGGAGGAATGGCGCTGGCGACCATCGGCGCCGGCCTGCTGGCCGATCACCTGGGGCGGCGCGATCCCCGCTGGTACTTCTGGGTTCCCGCCGGAAGCATGCTGGTGGGAGGCCCCCTGCTGATCCTCGCCTTTGCTCAGCCGACCTGGCAGCTACTCATGCTGCTCATGTTCTTCGCCTCCATGATCAGCGCAGCCTATCTGGCCCCGAGCTATGCCGTCCTTTATGCCGCGGTCAGTCCCCACTGGCGAGCGACCACCGCGGCGATTGCCGGAGCCATGATGAGCATGGGCGGATCGAGCGTCGGACCGATCGTGTGCGGCGCCATCATCGACTGGCTCACTCCGGTGATGTTCGAACAGGTTCATCACAGCAGCTTCGCCGCCCTCTGCACCGGCGGCAGCAGCTCGACGGGCGCGGCCGACCTGTCGATCCCCGACTGTCGAACCGCAATTGCCCATTCGACCAAGCTGGCCCTGATGGGTCTGGCGCTCTTCTGCCTGTGGCCGGCCTTCCATTTCCTCCACGCCGCGCGCGTCTGGAAACGCCAGGGACGCTCTGGTCTGGCGCAGTGATACGAGGCGGGGAACCGGCAGCCGCCGTCAGTGGGTCACGAGAGACGTGAGCTCATACGGGCTGCTGACCTGGAGCCGGTCATAGGCCCTCCGCCGGTAGGTCAGAACCGAGGTCTTGGCAATCTGCAGATCAAGCGAGGTCGCCTCCACACTCATCCCGATCGCGGCACGGGCACACACCTGGCGCTCACGCGGCGTCAGGCCGGGATAGCGAGCAGCGAAGCGATCCTCGAGCTCCGCTACGGTGAGTTGCTGGTGCGGCCTGCGGGTGCCGCATCCCGCCGACAGCATGGGAAGCACGAACGACGCAAGGCCGACGAGCGCCGTGAGTTCGGAATCGCTGAACTCACCGTCGGACTTGTGGCGGGCGACGTTCATGCCGCGCCATGCCGATTCACCGCGCTGGATGATGGAAATCCGCTCGATGATGCCTGCTTCCTCGTAGAAGCGTCGCCGCAGGCCCGGCGAAGCGATGTCCCCCGGTCGCACTCTGAGCAGCACCGTGTCTCCGGTCGCCCGAGCGGCTTTATAGCAATCCGCGGCAGGGTCCAGGCGCATATACTGGCTGCTGTAGGCCGGAAACATTGCGACTACGCCTGGCTCGCAGGAGAAATAGTGAAGGGAGCTATGCTCCCTGCCCGTTGCCTCGAAAAGATAGATCCGACGGGCACCGTTGGTGAAGCAGTCGACCGATTCCCTCACGGTCGACCCGAACTGTTCGGTGCCCATGGTCCTCAGGAGCCTTTCATAGACCGGCACCATCGCGACCGGCGCACGCCACTCCTCGATCTTCGTGATGTACGACATGCTCCCGCTCCCACCTGCAGATCCGCGGCTGCAGAGTCCTGGCCAATCATCCCATGGCGAAACAGGGAGACCAGTCCTCTCTGAAGATGACAATGTGCATGAAATGTTCGCGCACCACAATTGCCCCATGCGGCATGGCCCTGTCGTGGGGCAAGAGGACAGACATGAGCATCCGCCCTCGCCAATCACGAAGGCCTGACTCGAACGAGGGGTGCGCACATGCTTGCTGGAAACAAGGTCATCATCACCGTGGCGCTGAATGGCGGCATGCAACAGGACCGTGATGGTGCCATCGTACCCAAGCAGCCGGCCGAAATAGGCGACGCAGCAGCGCGCTGCCATGAGGCGGGCGCGGCAATGGTGCATGTCCACGCGCGCGGCCCCGACGGTAAGAACAGTGGCGACAAGGCCATTTATTCCGAGATCATCAAGGAAATCCGGGCACGATCGCCCATCCTCATCCAGACCACCAACGGCATCGGGGTCAGACGGGATCCAGCGACCGGAAGCTTCATCTGGCCGAGCGATACGGAGCGTCTCGGCCTGCTCGAACTAGAGCCCCGCCAGGACCTGTTCGGCATCGCGGCGGGGTCGGCCGACTTCTGGAACCCCGAGGGCGGGTATCCGGAGGAAACCCCTTATGTGAACTCGCCGGAATTGCTCAAGCGGACCATCCGGGCCGTCTATGACATGGGTTCGGCCCTCGAGTATGAAGTCGTCGAGGCAAGTTCGCTCCACCGCCTCGTCCGCTATGCGGAGGAAGGGCTCTTCGACCGCACGCGCAAGAACATGTGGCTGCTGCATGGAGGCGGCTTTGGGGCCACGCCGGCGATCCCGCGCAACATTCTGTTCAACATCGACGAGGGACTGCGGCTGTTCCCCCAGGCGATCGTCGGCGTGACCGCCACAGGGCGCGAGATGTTCCGGATCGTGACGCTTGGCCTTGCCATGGGCTGCGACCTGGTGCGCGTCGGTTTCGAAGACTCGATCCATCTACCCGACGGCAGTGTTGCGCGGGACAATGCCGAAATGGTCCGTGCAGCCGTCGATATTGCCGCGCTGTATGGACTGAAGCCGGCGACAGTGGACGAAGCGCGAGAGAGATTCGGGATCTAGTCAGTCACCAGGAGTCCCAGCAGCTCCGCCGCATTGCCGCCGAGGATCTTCGCCCGTTCGGCCTCGCTCAGCCGCGCGTGAAAACCGATCGGATCGGGCTCGGACATGTCGAACGGATAGTCCGTCCCGAGACAGAGCCTGTCGGCACCATGCGTCCTGACCAGGCTGTCGAGCTCGTCCTGGTCGAACACGAGCGTGTCGAACCACAATTTGCGCAGGTAGCTCGACGGCGGATGGCGGCAGTGCTCGCTGCAATCGGCCCGGGCACGCCAACCATGGTCCATCCTGCCCCAATAGCCGGGGATATAGCCGCCGCCGTGCGCGACACAGATCCGCAGGCCGGGATAGCGATCAAGCACGCCGCCGAAGATCAGATGGCCGATCGCGAGCGTCGATTCGAGCGGATTGCCGACGAGGTTGTTGAAATAATATTCGCGCATCCTCTCGGCATGGGTGAAGCCGAGCGGATGAAGGAAGAGGAGGATGCCGAGCTCCTCGGCCGCCGCGAAGAAGGGCCGGAACTCCTCCGCATGCAAATCCCTGCCGTTGACGTTGGAGCTGATCTCTATCCCGCGCAGGTCGAGTTCGCGCACGCACCGATGCATCTCCTCGACCGCCATACCGACATCCTGAAGCGGCACCGTGCCCATTCCCACCAGGCGGTCCGGATGCTGCGCGACTGCAGAGGCGATGCCGTCGTTGACGGTTCGAGCCGCCTCGCGGCCGACATCCGGATCGGCAAAATAGAAATACTGGCCGGGGCTCGGGGAGATCGCCTGCACGTCGATTCCGAGCCGGTCCATGTCGGAGAGCCGCTGATCGATCGAGTTGAGGGTGCGGCCGATGGCGGCAAATTGCGCGCGGTTCACCTCGACAGTCTTGGGGCTGGTGAAATCGTTGATCCCGGGAGGCGGGCCGGGATGCCGCGCCTGGACAATCGCATCGGCAGCGGGAATCCCGAGATGACAGTGGATGTCGACGACCAGATGCCTGCCGCGGCGAGCGACGGCGATCGGCTTGCGCTCACCGCAGAGGCTGATCATTGCCCACCCGTCCCGGCCGGTTGGATGGTACCGCTGCACATGCCAAAGCCTATCGGAACATAACCGTCCGCGGTCGCTCGGCCGCGAATTGTGAGTGTGTCGCCGTCCTCGAGCATGGTGCGCGTGGAGCCATCCGGAAGCGCAATCGGTTCTCCGCCGCGCAGGGTGATTTCGGCCAGGCAGGCGCGCGATTCATCGTCCGCCCCGGATACCGTGCCGGTAGCAACCAGATCGCCTGCCTCCAGCGGCGCACCGTTCGATGCCTGGTGTGCAATCATCTGCGCCAGGGTCCAGTAGAGTTCGCGAAGATGGGTCCGGACGATCCGCTTGGCGGCGCCCGAGCCGGCGGACAGGTCCGCGGTCAGCTCGATGTTCATCGCTCCATGGTCCCGATCCCAGGGATCGAGCAGATAGGCCGGGACATCCGGCTCGCCCGGCCCACGACCACGCGCGGCGACACGGAAAGGTGCAAGCGCCTCCATGGTCACGATCCAGGGGCTGATGGTGGTGAGGAAGCTCTTGCCGAGATGCGGACCGAGGACCGATTCAAAGAACTGGATGGCCCGGGCGGACCAGTCGTTGACCAGACAGCAGCCGAATATCAAACTTTCCGCTTCGGCCACGCTGATCGGCCGACCAAGCGCATTCCCACCCCGCAACCAGACGCCGAACTCCAGCTCGAAGTCGAGCATGGGCTCGGGACCGAATGCTATGCGGTCGCTGCCCGGCTCCGTTTCATACTGGCCGCACGGACGCACGACGGGCGTTCCGCTCTCGCGCACCGAACTGGCTCGCCCGTTGTAGGCCACCGGTAAGGCAAGCGCCGCAAGCCTCGGCATGCCCCCTCCCCCCATGCGACGGATATGATCGTAGGACGTGCAGAAGTCGGTGAAGGCGGTCGGCTTCAGCGGCATCTGCATTTCGGCCCCATCCATCGGGACCAGCATCGGCTCGAGCTGCGCGCGATTCCCGCTTCCTCCTTCGCGGAACAGTTCGGACAGGCGGAAGCGCAGTGCTCTCACGGCCTCGGGATCGCAGGCCAGCAGCGGCGCCAGCGACGGTCCCGAGGCCGCGTTAGCGACTTCGGCAGCGGGCCCGTCGAGGAGTCCCGAAGCCGCCAGCCGGGCGAGGTCGATGATGACATCGCCGAGCGCGACGCCGCCACGCGCCACTCCTCCGGCACTGAAGACGCCGAACGGCAGGTTCTGGATCGGAAAATCCGTCTCCGGACTGTTGGCGGATGGAACCCAGCTGCGCCGCGTCGGATCGTGCGTGGCGTTGAGCTCAATGGACATGATCGCAAGCCCCCTCGTACTCCATGACTTCCGTTCGATAGCGCCCCATTGCCCCGAAGAGGTCGCGCCGCTGCTCGGGCGTGAAGGCGACTCCCCACTGGCTATATAGGGCGAAAACATTGGCGACGATGCGCTCGGGATCGGTCCATTTCCGATATTCGCGAAGCGATATGTCGCGCGCCGCCTCGCTCCAATCCATGCCCGCTTCGAAGCGCAGCCGCGCTTCCTTCCGGATATATTCGAAATAGGCCTTGAGATTGCGAACGGCAGTCAGGTCGGTAATCGGGCCATGACCGGGAACCACCACCTCCGGGGCGAGATCGATGATGTGCTGGCAGGCGGCAATCCAGTTCTCGATCGGACCCGCCCACATGATGGGATGTCCTTCGTTGAACAGGAGATCGCCGGTGAACAGCACACGATCGCCAGGAATCCAGACGATCGTGTCCGACCGCGTGTGCGCCGGGCCGAGATCGATCAGCTGGACCTGCTTTGATCCGACCGTCAGATCCAGCCGTCCCTCGAAGGTGCGGTTGGGCAGCGTAAGCGCGTCCACGCCCGAAAAGTCGAACTTCCGGCCCATGGTTTCGTACAGGAAGGCGCCGGCATCCCCCATCTGCGCATAATTGTCCTTGAGTGCAGCGAGCGCCCGCGGGTCGAACTCGCCCATTTCCAGTTTCGCCTCTTCGGTTGATATGATTTCCGCATCCGCCACCAGGCCGTTGCCGAAAAAATGGTCCGGATTGGCATGGGTATTGACCAGCCTCTGGATTCGGGCCGCTGCCGGCACCCTGGCCCTGAAGTCGTCCAGCATGGTCCGAGTGAGCGGAACGCTCATCAGCGTGTCCACGAGCAGCGTCTGGCCTTCACTGGCGATCAGCCCGGCATTTGACCACCCCCAGGTACCGTCGGGTTGGACATAGCCGTATGTGCCGTTCCCGATATCGTGTATGCCATGGGTGAAAGGCCAATTCGGCATTCTGCTTCTCCCTCGTTCCCGCCACGACCTTACCGCAAGGAAACATTCAAGCAATTCTCGTTTGCGGGAATTTTCGGTTCGGGGCACTCATCCGGCCATGGCACAGGCGAAAAAGTCCAAACGCGGTCAGGGCCGCCCGGCTGAGAATGTCGTCGGGAAGAATGCCGTCCTGGCCACCGCAAAGCGACTGGTGAAGGAGCTTCCTCCAGCGCGGGTCACCATCTCCCTCATTGCCCGGGAGGCGGGCGTCGATCCGGCCTTGGTACGCTACTATTTTGGCGACCGGAGCAATTTGCTCCTCGCCGTGGCCGAAAGCATGCTGGACGAGCTGCCACAGCCGGAGCCGGGATCGATGGAACCGCTCGCTGCTATCGAACATCGCATCCGTCAGATGGCGCGCTTCACCCGCTCCACCAAGCACATCCACCGCCTGATGGTCGACGAGCTTGCGGACGCGAAATCGGTCGAAGTCGGACGACATCTCGGCGAACTGAACCGGGGCGCGGTGCAGGAATTGCAGACGCTGATCGAGCGCGACGATGGCGCCACGCTGCGAACGGTCGATCCCGCATTCCTGCTCGTCGCACTGCTTGGCCTGTTTGATTTCTTCGTGTCCGCCGAACCGGTCGTGCGCCAGCTCGTCCCCGAAGGAACGGACATGAAGGCACTCGCCGCCGACTATGAAAGCTTCGTGTCCGACCTGGTGCTGAACGGACTGCGCCGCCGCGGCTAGACTTCGGCCACGCAGCGATTGCGCTGGGTTCCGAGACCGCTGATGGTGCCCTCCATCAGGTCGCCCGGCTGCAGATAAACGCCGAAAGCCGAGCCATTGCCATAGGGCGAGCCGGTACAGATCAGGTCCCCGGGCATGAGTTCCACGCGATCCGACAGATAGGCGATCTGCCGTTCGATGCCGATCATCATGTCGCGCGTGGACTCATTCTGGTAGACCTTGCCGTTCACGGACAGCCTGATCGTCAGGTCGTAGGGATCGGGCACGAACTGCCGGGGAACGATCATCGGACCGAATGGCAGGAAGGTCGGGAAGCATTTTCCCGAAAGCCAATCGGCACCGAGCGCGCCGCTGTCCCGGCGAAAGATATGTTCGCGGGCAGTGATATCGTTCACGACGACATAGCCTGCCACATAGTCCATCGCCTGCTCCGGCGCCACGTGGCGAGCGCGCGTTCCGATGACCACGCCCAGCTCCAGTTCCCAGTCCGGTTTGACGACATTGCGCGGCAGCACGACCTCGTCGTTCGGCCCGACGACGCAGGATGGCAGCTTAATGAAGCAATAGGGCAAGTCGCTTCTGGCCCGTTCGTCCATCAGCTTCTCGACACGTCTCCGGCGCTCATCCTCCGACAAGGCTTCATCCTCGGCGGTACGCATCGAGCTGTCGCCCATTATCAGGCCGACGACGTGCTTCTTGTAGTTCGCGCCCGTGCAGAAGATCTGGCGTGGAATATAGGGCGTCATCAGGCTCCCCGGGTCGAGCGGCAGCGCACGGGCCAATGCATCCTCGTGCGCGGCCAGTTCGTCGAGCCGCGGCAGGACGGCTTCCCAGTCCTCGATCAGCGAGAGGAGTGGCCGGGTTTCGTCGATCGCGGCGAGGGGAATGATCCTGTCCTCCACCACCAGAACCGACGCCGGTACGCCGTCATTGCCACGCACGGTTGCAAGTCCAAATGCCATGTCTTTTCCCTGTCAGGCGCTCAGTACGGAGCCTGCAGTTGCTCCATCACCGCAGCGAGCATGCGCGCACCCTCACCGCTCATGTCCTCCCCGGCCATCTCCTTTTCGCCGATCCGGACCGAATTGCGTACGACGAGGTCGGCTCGATGGAAACGCCGCTCCATGAAAGCCCGCAGCGCATCGCGGACGTCCGGATGCCGCTGCAATTCCTCGGCCAGCACCAGTCCGTCTTCCGCAGCAAGGCCGGCGCCGCTCGCCATATGAGGCGTCGTGGCATGCGCCGCATCACCGATCAGGACGACACGTCCCCTGTACCAGGGATCCGGCACCAGGACCCATTCGAGTGGGCGATAGATGACCTGGTCCGGCCTCGTGATGCTTTCGCGCACTGCCGGCACCGCGCCGCCGAACGGCTCCATCAATGCCCGGATATGCGGCACCAGTTCGTCTTCATCGAACCAGCGATTGTCCGGGACATGCTCGAGGATGAACATGTACATCTCGTCGCGGGACACGGGATTGATGCCGAGCTTCACCTGCCCGCCGAAGAACATCTCCGTCCGGTCCACGTCGGGCGGTCGCGGCGCCACCACCCGCCAGCAGCCCTGACCGGTGAATTGCGGCGACGGCGCGTCCCGGAAGATCATTGCGCGGATCGAGGAATGGATACCGTCGGCGGCGACGACGAGGTCATATCGTTCCTGCACTCCGTCGCTGAAGATCACGTCGACCCCGGCTCCATCCTGGACAAGCGACCGGGCCGTCACGCCCAGCCGGACCGTCACGCCCGCCCGCCGGACGGCGGAGGACAATATCTCGTGAAGAACCGGTCGCAGGATCCCGCCGCTCGACCGGATCGGCGCGGGATTCTCGATCAGCGGCGCTTCGAACAGCAATTGCCCCGTGACCGTGCGGCCGCGCATGCCGGAGCCGACGTGACCACGCAGTTTGACTTCGTCGAAGATGCCGAGATCGCTGAAGGCGCGCAACGAAATGCCGGTTACGCTGATCCCGGCGCCATGGACGCGCCAGAAAGGGTCGGCATCGATAAGCGTCACGCCGACGCCGATGCGTTCCAGCGCGAGGGCGGCAGCCATACCGCCGATGCCTCCGCCTACGACCAGGACCTGCAATGTCATGCGGGCACCTGCCACAATCCCTTGTCGGCGGTCATTTCAGCATGGGGAACATTGCCCGGGATGATCCTGCCCGTACCCCACTGGTCGGTAATTTCCGGTGTCGCCTCATAGACGGTCGGCTGCCAGCCTTCCTCGTCCACTTCCTCCAGATCCGAAGTATATTCCACGGCATTGCCGTTGGGCGTGAGATAATAGCTGAAGGTATTGTTGCCCGCAGTATGCCGCCCCGGCCCCCATGACAGTTTCACGCCCTTTTCGGTCATTCGTGCGAGACCGCGCATGAGTTCGTCGACGGAAAGCACGTCGAACGCGACATGGTTGAGAGCGGGAGGTCCGGGCAGGATGGCCAGCCGATGATGCGCGGGATTGCAGCGCAGGAAGACCATGAACGTGCCGATCCAGTCGGACAGGCGGAAGCCAAGCACGGATCGATAGAATTGCTCGAGCTTACCGATATCCGGACTGTGCAGCACGACGTGGCTGAGCCCGATCGGGATCGCCTCGCCCCTGGCCAGGGTTCGGTGCTGGCGCTGAGCGGCATCGCACCTGATCTCAATTGCCCGCCCGTCCGGGTCGAAGAAGCGGAAGCCATAGCCGCCGCCGAGATCGTCGATGGGGCCCGGCTGGGTGATGAGCCTGGCTCCACCCTCCCTGACTTGAGCGAACAACGACTCCACATCCTCTCGCGATCCCGCGACGAAGCCGATCAGATCGGTCTTCTTCTCGTCGTCCTGCCGGAGCCGGATCACGAACGGATGGGGCGAGCCTTCTGCCGCGAAATAGACCTTGCCGTCCTGCTCGCCGACTTCCACGAGGCCCCAGACGTCCCGGAAGAATGCCCGCTCGGCGTCCAGGTCCGGTACCGCCAGCCCCACGTATAATAGATCATTCACGCTCACCGTCATTCGGACACTCCTTGTAATTCCTATTCCCGGGAGGGAGAATACAGATCAGAATTTCGCTCCTATGCGAAGGCCATAAGTCCGCGGCTGTTCAGCCGCAGAGACGATCAGCCCTGCCGCATTGACCGTGCCGCCCGTCAGGCGCTGATTATTCTCGATATTGTGGACATAGAGGCTGAGGAACATGCTCTCATCCTCCCTGACGAACGTGATCGACGCATCACTCACGAAATTCGCGCCCGCGCGCAGATACGGCAGATAATCGGCGGTCGAATAGCTGGCGCTGCGGTACCGCGTGCCGGCCTGGAGCACGACATCCACGGCTCCGAGCGGGATGGTCTGCCGGCCGTTCAGGTTGAACGACCATATGGGCGCGTTGAACGCCGGCTTGCCCGAGCAATCGACCCGGAACACGTTGAGCAGGGCCCCCGAAGGCGTGGTCTGCTCGGCCGGCGCATAGGCGCAGGTCGTGTTTGGCGGCAGCCCCTGGTTCGGGACGAAATAGACGAATTCGTCATATTTGGTGTCGAGATACTGAACGCTCGCGGAGAGCAGGGTGTTGGACGTCGCCAGGAACTCCAAGTCCATATCCACGCCCTTGATCGTGCTGTTCCCGATATTCCGGGTCAGGAACACGGTCGACGGCGGATCTCCCAGATCGAAGCCGAACTGGCTGAACTGCTGATTGCGGTATTTCCAGAGAAAGGCTTCGAAATTGAACTGCAAGCGATTGTCGAAGAACCGGTTTTTTGTTCCGAGAGTATAGGCCCTGATCGTTTCTGGGCGGTAGGTCTCCACCCCGCGCGCGAAGGAGAAGCCGCCGGCATGATATCCGGTTTCGAAACTGGCATAGACCATGTTCCGCGGGCTGAAATCGTACTGCGCGGCAAGCCTGTAGGTAAACTTGTCGTTCTTCAGCCCGGAGTCGATTACGATCGGGGACCTCAGGACGAACGGAGCAGTCTGCGACCCGCCCGCCTGTGGCGGCAGCGCGAACAGCGGCACCGGAGTCACCGGCACGCCGCGCGACGTGTAGAAGCTCACCAACTCGTCCTCGGTTTCGACCAGCGGGATGAACGGCAAGTCGGGGCAGAAGTCCTGCGGCGGCGCAGGATTGCCGCAGAAGAGGATGTAGACGTTGGAAATGCCGTCAAACCTCTTCCGGTCGGACGTATAGCGTCCCGCCGCCGTCAGGCTGAGTTCCTCGACGGGCCGAACCGTCACCTTGCCAAATCCGGCCCAGGATTCGGTGTCCGTGCTGAAGGACTGGTAGGGCGAAAGCGTCTGCTGATTGTAGCGCGCGACTGCGCTGATATGCTCATCGAAGTAGATGCCGCCGATCAGATAGTCGACCGATGGTCCGATCGTTCCCGCCCAACGAGCCTCGACGCTGGTCTGCTTGTCCTTCTCCGCCGTGAAGCCCGCCCGAAATATGCTGTTGAACTGATAGGCGAGATCGGCTTCGCGATAGGCTGGCTGAACCGTGAGCGTGCCCGCATCCGTCTCGTAATTGAGTTCGGCGGTGACGCCCCAATAATCATTGTCGTTGAAAGGATATCCGTCCACGACGCCGCCTGCGCGCCCCGCCTGGCTGATGAAGCGAGACGCGAGAAGGGCGTTGGAGCGCGGATCCAGCAGACCTTGCCGGCGCGAGAAGTCCGTCGGAGTGAAACTGTAGCCCGCAAAACCGGCAGGGCCGAAGGTCGGATCTACCGCACCCAGGTAGAAACCGCTGAGGCTGTTGCCGCCCTGGTGGGCATAGTCGGCTGCGAGCCGAAGATCGAGCCGATCCGTGGGCGCCGCATAGATCTGAAGGCGGCCGGCATATTCGCGCTGCTTGCCCGTACCGTCGCTCTGGAAGCCATCATGTCGCGACAAAGACGCGGCGGCCCGGACAGCAACCTGATCGCCGACCGGCACGTTCACGGCTGCCTGGCCGGTCAGCCAGTCGAAATTGCCATAGCCGAGTGTAAATTCCGCTTCGGTGACGCCGAGGCGCGGACGGTTGGGAATGACGTTGATGGCGCCGGCCGTCGCATTGCGGCCGTAGAGGGTTCCCTGCGGCCCCTTCAACACCTCGACACGCTGCAGATCATAAAAGACGCCCGAGGTCGAACTGGGACGGCCGATATAGACACCGTCGTAATTGAACGAGATGGCGGGGTCCGAATAGGCATTGACCGTCGTGTTGCCGACGCCGCGCAGGAAAAAGACGGTCGTCGGCCCCCCGGTGCCGCCGGTCGCTGCCAACGCCGGCGATGTCCGCGACAGATCCTCGGCCCGGATCACATTCTGCCGCACCAGTTCATCAGGCCGCACGACATCTATTGCGAGAGGCGTACGCTGGCTGCTCTCGGCGACGCGTTGTGCCGTCACCACGATCTCTTCCAGCCCCTGCGAATCCCTCCCGACCGGGCTGCCGCGGACATCCTGAGGCACAGGCCCGTCCTCCGGTGCAGTCGAAAGGAGGGGTGCTTCCTGCGCGTAACCGGCCAGCGGCCAGATGAGTGCTGCGCCGGCAATCGACGCGGACCGAATGCCCTTCATTCCTTCTCTCCCCAAGTCTGCTCTTAAGCGGCTTAATTCCTACCTTAGGGAATTATAGATTGCGGTCAACCTCAGGATGATAGCGAGCCGAGTTCGGACAGTACGCCGTAGCTGTCTCCACGCGCGGAAACGGGTTGGAGCCGCCGGAAGGCGATCATCTTTGTGGACGTGGCCGGGGGTTACATGGCGCGATGGCCATCCTGCCAAGCATGGTCGGCGGGACGGCGGAGCTTGCGAGGGCGATAATGTTGTGAGACATAACTATTAATGGCACCCGAAGCGATACGCAGTCCCGAACGTCGGCGGGACAATCGGGACCCCGGTCCGCTGCTCGGCTCGCTGGTCGGCTATGCGGTCCGGCGTGCCAACAATCGCATCATGACCGACCTGGGAATCTGCCTCGCTCCGCTAGGCCTTCGGCCCGCCACCTTCGCAATCCTGGCGACAATAGACGCACATCCCGGCATCATCCAGGCGGGCGTGGGCGCGATACTGGGCATCCAGCGCGCCAATCTCGTGCCGTTGCTGAGCGAACTCGCCGGCAGGAGGCTGATCGAGAGACGCCCCGCCCCTCACGACAATCGCGCACAGGCGCTCATTCTCACGGCCACCGGGAAAGACTTGCTGCACGAAGCTTCACGAGAGGTTCGAATGCACGAAGATCGGATGTTGATGCAGCTCGACGCTCGCGACCGCGAGACCCTCGTCGCACTGCTGGGGGAAATCGGCGCATGACTCTGCGGGATGCAACCGGGGAGAAGGATCCTGTCCGGATCCTGGCACAGGCGCCGATGAGCCTTGCGCAACTGGTGGCCGTGGCCATTACCATCGGTCTCAACGCCCTCGACGGGTTCGACGTGCTCGCCATCAGCTTCGCGTCGCCGGGGATCGCAGCGGAATGGGGCGTCACACCGGCTGCACTCGGGATCGTGCTCTCGATGGAGCTGATCGGAATGGCCCTCGGCTCGATCATTCTGGGCAATGCTACCGACAGGATCGGCCGGCGCCCCATGATCCTCCTCTGCCTTCTCGTCATGTCGACCGGCATGCTGGCCGTGACGCAGGCCTCCAATATTGCCAGCCTGTCTGCCCTGCGCGTTTTCACCGGAATCGGCATCGGCGGCATGCTCGCCGCCACGAATGCGACCGTCGCCGAATATGCCAGTGCCCGCAGCAGGAACCTGTGCGTGGCTCTGATGGCAATCGGCTATCCTGTCGGGGCCGTGCTCGGAGGCATCGTCGCGGCGCAGTTGCTGATGGGAGGCGACTGGCGCCTGGTCTTCTACTTCGGAGCGGCCGTCACCTGCGCCTTCATTCCTATCGTCTGGTTCCTTCTGCCTGAAACCATCCCGTTCCTGTGCCGCCAGCAACGCCCCGATGCCTTGCAGAAAATCAACCGGGCCCTCGCCCGAATGGGCCATGCCGAAGTGTCTTCCCTTCCGCTCGCAGCCGACCGGACTGCGCGAGCACCGACGGGCGACATTTTCCGGGCCGGCCTCCTGCGTACGACGATCCTCGTGACCGTGGCCTATCTCGCCCACATCACCACCTTCTATTTCATATTGAAGTGGGTGCCGAAGATCGTCGTGGACATGGGTTTTGCCGCCCATGCTGCGGCGGGCGTGCTCGTGTGGGCGAACGTCGGCGGCGCGACCGGCGGGGCCGTCCTGGGCGTGCTCGCGCGGATCGCGCCCGTTCGCTGGCTCACGATCGGTGCCCTGCTCGCCTCGATCGCGATGGTAAGCTGGTTCGGACGAGGCCAATCCGATCTCGGGCAACTCTCGCTGATCGTCGGCATCGCTGGCTTCTTCACCAACGCCGGGGTTGTCGGTCTTTACGCCATTCTTGCCCAGAGCTTTCCGACCAGGGCCCGCGCCACCGGGACGGGCTTTGCCATCGGCGTCGGTCGCGCCGGCGCCGTACTTTCCCCGATCTTGGCTGGCCTGCTGTTCGAACTTGGAGTTGGCCTCCAGATGGTCGCGATCGTGATGGCCAGCGGCGCGGGCGTGGCGGCGGCCTGCCTCCTCCTCCTGCGGGATCCGCCGCCCGAAGAGGCTTCGGCGTAACGCGATCCTTTTCCCAGTGAAGGTGGCATCTTCCCTCCGCCGGAATTTCGGGTTAATTGATTGTAAACCCCCTTTACAATGAGGGGCTGGAGGCTCGATGGTTTCGAACATCCGCCAAATGCCGCCCGTGCGTATTCTCGCGGAAGCACCCACGCGGCTGGGTCTCCACGTCACTATGGTGCAACTGGCGGTGTACGCCGACCTCACGCCGCGCCTCCGCCAGATCGGTGTGACAAGCCCGTCCCGGCGTACGGCTCTTGCCCATATCGCGGGAACGCCCGGCTGCACGCAGAGCGAACTCGCCCATTACACCGGGCTTTCGCGCGCGGCCGCGATGACGATGGTGGACCAACTCGAGGCTGCCGGCTTCGTGAAACGGCGGGCGGGACAGGACGGTCGGAGCAACGCGCTGCACGTCACTGACGCGGGACGGCGGGCGATGGAGGCCATCGAAGCGGAGACCACCGTCAGCGAGGAGGCTGTGTTCGGATGCCTCGCGCCGGAGGAGCGGGACACACTCCGCGCGCTGCTCGAGCGGGTGATCCGCCATGTCGCAGCCAATCGAGAACCACATGAGAAGAACCGAAGCAGGGAGAGCAAGGATGCGAGGCCTGATACGAACCCTATTGCTGACTTCCGTCGCGGTACCGACGGCAGCGTTGGCCCAGGTGGCGGAGACACCGGAAGCGACCCAATCTGACCCGGCAATCGCGGAGGCTTCCCCAGCCACCGCGACCGATGTCGGAGCTCAGACGACCGCGGGCAGCGACGAGATCGTCGTCACCGCTCGCCGACGGGCGGAGAACCTGCAGGACGTTCCGATCGCAGTCACCGCCTTCACCGGCGAAGCGCTCAGTGAGCGCAACGTCGACACGATCGACCAGGTGGCGCGCTTTACCCCCAACATCCGCTTCGACACCGCCGCCCAGCTATCCGGCGCCAGCTTCAATCCGACCGTGTTCATCCGCGGGGTGGGATCGAACGATTTCGCGATCTTCACGGATCCGGGAGTGGGCTTCTACGTCGACGGCGTCTATTTCGCGCGTTCGATCGGCGCAGTGACCGACGCGGTCGACCTGGAAAGCGTCCAGGTGCTGCGCGGACCGCAGGGTACCCTGTTCGGGCGGAACACCATAGGCGGCGCCGTCATCATCGAGACCGCCAAGCCGCAACTCGACGCCGTTTCCGGCAAGCTGGAGGCGATCGTAGGGCGCTTCGACAGGATCGACCTGCGCGGCGCCCTCAATCTGCCGATCGTGAGGGATGAACTTGCGCTCCGCATCACGGCGGCCACGCTCAACCGGGACGGCTATGTCAAACGCCTGTGGGACGACAGCGACATGGGCGACCGCAACACCGACATGATCCGGGGGCAGTTGCGGTGGGAGCCGACGCCGGCATTCCGCGTCGACCTCGCCGCGGATTACACCCGATCGCGCGAACATTCGGCGCCGAACAAGCTGGTCGCGGTCGGCCCGCAGGCCGGCTTGCCACCGCGCTTCGCGCTCCCTGGGCCCGTTCTCGGCCTCTACAACGACTTCGTCGCTCCAACACTCGGGATCAACGCACCCAGCGGACAGCCCCAGCTCGACCCGTCCTGGATCACCGACAAGCCGTTTACGACCTGGGCGGGCGGCCCGAACGTCAATGACCTGGATCTCTGGGGCGTGCAGGGGACGCTCACCTTCGACGCAACCGACGATCTCCAGTTCAAGAGCATCACCGCCTACCGCGACATGCACGCGACCTTTGCGCGGGACGGCGACAACACGCCTTTCACGTTTCGCGAGACGTTCAATGACGACAAGGTCTGGCAGTTCAGTCAGGAACTGCAGGCAAGCGGAAGGCTGGCGCAAGGCGTCAGCTTCGTGGCAGGTCTCTATTATCTGAAGGAGAAGGGCACGGACTTTGGTCGCGCAGACCTTGCCAATCTGCTCTGGCCGCCGCTCGGCCCTCCTGCCGCGCCTGCGGTATATATCTTCAACTGGATCGATAACGAAAGCTACGCCGCCTACGGCGAAGTGGATATCGGGCTGTTGCAACGCCTCACGCTGACTCTGGGCGCGCGCTACAACCACGACAAGAAGAAAATCCGGATCGTCAACATCCGCCAGCGCGACAGCTTCGCCTCCATGCCCGACATGGATGTCGAGGAGCCGCTGCGGGGTGCATGGCCCCGGTTCATCGACTCCGATGTACAGGACATTCCCACCAGTGACAGCTGGGACAGCTTCACCCCCCGCGTCATTTTGAAGTTCGACGTCACCGACACGGCGAACGTCTATGCGTCCTTCTCTCGCGGGTTCAAATCGGGCGGCTTCAACATGCGTCCGCTGACTGGTCCCGAGGAAGTGACTTCCTACGATCCCGAGACGCTGACGACGTGGGAATTGGGAGCCAAGACCAGCTGGTTCGACCGGCGCCTGACGGTCAACGCTGCGATTTGGAAGAGCAAGTACAAGGACATCCAGCTATCGGTGAACCAGACTCCGCTCAACTTCGTGGCCAATGCCTCGGGCGATCTGTGGGGCTTCGAAGTCGAGGCGGTTGTGCGGCCCACCCCCTGGCTGGATCTCAATGCCTCGGTCGGCCACGTCGATTCCGAATATACGGAGATCAGCAATCCGCTCGCGCCGAACCAGGTCCTGCCGTTGACGCTCGACGATAATTTCGTGAAGGCGCCGCGATGGACGGTCGCTGCCGGGGCGCAGGTTGCCATTCCCCTGGGCGACGCCGGCATGCTGCGCGTGCGGGGCGACGTGACCGACTACAGCAGGATCTACAATGATCTCAGCAACCACCCCTATCTGACGGAGGATGGCTACACCCTGGTGAATGCGCGGATCACATGGACCGACCCTGAAGAGCGCTTCTCGATTGCCCTGTTCGGCACCAATCTCACCGACGCGCTCTACATCCAGTCAGGCAATTTCAGCAACGGCTTCGGCCTCGCAGAAGTAAGTTATGGCCGACCGCGAGAATGGGGCCTTTCCGCCAGCGTCAGGTTCTAGGTCATCGCCCACCTCTGGCTCCCAGGCAGTCCAGGCTGGACCAGCGGGAATTGGCGGAGCAATCCGCCATTCCCGGACAGGATTGCTGAGCAGATCATTGGCGACTAGCCTGCGGGTTGCATGCCCGAAACAGGAAGGACATCTGCGAAGCGCCGCCGGGCCACGGACAGCAGGAGAATGGCGACTGCCGCTGATCACACGGTCGGCGAACGCCTCCACGCGGGCGAAGCTATTCCGAACGCCGTCGTCGACAGGGCAGCATTGCGCGAAGCGAGCCACGCGCAACGGATGGACGCGGCGGTCGACAGGATGGTGGAGGAGTGGTCGAGGGCTGTTCCCAGCCTCGACAGCGATGTCCGTGCTATCGCGGCGCGGATCGCGCGGATTGACGATCGGCTTCGCGACCGAGCGACCGAAGTCCTCAAGGGGCTCGGCCTCTCGGACAATGAATTCCGCCTCCTGGCCGGACTGGTTCGAATGGGTGAACCGCATCGCTGCGCACCGACCGAACTGGCCGGTCGCTATGTGCCCGTGACCTCCGGCGGCCTGACGGGCGTCACCCGGAAGCTTGAACAGCGAGGCCTCATTCGCCGGGTCTCCCACCCCAGCGATCAGCGTTCGGTACTGGTCGAGCTGACGAATGAAGGAAAGGCGCTCGGGCAGGCGGCCATGCAGGGTCTTGCCGCAGTGGAGCGTTCACTAATGGCCGGGCTTTCCGCAACCGATCGCGCGCGGGGCAACCGCTTCCTGCACAAGCTGCTCCAATCGATCGAGCGCGCCTTGCCCTGATCGCGGAGTCGCGCGCCCCGGACCGCAATGCCGACCGGGACGGGCTCCTGCGTCACTGGTCCTCCTATTTCAGCCCTCAGGCGGGCACCGCCCCACGCACGGGAACCGTATCGACGGCGATGGCATCTTCGCCGGAACGAGACAGCCGGACATGCTTCACCCAATCGCTGTCCGTATCCGGGAAATCAGTCCTCCCGTGACCGCTGCGGGTTTCTTTCCGGGCCAGCTTGGCGGTTGCCACCATTTCTCCCGTCAGGGCGAGATTGCGCACCTCCTCCGCGGCCGCCAGATCGGACAGATCGATGTCCTTCCGAGCGACCTCGCCGATACTGCGCAACCTGGCAATGGCGGACGACAGCTCCTCCCGATTGGAGACGACCCCGGCCTGGCTCCACATGATGGTCTGGATCTGTTCGACGAGCTCTGCAGGTTTTGCATTACCTCCACCGGTTGCCAGCCGCTCCCGTTCGGCCGCCAACGCGTCGGGATCCACGGACAGGAGGTCGTGAGCCCGTGCATATGCGGCAGCGCTGCGCCCCGCGATCCGGCCGAAGGTCTGGGTCTCCAGAAATCCGCATCCCTGCATGCGGTCACCGCCAAGCACCCCGCCCGAGGCCTCGCCGGCGGCAAACAGTCCGTCCACGGAGGTCGCCGCAGTCACATCGATATGGGCTCCCCCCATGAGCCGCTGGAACATCAGCGTGATCGGGACCACCTGCCCGGCCACATAGGTGCCGACCGGCGCGCGGGAGCGTGCGATCTGTCCTTCTTCCACGTGCCAGACAACCGGGCCCCGCCCCTCGAAATTCTCGGTATAGACGGCGCGCGCCATCATGTAGCGCGGCGCGCATTCCATATTCTCGGGATCATATTTCTCCATGATCCGCTCGCCCTTCGCGTTCAGATAGTGCGCGCCGTAGATCGGGCCGGCAGGCGGGGAATCCCGAAACTGCGTGAACTCCATGTCGACCAGCGAAGCCCCCGCATGAAATGCAAGGGCATAGGAATCGCCGGTCGTCCGGCAGTGATGTTCGACCACCTCCTCGCACAGAATGGAATAGAGCCTGTTCACGCCGCCCGAAGCGAGGACGACTGCCCGGGCCCGGATAACCAGATGCTCCCCGTCCGGCCTCACCGCATAGGCGCCAACAACGCGGCTGTCCCGGAGCAGGAGCCGCGTGATCATCGTCCGTTCGAGCAAGGTGACCCCCGTCTCGTCCAGAGCCGTGCGCAGCGGCAGTATGACGTTGGCATGCACGCCATTGCCCAGCCCCTTGGCCATCAGCGTCCGGCGCTTGGAGTGGCCCGCACGCTTGGAGATGAACCAGCTGCCGTCGGCATTGGTGATGAACTCGACCCCGCGCCGCTCCAGGTCCTCGGCGATCGCCCGACCATGTTCCGCGCATTGGGCAACGAGGTCGCGATCGCAGATCCCGCCGCCCGCGCTCACCCAATCCTCGATGAAGAGTTCAGGCGTATCCTCCTCGTCGAGCAGGGGCACGCTAAACCCAACGAGGGCGTGCGGGCTGGACCCGCTCGATCCCACCACGCCCTTGTCGACAAGCAGGACCTTCACTCCCGCTCCTGCAGCCTCGAGGGCCGCACGAGTTGCCGCAGAGCCTCCGCCAATCACCAGAACGTCCGTTTCCAACTCTTCCATCACGGCGGATCTCCCGAAGCTGCCGATCGGCTCTCAAGCCGGGTTTCGGATTGTCTATTTTTCGTGATAGAAGGAGTCAATCTGTCTTAGCACTAAGATATCTCTATCATAATGGATGAAGGACTTTCTTGTATTCCGGACCCAGGACCAGCGGACGGACCAGGCCGGCAGGCTGCCGATGCGGGCAAGCCCCTCACGCTGCGTGTCATCGAGGCCGAGCCGGCGGGCAAGGATACCAGGCGATTTCGACTGGTGTCGGCGGGGGGACAACGCCTGCCGCCTGCAGGCGCGGGATCGCATATCAACCTCCTGCTGCCGGGCGGCATCATACGCTCCTACTCGCTCCTCAGAGGCGAGCCCGCCCCCATCGAATATGCCATCGCCGTACGGCGTGAGACGCCCGGCCGCGGCGGCTCGGCATTTCTGCATGATCAACTGAGCACCGGCGACCAGATCGAAGCACTGCCTCCGCAGAACGGCTTTCCGCTGGTGGAAACCGCGCCTCACTCGGTCCTGATCGGCGGCGGCATCGGCGTTACTCCGCTGATCGCCATGGCATCCCGCCTTCGCGAGCTTGGCCGTCCCCTCACCTTCCACGCCGCATTTCGCGACGAGGACCATATTCTCCTCGCGGACGAGCTTCATAGCATCGGCCGTGTCACAATTCATCTGGACAGCCGCGACGGCGGGCCCTTTCCTATTGCCGCCGCGATCGCCTCAGCTCCGGCGGATGCCCACCTCTATTGCTGTGGACCGGCGGCCATGATCGACGCCTTCATCGCCAGCGCACGAGAGCAGGGGCGCCACGAATCCGTCCTGCATCATGAATATTTCGCCGGCGCCCGGGCTGCACTCCAGGAAGGCAGCATCATCGTCGAACTTGCGCGAACAGGACGCACGATCATCGTGCCGCCTGGCAAGTCGATCCTGGAGGCCGTGCGCGAGGCCGGCGTGCCGGCCAGTTCCAGCTGCGAACAGGGCACCTGCGGCGCATGCGAGACAAAGGTCCTGGCCGGAGTGCCGGACCATTTCGATGCGGTGCTGTCCCCAGCCGACCGGAAATCCGGCAAGACGATGATGATCTGCTGTTCGGGTGCCCTGACGGAGAGGCTGGTTCTCGACCTGTGATGCCCGTGCTTGCCATTGCCGCTACTTCCAGGTGACAGAAAGGGGAATTGTTGCTATACAATTTCGTCTACCAATTACGTCTGCCGATGTTGGAACCGTTGGCGGGGGCATTGGGAAACCACCGGGAGGGACGGCCGCCTTGCGACCGGCTCCGCTCGAAGTCTAAGTCGTGCAATGCATTACGGAGTCGACCTTGCTCTCGATCCTGAAGAACGCCTGGTACGCCGCAGCCTATTCGCATGAGGTAGGCGAGGAGCCACTCGGACGGACACTGATCGAACGGAAGATGGTGCTCTTCCGCGACGGTAACGGCGACGTGGGGTTACTTCCCGACCGCTGTCCCCATCGGTTCGCCCCTCTGTCAGCCGGCAAGCTGATCGGCGACACCCTGCAGTGTCCCTATCACGGTCTTCGTTTCAACCGGCGGGGCGAATGCGTCTACAATCCTCACAGCAAGAACCATGCGCCGCTTCGTGCCGCCGACATCGGCTGCTGGCCGGTGATGGAACGATACGGAATCATATGGTTCTGGCCCGGAGATCCTGAACGGGCCGATCCCGAAGCCCTGCCCCGGATCGACTTCCTCGAAAAGCCGGAGGAATATGCCGTTGTGCGCGGGCTGCTGCCCGTACGCGGCCATTACGAACTCGTCGTCGACAATCTGCTCGACCTCAGTCACGCGGCCTTCATTCACCCGCAATTTTCCGCCGGCAACTACACGCAGGAGGAAGTCCTCGCGGCCACCAAGCAGCGGCTCGAGCAACGCGAACGATCAATCGTGAACCATCGGCTCCGCAGTGGTCTCGGGCCATCATCCGCGCACGTGAAGCTGTTCGGGATGGATCCGAACGTCCCTGTCTACACCGACACCACCATGACCTGGCATCCCCCGGCGATGCTGGATTTCGCCGTTGGCAGCTGGGAAATGGACAAGGACCGGGACAGCGGCATCCACATCCCCCAGTTGCACGTGATCACGCCGGAAACGGAGTTCACCTCCCATTATTTCTTCACCAACGGTCGTAACCGGCGCCAGAACGAGCCGGAGGTCGATCAGGCGTTGCTGGACTTCTTCGACCTTGCCTTCGCGCGGCAGGACGAACCGATGATCGAGATGGTCCAGAAGAATATGGGGCCAGTGACCGACATCCACGCCCTCAACCCGGTTCTCCTGCGGACCGATGCGGCTCCAGTGGCGGCGCGGCGCATGCTGGCCAGACTGATCGAACAGGAACGGCTGGACGAGAGCCGGGGAAAGGCGGCGCCGGAAGCCCAAGGCTCCGACATCCGCGGCGCCACGACCTACGCGCAATAAGGGTCAGTCGCTCTCGGCCAATCCCGGCCCAGCGCGGCCTCCAGTGCATGCCCTCAGATTGATCACGCGGACCGTTCACGACCTATTGTTGACGAAAAGAGTATAATATTTCATTATACGATTCACAGAATGGTCGCGTGGAGATGCCTGCCGCGTGCGGCGGTTTGCTCGTGCAGGCAGTCCGACAACCAATAGGACCAACTGCTCCGGGGAGGATTGTGATGCGGACATTGCTCGTTGGTCTCCTGCTGGCTCTTGCGCCGGTCGGAAGCCCCGCCGGAACGGCGTCGGCGGCGGAACCCACCGCCGATGACGACAGCTGGGTGGATGTCGGACCGACCGGCTATGACACCAAGCGGCTGGTGCTGGCATCTGCCTGCAGCGAGGCCTGTCCCTGGGGGGAACTCGGAGACTTCCTGCGGGATGCGATGGCGCGGGACGGATATGAGATCATTCTGTGCCGCAACTGCAATCGGGCCGAAGGGCCCCGCATCGTCGGGCGCGCTTCCTTCCCCCCACCCCTGGTCGAGGATGACCTGCGGCATGGGACCACCCAGCGTGTGAAAGCGCCGATCGATTTCGGCATAACCGAACTTGGAATGATGGCCTGGGCATATCGCGGCGAACATCTGTACGCGAAGGACGGGCCATTCCGGAACCTGCGCATCATCGCCCGCATCGAAGACCCGACCTACCTGCTGGTCGCGGTGAAGCCGGAACTGGGGATCAGCAGCCTCGCGGAGATTCGCGAACGGAAGTTGCCGGTGCGGATCATCACCGACTTTCAGCCGACCGCAATGCCGGTCCTCGAATATTACGGGCTGACCAAGGAGGCTCTCGAGAGCTGGGGCGGCGCACTGCTGCCCACGAAGGACGTCAGCGGGACCACGCCGTTCGACGTCGTCGTATCCAGCCTTGCCAGCCCGGCAAACAATCCCGAATCCGCCTTCTGGACGACGCTCACCGTCCACCACCAGCTTCAATTCCTGGACCTTCCTGACGAATTGCTGGATCGCCTTGTCATGGACGCCGGAATGGTTCGCGCGACCGCGCGATGGGGTTTCCTGCGCGGCGTAGACCGCAACATCGCCACCGTGGGCCGCTCCGGCGAAGCCGTGTTCGCGCGGGACGACATGCCCGATGAGATTGCCTATGCCATCGCGCGCGCGATCGACCGCGATCGGGGCGAACTCAAATGGTTCGTCCGGCCCTATTCGCTGGAGCCGCGCACCGTGGCCGATGGCGCGGGCGTGCCGCTCCATCCCGGCGCGGCGCGCTACTACCGGGAACAGAAATACATCCCATGATCGTCGGTCGGCCCGCCGGCGGGCCGACGTCGCATGGACATGAAGACGCGGCGCGGCCCGAGGATCGGTCGGGGCCACGCCAGGAGAGGGGAAACATAGGATGCCGCAATCGCATTGGTTCAGAATACCTGCGGCGATCGCCTGTCTCATTGCAATCTACCTGTTGGTTTTCGCGAAGCTGGACACTTTCCTGTTCTTCGGCGCGCCAGTTCTGGCCGGCGTTGCAGGTTCCATTGCACTTGCGCGCGTCGACCCCAGGCGAACAACCGCCGATCATGTGACGGACGCGCTCCGCATCTATTGGGGCCTACATCTGATCTGGTCCTCGTCGCGCTTCTGGTTTGCCGGCGGCCAACCTGTGATCGATCATCCGATCGGCGGCCCGTTCATCGAGTCATTGCTTGCGATGGGACTGTTTCCCGCGATCAAGGCGATGGAAGGCATCATCGGAATCGTGCTGCTGACCAACCGTTTCGTGCCATTGGCCCTGGTGCTCGAAGTACCCACGAGCTTCACGATCTTCTACCTCAATGTCTTCGTCACCGGCGCACCCCGGCAATTGATCACGGGCCCCCTCGAACTGAGCGTCAATTGCCTGCTGCTGCTCTGCTACTTCCGATACTACCAGCCATTCCTCGTCGCCCGCGCCTATGCCGCCCCGCCCAGGATGCTGGCGAGAAGTGCGCTCGATGCGACGCCCGCCGGCACCGGCGGCTGAGGAGGAGGTGATCATGGACGCAGCCACCTCCGCCTCCGCCGCCGCCCCCCGCATGCGCGACATTTCCGCTGCCATCGATGAGGCCCCCTGGAGTCCCTTTCAGAAAGGGCTGCTCGCCTGTTTCGCCGCGATCTTCGCCGTGGACGGCCTTGCCAATCAGTCGCTGGGCATTGCTCTGCCCGCGCTGATCGCGGACTGGAACGTTCCACGCACGGACTTTGCGCCGGTCACCGCCGCCAATCTCGCCGGAGTAGCGGTTGGATCGGTGCTCGGCGGCCTCCTGGGCGACACCATCGGCCGCCGAAAGGCCCTGATATTCGCTATCTTCCTCTTCGGCTTGATGACCTGCGCCAGCGGATTGGCCAACGATCCGACGCAGCTGATGGCGGTGCGGTTCATGGACGGGCTCGGAATCGGCGCGGCAATTCCCAACGGCGCGGCGCTGATATCGGAATTCACCCCGGCCCGACGGCGTGGACGGGCCATCGCCATCGGGATGGTATTCATTCCTATCGGCGGCATCCTCGCCGGCGGACTCGGCGCTTCGGTTCTGGGGCTACTCGGGTGGCGCACCATGTTCGTCGTGGCCGGCAGCCTCCCCCTCCTCCTCGGCCTGGCCTTCCTGTTCATCCTGCCGGAATCGCCCAACTACCTCGCCCGCGCCGGCAAGGACGACGCGCTGAACCGCCTGCTGCGGCGGTGCGGCATAACCGCGGACGGTGACGAGATGTTCGTCGCCGGCGACCATGGCACGCGGATGGCGACGCCCCTCAAGGCGTTGCTGGGGCCCGACTATCGGCAGCAGACATTGCTGATCTGGGGCGGCTTCTTCACCTGCCTCATGGCATCCTACACGATCTTCAGCTGGGTGCCGACCTTGCTCCACATGCTGGGATTCAACCTCACGATGACGAGTCTGGGCATCACAACCTTCCACGGAGGCGGGGTCGTCGGCGCCTTGTTCAGCGGGGTCCTGCTGGACCGGAAAGGTTTCAGCCATGCGCACATGGTTCTCGCAGGATGCGCCGCCGCGATCGCAACCCTGCTGGCTCTCCTCCTGAGCCAGGACGTGCTGGCGGTCGCCATCGTGCTGCCCCTGATCCTCGCCCTGGGCTTCTGCATCGCCGGCCTCCACAATACCCTCTACACCCTCGCCGCCAACACCTATCCGACATCCTTCCGGGCCACCGGTGTCGGAACGGCATCGGCCACGGGCCGCCTCGGCGCGGTGCTGAGCTCTTTCACCGGCGTGATTTCGCTCGACCTCGGCGGTTCTGCTGCCTTCTTCGGCGTGGTGGCCGTCCTGCTCGCGCTGTGCGGCGTTTCCGGCTGGACCGCCCGGCGGAGAAGCGCCCCCAGCTGAGCGGGAATTCGTGTCGGGACACTTTGAATTGACGAAAGGAACGGGACCGATGGGTTGGAAACTTGCCCGCCTCGCCGCCGCAGTGTCGGCGCTCACGACTTCGGCAGTGGCCATGCCGGCATACGCCCATACCGCGGACGCGCCACGGGCCATGGTCGCCGAGGGCCTCCTGCGCGGCAGTGAGGGCGATGGAATCCGGCGCTTTTTCGGCATTCCGTTCGCAACTCCGCCGGTGGGAGTGCTGCGGTGGAAGGCCCCGCTTCCTCCACAAGCCTGGCAGGGTGAGCGCGATGCCACGCAATTCGGCGCGATCTGTCCGCAGGCAATGCGATCCCAGGAACGCACCTGGCCGCAAAGCGAGGATTGCCTGACCCTCAACATCTGGACGCCAGCGGACGCCGCCGAACCCCTGCCCGTCATGGTCTGGATCCATGGCGGCGGCTATATGTTCGGGTCAGGACGGGAACCCCAGTTCGACGGTACCCGCCTGGCCCAGAAAGGCGTGGTGCTGGTCACCCTCAACTATCGCCTCGGCGCTCTCGGCTTCATGGCCCATCCGGAACTGAGTCGGGAGGCAGACTATGGAGCGTCCGGGAACTACGGCATCCTCGACCAGATTGCCGCCCTCCGCTGGATCCGCGCGAACGTCGCCGCGTTCGGAGGAGATCCGAAAAGCATCACGATTTTCGGCGAGTCCGCCGGCGCAGGATCCGTGAATATCCTCCAGGCTTCGCCGCTGGCGAAGGGCCTGTTCGACAAGGCAATCGGCCAGAGCACGTCCCAGTTCGATCCCGACGGCGGCCTCATCGGCCGCAAGGATCTCAAGGGGGCCGAAGCGCACGGACAGGCATTTGCCGCACAACTTGGCGCCGACTCGCTCCAGGCTCTTCGTGCATTGCCGGCAGAGGCCATCGTCTCCCATCCGACATTCTTCTGGCCGACGGAGCGCGACGGCCATGTCCTGCCGGACCTCGTCTACAATATCTTCGCCAACGGCCTGCAGAATGACGTGCCCACACTGGTCGGATCCAATTCCGATGAAGGAGCGACCATCCGGATGGAATGGGTTAAGCGAGACGAAGCGGACACGTCCGCCTATGACAGATTGTATGGCGGATTTGCCGACCCGCTGCGCCAGTCCGCCACCGATGCGGTTCAGTGGCAGATGCGCATCTGGGCGCGGCTCCAGGCCGAGACGGGCTCGGCCAAGGCCTGGCTCTACTGGTTCGATCGGGCCTGGCCCGGACGCAAACAGGATGGCGCCTTCCATGGCGCCGAGATCGTGTACGCCTTCCAGACACTGGACGCCGAGGATCAGCCCTGGACCGAAGCGGACCGCCGGCTGTCCGCGCTGATGGCCGACTATTGGGTGAGTTTTGCTCGTGACGGCGATCCGAACGCCGAAGGGCTGCCGAAATGGCCGGCCTATGCCGAGAATGCGCCCAAGCTCATGCGACTTTCGCCGGAACCGGCAGTCATCGACACGCCACGCCCCGAAGCGCAGACTTTCCTGGATGCCTATTTCGACGCCCGTCGGTGACCCCCGCTGGCGTTGATCTCACATCCCCTGCTTCCTCAGCCAGTCGTAGACCAGATCCGCGATTTCCTGATTGTTGGTCTCGGTGAGAAGGCCATGGGTGTTACCTTCTATGCCCAGCTTCTCGAGCTCGAGGTGATCGACCGATACACCCGAACGGCGTAGAAACGCCGCGGTGCAATGATCGTAGGCAGCGTGATAGGAGGATGCTCCAGTCAGCACCATGATCGGGACCGCGGCAAGATTGGTGAGCAGCCGGGGCGCACCTGTCGGCACCCAGCAACCGATCTTGTCGGCAGATGGAGCGGGTTCCTGCCGAAGCGGCCCGAAATCCTCCACCCCGCCGACCGGCGGCGTATATGCAACCGGCGCGTAAGTCAGGCCAAAGGGCCTGGCCACCGGTTCTCCCCCTCCCCCCAACGGGGGAGCGTTGTAGAATGGCGGTCCGTTCGGCTCTACGGCCACGATCGCCTTGACCAGACCCGGCCGAGCATCCGCCACCTGCCAGCCGGTCGTTCCACCGCGGGAATGGGTCACCAGGATCGCCGGGCCTAGGCGGTCGAGCAGCGCCGCGCCGGCGTCCCGATCGATGCGGTCGACATAGGTGCTCACTTCCAGCGGGTCGCGCGGGGAGCCGAACGGCAGTTCGATGGTCGAATGGCGACGGCGCAACTCCTGTTCATAGGCCGGATCGCCCGCCACGCGTTTGCCGGGGAACCTGGTAGCCAGCTTGACCGGAGGAGGCGCTGCACCGTCCTTGGGCGCTGGCATGGCAAAGGGCGGCATCAGCTTGGGTCCGTCGACCGGCTCGTAGTGGGGCGAACGACCCAATGTCGGCCGATCGACGACATAGACCGCATAACCCTTGCGAAGGAACAGGGTCGCCCACCCCTCGCGCCCGTCGGGCGTGCTCCAGAAACTGGATCCGTCCGACGCACCCCCATGAATGAAGACCAGAGGATAGGGATGCTTCAGTTCGGCCGGCACCTGGTATTCCACGTGCATCGCGCCAGCGACGATGGTGCCTTCCGGAAGTTCGACGGGCCTGCCGCCGACGCGGAACTGGCCCTGCTCGGCGATGACGAGAGGCGGCCGCGCCATTCCCTCCGCACCTGCCGCACCCACCGTTCCGGCGGCAAGGGCGACAAGGAGAAGACATCCATAGAGTCGGTTCATCCCACGCTCCGCATGTTCGCAGTCCGGCCTTCGTCAGCGCCGAAGGGCCAGGCTCAGATAGGTGATCGCAATCGCGGCGATGATGCCGGCCAGCGCCGCCAGGCCATGGGTGGCCGGCGTGAGGCGCGCTGCGCCGCCGTCCTGACCTGCTGGACCTGACGCTTTGCCAGTACCGGCCATGACCGGATGTCCCGCGTCGAGCGCCAGCATCGGACGGTAGAGGTGAAGGTATCCAAGCGACATCAAGGCGTTCAGGCAGATGATGACGATGGCCACCCCGATCCCGAACGGCTTGCCGTGCGAGGAGGTGACGAAGGCGATCGTCAGGGTGATCGGCCAGGCCGCCACGACGGCAAGCGCCGAAAAGCGGTGCGCCAGCAGGGCGCATCCTATCGCGATCTCCAGAGCCTTGACTATCGCCATCAGCCCCGACTGGGCCAGCGCCGGCACCAATCCCGGACCCGGCCGGATCGACTGGTCCGGATAGAATTCCAGCCAGTAATTCAGACCGTGAAAAAGGAACCAGCCTCCGTAGAGGAACTGCGCGGCGTAAATGCCGATGGTGAGCGGTGGAATGCGCTGCCCGCGCGCCGGCCGGGCATCCGGCCCGGCCGCGGATTCGGTTCCGACACTGATTTCAGACACTGCTCAGATCCCGTATCCGCGGCCGCCCCCCTTTACCGGAACTTCTTCGACAGCTGGAAGGAGATGAACCGGCCCAGTGAGCTGGAGTAGGTCGGATCGAACCAGATCGGGCGATCCCCGGCATTCACCACCAGCGGCGGGTCGGCGTCGAACAGGTTGAGCACGCTGACGGAAAGGCCGAGACCATCGGTGATCGGCGAGTTCGTATCCTCGAAACGATAGCTCAGTGTCAGGTCGACGGTCGTATAGGAGTCGATGTCCTGGTACTTGTCCGGAACGGTTGCAGGCAGATAATCGCGCGTGATCGTCCGCTTGTTGACGAAGTTCACGAACGCCGTCGCCGAGAACCCGCCTTTGTCGATCCCCAGTTCGAGCTTGCCGGTAAAGCGGGCCGGATATCCGAAGTTGTTGACCTGGTTGAGCAGCGGAGCGGCCGGAACCGGCGCACTCTTATAGTGGAAGATGTAATTCGCCTGGGCACCGAGACGGAAGTCCGCCCAATCGGTGGGGTGGACATAGTTGAAAGAGACGTCCAGCCCGTCCGTCTTGACCACGCCGCTGTTGTTGCGACGCGCATCGACGATAGCAATGATGCTGGCCGGGTCGACGACGCCAAGCACGGGCAGACGCGGGTCGGCCGTGATCGTGTTCCAATGGGAGATAAATTGATCGAGCGTCATCGTCGTCCTGTCCGGGAAGTAAACCGGATTGAAGACGATGAAATCGTCATACTGTCCCGAGTTCAGCACCGCGCCGATCGGGGCGTTGTACGCCGCAACGTCGACCTTATCCTCATAGACGATGTTGTAGTAGGTGACAGAGAAGTTGACGTTGGGAAGAAGTTCCGGCCCAACCTCCAGTCCGACAGACCAGGTTTTCGCCTTTTCGGGCTTCAGATTGGCATTGCCGCCGATCGGATAGACATAGGTGAACGTACCGTTGGGCGGGTCGAGACCCACGGCGGCACCGCTGTTCACGCGCGGCAGGAAGCCTGCGGTGGCATATGGGTTCACGTCCACGAGCGTCGGCGCCCGGAAGGATGTCCCATAGCTTCCGCGCAGACGCAGGCCGCGGATTGGCGAATAATTCAGTCCGAACTTGGGGTTCGTGGTATCGCCGACGTCGCTATAGTCGTCATAGCGCACCGCGGCACTCAGTTCGAGCTCCTCGAGGCCCGGACGAGCATTGCTTCCGCTGAACAGCGGGACGAATATCTCGGCGTAGGCTGAAGTTACTTCGCGCGTGTTGTCGACCGGGATGCCGGTGAATTCATTCACCGTATTCGTCCGGGTGTTCGAATATTGCCCATTACCGAACAAATAGTCATGGTGGTATTCGCCACCCACGGCCAGTTTTACGTCGCCGCCGCCGATGTGAAATAGGGTCCCGCTCACGCTCGCCGTCGCGCCGTAGAGCTCATAGTCCGAGATGAGTTCAGTTTCGGCGCGGAACATGGCTAGCGTGGAGTCCGCATTGCAGGCGTACTGCCGGCCATCGCAGAACGGGTTGAAGAAGGGCACGTCGGCAGGCTTGCCGACCCCACCGACCACGGCCCCCAGCGCTCGGTTGAGGCCGTTGGTGTTAATCTGGTTGGTGTTCAGGCTCTCGCCCCGGTTCTCGCTATAATAGCCGACCAGCTTGGCGTTCCATGCGCTGCTCAATTCGATGTCGAGTCCGCCGGAGATGGCCCAGAGCCGCTCCGACCCCTCGTTGCGCACCGGACCAAGGTCATGAATGAAATTATAGGCAACCTGGACGGCACCGCTTGCCGGGCAATCGAGGGTCGCACTGTTGTCCGGATTTGCCGGGTTGCACGGATTGAACGGATTGTTGCCCGGCACCGTGAGGGTGGCATTCTGGGCCTGACCCAGGAACACATAGGAGCGCTTCGAATAGAAGCCGTCCAGATGGAAGGTGAGGAAATCGGCCAGTTCCTGCCGGACCGTCCCTACGATCGAATGACGCTCGCCACTCGGAATGGCGTCGCTTCCGAGCCACTGGCTCTGGCGATTGACCGAAGAACTAAGGTCCCCGAGGGTAAGCCCCACTCCATCCTGCCCACCGGGAATACCATAGAATGGCCCATTGGGAGCCAGTTGCACGTTGCCAGGGCTCGAGAAAATCGGATCGGCACCGCCACCGAACCTGGACAGATCGCTGTTATAGAGGTTCGGGCGATCCTCGGCCTCCAGCGCCGTGCGCTTCTGATATTCGTAGGCTAGGAAAATGCCGCCCGTGCTCCACTTGCGGCCGACAGCCACCGCCCCCGTATATTCCTCGACCGAATCCGCGAAGCCGGCCCTGGCCTGTGCCTCGATGATATTTTCCGGCCGGCGCAGGATGTAGTTGACCACGCCGCCGATCGCGTCCGAACCGTAGATCGCGGACCCGCCATCGGCAACGACCTCGATCCGCTCCAGCGCGATGCCCGGAATATTATCCGCGTCGAACAACTGCCCGTTCGCCCCTTGCGGCGCGACCCGATGGCCATTGACCAGGTTCAGCGTGGCAGCCGAGCCGAGACCGCGCAGGTTGACCGCCTTGGCGAAGAAGGAATTCAGCGACGTATTCTGGATCTGGGAGCCGCCGGATTGATCGTTCGATCCGCCGAAGTTCACGATCTGCGGCAACTTGCGCAAAGCGTCGGTGGTCGTGCTGACGCCAAGCTTCTCGATATCGTCCCGGCTGACCGGGATGACCGCCGAACCGACCGGAGCGACACCTTCGATTCGGGTGCCGGTCACCACGATTTCAGCATCGGCGCCCGCGTCTGCGCCGGAATCCTGGGCATAGGCAGGAGCGGCACCGGCGCAGATCGCCAACAATGAAGCGGAAAGTGAAAGCGTCGCCGCACCGCGCAGGCGAAGCATGGAGCCTCGAGATTGCATGTCCTTCTCCCCCTCGACCGGTCTTCTGCCGGATGTATCGGTCCACCAGGTGGACGGTATCTAAGATTGAATATGATTTTGTATAACTTTGTGGGATAATCTAGTCAATAGACACCCGCGCGCTGCCTGGGCCGCTCGCGCTCGGCGAACGGCGGCGCCACCCACGCCTTCATGACGAGCATGGGCCTGTAATGCTGGAAATATGCCAGCATGAGCAGGAGGTTGACGCCGAGTTCGGGCGGACCCGTAAGGATGCCGCTCAAGCGTGCCGTCACGAAAGTGTTGAGGTAGAAAATCGTCACGCTCGTAGGCACTGCCAGCACGAGTGCGAGCGGGACGAAGCGATTCGTCAGCAGCAATATGCCGCACAGGCCTTCCAGCGTCTTGATGGCAGGAAAGGCCTGCATGGCAACCAGTGACGCCACGAAAGGTCCGCCGATCGGGTGATCGATCACCGGCTGCATGTCCGTTATCCAATATCGTATGCAGGACCAGAGCAGGTGCCCGCCCATGTAGACGCGCAATATGTCGGTGGCCTGCTCCAGGGTGGTATGCCCGGGCTTACGCACGGTGTTGACGATTGCGACAACGACTCCCGCGATCAGGGGGAGGCCGAAGAACAGGAAGGAATCGAAACTCAACAGGTTGAAGGCGACGCCGGCCAGACAGATCAACACAGCTGCCGACACTTTCAGCCAAGTGCTCATTTGCTTTTCCTCTCTCGGATGCTTGCAGCGGGGCGGTGGGCCCGTTCAGTCAGTCCCTGGGACGGCTGCCTTCGTGCTCCGGCCCGCTCACTGCCTGAGACCGGACTGGACCAGCAGCGGCGCCACGTCCTGCATCCAGCCCTGAAGCCCGTCTTCGTAATTGACGAAGGTCAGCAGGACTCCGTCGGCCCCGGCACGCGCGAAATCGGACAGGCGATCGACGATCTGCGGCGGCGTCCCGACGAGATGGACACCGCCGAACCCGCCAAGCACCTTCTGGCGCGCAAGTCGCGCTTCGGGGCCGTCGCCGCGCGGCACCAGGTTGGGCGGCATGGAGTCCAGCACGGCAAGGTCGCCATGCTCTTCGAGGACATGATCGCGGAAGCGAAACGCCTCGCCTTCGGTTGGTCGACAGATGACCCAGGCGGCGAGCCAGATCTCGAACGTGCGATTGAATTCTTCGCGTCCGAGACGGCGCAGGGCGTCGAAGCGCCTGCGAATATCCTCCATCGGTTCACCTTCGCTGACGCTCTGAAATGCCATGTCCGCATATCGGGCGGCGAAGCGGGCCCCGGTTTCGGATTGTCCGGCCTGCATGATCGGCGGATGCGGCCGCGCAAGGGGCTTGGGCTGCGACTGTCCCTTGACGATGCGGAAGAACTCGCCCTCGAAGTCGAATTCCTCCTCGCGCGTCCACAGCAGTTTGACGATGTCGAGCCACTCCGCGGCGTATCGATAGCGGCTGGCGTGATCCATCATCGGCGACCCGAACATCGCGAACTCGGGCGGGTACCAGCCACACACCAGGTTGAGACCAAAGCGTCCGCCCGAAATGTGATCAGCCGTCACCATCTGCTTGGCCGCGACGATGGGATGGATCACCGGCACGTGGACGGTGGCGAAGATCTGCGAGGTCTGGGTGACGGCACCAAGGCCGGCGGCCCAGCTCAGGCCCTCGTAGTTGGTGCCGCAATAGTTCGTGACCCCGCCGAGCCCGCGCCAGCGCGCCAAGGGAACCTGCAGTTCGAACCCGGCCCGCTCCGCGAGCGCCGCGACGCGTGCCACCGTCGGCCAATCGAGCCGGTGCCGTTCCTCCGCGGTGGTAGCAGTGAACCCGCCGTCGAGATTCGACCCGAAGATGCCGAGCTTGAGTCGGTTCACGAGAGAAACTCCACGAGACGATCCCAGTGGCGCGCTGCTCCCTCGGGATGGAAGGATGCATCGGCGATAGCAAAGCCATGGTAGGTGCCGGCGTAGACCTCGATGCTCCCGTCCAGGCCGGCCTGTGCGAGCGCCGTTTCGAGCACGGCACGATGGTCCTCTGTCATGAAGGCATCGGTCTCGGCGCAGGCAAAATAATAGCTGGCGCGGCTGTTGCCGATGAGGCGGTGGGGGCTGTCGGGCTTTCCGGTAACCAGATGACCGCCATGAAACACGGCGACCTTCCCGACCCGGGTCGGATGCGCGGCGGCCGTCCAGACGGCAAGCGGGCCGCTCATGCAATAGCCGACGCAGGCGAGCGGCACCGGGGCGCACTCCGGCCGCCCGGCAAGCGCTTCGAGCCAGGCCGACGAGTCCGCCTCGATCGTTGCACGCGACAGGGTGTCGGCCATGCCCAGGAGCACGCCGAAGTCGCCCGACTTCTTGACAGACAAAGGCGGATCGCGCGGAGGCCCGAGCCGGTACATGAGGTTGGGGAGCAATACGGCAAATCCGGAGTCGGCGAGGCGTTGGGCCATCGACTTGAACAACGGGCGGACGCCCATGATGTCGGTATAGAGAAGGACGCCAGGCCAGGGGCCTTCGCCGTGACCCGGCGTAAACAGCCAGGCTTCCGACAAGCCGTCGGCGGTGGGAATTTCGAGCCGTTCGCCCTCGGCCTCCGGGAGTTCCGGCTTGCCCGGCAGCACCATCCCGCCGTCACCGTTACCGAAGTCCATGCCGATGCCGAGCGTCTGGCCGCCGTCAACCGGGATGTTCGCTCCGGTAATGTAGGAGGATTCATCCGACGCCAGGAACACCGCAAGGGGAGCCACGTCCTCGGGGCGGCCCACCCGCCCGAGCGGTGACGTGCGCACCTGCTTGTGCATATTGTCGTTCGGGTCTCGGAGCAGCGGCTCGAACATGTCGTTCGCAATCAGACCGGGGCTGATGCAGTTCACCCGGATGCCGCGCGGTCCGCCCTCCAGCGCCAGATGCGCGGTCAATCCGATGACGCCTGCCTTGGCCGCGCCATGCGCAGCCATCGGCATATCGGTCCCACGGGCGGCGATGATCGATCCGGTATTGATGACCGAGCCACCGCCCCGGGCCACCAGGTGCGGCCATGCCGCGCGGGTGACGTAAAAGATGATGTCGAGCTCGTTCCTGACGGTGAAATGCCAAGTTGCGGTCCGCATCGAGCTCAGCGCGCCCACGCGGCCCAGCGAGGCGTTGTTGTACAGAATGTCCACGCCGCCATAAGTTGCCGCGGCAGCGTCGACCCACGCGACGGCCTGCTCTTCGACCGACAGGTCGACCGGAGCCATGGACGTCATTTCTCCGCCTGCAGAGCGCACCATCCGGGCGGTCGTCTCCGCCCCTTCCGCATTGAGATCGCACCCGACGACCTTGGCACCCTCGCGAGCGAAAGCGAGCGCCGCAACGCGCCCCTGCCCTCCCGCAGTTCCGGTGATCAGGGCAACTTTACCCTCAAGTCTTTTCATTGGTCCTCCCGCGCCAGGCCGCCTTCTGGCGGCACCGCCAGAGGCCGTGATCTTTTTGAAAGAGGTACCGGCACGAACCGGAAGGAGTCAAGGATTGATATACAATATCGACTAACTATCCCGCTCGAGGCGTGCGCGACCAGACCATGTCCGCTCCGAGCCAGTCGACGTGGTCGTCCGGATCCTGCGCAGGACGGACGGGAACGAAGCTCTCCGGCGCATTGACATCCCCTTCCCCCTTGTATCGAGCCTGGACGGGATAGGGATAGACCGGACGCCGGCGCAGCTTTCCGTCGGCGAGACGGGCGGTTCCCATGAGGGCGTCGGGCGCGACGCCCCGTTCGACCCAGTTCACCATCGGGCCGAGGATATCGTGTTCATAAGGGATGTAGCCGCCCGAACAGTGATAGACGCCTGGCAGCATGTATGTCCGCAGAAAGGGATCGGTGCCGGCGAAGCCACCCATGAGGTCCCGGACGCGCTGGTAGTAGTCGAGCAGCAGGTAGGAACCGCCGGCATTGTCCGCCTCCCCCTGCCACATGATCAGCTTGCCCCCCGCCGTCTTGAAGGCCGTGAGGTTGGGATCGCTGGCATTGTAATAGCCGCCATGCTCCAGCAGCTCGGCGAGATCCGCCTTGCCGGGCCGCCACCTTCTCCAGTCGAAGTCCTGGTGCGTATCACCGCCGAAGATCATGAACTTGATCTGGTTCGCCGCGAGGACGTGCCCGTCGGCGAGGAAGCTTCCCGGGCCGGTCCACAGCAATTCCGAACCATAGGGTTCGCCCCCGAAGAACAGCCGGCGTCCTTCGGAGTCTATCGGCCCTTCGTACAGGCGGCGCATCGCTTGCGCCTGCGCCTGCGAGATGCAACCCTGTGTGTTCCCGTCGCGACAGACCAGGCTCTGCGGATCGAAGCGGCACAGACGCGGATTGTCGATCTGTCCGTCCCTGAGCCCGTCGAGATCGTCGCAGGCTTCCATCACCGCCTCGTGCAGCAGACGGGTGGATTCCGGCGTCAGCACCGGTCGCCCCTCGTCGTCGACGGCAACTTGGGACTCATGGATGATGCGGGTGACGCCGGCGGTGATCCAGAGCGCAGGAGCGCCAACGATGATGCCGTCGAATGCCTCGGGGTCGCGCTGCGCGGCGATCATCCCTTCGCGGCCGCCGTTCGAACATCCCATGAAATAGGAATAGTCGGGCCTGCGTCCGTAGAAGGTCGCCAGGATATCCTTTGCCACCCGCGCCATCGCGATCGTGGAGCGGTAGGCATAATCCACGCGCAGCTGCGGCGCGTAGGCGGCCCACAAAGTGTCTCTTGCTTCGGGCCCGACATGACCGGAATTATTGAAGCTGACGGCGAACGTGCCTCCGAACGCGACCGCATTGTCGCACTTGGGCGAGACACTGTCGTAGATCACACCGCAGGCACCTCCGCACCCGCCCTGGAGATAGCGTCCGGCATAGGTTCGCGTCGGCAGGTGGAATTCGAACTGGATCTGCGGGGCGATCATTCCCCTGACCAGGCAGAATTCCGTACCTTCCCGTTCCTTCAGTTCGGCAGACGAAATGCGGGCCGGAGCTCCCTCGATGGTGAGAAAGTCCTGCCTGGGGAGATCGGAACAGTCCATTACCGGCGAAATTGCCGGTCGCTCCGGAAGCGGGACATAGACTGCGGTATCCTCGCCACCGGTCGCCGCCCGGGCCCCCAGTGCCGGCGGCAGTGCCACCAGGTTGAGAATGACGGTCCACACGAACAGCGAGCGAATGTTCATCTTGTCCCCCGAAAATGGCCGGAATGAACGGTGACGGGCGGCTCCTAGTCGCACCGCCTTTCGGCGAAGAATGCGAAGGTCTCGGGCAGGTAACGCACCCAGGCATCCGCATGCGTTCCATCCGTGACCAGGTGCATGCGCACGTCGATTCCTTCACGCCGCAACCGGTCCGCGAGCGCCCGCGTGTGCGCGGGATCGGCGATGTCGTCGAGGGCGCCATGGACGAGCAGCACACCGGAGATCGGATGCAACCGTTCCGCCGGATATCCGGGCCAGGGCGGACCTCCACTCGCCGAGATTGCGCACCAGATCCGCGGTCGGGTGCTCGCCAGATGCAGAACCCCGGTCATCCCCATGGAATTTCCCATGAGGAAGATGCGCCGGCGATCGACGTGATAGCCGGCAGTCACCCGTTCGAGGACGTTAAGCACGTCGGCTTCCGCCAGCGCGGATTCCTCATGCACCGGCAGCCGAGGCGGCGGCCCCGGCCGTTCGAGCTTGGATGGGAGGGGCAGGTTGGCGCCGTAGTCGGCCAGCCCATTGTAGCCATTGGGGGATGCCAGGATGAAGCCATGCCTGTCCGCGAGCTGTTGAAGACGTCCGCCAGCATCCTCGAACGGCGTTCCCGCATTCCCGCCATAGCCGTGAAGGATCATTACCAATGGCCATTGACGCTCGGCCGTCCAGTTGGATGGCAGATAGATGCGATAGGGGATGGTTTCATGGGGCGCTTGGGGGAGTTCATAATGTAGCTCCAACTCCCCGGTAGGCAATCGGGTCGCCCCGGCATCTGCCCGATAACCGGGAAGCAACGCAAAAGCCGCCGCTGCCATCAAGGCCGTGCTGCTACGGCGCCGCGCGCACCGCCTTTCGTCGCTCTGCCCTGCCACCGTGCCGAGGCCCCTCGCCCGAATCATGTTAGAATTTATTGTATAACAAAGTTGGAGGCAGTGGCACCCGGTCCGTGCCAGGCCCGATTTGCACGAAGCTCAGCCGATCATGCTGACGAACAGATAGAGATTGAACGCCTGGAGACCCATGGCCACCCAGCCGAAGGCGTAGAACAGCGCTAGCGGCCGGGTTGGCCCCTTCTCACCGCCACGCGTGCCGGTGACTGGGATCCCCGCCCCCAATGGCTGTGGCTGGGCCTTCCATGCGAGGGCCGGACGATAATAGCCGAAATAGCACCAGATGAGCCAGAGATGCGGGAGCAGCACGCACAATCCACCGACGATCATGTCGGCGATCGCCGCCCACAACTCGGAACCCGTCTGACTGCCCTGAAGCCATCGCATGATGTCGTCGAGGATCAGCGCATCGAGCATGAAGGTGATGAACGCCACGGGAAGAGCGGCGGCCAGCATCAGCGGCACCGCCCGATTGGTCAGGAGCGCCAATCCGAAGATCAGCTCGATGATCTTCGCCAGCTGGAACAGCCAGCCCGAGTTGATCATCTCGACGACGAGCTGGTGCTTGATCCGAATGTCCTCCGGCATGCCGACATGGGGCAGCATGGGAATGAACCCGAAGAACCAGTTGAGCCCGCTCAGCAGATAGAAGACCCCGAGGATCCATCGCGCGGCCAAGACCATCCTGTCGAACATCGTCCCTCCCCTATGCGCCGGCGCCTCCGCGGGCCGACGGTTGACACCGTCTATGAAACAGGCAGGATTGTTAGACAATCCAGATAGGGAAAATGCATGCACAAGCAGCGGCTGGGACGCCTGACGGTCACCAAGATCCTGGAAATGGAGGACGGGGTGCCGTTGCCGTTCATCTTCCCGGACATCACGGAGAAGGAACTGGCACGCCTCGCCCTATGGCACGACGATCCGGACCTAGGCCCGACGCCTGCGGACTCGGCGATCGTGCTGAGCATGCACAGCTTCGTCCTCACGCTGGACGGCAAGACGATCCTGATCGATACGTGCAACGGCAATTGCAAGCAGCGCAGCCTGCCCAGCATCCACATGCTGGACACTCCCTATCTCGAAAGGATGGCGGAGGCCGGTGTCACGCCGGAAGACGTCGACCTCGTATTATGCACGCATCTCCACTTCGACCACGTGGGCTGGAACACGCGTTACGTCGACGGGCGGTGGGTTCCGACCTTCTCCAACGCGCGCTACGTCTTCGGCCGACGCGACTACGACCATTGGATCAGCCAGAATGAGGGCTCTCCCCACCAGGAAGCCTTCGCGGATTCGGTCCTACCGGTCATCGAGGCGGGCATGGCCGACCTGGTCGACGTGACAGGCCCAACCCCGGTCTTTCAGGGCGTCGGAGACGGCGTCTGGCTCGAGCCCGCCTTCGGTCACTCGCCGGGCAATTGCACCGTGCACGCGCAGGCAGGCGGCTCCGAAGCCATATTCTGGGGTGACGTGATCCACCATCCGATACAGTTGATCCGCCCCGACCTTGCATTGGCGTTCGACGACGACCAGGCAGCCGCGATCACCGTGCGCCAGAAGCTCCTCGCGCGGGTGGCCGACAGCGACATCCTGTGCTTTCCCGCCCATTTCCGACACAGTTCCATCGGGCAGGTGCGGAGGGATCGGGACGCCTACCGCTTCGAATTCATCGAGATATGACGGCGCCTTGTGCTTCAGGTCCCGAAACGCGTGAAACGCCCGGAGTGGAAGATCAGCGGGTCGTGATCGCCCGCCTGGAAGTTCATGACCCGCCCAAGGAAGATGATGTGGTCGCCGCCCTCGATCCGCTTTTCCGTCCGGCATTCCAGATGGGCAAGGCAATCGTCGAAGACCGGCGCTCCGCCCAGGCCCTCGCGTGTCTTCAATCCCGCAAACTTGTCCACGTCGCGGGAGGCGAAGCGCCTGGCCAGATCCTCCTGATGGGCAGCAAGGATATGAACAACGAACGCCTCGCAGGTGGAAAAGACGTTCATCGAGCGTGAGTTCCTAGCCAGTGACCACAGGATCAGCGGCGGGTCCAACGACACGGAATTGTAGCTGTTGGCGGTCAGGCCAACCTTGTTTCCCGCCGGGTCGGTGGTGGTGATTACGGTTACGCCGGTAGCGAATTGGCCCAGCACGTTCCGCAGTTCGCGGGGATCGAATGTCTTCAAGGCTTCATTCCCTGAGCGTGCCGGTCCGCAATGGGGCACGGCACGCCCTTTCCGCGGCCCGGCCTATGCCGGCGGGTTCATCGCGGCGATCCGATACCGACGGACCGAGACGAGTTCGAACACGCCGGCACCCACATAGGGGTCGGACTGCGCGATGGTCCGCGCCGCATCTTCATCCGGCGCGTCGATGATGACGACACTGCCGACGGGCCGTTGCTCCTCATCAAAGAGAGGGCCCGCCAGAGCCATGGCGGGGCCCAGCCCCTTCCGGTACGCGATATGGTCCGCGCGGCGAGCTTCGCGCTCGGCCGCATTTCCCAGCTCGCGATACTCGACCAGGAAGTGCGTCATCGGTCAGGCCGCCGCATCGACGGGGTGGAGATGCTCCGCCAGCGGCTGCACGTCCTGCCACTTTTTGTCCGGTTCGAAGAAGAAGGTTTCGGCCGTGATCTCGCTCCAGTCGAAGCTGGCCTGGTCGGCCTGCGGCAATTCTCCGGTCTCCGTCAGCTGCCTCACGGCCTTCAGCATCATCCGCCGGAACGCAACGACGGCCATATCGGACCGGCCAAGATGTTCGCGGGTTCGATCCGCGATCTTGCCCATCGTCTCGCTGACGGCATGGTCCTGGAGCGCGACCCCGACGATGCCGGACATGTTCCTGTTCCGCATCATCTCGCGATCCTGATTGTACCAGACGCGCATGCCGTTGGTCTTGAAGAAATTCTCGTCATGCGGCGTGTTCGCCTCCGCCTTGCGATGATCGCGATCGATGATCTGGCCGGGATCGTAGAAGAACTGGATGTGCCAGGTCGTATAGTCGTCCCGCGGCACGAAGGCATTGACCAGGCGACGGTTGCGGCGAAACTCCGGCGCCTTCGGGCCGTCCGGTGGAATGAAGGTATAGAATGGCATCGCGACCTGGGTCATGCGGCCGTTCTTCAGGCCGTCGTCGGCGTTCCGCACGGCACAGTAGCGCATGCCGTAGCGGGTGAACTCGACCTCGAGCTTGGGCCTCAGATCCTTTTCATGCGGCCATTTGGCGGGCTGATCCCAGGGGCTGTCCTTGTGCAATATGCCTGCGTGCGACGAGTCCACGGCACCTTCCAGCGCCTGGGCATAATTGCATTCGTATATGACCTTGAAAGCCTGGCAGCTGCCTTCTGGCATGTCGAACCAGGGGAAGTGGGGGAACTCCGGCGTCTTCTCCTTCGGCCCCATGTAGGTCCATACCATTCCGCCGGCGACCCGCGTGGGATAGGCCTTCACGCGCATTGCCTTGGCCAGCTTCGAGTTCTCCGGTTCGGCAGGCGTATCTACGCATTGGCCGGTGACGTCGAACTTCCACCCGTGGAACAGGCAGCGAAGCCCGCACTCGCCGTTCACCCCAAGGGCAAGCGACGTCCCGCGGTGCGGACAATGCTCGTCCAGCAGCCCGATGTCGCCATTGCTGTCCATGAAGGCGACGAGATCCTCGCCCAACAAGCGGATGCGGACGGGCCGGCCATCCCGCTCCAGCTCTTCCGTCAGCAGCACCGGCATCCAGAAGCGGCGCATCAGATCGCCCATCGGAGTCCCGGACCCCACCCTACACAGTAGCTCGTTGTCTTCGTGCGAGAGCATTTGACACATCCATTTTGTTAGACAATAAGTTATATTATCTGGGGATGGCGCAGTTGTCACCCCCCATTTGCACCTCTCGGGAGCGGCAGCTTTGGACCTCGACGACATCAACCCTGTCGAAAATTTCTCGGACCTCACGATCCAGTCGATCGCCGATCGACTGCATCGCACCAGGACGGCGGAACAGTGCATCTATCGCGAGGTCGAGTTGGACGAGTTGTGGCGCCTGATCGACATTGCCGTGCGTAGCGGCGATCCGGACGGGCTGCGGAACCAGTCGACGCTGCGCACGATGCGCGATCTTGTCCACAGGGCGCACGATCTCGTCGGCATGGAGGGCAAGCCGCGCGAAGCCGCAACGCTCCTGCGGCAACTCCTCGTCGCCTGATCGCCTCAACCGGACGGCCTCAACGCCAGTAGACGAAGCCCATGGCATTGCCCGTCCCCGCCTCGCTGCGGTAGCAGGGAACATAATCGAGAACCTGCGCCTCGAGACCCAGCTGGGCCATGGCTCCGGCGACCGGGATCCAGTTCTTCATCTCGGACGTGCCATCGCGAAACGTCTCTTCGCCGAGCGCGAACACCGGCTCGAACTGCTTGCGCTCGAGGCTGGACAGGAAAGTGCGGTCGACAGCCTCGTCGATCACGAAATGGGTCAGCCCACCGCTGGCGATGAGCGCCACGCGCCGGTCCGTATCCCAGCTGCGGATCGCCCTGAGAATGGATTGACCAAACGCATAGCACCGGCGCGCGCTCGGGCGATTAGGGGGGAAGAAGGTGTTCACCGTCACCATCACGCTCGGGCAGGGATTGTCTCGCATGATCCGCCGGAACACGAACCCCCAGGCATGGGGTGTCTCCGGCCGAGGCAGGGACGCCATGGCGGCGACATCGAATTCATCGGCCATGGCCTGTTCGACGATCCTGAGCGCCAGTTCCGGTTGACCGGGATATTCGGCCCCTCCCGTCGGGATGTAGCCGGGCAAGGACAGTTCGATACCCGGCGGAAGCTCCCGCTTCCGCTCTTCACTGAACTCGTAATTGGTGATCGTGTCGCCGTAGTGCACCGCGAAGGCAGGGTTCAGCGTGTCGCGAAAGATCTCGTTCTGATCGTTACCGATGATCACCGCGACATCGATTCGCGCCTCTTCGAAAATGTCCGCGAGCTTCTCGATATTCGCCTGGCACGCCGCCTGGCGCCGATCCCAGACCATCTTCGTCGTCTGCTCGGCGAGACCTTCGCCCGAGCGCGCGGCAACCAGTTCGTCGAAGGTCCAGGACCGTCCCTTCCACATATGCCGCCCCGCCCTATCAGCCGGAACCCGCGCACCCCAGGTCTCCGTGTCCGTCACCAGCATCGGCCCGTGACTGGTGCCAATCCCAAGTACCACTTCCGCCATACGCCGTTGCTCCTCGTGGTGCCGCATGGCCACTCGCCAACGTGGAAAGTTGCGAACTTTGGGTTGATGCGGCCTGATCTATAGGCTACTTAAAGTGTATAACAATCCTTTGCGGCGGGTCAAGTTGGTGAAGCCGCGCACGAGTTGGAAAGGACGAAAGCATGGCAAGCTTCCCGGCGAGAGAGGAAGGCGCGCTCCACATCGAAAGTGGGTGGCCGATCGTGCGATCCGGCGCCGAGGCTCTTGCCAGGATTCGGGAGCTGCTGCCCGAAATCGAGGATGGCGACGAGCGCTTCGAGCAGGAAAGGCGCCTGCCTGATTCGCTGATAGAGAAGGTCCGCGCAGCGGGCCTGTTCGGCATCATCATGCCGCGCAATGTCGGCGGTTCGGAACTGGGCTTTGCGGACCTGGTGCGAGTAACAGCGGAAATCGGCACGGTTTCGCCCTCGACCGCATGGATCTTCGGCGTGCTCGCCGGCCATAGCTGGCTGATCAACCTCTTCCCGGAAGAAGCACAGCGGGAAGTGATGAGCGATCCCACCACCTTGATCGGAACCGTATTCCGCCTCGGCGGGACCGTCGTCGAGGAAGGTGATGGCTATCGGCTGACCGGAGGGTCGGGACGATTCTGCTCTGGCATCGACTATGCCACCTGGGTGATCATCGGAAATGCGGTGCGAAAGGCGGACGGGACGACCGAGCCTCGGTTCTTCGTTGTTCCGAAAAGCCAGATAGAGGTCATCGACGACTGGAACGTGCTGGGAATGCGCGCAACCGGAAGCCGCTCGATCAAGATCGAGGACGCATTCATTCCGGCGCATCGAAGCTGCTCTCTTGCCGACATGCTCAGCGGAACGACGCCGGGTGCCACACTGCACGACCGGGCAGTCTACCGCCTGCCCTTCTCGAGCGTGGCCCCCTTTTCAATCGTCGGCGCCCCACTGGGTGCGGCGCAGGGAATGGTGCGCCGCTTCGCCGGCCAGCTCGGCGGCATCCTGGCCAAGGCCGAGGCGCTGGACATTGCCGAGCAATCCGCGACCCTCGCCCGCATCGCCGAAGTGTCCGCAGAGGTGGATGCCGCGACAGCGCTGGTCCTGCGGGACGCTGAGGCCATCGATCAGGCAAGAGATCCTTCCGAGATCACGCCGCTGGTCAGCGCCCGCATCTCTCGCGACTGGGCCTGGGCCGTCCAGAAGGCGCGGCACGCGGCCAACCGGATTTTCGAAGCGTCGGGCGGGTCGTCCATCTACGACGGAAACAAGATGCAGCAGCTGTTCCGCGACCTCAACTCGGCGTCCCAGCATTTTGCCTTCACCTGGGATCGGGCAATGACCGGCTATGGGCGCGCCGCATCCGGGCTCGATGCGGCGGCATTCTCCCTGCCGAAGCGACAGTAGGTTTCGACGGCCGTGCCGGCCGAGAGTGCGTGGGAATGAAACGGTTCGAGACTCGCCGCAAGGGAGCGGAGAACCTGCGCAACCAATGAACGAGGACGAGGATGCGAAGATGTGGCGAGTGATCGAGAAATATGGCGTCGTCTTCTGTCGCTACTACCTCGGCGGCTTCAATCTCGTCTCCGGGCTGAATTACTTCATCCTGTTCTGGCCTCAGCCCAGAATGGCCGACAGCGTAGGCGACACATTCGTCCTTGCAGCGATGGAGCTGAACCTCTTCGCCTTTGCCAAGGTGATCGAGATAATCGCAGGCGCCTGCCTGGTCTTCAATCGCTTCGTCCCATTGGCGCTGGTTCTGTTGATGCCGGTTACGATGAACATCTTCCTGACCAACGTTCCGTGGTCGCCTCTGCCGCACATTCAGCTTTCGGTGACTCGCAACCTGGTCATGCACCTGATCCTGTTGGGTGCCTACGCCAACTACTTCTACCCGCTGCTGCGTTTCCGCACGGCACCGCAGCCAGTGTGGCGCAATCCGCTGCGCGTAAAGCGTTCGCTCTGACGGCAGGAGACACGCGATGATCAATTTCGACTTTGCCATCGACGGCAAGACCGACCTGATGAGCGTCAATCCGCTCGAGATGACGAATTTCGAGATGACGGGGGCCATCTTCGGGGTCCTCGGCATCATCATAACCCTGGTGGTGGGCCGCCTGAGCCGCGACCGCCAGAAACCGCACGAATTCGTTGCTCGGGAAACCGACGTGGACGCCATTCTGTGACGAGCTGAGCGCAGCAACTCGCCCGCATAAACGGCGTCCTACCTCACTGCGGGGCCGGCCACCCTAATTCCTCCCGGCCGGCCCCGGCTTTCGATCAGGAGAATCCCTGTGCCGCTGGTTGACGCACATTGCCACGCATCCCCACTCTGGTTCGAGCCGGTGGAAGCACTGCTTTTTCAGATGGATCGCACCGGCGTCGAAAAAGCCGTGCTGACACAGCTGCTCGGTCAGTTCGACAACAGCTATCAGGCCGAATGCGTGGCTCGTTTCCCCGGACGTTTCGCAAGCGTGGGCGCAGTCGGCCCGGCCGACCCGGACGTGGTTGCCAAGCTGCGCGATCTCGCCAAGCACGGCATGCGCGGCCTGCGGCTTCGCCCGGATGCGCGCAGCCCAGGAGATGATCCGCTGGCCGTGTGGCGGGTTGCGGCGGAACTCGGCCTCGTCATCAGCTGCGGCGGCCCCACCGCACAGATCCTCGGCGCCGATTTCCGAACCCTGGTCGAGGAGTTGGACCGGCTGCCTATCGTCCTCGAACATCTCGCGGGCTGGACGAGACCCGATTGTGACCGCCGGAAGGAATGCTGGCAGGGCATATTGGACCTCGCACGGTTTCCCAACGTCCACCTCAAGATCCCCGCCCTTGGCCAGCTGGTCTCGCGTCCGGTCGGGAAGCCTCTTCCCAAGGCTCCGCCGATACTCGATCCGGCCGGTGGTGCATTGCTCCTCGAGGCGCTCGATGTCTTCGGGGCAGATCGGCTGATGTGGGGAAGCGACTTTCCGGTGGTCAGCTCGCGCGAGGGCTACGCCAATGCGCTTTTCTGGACCCGCGACCTATTCGCCGGCCGGCCCTCGTCGGACGTGGACGCCATATTCGGTGGAAATGCCGAACGAATTTTCTTTGCCGCCGCGACTTGAAAGCGATATCGAATCTGCATACAAAAGAGTATAACTTTCTTTATTCCGGGAGAATATCCCATGGCGACCGAAGCCACAGAGACGATCATCTGCATCTCCGCGAACGGCAAGACGAGTTCGGCCAGCCGTGCAGCCGCGCGCCGCATGCTCGTCGCGACAGCAGAAGGGGTCGTGGATTTCCGTCGCGCGGGGCCCGAGGCCCCCTGGGAAAGGCAACCAGAGATGGTGTTGGCGGGCCATCATGTCAGCGCCCTCGTCTATGATGAACCCACGGAAATGCTGTTCGCCGGCCTCCACTTCAAAGGCGGCCTGATGGTCAGCGACGACATGGGGGCGACCTGGGAAGCGCGCAACAACGGACTGCAATCGGAGCATGTCTACTCCCTTCTGGTCCAGCATGTGGGCAACCGGACGATCCTCAATCTCGGGACCGAGCCGGTGATGTTCTATCGGAGCTTCGACCTCGGAAAGAGCTGGACCGCCTATCCGAGCTGCACTCAGGTCGAAGGCACCGAGCATTGGTTCTTTCCGCGCTCCAGCCCCCACATCAAGCATATTGCCGCCCATCCCTCACGGCCCGACACCCTCTGGATCTGCGTAGAACAGGGCGACCTTCTCAGGAGCGACGATGGGGGCGAGAGCTGGACGTCGATCGATTCGATGGAGCGGCCTGACGACAAGTTTCGCCGGGATCAGCACAGGGTGACCTTCTATCGCGACGATCCGGACGAGATATTCCTGACGACCGGGATCGGCGCCTATAACAGCCGTGACGGCGGTCAGACATGGGACCGTCTCACCGACACGGACCATCCCTGCGCCTATCCCGACCCCTTCTTCGTCCATCCCACGAGGGAGGTGCTATTCATGGTCGGTGCCGGCATGAACCCCAACCCGAATTGGGGCGCGGAAGGAACCGCCTATCCCAAGTTCATGAAGAGCGAAGACCATGGCAGGACCTGGCGCCTCGCGATGAACGGGATGCCGGATCCGGTGCCGGGGAACCTCGAGGTCGCGGCCATGCATCATTCGGAAGAAGGCGGGCTCGAACTCTATGCCGGCTCCGCTTGCGGGCAATTCTTCATGAGCCGCGACGAGGCGGAAACCTGGACGCAAATCGCCGACGACCTGCCGCCGATGTCCAAGGGCCCGCACTTCCGCCACTTCCTGCCGCCCGACCAGCGTGAAGCCTATGAAGCGAAGCTGCGAGCGATGAACGCCTTTGCGTGAACCGGAACCGGCAGGGCGCAATCTCACCCGCGCCCTCCGGCCAACCGGTGACGACGCCACCGATCATCGGGCTGCTAAAAACAGGGGGAAAATCCATGGGGGCATTTCATATCTCGCGCGACCGCGCCGAGCCGGCCGGTGCCATCAGCGGCCGCGCGTAACGCATCCAGTCTCCACTCATGATTGACGCTCACGCCCATCTGATCAGCGGCGATACGGAGAGGTATCCGCCCGCCCCGCCCTCAGGCACGATCAACCCGACGGACTTCGAGAATCCGATGACCGTCGAAAGGCTCCTGCGCGAAATGGATGCGACAGGAGTCGAGCGCGCACTGCTCGTGCAACGCGGTTCAATCTACGGCTTCGACAATTCCTATGTGTGCGACAGCGCGGCCCGTTTCCCGGATCGCCTGGCCGCAGTCTGCTCGATCGATGCTACCCGACATGATTGCGCCCAGGCAGTTCGATATTGGGTGACGGAGAGAGGCGCGGTCGGCATTCGCCTGATGGAACTCGTCCGGGGGCAGGACATCGGCTGGCTGGATTCCCCGCTGGCCCGTGAGGCCTGGGGCACTGCGGCCGAACTGGGAGTGCCGGTCTGCGTCCACTTGTTCCCCTGGAACCGGAAGGAAGGCCTGACCAGGCTTGCGGACATTCTGGAAGCGATTCCGGAAGTGCAGGTCGTCATCGACCATCTCAGCGCCATGAAGAGCGACGCGGGCCCACCGGACCATGGCGTCGACGCGCTGCTCGAGCGCGTTGCGGCCTTTTCGGGAGTATCGGTCAAATTCACGACCATTCCGCTCGGACGGCTCGAGGCGTCGGGCATCGCCACGGCTCCGATATTGCAGCGCGTGATGGATCTGTTTGGCGCGGATCGCGTGCTGTGGGGTTCGGACATCACGCAGTCACCCGGCTCCTACGCCGAAATGGTGGCGCTGGGCCGGCGGGCTGTGGAGGGGTTCGCGCCCGAGGTACAGCAGCAGCTTCTCTGCGGATCGGCGGCGCGGGTCTACGGTCTCACGGCGCGCTGAAGGATGTCCCCGACCGGCTAATCGTCAGGCTTCGCCCGGGATCTGCCGCTTGATCAACGCTACCATCGCCATGGAAATCGCCAACGACCCGGCGATCACGATGAAGTAGCCTGAGGCACCGCCCACCGACAGGGCGATCACGCCCGCATAGGAACTCGCGATCGCTCCGATGCGTCCGGCCGCCGCCGCTGCCCCGACGCCGGTGCTGCGCGCGCGATCCGGATAGAGGAACGCCGAGAAGGTGTAGAGGCCGTTGAGCAGGCCCGACGAGAAGATTCCGATCAGGAACAGGAAAGAGAGGATCATGCCCAGGCCGCCCACGCCATATCGGATCAGAATGCCCAGTGCGAGCGACGCCGCGATTCCTCCCGCGGCGAGCGTAAGCACGACGACCCGCGACCCAAAACGGCCTATCAGCCATCCGCACCCTGCCCCACCCAATATGCCCCCGAGCGACAGCGCAGTCATGCCCAGTCCGGTGAGCGAGAGCGCAAATCCGAGGCTGGCGAGCATTGCCGGCACCCAGCTGAACATGGCGTAATTGGCGAGCAGGCAGAAGAAGAACGCGATCCAGAGAAATATGGTGCTCGAGGCCAACCCGGCGGAGAACAGGTCGGCCAGCGGCAGGCGCGGCGGCCCGGCCTCCGTCGGATCGGCGGCAGTGATCGGATCTTCCCCGACCGCCAGACCGCAGCGCCGGGCCAGCCTGCGCAGCCGCTCCTGCGACGCGCCCGACCGCGCGAGATGGACCGGAGATTCCTCGAGGAAGGCCAGCAGCAGCAATGCCGCGGCAACCGCTGTGCCGCCCAGCACGAGGAACAGTCCTTCCCAGCCGTAGGGCTCTATCAGCAGGCTGCCAAGCAGACCCGACACCATCGCACCAACCGGTATGAAGGCCATGACGATAGCCAGCGCCACCGCGCGATGGCGGCGGGGCGTGAACTCCGAGATCAGGGCCGCACCGTTCGGGATCATGGCGCCGATGCCCAGACCGTCCACAAACCGCAGCGCCAGCAGTTCCGTGGGGTTGCTCACCCAGGCCTGCGCCATCGTCGCCACACCGAAGAAGGCCGTACTTGCGATCACCACGGATCGACGCCCGATGCGATCGCCGAGGACGCCGCCGAGCACCGCGCCAAGCGTAAGCCCGACCAACCCACTGGCCGCAACCGACGCGAAAACCTCCCGTCCCAGGGCCCAGTCAGCCATGAGCGCGGGAATGGCGAGCCCCAGCGACTGGTTGGCGATGCCATCGGTGAGGTAGGCAAGCCCCAGCAGGGCGAGGGTCAGCTTCTGGAACGGACTCCAGTCGCCGCGATCGATGAGGTCACTGATACTGGTAGCATACCCGCTCACGCACATCCCTCCCCGGATGATCTCTGCATAAATTGTCTAACAATCGAGTCAAACATTGTCTGGCCGAACCGAAGCTGTTCCGGGACGCGGCAACAGACGGAGGGAAGCCCAAACGCCCGCAAGGCACAGCGCGGCCACGACGGCAAGCGCGCGTGGTGCTCCGTCGTACAGCAGCCCCGCCGCCCAGGAAGCGAATGCACCGCCGGCGAAGGCCGCCGCGCCGAGCAATGCGGCGCTGGCACCGGCGCGCAGCGGGTCCACCGAAAGACCGGTGGCCATCGCGTTCGCCTGTACCGGAGACACGCTGCCGACGGTCAGGAAGAGCAACAGGGTCAGCGTCCAGAAGCCCCCGGCTTCCGTTGCGGCGAAAGCCAGAAGAAGCAGGCAGAGGATGAGGGCGTTGCGAGCCGAGACGGCGAGCAATGCCGGCGCCGTCCGGCGCCGCAGAAGCTGGCGGTTGATCTGCGCCGCACCGATCAGCGCGATGGAGTTCAACGCGAACAGAAGGCTGAACTGGCCGGGTGACAGGCCATAACCATGGATGAACACGATCGCACCATTGGCGACATAGGCGAAATAGGCACCGCTGTTGGCGAGGGTAGCCAGCAGCGGACCTGCAAGCCGGGGATTGCCCAGCAGCGATCGATAGGCGCGCAGCGGGCTTTCGCCGATCGCCTGCTTTCGGGTGGCATCGGAGCGCGTTTCCCGCAGCCCCTTCAGCCCCGTAGCAAGCAGCGCGGCTGCCACGCCGGCCATGCCCCAGAAGGAGAGCCGCCATCCGCCCATGTCGAGCAGGGCCGCCCCGACGACCGGTGCGAGAACCGGGGTGATGCCTCCGATCAGCGCCAGAAGCGAGAAGAAACGAGCGGACTCCTCCTGCTCGAACCGGTCACGCACGGCCGCCCGCACGGCGACCATCGTTGCGCATGCGCCAAGCGCCTGAACCAACCGCATCGCGAGCAGGAGATCGAAGCTGGTGGCGAGAGCCGCCGCTATCGTCGCCGCCAGGAAGAGCGCGACGCCCGCGATGATCACGGGGCGCCGCCCTAGGCGGTCCGACAGCGGACCCGCCAGAAGCTGTCCACCTGCGATTCCCAACAGGAAAACCGAGACGCTGTGTCCTGCCCGGGAGACGCTGATCCCAAGGTCCCGCGCCAAGGTCGGCAAGCCGGGCAGGTACATGTCGATCGCAAGCAGCGCGAGCACCGTCAGCCCCGCGAGCAGGATCACTTGTCCACGAGTCACGACGCCCCCGTAGTTCATTATTCTATTTTGCCTAACAATTTCGGTTGTGCTAGCCAAGCCATCGGAAAGCCGCACTCGACGGCCGCAAGGAAAGGGGACCCCGCATGGTGCAACTGGTTCGCGCCGCTGTGAAAACCGACGTGGAAGTTACGGAGATCCGTGAGTTCCCGCTGCCTCCGATCGGTCCGGATGACGGAATCCTGAGGGTCGAGGCCTCAGGGGTCGGCGGGAGCGATCCCGAAATGTATCGGCGCGAGAATACGGCACCGTGCATCATGGGTCATGAGAATGTCGGGACCGTCGAAGGGCTGGGGGAAGCCGCCGCCCGACGCTGGGGATTGAAGCCGGGCGACCGGATCGCCCTCCACGAATATCTGCCGTGCTGGCATTGCCACTGGTGCCGCCAGGGCGATTTCCGTCTGTGCATGGAAGCCGATTTCTTCAATGTGAAGGACCGGTTCAACACGGTCCGCTACGGCACCTGCAACGCGGACATACCGCCGCACCTCTGGGGCGGCTTTGCGGAATATATGTACCTTGCCCCCAATGCCGTCATCCACAAGATCCCGGCAGAACTCGACGCACGTCAGGCGACCATGGCCGTGCCCCTCGGCAATGGCGTGCAATGGGCGGTTCTCGACGGAGGCGCGGGACTGGGCAAGACGGTCCTCATATTCGGTCCGGGCCAACAGGGCCTGAGCTGCGCGCTGGCCGCGAAGGTTGCAGGTGCGCTCACCGTAATCATAGCGGGAATGAGCCGCGACCGCGCCCGGCTCGATCTCTCGCTCGAACTCGGTGCCGACATCGCAGTCGACGTGGAACAGGAAGATCTGACCGCGATCGTCATGCGCGCAACTGGCGGACAGGGAGTCGATGTCGTGGTCGACACGACGGGAGATCCCGACGGACGGGTCGCCGCCCAGGCGGTGGAGCTGTCGGCCAAGGGCGCCTATCTCAGTCTCAACGGCCTCCGGCAGTCGGTACCGCTGGGCGAGATCAAGAAGCGCTATCTGACGGTTCGGGCCCCGCGGGGCCACAGCTATCGCGCGGTCCAGACGGCATTGGACATCATCGCCCAGGGCAGGTGGCCGATCGATCGCCTGTGCAGTCACGACTTCGGGCTGGGAGGCGTGCATGACGCCATCCTCGCGACGGCAGGGCGCGGCATGGAGGGCGCAATCCACGTCACCGTCAGCCCGCATCGTCCCGACTGAGGGACATGAGAAAGCCAGGAATGCAGGAAAACGCGCCGGCGAGAATTTGTATCGCCTCGGCAGTGGTTTCCAAGCATAACTTCAAAGTTCAACCAAGTGTCCGGCGGACGGCGTAGATTGGCAGAGAAAATGGAAAAGAACGGAGCACTGCCCAACATCGTAGCAGATGAATTGCGCACGTTGATCGTTCGGGGAGGCCTGCTCCCGGGAGAGCATTTGGGACAGACCCAACTCGCCGAACGCTTCGGGCGCAGCAAGGTGCCGATACGCGAAGCCCTCAAACTTCTCGCCACCGAGGGTTTCCTGCGGCACGACCGCAATCGCGGATATTTCGTGGCATCGCTCGACATCGACGAGGCCAGGCAATTGTACAAGTTGCGCCGGTGGTTGGAATCCGAATTGCTGAAGACCGCAGAATGGCCCAACAAGCGCCGCATCGCGGAGTTCAGGTCGGCCTTCGACAAGCTCGATGCCATCGACCGGCGCAAGGCTTACGAAGCCTGGGTGTCGACGCTCGAAGACCTGCGCTATTCCCTCTTCAACCTCTCTCCGCAGAAGGTATTGCTTCGCGAAGCGACCCGACTGTGGAGGCTGACGGACCGATATCGGGCCCTCCTTCCCAGAACCATGGAGGAAAGCCCGGAACGAAAGTTGATCGATGCGCTCGAAGCGCAGGACCGCGAGGCCCTGCTGGCCGAGTATCTGGGAGCGCGTGGCGAGATCGAAGCGGCCCTGGAGCAGGCGCTCCAGCCCCGTTAGTTGCCCGTCGCGAACATCGCGCTACTCGGTAACGCGCGTCTGTAGGCTGTGATATTTGAACTGGCGCCGCGCGTCATCCAGGCGCGTCCCGGAACGACAGGCCGCGCGGATCTTCTCCTCGGCGGCCGCGATCTCTTCGGCAGCGTCGAGCAGCGCCTCCTCATGCTCCGTGGGAAGAACGACGACGCCATCGGCGTCGCCGCGCACGATGTCTCCCGGCGCCACGCGGGCACCCCCGATCTCGACGACGCACTGCATGGCCTCGAGCTGGACGCGATCCTTGCCAGTCCGCATCCAGTGCCCCCTGCTGAACACCGGATAGCCGAGTTTGCGGCACAGTGAGACGTCTCGACTGATTCCGTCGATCACCGTGCCCGCAAGGGCGCGGCGATGAGCGATCTCCGTGAGGATATCTCCCCAGATGGTCGCATCCTCGCGCCCGCCATTGTCGATAACGACGACGCTGCCCTCCGGAACGTCATCGATATAATCACCCACCGTTCCCGGCGGAGTGGCCGCCGGCCCGCATAGCATCGTGAACGCGCGGCCCGCCATCTCGAACGACGGATCCCTGCCCTGTATGCGGTAGCATTGCCCGACGATCCCGAAGCGGTCCAATGCATCGGATAGCGTTGCGGTGTCCAGGGCGCGGGCCCGTTCGACGTTGCGATCTTCAGCCATCGATTTCCTTTTGCAGCATATGCTCATAGTTGCCACCGAGGACCTCGCCCATCCGGATTCCCTCGGTCATTGCGGCAATCATCGCCGCTTCACGCGCGCAGATATCCTCCGCCACTTCTAGGACGCGGGCGAGATCGGATGGGCGAATGACGATTACGGCGCTTCCGTCAGCGACCAGATAGTCGCCCGGATGGACGGTCAGACTGCCGATCTCGACCGGCACGTTGGTCGCCTTTTCGACCACCCGGCCCCGCGCGGTGTAGCAGGTCAACCGGTTGGTGAAGATTGGGAAATCGAGCTCCCGCGCCTCGTCGATATCGCGCACCGGCCCATCTGCGACGACCGCGCGCACGCCGGCGCTGCGCGCGCCACGGGTCAGCAGGCCGCCCCAGCAGCCCGCCTCCACTCCCGTCCGCTGCTCCACCACGATCACGCTGTTCCGGTCGGCAGCCTCGATCGCAGCGGTGCCGAGGTGACGCGGCGGCCCCGGCGGAGGGTCCCCGGTGCCGAGCTTCACGGTTACGGCCACGCCTGCGACGCGGCCGGTTCCGGACTCGCGCCGCAGACCGGTGACCTGTCCGGCCATTCCCAGCTTGTCCAAGGCGTCAGAGAGGGCACAGGTGTCGATCTGCGCCAGGCGGTCGAGCGCATCTTTCACAACGCTCATTTGGCCGGCGGCTCCAACTTGAAGAGCTTCATGGCATTGCCGAACATGATGGCGTCCTTCTCCTCCTGGCTGAGCCAGTCGAAGCCGAGAATGAACGGCGCGATATCGTCCAGCGTCTTGCCGGTCTCGGGATCGATCGCCGAGCCGACGCCGGGACATTCGGCACCGAACAGGCAACGGTCCGCGCCAACCGTCTTGATGAGCAGGCGAAGTGCTTCTTCGGAATAGAGGACCGTATCATAATAGATGTTGCGCATCTCTTCGTAGAAGGTCCCGTTGCGGCGAATCGCGGACGCATGGAAGCGCCCCACATGATAGGGGATCGCGCCTCCCCCATGGCTGCAGACGATCTTGAGGTCGGGGAAGTCCTTGAAGACGTCCGAATTGATGAGACCATAGACTGCCATGGTCTCCTCCAGCAGGAAGTTGAGCGTATAGGGCGCCCGCGGGGATCGGGACCCGGCGGAATGGATATGCGCCGGCACATCCAGTTCGCACAGTTTCTCGTAGAGCGGGTACCAGTAGCGGTCGCCCATGGGCGGCGGCGCGGTCCCGGAATTCTCGAACGGGTCCGGATTGAGCAGGCAGCCCTTGAAGCCGAGCCGCGTGACGCAACGCTCCAGTTCGGGGAGGACGTGCTCCACGGGCTCGCCGGCGACCTGGGGCAATCCGCAGATAGGGGCGAAACGGTCCGGCATGAGCTGGCACTGGCGGGCAATGATGTCGTTGGTGGCCTCGGTGAACCAGTCGACGAGGAATCCTGGTTTTTCGGAATGCATCATCTGGAAGGGGCGCGGACTCAGCAGCTGGTAGTCCGTGCCGACACGCTCGAGCATGTCGAGGTGGCCGCAGGGCGCCATTTCCTTCCGGTTCGTATAGGCAAGAATCTCTTCGTCGCTCAGCTCGGGGAAGCGCTTTCCATGCTCGCCGCGATGCGAAAGCAGCAGCGACTTGTAGACCCACAGTTCAGCCGGTGCGCTCACGTGGCCGTGACAGTCGATGATCATCGGGCTGAACCCTCCCCCTTCCACTTTTGCATCCAGATAGGAATACGATTTTGTATACTTATCCGGACAATCGGGTCAAGACCGTGGGATGCCGAGCCACGTAGCGAGCCTGGCGGAGCCAAAATGCCTACAATCTTGTCCAACTTCGGGTTAGGAGGATCCGGCACCTTGCGGCTGAGCGGGGAAGCCTGTCATCGGGCGCTGCAAGTCAAAGGAAAACGGGGTTGACCAAATCTGCTAAAGCAAGTGCCGGGGTTCCGGCCAAGATTGCCAACGAACTGCGTTCCATGATCGCACGAGGAACGCTCGCACCGGGTATGCGGCTCGGTCAGAACGAACTGGCCGAGCAATTCAACGCGAGCCGGGTTCCGGTACGCGAGGCGTTGAAACTGCTGAGTTCGGAGGGGATCATCGAGCATGATCCGAATCGGGGTTTCTTCGTCACGCGCCTGTCCAGCGACGAAGCGCAACAGCTTTTCACGTTGCGCAACCTCATCGAGGACGAACTGCTCAAGACGGTCGATTGGCCGGACGAAAAGAAGCTGAAGGAGCTCGAACGCCGCGCCGACGAGCTCGAAGAGCTTCTCAACACGGGCGATCGGGCACGATGGTGGCATCGGCACCGCGAATTCCATCAGATGATCTTCGAGCTCTCGCCCCGGAAGACGATGGTCCGCGAAGCCATGCGTCTGTGGGCGCTGACAGACCGCTATCGGGCATTACTGCCTCTGCCGCGCGGTGCAAGTGAGGAACGCAAGGTGCTGCGCAAGCACGAGTTTCTTGAGGCCCTGCGGAAGAAGGACACGAAAAAGCTGATCGAAGTCCGCCGCCTTCGCCGGGCCGCATTCGAGCAATTGCTGCTGGAGACCCTGGAGGCCCGGGGGCTCTGAGCCCGGTTCGCGGCGAGCGGCAGCTGCCGCATGGGATGCCGGAACGAGACCAGTCGCCGCCGCGCTGGCGTGATCAGTGTCCGGCCGGCGCCGGCTGGCGATCCATGATGAGGTCGGCCGCCTTCTCCGCGATCATCACGACTGGAGCATTGGTATTGCCGCCGACGATGCGAGGCATCACGGATGCATCCGCGATCCGCACGCCCGAGATGCCATGAAGCCGGAGCTGGGGATCGACAACGGCATTTCCGCCGGAGCCCATGGCGCAGCTGCAGGAAGCGTGGTGAGCCAGGATGCTCGAAGACCGGATGTATCGCCCGACGTCCTCGTCGCTCGCGACATCCGCACCCGGCATCAGCTCCGCTCCGGTGAGTTCGCCCAGCGGTCCGGATGAGAAGAACTCCCGCATCAGCCGGAGGGCTCGCTCCATCGTCGCGAGATCCCGCGTGTCGTCGTACATGTTGATCCGGATCTCGGGCGGGTCGGCGGGGTCCGCGGAACGAAGCCGCACCGAGCCCCGGCTCTCCGGCCGCAGAAGAACGCAGAATGCGGACATGGCGTGGCCCGCTCCTCGTCGGATGACCGGGAACCATATTCTTGCATCGAGCCTCGTCGGATAGATGTTGACCTTGATGTCGGGTCGATCGAGGCCGTCAGCCGTGCGGAGAAATGCGAAGCTCGTGACCGGCAGCTGGGTCGCCTCAGTCGGCATCCCCAGCATGTAGCGCGCCACATTCAGACCAAGACGATCCAGACGCAGGTTATTCTCGAACCCGAGCGGCCTGGTGAGTTCATAGCCGACGCCGATCAGCGGATGCTCCTGCAGGTTCCGTCCGACGCCCGGAAGATCCGCGATCACGTCGATCCCCAGTTCGCGCAGCTCGTCTGCGGGGCCGACGCCGCTCAACAGCAGCAACTTCGGGGAGTTGTAGGCGCCGGCGGCCAGTATGACCTCGCTGCCCGCACGAACCAGGGATGTCCTCCCGCCCCGCGCAACCTCGACTCCGACCGCCCTCCCCTGCTCGACCCGAAGACGAAGCGCGAGCGTGTTGGTGATCACCTTCAGGTTCGGGCGCCGGATGACCGGATGCAGATACTGGCTGGCGGCGCTGGCCCGGCGCCCCTTCTCGACGGTCACTTCCGGAGGAACGAAGCCCTCGACATCGGCCAGGGCATGCGGGTCGTCCGAGACGGGATAGCCCAGATTGCGCGCCGTCTGCATCGTGGCGTCGAACAGTTCGCCGCTCACGTCGACGGGGCTCACGGTCAACGGCCCGTCAGCTCCGTGCCAGGCGCTTTCCCCACGCCAGCTGCGCTCGGATCGGCGAAAATAGGGCAGCACATCCTCCCACGCCCACCCTTGCGCGCCAAGGGCCGCCCATTCGTCATAGTCGCGTGGATGTCCGCGCGAGTAGACCATGCCGTTGATCGACGACGTGCCACCGAGGCACCTCCCCCGCGGAAGCCACAGCTTCCTCCCGTCGAGTTCAGGCTCCGGTTCGCTCCAGTAGTTCCAGGAGAGCCGCTTGACGAACTGCAGCCTCATGAAGGCGAATGGCATGCGCAGGAAGGGATGACGATCGGCTCCCCCCGCCTCGATCAGGATCACGGTTCGGGACGGATCTTCGGAGAGCCGATTGGCCAGCACGCATCCGGCCGAACCGGCTCCCACGATCACATAGTCGGCCTCATCCACTGGTTTCGATCCTGCGCTCGCCATCAGATTGGAATACCTTATTGTCATACGATTTCAATTCCTCCATTCTTCGGGGATGGGAGGGCAGACTATGAAAGCGGACCGCTTCTACGTCGGAGGCGCGTGGATCGAGCCGGTCGGAAACGAACGGGTTCGCGTGCGCAATCCCGCCGATCTGTCGATTGTCGGCGAAGCGATCCTGGGCGTGGAGGAAGACGCCGACCGCGCCGTGGCCGCAGCATCCACGGCGTTCGAGGAATGGCGGAAAAGCCCGGTCGAGGAACGAGTTGCCTTGGTCAGGCGGATGCGGGCCGCGTTCGAGACGCTCGCACCGAAACTGGAAGAACATCTCGTCCGGGAAGTCGGGCTCACTCGGCTGGTCGCACAGGGACAGACCCGGATGAGCCTTACCCATTTCGATGGGGTGCTCGATGTCCTGCCCACCTATGCCTTCACCGAACGGCCGCAAGCGGGGGTGGAGCTGATCAGGGAGCCGGTCGGCACGGTTGCGGCAATCACGAGCTGGAACGCACCGGTCAGCCAGATGCTGTGCAAGGCGGTCCCTGCAATCGCGGCCGGATGCACAGTGGTGGTCAAGCCCAGCGAGCAGGCGCCGCTTTGCGGGATCATGCTCGCTGAGGCGATGGCCGCAGCAGACATTCCAGCAGGCGTGTTCAACCTCGTCAACGGCAGAGGCGCCACCTGCGGAAAACGGCTGGCTGAACACCCGCTCGTGGACATGGTGTCGATCACCGGGTCCGTCGCAGGCGGCGCGGCGGTCGCCAGAGCCGGAGCCGATACGATCAAGCGCATCCACCAGGAACTTGGCGGCAAATCCCCCAACATCATCCTTCGGGATGCGGATCTGGAAGCGGCCGTCAGCAAAGGCGTCCAGATCTGCATGATGGCAGCCGGCCAGGCTTGCGCTGCTCCAAGCCGCATGATCGTCCCGGTTGAGCGCTTCAAGGAGGCTGCTGCCCTTGCAGTCGCGGCCGCAGAACGCCTGGTCGTCGGCCCGCCCGACGATCCCGCCGTCGATTTTGGGCCGCTCGCCAATGAAGCGCAGTTCCACCGCGTCACCAAGATGCTGGAGCAGGCGGTAGCGGAGGGCCAACCACTGCTGGCCGGAGGGACGGGGCGGCCCGCGGGCCTGGAGCGCGGCTATTATGTGAAGCCGACCATCTTCGGTCCGGTATCGCCCGACGCAGCGATCGCACGGGAGGAAATATTCGGTCCCGTGCTGTGCATCCAGACCTATACCGACGAGGAGGATGCCATTCGGGTGGCCAACGCCACGGATTACGGCCTGTCGGCCTATATCGAGACCAACGATGCCGAGGCCGCACGACGCATCGCACGCGCGCTACGTACCGGCTACGTCAACCTCAACTATCCGCCCTGGAGCCCGGCGGCCCCGTTCGGAGGCTGTCGCCGCTCGGGAAACGGCAAGCAATATGGCGTGTGGGGCTTCGAGGAATTCCTCGAGATCAAGGCCTTTGTAGGATGACCTCAGCCGCTGCGTCGCAAGAAAGTCGCCCTGACGCCCGGTCAATCGTCTCCCTGATACTTCTTTCCGGCGTCGTCGGGCTGAACACGGTGGACCGGAACATGCTGGGGCTGCTGCTGCCCCAGATACAGAAGGATATCGCGCTCTCGGACGCTGCTCTGGGCTGGCTGATGGGACCGGCATTCATGGTGGTCTATTCCGTCGCCGGGTTGCCGATCGCCTGGCTGGCCGACCGGACCAATCGACGCAACATCATTGCGGCAGGGCTCGCTTTCTGGAGCGCAGTGACCGCGCTCACCGGGCTGGCACAGACGATCGGCCACCTGCTGATCGCACGCATGGCGCTCGGCGTCGGCGAAGCCAGCAACATGGCGCCCACATCCGCTCTCCTCGGCGACCTGTTCCGCGGACGCTATCGAGTCATTGCGATGGCAGTCTTTTCAGCAGGCGGGCCGGGCGCCATCCTCCTCTTCTTCCCGGTCATCGGATGGGTCGCAGGCGAACATGGCTGGCGACCGGCTTATGGGATGATGGGGATCATCGGCCTCGCCGTGGCACTGCTCACCTTCGCCCTGGTGCGCGAGGTCCGCACGGACGGTGCGCCCGAAACCCCAGCGCGGCCCGCCGCGCGCAGCCTCGTGGCAACCGTCGCCGCCATCCTTGCGATGCGAAGCTTCCTGCTCCTTTGCGCAGCGGGAACGATGCTGAGCATCAGTCTGGCGGTAATGCTCGCCTGGCTGCCGGCGTTCATGCAGCGTGTGCACGGGTTCGATCCGCAGGCGACCGGCAGCCTTCTCGGCCTGTACAGGGGCGGCATCGGGGTCGCCGCGACATTGGCGGCCGGGGTGATCGTCACCCTGTTGATGCGCCGGGACCGGCGCTGGCTGGCCTGGGCGCCGATGCTCCTCGCAATGGCGCTCGTCCCCGCGCAGATGTTGCTGCTGCTCAGCGACGCCCCGCTCGGATGGCATGTCGGCCTGGCCCTGGACTCCATCCTGATGAGCGCCATCACTCCCTGCCTGTTTGCCTTGCTGATCACGTTGCTGGACTCATCCGTCCGCGCGACGGGAGCAGCTCTCTACCTGCTCATCTTCAACCTCGTGGGTCAAAGCGTCGGGCCGCTCCTGGTCGGCACGCTGAACGACGGCATTCTGCAGGCCAATGGGGAACAGGCGATCCGCTATTCCATGCTGTCTGCACCGATAGCCGCGTTGATCGGTGCTGCCCTCCTGCTGATCCTGTCGCTGCAGCTGGCCCGGAACCCGGCAGAGGCGGACTGAGCCCATTCCAGACTATCGCCTGGCAACCAGATCCTCGCCGTCACCGCTCCGCAGAGCGAAATAGGCGGATGTCGAAAGCAGCATGATCACGGACAGAGCCAGCACCGGCAGCATGAAGTCCGACCGGATCGATTGGTCACTCCCTGCAGCCTGACCAAGCAGGATGGCCGCCAGGCTGATGCCCACGGCCGTCGCAACCCTCTGGACAACCGCCGCAACGGTCGTCGCCCGGCCCATCACATCGACGGGGATTGCGGAGAAGTTGAGGCTCCCGAGAATGGACAAGTGGACGGCCTGAAGCATGCCAAAGAAGAACAGGAAGCCCCCCAGCGCCCAGAATGCATCCGCCGTCTCGAACAGCAGCAGCGCCGGCAGGACCGCTCCGACCACGATGCTGTTGGCGATCAGCAGCTTCTTGACCCCCAGCTGCTTCAACAGGGGATCGATCACGACGCGCAGCGCAATCTGCCCGAGGGCCAGCGCCGCCATGAGATAGCCGGCCTCGATCGGCGCCAATCCCATGCCGAGCTGAAAGTAGAGCGGGAAAAGAAACATCGTCGAACCTAGCACGACGCGGGCGAACGAACCGCCGAGGACCGCAACGGCGAAGGCGCGGTAGCGAAACAGGCGCAGGTCAAGGATGGGATCGGCGCTCCGCGCATGACGGAGATAGGCGCAGCAGGCGGCGAGGCCGAGCGCGAGCCCAAGCACGGGCACCTGGCCCAGCGCCCCTTCGGCCACAATCAGCTCGAGACTGGTCTGGATCGAGCCCAGTGCCACGGCGACCAGAAGAAATCCGGTGATGTCGAAGCGTGTGTCCCGGCCGGTCGCAACCGGCGCAAGGAACTTGATCGCCATTGCGATGCCGAGCGCCCCCAAAGGGATGTTGATGAAGAAGATCCAGCGCCAGTCGAAATAGGTCGTGATTGCGCCGCCGAGCATTGGCCCGAGCATCGGCCCGAGAAGCCCCGGTATCAGCATATAGCTCATGGCGCGGACGAGCTGGTCGCGCGGAAAGCTGAGGGCGAGAATCAGTCTGCCCACGGGCGTCATCATCGCCCCGCCGAGGCCCTGGAGGAACCGCCCAGTCACCAGTTGCGCCAGATCGGAGCTCAGACCGCAGACGAGCGAGCCGAGAGTGAAGACCGCAATCGAGAGAATGAACACCCGTCTGGCCTCGAAACGGTCGGCCAGCCATCCACTCGCCACCATCCCTACCGACAGGCTGATGAGATAGGCCGTTAGCGCTACGCCCGTTTCATGCGGTGTGACGTCGAGCGCCTCGGCAATCTGCGGCAGCGACGTGGCGATGATGGTTGCATCGAGCCCCTCCATGAAGAAGCAGGCGCCGACGGTGAGCGGGATCGCCCGCGACGCGCCCAGCTCGGGCCGCGCTTCGTCTCGCGCCGGTCCCGCCCCCGGGTCCTGACTGCCCGGCAGGACGGTCCCGCGTCCGCCGGACTGCTCTGTCCGATCTCCGCCTCTCATCCAGGGCTCGTCCGTCGCCTTGCGGGACCGCCGATCTGGGGCCGTGCGGGACCTTGCAGAGGGGCGCAATGGATATGTTCATCCTGCAACATTGTATAATTTGTTGTATAGCAATATGAGTCGGCAGGAAAGCCCGTTGCTTGCGGGTGGAATCGCGACACGTTCGACAAGGGGACGCTATGGCCGAGATCACCGTATTCTCGCGTGACGGTGCAGAGCACCGCATCGAGATCACTGCCGGGGTCAGCCTCATGGAAGCCATCCGCAGCGGGGGCATAGACGAGCTTGTCGCGCTCTGCGGCGGCTCCTGCTCCTGCGCTACCTGCCACGTGTTCATCGACCCGGCCTTTGCTCAGCGGCTTGCCCCCCTGTCCGAGGATGAGAACGACTTGCTGGACGGTTCGGACCACCGGCGGGCGACGTCGCGTCTCTCCTGCCAGGTCATTCTGTCGCAGGATCTGGATGGCCTCGCGGCAATCATCGCGCCGGAGGAGTGACCGTGGTGGGTAGGACATATGATGTGGTGATCGTCGGGACCGGTCATGCGGGTGCCCAGGCCGCCATCGCGTTGCGCCAGAACGGCTATGCCGGCTCAGTGGCGCTGGTCGGGCGCGACCGTTTCCCTCCCTACGAACGCCCCCCGCTTTCGAAGGACTATCTGTCCCGCGACAAACCCTTCGAACGCATCCTGATTCGCCCCGAGGGTTTCTGGGCCGACAAGGGGATCGATCTTCTGCTCGACAGCGAGGTGATTGCCGTCGATCCGGACGCTCGGTCGGTGCGACTGCGGCAGGGCGATCCTCTGGGTTACGTCACCCTGATCTGGGCTGCGGGCGGCGATCCACGCCGGCTCACTTGCAGGGGCGCGGATCTCCCCGGTGTCCACGCCGTGCGCGACCGGGCGGACGTCGACCGCATGATGGCCGAATTGGATGCCGGCGCGCGGCGCGTCGTCGTCATCGGTGGCGGATATATCGGGCTCGAAGCCGCAGCTGTGCTCACCAAGTTCGGATGCCAGATCACGCTTCTCGAGGCCCAGGAGCGCCTGCTCGCCCGCGTGGCTGGACCGGTGCTCGCCGAATTCTATGAGGCCGAGCATCGTCGCCACGGTGTCGACGTGCGGACCGGCGCAATGGTCGAATGCATCGAAGGGGATGACCGGGCGACAGCCGTAAGGCTTGCCGACGGGACAGTTCTGCCAGCCGACATGGTGATCGCGGGTATTGGCATCGTGCCCGTCGTGAAGCCGCTGATCGAAGCGGGAGCGGCGGGTGAAAATGGAGTCCGGGTGGACGAATATTGCCGGACCAGCCTCCCCGACATCTATGCCGTCGGCGACTGCGCCGCCCATTCCAACGCCTTTGCCGCCGGAGACGCGGTGATCCGTCTCGAAAGCGTCCAGAACGCGACGGACATGGCGACGACCGCGGCGCTTGTGATCTGTGGCCGGCCTCGCCCCTATCGCGCCGTCCCCTGGTTCTGGTCCAATCAGTACGACCTCAGGCTACAGACGGTGGGATTGAGCCTGGGCCATGACACGACGCTGATCCGCGGCAATCCCGAGGCCCGCAGCTTCTCGATCATCTACCTGCGCGACCGACAGGTGATCGCCCTCGATTGCGTGAATGCGGTCAAGGACTTCTCGCAGGGGCGGAAACTGGTGGAAACCGGGGCGCGGATCTCCGCCGATCTGCTAAGAGATGCCTCCGTTCCGCTGAAGACACTGGCCTGACACGGTCAGACGGGAGTCTTCCTTCCCACCGCCCGGAAGTTGACCTTCCGACGACGCGCCGCCCCCCGCGACCGTCCAATCGCCGCCGTCGGACGCTAAAGTGCGGTAAATCCCAGGCGAACGAGGCCGTAGCGATGACGACGGATCCGCGCGGTCCAGGGTGTCAGAGCCGCCTCCTTCCAGGGCGCGCCGCGGACCACATCCAGCTTGGTGAGATGGTAGGTGGCCAGATAGCGCGGTCGATGGTCCTCGCTGCGGAACCGGCGCGCCGCGATCACGCCCTCGACCGACGCCAGGCGCGGCAGATGTTCCGTGTCGTACCAGTCGTTGAATTCGTCCTCGTGCGCCCTGTCGATGTCCATGATGTTGAGAAGGAGGCCGCGGGCCTCCGCCGGCGCCGGCAGGGGCGCCTCGCCAAGCTGTACTCCGGACCATACCATGTCCGCCGCCGTCGCGCCCGGATCCACCCTCGCGGCGCTGTCGCACATCATCAGCAAGCGCCCCTCGCCTACCGAAACCTCTGGCGCAGCGCCCGACACGCTCCTTTCCACCCAGCGGCTAGCGCGATGGAAAGGTCCGGGCGCGTCATCCGCCAGCCCGGCGATCGTATCGGCTACGCCCAATGCGAATGTGAGCCACACGATCCCGGTCGGCTCAGCTGGCAAAGGCGCGCGTATAGAGTTTCCGGCAATTGCCTTCGTAGACCTTGGCGCGATCCTCGTCGGTGAGCCAGTCGATGCGGTCGATCACGCGCTTCAGGTCGTCGAGCTCATGGCCCCATTCGGGATTGAAGACGGACGCCGTTCCGGGCCGTTCGGTCCCGAACAGGCAATTGTCCGGTCCGCAGATCCGGAACAGCAGGTCCAGACCCTCCGTGGAATAGACGCAGGTGTCGAAATGGAGGCGCTTGAGCTTGGCGTCGAAATCCTGGTTGCGGCGGATATGGCCCGCGCGAAAGCGGCCGATATGATAGGGGATCGCTCCGCCCCCATGCGAGATGATCATCTTGAGGTTCGGGAAGTCCTCGAACACGCGCGACCCGAGCAGCGACATGATCGCGATGCTACCCTCGTTGATGAACTTGAGCGTGTAGGACTCGCGCGGGTGGCAGCAACCGGCTGAATGCACCAGGACCGGAATGTCGAGCGCGCAGATCTTCTCGTAGAGCGGGTACCAGAATTCATCGCCAAGCCCGGGTGGAGGCGGCCCGTCCCCTTCCATTGGATCGGGATTGAGCAGACAGCCGACGAAGCCCAGATCGCTGACCGCGCGCTCCAGCTCGTCGATGCAGGCGGCCGGGCTGGTATCCCGGAACTGCGGCAGCCCCGCGATGCCACGGAAGCGATCAGGCGCGATCTGCACATGAGCGTGGATGAGATCGTTGTTGTAGCGCGCCCAGACCAGCGGCACGTCGGCCGGCTTCAGGGAATGCATCTGCAGATAGGGGCGCGGGGACAGGAACTGCATGTCCGTTCCCACCTCGTCCATCTGCGCCAGGAGGCCCTGGACGGTCTTCTCGAGAACACTGTCCGGAGGCAGCTTCGCCATCGACCTCGGATTGTTGCGACCGCCGGTGAGGGTCGCCATGACCCGATAGGAAGCGGCGTCCAGAACCACATGAGCGTGCGAATCGATGATCATTGGGCCTCCTTGGCGACAGCGAGCACTTCGAGTTGGACAAGCACGGCGCCGCGCAGATCCATCACCTGGACGTGACGCGCCGGTCGATGCATCGGGTCGGGATAATGCTCGAGCCACACGGGGTTGATCGCTGCGCGGTGCTCCTCGTGCTTCACATAGAAGGTGAAGCGGATCACATCGCCCAGATCCATCCCGGCGCGCGCCAGGATCAGCGTGAGGTTGCGGAAGCAATTGGCCGCCTGGCCCTGAGCATCCGCAGGCATTTCTCCGGTGTCGGCATCACGTCCCATCACGCCCGAAGTCGCGAGCAGCGGACCGACGCGGCACGCCAGGGGGATTGGGGCGGAGTGACCGATCTTGTCGATGATAATGCTCTTCTGACGCATCGCTGGCTCCAGTCTCAGTTCCATTCGGCAAAGGCGATACCGGTGCCGGTGCCGGCGGGTGTGCGATAACAGGCCAGATAGTCGTGCCAGCGCATCTGGAGATGCTCGACCGCACCGGCGATGCAGATCCAGTTCCGGATTTCCGAGCTTCCCGAATTGAGCTTGACGCGGTCCATCGTACAGAGCGCTTCGGCGTCCTTCCTGCCCATCGCGTCGATCAGTCCCCGGTCGAGTTCCTCGTCGACGACGAAATGGCTGAGCCCACCGGAGGCCAGGATGCCGACGCGCTTGTCGCTGGCGTGGCTTTCGACGGCGGCACGGATCGCGCGCCCGAGCTGATAACAGCGGCGCGGCGTGGGCTGATTGGGGGGGTAATAAGTGTTGAGGCTCACCGGAACCACCGGAAGATCCGTGCTGCGCTCCATCAATCGCGTGTGAATGAAGCCGAACGCATGGCCCTCCCCCTGCCCGTCCGGCAGTCGATCGGACGTGGAAATGTCGAATTCCTGATCGACAAGGCTCGCGATGAGGTGGCGCGCGAGGTCGGAATCCACGGGGTAATCGCGCGCGCCTTCGGCCTCATAATAGCCGCCCCGCGCACGCTGGAACCACGGCACCTTGTTCGGCTTCTTCAGATGGCGCGGCAGATTGCGGATGGCCGGGCCATAATAGACGAGGATACTTGGAAGATTGTCCTCGTGATAGAGTTCCTTCTGGTCGTCGCCGACGACGATCAGAGCGTCGAGCCGCGCCGACTCGATCGCGCGGCGCATGCGCTCGACGCCCTGCTGGGCCTGCGCATATTGCTCACGCAGCCGATCGGGCACGATCAGGCCTGCGATGTCGGGCGGCGCGCTCGCCAGCAGTTCCCCATAGGTCGCCGGAGCACCATTCTTGTCGCGGAAGCTGCCGGCAGCATCGCGCTCGAGGAACCGCTCCCAATCCTCTTCTTCAGTGTTGAGCATGGGCGTGTGCGAGACGCCGAAACCATGTGTCAGAGCCGCCATTCTTCACGCTTCCTCTATTGCGCCCGGCGCATATTCGCCCGTTGCTCTCATCCCGATGCTCCGACCGCGACGGGCGTTGCCGCGGAAGGGCGCACTGCCCGCACCAGCAGCAGGGTGACACAGGGGATCGCCGCGAATGCGGCGAACAGCAGATAGGACCCCCACAGCTCGATTCCGGCGCCGATCATCAGCCCGCCCAGGACCGGCCCGATCACCGCACCGAAACGGCCGAAGCCAACAACGCCGCCGACACCGGTGCTGCGGACGAGTGCCGGATACTGGCGCGACGTCACGATCATGAGGCCGCTGAAGCCGCCGAGCGTGAAGAAGCTTATCAATGTGGCGAAGGCGAACATCGCATAGATGTTGGGGGCGCTGAGGCCGAATGCCGCGAGCGACAGGGCCGATCCCGCGAAATAGAGCGCCGTCAGCCGCCTGGGCTCGGTCCGGCCGGACAGAACGCCCATGCTGAGATTGCCGGCGATCGCTCCGGTTCCGGTGAAGAATCCGCTCGAAATGGCGACATCGGTCGCGACTCCAGCGTCGGTCAGCACATGCGGCGTCCAGTTGAGATGATAATAGCTCACCACGGCATAGCCAATCGAGGCCGCCCAGAGCAGCAGCGTCGGGCGACGAAACGGCGGATCGAGCAGGCTGAGCACGCCCTGACCGCTCTTCACCTTCGCCTTCCTGGGAGGCAACCTATCGAGTGGCGCGCGACCGATCCGCGCGAAGATTCGATTGATCCGCTCGAGCGCCCGGCGGGGCTGCGCCTCCAGCAGGAACTCTGCCGATTCCGGCAGGACGAATAGTCCCACCAGGAATATCGCGCCGTTCATCGCGGCTCCGAACAGGAAGAAGGAACGCCAGCCATAGTCATCGGCGAGCGCCGCCGCGACCAGACCCATCAGGCTGGCGCCGACCGCGAAACCGATATGCAGGACGGCGATGAAGAAATTGCCCCAGCGCCGGTTGGTATATTCGACGATCGTCACCGTGAGGCTGGCGAGCAACGCGCCCAATCCGATGCCGGTGGCGAGGCGCATGGCGGCTAGCATCGGCACGCTGTCGCTGATGCCGGTCAGAAGCATGGCGATACCGACTGCGCCCACTGACGAGAGGATGACGATCCGGCGGCCGATCCGGTCGGCGAGCGGGGCGATCAGAAAGGCCCCCACGGCCATGCCGACCGGTGCGGCGCCGAACACCATGCCGAGCACTTCCGGGCGGATCTCCCACTCCCTCGCGACGAGCGGAGCGGCATAGGCCATGGCGACGACATCGGCTCCGTCGGCGACATTGATGATGCAGCACAGCATGACGACGACGAACTGGAACGCGGTCATCGGAGCATCGGCCGTCACATTGGAGTGCGTCTCGCCCGCCTCGGCTGCCATTCCACGCTCCCATAAAGTTCGTAGTTATAGCTTATTGATACTTCTGCTATCACCCGGTAGCAACGAGCGCAAGCATGTCGTCCATCGGCCGTTGCAGGCCGGACGACGGTACCGCCCGTGCGGCATGGTGGCGGCCTGGGACGGGGTCGAAGGCGCGATACGGTCCAAGTGGAGGGAAAGGCGGATGAAGGATGGCGGGAATGGCACCATGCCCCAACGGCGGGATATCCTGCGCGGCGGCGCACTTCTCCTTGCGGCAGCAGGATCGGGCGTGAGCATCGCCTCGACCGGAGGGGCCGGCAAGACCCGGATCGTCAAGACCCTGACCTTCATGGTGCGCAAGCCGGGCATGACCCATGCGGAGTTCATGCGCTACTGGCTGGACGTCCACGCGCCCATGGCGCTGCAGGTGCCCGGGATGCGCGGAATGATCTGCAACGAGGTCACGACGGCCTCCCATGGCCGGCTCGAGATTCCGAGCGGGCCCCAGGTGACGATCGACGGCGTGGCCGAGTCCTGGAAGGAAGAGGCCAGCTCGCTTCAGAACCCCGACGCGCCGGCAGCCGCCAAGGCCTGGTACGCCGACGGTCCCGCCTTCGTCGGCCGGATCAAGGGATTTCGGGTGGAGGAAAATGTCTTCGTCCGCCCGAAGCGCGGCGGCATCGGGCTGATCGCCCTTCTGAAACGCAGGCCCGACCAGTCGCATGCGCAGTTCACCGACCACTGGCTGAACGTCCACGGCCCGATGGCGCGCGAGGTTCCGGAAGTCTCGGGCCTCATCCTGAACGAGGTCATTTCCGAGGCGCAGCGCAGCGACATTCCCGCATTGACCGGCCTCGGGCCAATCGACGGCATCGCCCAGTCCTTCCGCGAGGACCTGGACGCGCCGCTCTCCCCGCAGCGCAGGCACTGGTATGCGGACGGAAAGGCCAGCATCGGCGAAGCGATCGGCTATCGCACGCGCGAATATGTGATCATCGAGCCCAGCTGAATTCGGCGACCGGCCGACCGGCCCGACAAATCCCAACAAGGTGTGCAGTCATGACGGACGCAAATCTCGAACGTGCAGCCCTCCTGGACACGGCGACGCTCAGCGACGCGATGGACAAGCTCGGCATCGCAGGCCAGTGCCTCGGCATAAAGCCGCTCAGTCCGGCATTCCGGCTCATCGGGCGAGCGGTGACGTTCCGCTATGCCGCCGCCGCGAAACCGGCCGGGAGCGTCGGCGACTATATCGACGACGTTCCGGCGGGCAGCGTCATCGTCCTCGACAATGGAGGACGGGAGGATGCGACCGTCTGGGGCGACATACTGACTTCCGTCGCTCACCGCCGCGCGATCGCCGGGACGCTGATCGACGGGGCCTGCCGCGACACCGATCTCTCGCGCGCGCTCGGCTATCCGATATTCAGCCGCAGCTATTCAATGCGCACCGGCAAGGACCGGGTGCAGCTGGAGGCAAGCGACACGATCGTCACCATCGGCGAGGCCCGGGTCGCTCCCGGGGACATCGTGCGCGGAGACGCCGACGGAGCCGTGGTCCTGCCGCGATCGCATGAAGATGCGATCCTCGACGCGGCGGAGGAAATCGAGCGCGCCGAGGCCTCGATCCGCGCGGCGCTGGAGCGCGGCATGCGCCTGGACGAGGCACGACGAGACAATGGCTATCATGCGCTGCAACGGCGCCAGCCAGGATGAGGCTCGGGCTCAGCGCCCGACTTCGTCCCTGATTTCTTCATCATGCTGCCCGAGAAGCGGCGGCGGCCGATCGTAGCGGATCGGCGCGTTGGAGAAGCGCAGGGGGCTGGCGACCATCGGCAGACGTCCAGCGACAGGATGGTCGAGATGGACCAGCATCTGGCGATGCACGACCTGCGGATCGGCTAAGGCATCCGGCGCGGTGTTGATGGGAGCGCAGGGCACCCCGGCCTGCTCCAGGCGCCGCACCCAGACGGCCATGTCGTCGGCGGCAAGCGCAGCGATGATCTCCGGCAGCAGCTGCGCCTGATTTCGCACCCGCGCGCCATTGGTGAGAAAGCGCGGATCCACCGCAAGCTCCGGACGGGCGATCGCTTCGCAGAAGCGCGCATATTGACCGTCATTGCCGACCACGATGACGATATGGCCATCGCGACAGGGAAAGACGTCCTGCGGCTGAATATTGGGGTGCTTGTTTCCCGCCCGGCGCGGCGGATCGCCGGATACCAGATAGTTCATCGCCTGGTTGGCGAGCGAGCCGACCATCACATCCATCATCGCCAGATCGATATGCTCGCCTTCGCCGGTCTGCGACCGGCGGGCGAGCGCCGCGAGGATCCCGATGACGGCGTACATGCCGGTCATCAGATCGACCACAGGAATGCCCACCTTCTGCGGACCGGCTCCGGGATAGCCGTCGGCCTCCCCGGTGACGCTCATGAGCCCGCCCATCGCCTGGATCATGAAATCATAGGCGGCCTGTCCGGAGCGGGGGCCGGTCTGGCCAAATCCCGTGATCGAACAATAGACGATGTCGGGCCGGATTGCGCGAAGGTCGGCATAGCCGAGATTCCATTTCGAAAGACCGCCGGTCTTGTAATTTTCGATAACGACGTCCGAACCGGCCGCCAGTGCGTGAACCAGCGCCTGGCCTTCGGGCGTTGAAAGATCCGCCTGAACCGAACGCTTTCCACGGTTGGCCGCCAGAAAATAGCCGGCATCACCGGTCTCGCCGTCCTTACCGCCCAGGAATGGGGGGCCCCAATGGCGGGTGTCGTCGCCGGTGACCGGGCGTTCGACCTTGATGACGTCGGCGCCAAGATCCGCGAGAATCTGGCCGGCGAACGGACCGGCGAGGATCCGGCTGAGATCGAGAACACGAACGTGGCTGAGTGGTCCGGACACGGGGATTCTGCCTCCTCAAGCAATGGATGGTTCAGACCTCGAGCGCCAGACGCGTCGCCCGCGCGGAAGGGAGGTCTTCGAAATTTCGGTGCCAGCGGGCGAGCTCGGCCCTCCCGCGGCGCCAGTCGAGGTCGGGAAATCGTAGGTCGAGATAGGCAAGCGCGCAGCCGGCCGCGATCTGGCCGAGATCGGGCGCCTCCGGCAGACCGCGCATCTCCCGGTCCATCCGGTCGAGAGCCGTCGCAGCCTTCAGCGCATAAGCGGAATGGACCTGCGCGCTCTGGCAGGGCTCGGGCCTCAGCCGCTCCTGACGCCAGAACAGGATCGCATCGAGCATACCGTCCGCGAGCGCCTGCCGCTGCAGCACATCGAAGCGGGCCCTCCCGGACTGCGGCAGCAGGCGTGGGCAAGGTCTCAGCGTCAGCAGATAGTCGCAGATGAGCGCGGAATCGACCAGGAGGCGGCCATCGGCCAGCAGCAGCGCGGGGATCGTTCCCAGCGGGTTCCTGGCCATATAGGCCAGATCCGGCCTCAGCCTGTCGGCCACCGTTCGGATCTTCTCGACGCCCTCGCCCAATCCGCACTCCAGCAGCACGAACATCACCTTGCGGACGAAGGGCGACTTGGGAGACCAGTGAATCGCCACCGGTAACGAGAGGTCGCCGACGTGCCTGTCCGGACCTGCGCCGGCTGCCTCGAGCGGAGACGATGCTAAGGACAAGGGCAACTCCGTCAGAGGGAAACGAGTCATGGGGAGAAGTAGGACATTTCGGATTGATGTGCTAGTATAATGACCTTTATACCGGCAAGCTGTCGTGCGGGGTCGGGGAACTGCCGGTCCACGCCCTCGCCCGTAATGACTTGGAATGGAATCAGGCTTGGCTTACGTCTCGACCATGAACCCACACCCTGCCTCGACGGACGCAAGACCGCTGGACGACGATGCCACCGGCATTCCGCGCTACCTTCAGCTGAGCACGCTGTTTCGCAGGATGATCGAATCCGGCCAATGGCCCACCGGCAGTCAGATACCGACGGTGGAGGAGCTTGCGGCGGAATATGGCGTCGCGCGCGCGACCGTCCGCCAGGCCCTCGGCCGCCTCGACAGCGACGGGATGATCGCCCGGTTCCGGGCGAAGGGGACCTTCGTCACCTATCAGCCCCAGGACCAGCTTTGGTGCGAGGTGGAGACCGACTGGTCGGGCCTGCTGCGCTCGCGTCCGGGAGCCACCATCGAGCTGCTTTCAGAAGAGACGGGTCAGCAGCCCCCCGCTTTCCTGGCGCCCATGGGCGAGCGGGCCCGGAGTTATCGCAGGTTCAAGCGCCGGCACTCGCGCGAGGGCAAGCCCTTCCTCATTGCCTACACCTATCTCGACGAGGCGCTCTGCAAGCGGCTGAAACGCGAGGATCTGGAAACGAAAACCGCCCTCAGCCTGCTGACCGGCATCCGCGGCCTGAAGCTTGGCGACGTGCGCCAGACGCTGACGATCGGAGCCGCCGACGTGATCACGGCGCGGGAACTCGAGATTCCGCTCAATGTGCCCGTCGCCTATGTCCATCGATCGGCGCTCGACAGCTCGGGCAAGCTCGTGATGGTGTCCGAGGGCACCTATCGCGGCGATGTCGTCCGGCTCGACATGAAGCTGAAATAGACACCCCTCCCCCATCCCGGTGGCGGAAGCATATCGACAAAGTCCATAAAACTGGCCTATGTGTCATTACCGCGTGACGGCACCTGCGGCCTTCCGCGCAGGACTGAACAGCGCCCGTTCCGACCGGAGGCGCGATGGGGTGGAGAAACTTGTGCCGCGCATTCCCTTTCCCGAAGTCGAAACGATGACGCCTGCGCAGCGCAAGGTCTATGACGAGGTCGTGCGCGGCCCGAGGGGGCTGATGGTCGGCCCCCTGCGCGCAGCGCTCCACAATCCCGAGCTTGCCGACCGATGGCAGAAATTCGGGGAGTTGCTCCGCTATCGCACCTCGCTTTCACCGCGCCACAGCGAGCTGGCGATACTGGTTACGGCCCGTGCCTGGACCTGTGCCTTCGAATGGGTGCAGCACGAACCGGCCGCCCTTGCTGCCGGCCTCGGCCGGGAGATCATCGATGCGATTCGGCGGGATCGATGTCCCGACTTCGAGCACAGGGCCGATGCAGTGGTGCATGCCTTTGCGAGGGAGCTTCACGCCAATCATGCCGTCGGCGATTCCACTTATGCCGATGCGCTCGAACTGCTTGGAGTTGCGGGCGTCGTCGAGCTGACGGCGCTTGTCGGCTATTATGCACTGGTCGCGATGACCTTGAACGCCCATGCCTTCGATCTGCCGCCCGGCACCAGCGATCCGTTCGCGGGAGAGTAGGAATGACGAGCCTTCGCCTCGAGCGCACAGGCGCGGTGGCCCGGGTGACCCTCGACCGGCCGCCGGTGAATGCGCTCACCCTCGCCGACTATGGCGACCTTGCCGATCTGTTCGAGGCGATAGGAACCGGCGACGGCGTCAATTGCGTCGTCCTGACCGCCGCGGGCAGCAAGGCATTCTGCGCCGGCAAGGACCTGCACGAATTCGTCAACGCGCGCGTGGAGGACGATGAAGCCAATGCTCTCGTCGTCCGCCGGGCGTTCGCCGCCGTGCGCCACTGCGTCGTGCCAGTCATCGCGGCGGTCAACGGCCCGGCGCTGGGTGCCGGCTGCGTCCTGGCCTCGGTCGCCGACATCCGCCTGGCGGCACCACATGCGACCTTCGGCCTTCCCGAGATCAACGTCGGACGGTGCGGCGGCACCGCCCATGTCGGCCGGCTCGTTAGCCAGGGCCTGCTGCGCCGCATGGTCTTCACCGGGCGGCCGATCACCGCCGACTGCGCCCTCGCGGCCGGCCTCGTTGACGAGATCGTCGAGGTGGAGCAATTGCTGGACACCGCCCAGGTGCTGGCGGACGATATCGCCCGAAAGGCGCCGCTCGGCCTGCGGCTTGGCAAGCAATCCATGAACGCAGCGGAATTTCTCCCGGTCGAGGAAGGCTATGCCCTCGAGCAGAGCTACAGCACCAGGCTGATGGCGACAGAAGATGCGCGCGAAGCCGCACGCGCCGTGCTCGAGAAGCGCCCACCAATCTTCCGGGGCCGCTGAAGCCGCACCGGATCTCATGCCTCGCGGTCGTCGCGAGCCGTCTCAATTCGGCGGGGCGATGAAGGCGTGCTCGACCATCGCATAACGGACGAACGCGCCGAAATGGGCGGCCCCGTCGGCCAGCCATGCCTGCCGGCCGGGCGAATCGGGCGTCCGCTGCTCCGGATCGGGCGGGAGCCAGCTTGTTCCGATGATGTCGATCTCGCCAAGGCCGGGGACCGGAGGAACGGAGGCCATGCTCGGCCGGCCAACGATCTCCGAAAGAACATAGCCGCCAAGCCCCGGAACCGCGCGCGCGAGCGGACCATGGACCTCGAGGACATGGCGGATGAAATCCTCCCGCGCGATGCCCGGCTTGCGCGAGATCAACGTCATCACCTTGAGTCCACCGCGGCGGGGAGGCACGAACACATGCTCGCGCGTGGAGAAGATGGTGAGCGCGCCGATATAGCTGGGGGCGGCCGCGAGCCATGCGCCCACCCGCGGATCCTCGCGCGCCTGGGCCGCCCGATCGATCCCCGGCGGCTGCCAGGATTCGGTGATGCCGTCCAATGCCGGCGGCGGCGTCGCGCCAGCTCGCCGCCCCGGATCAGCGACCACCTCGCCGAGGATGAAGCCTTGAAGGCCGGGAATGTTGCGGGATCCCGGGCCATGCTCTCCCAGCCATCGTGCCTTGAACTGCTCCGGCGAAAGGCCGCGCTTGCGCACGATGAGCGAGATCGATTTGTTCAGTCGATGCGATTGGCTTTGGGACATCTGGATCACCCCTCCCATCGCGTCGGAATGGCCCCGGCGCCCCGACCGCCACGGGCACCCGCGCTCGTCGAACCCGGCAACGTTGGGCCCGGCACAGCTCGACGCAACTGGCCGGCGCGTGGTAAAAGGTCTAAAATATGGTCTATTGTCCGTCAAGTGAGCATGCTGGAGGGCGCCGATGGTTCCTGCGTATCGAAATCTGGCTTCGGGAGTCTCCCGCCGCACCCTCCTCGGGGCGGCGGCGGCACTGCCTGGAGGCATTGCGGTGAGCACCGCCTTCGCGGACGCGGCGACAGCGCCTCAGGGCCAGCTCTCCTCCTTCAAGTGCACGCAATTCATCCGCTGCGCACCGAGCCTGCGATCCGATGCGCTTGTCGACCATTGGCGCGAACAGCGGGCCCCCCTCCTCCGCCGCCTTCCAGGACTGAACGGCCTGACCTTCAATCGCGTCGACCGGCGGCGCTCCCCCGATGCGCCCTATGACGCCGTCGTCGAGCTTTGGTTCGCGAGCGCCGCAGCCTATCGGCATGCGGTAGATGGTGCCGATCCAGACCTCATCGCGGCCCTCGCCGCCGACCGGCCGAAGTTCATGCAGGACGATTTCCTCGGCATCTTCTCCCGCGAAATCGTGGTGCGGCCGGTGCCGCCGCAGGCGGGACGGCGGCGCGCCAAGCGGATCGGACTGGTCGGCCGCCAGCCGGGCATGAACCGTGACACCTTCTTCCACGACTGGATCCATCGCCATGCCCCGGAGGCCGACGCTCAGCCCGGGCTCGAGGGCTATGTCCTCAATCTGCGCGAGCAGGACCGGTTCCTCGACTCTCCCTGGGACGGCTATGCAGAACTGTGGTGGCCTGACTGGGACGCCTTCGAGCATGCGAGCCTGGCGATACGCGGCACTGTCGGCGGGCGGCTGGGTTTCTTCCACAGCCATCTTCTGCTCTATCTCGAGGAACATGAGGATGTGGTTCCGCCGGGACGGGCCCAACGGCCGCTCACGCCGGGACCGGACGTTCCGCCCCCCGCCGGGTGAAGCCGGTCAGGATTGCGACGGCACCGACGACGCACACGGCCGCATAGACCGGGTAGACGAAGTTGCGATCGAGATTCATCGCGAGCAGGGCGCCGCCGAGATAGGGTCCGGCGATGGCGCCGAACCGTCCGACGCCGATCGTATAGCCGACCCCCGTCGTCCTGAATTCCGCGGGATAGAAACGGGTGCTGGTAATGACGACACCGGTGAAGGTCGCCTCGATGGCGAACAGCGCCGCCGCTGCCGCCGCCAGGAGGAGAATGGGTTCGGCCTCGATGAAGCCGAAGGTGACCAGGCTTGCCGCGCACAGGAGGAAGCTTGCGCAGGTGGCGCGGCGTGCTCCGACGGCGGATGCGAAGGTTCCCATCAGCAGCGAGCCGAGAATCGCGGCAGCGCCGGTGACGACGCCGCTGGCGATCGCGAGCTCGGGCGTCACCCCGGCGAGCACCAGGATCTGCGGCTTCCACTGGGTGAGGAAGTAACTGACGAAATAGCGCGAGAATGCCGCCAGCCACAGCAGCAGGGTCGCCGCGCGATATTGGGGCGCAAACAGGGTGCTGGCCAGACCCGGCCGGCGCCTGCCTCGCTCCGGACGCGGGGGAAGCGCCTCCATCGGCGGCTCGCCGAGCTTGGCGAGCAGGGCATTGGCGCGATCGAGCGCGTTGCGGGGCTGGCGCGTCAGCAGGAAGTTGAGCGACTCCGGCAGCAGGAAGAAGGAAGCGATCGCCAGCACCATGCTCACCGTCCCGGCAAACAGGAAGATCGCTCGCCAGCCGAACGGCCCGATCAGCAGGGCGCCCACCGCACCGCCGAGCATCGCGCCGATCGCGAAGCCGACGTGGACGAGCGCGAGGAAGATGTTGCCGCGCCGTTCGGTCGAGAATTCGACCACCATGACGCTCAGCGACGGGACCAGCGCACCGACGCCGATGCCGGTCACGAAGCGGAGGAGCAGCAGCATCTCGATCGTTCCGACGAAGGTGATGGCAAGCATGGACGCGCCGGTCGTGGCGACGGCACCGACGATGACGGTTCGCCGTCCGACGCGATCGGCAAGAGGTGCGACGAATAATGCGCCGCAGACGAGCCCCGCCGCTCCGGCGCTGAACACGAGGCCCATGATCTCGGGGCCGACGCCCCATTCGCGCAGGATCGACGGCGCCGCATAAGCAATGGCGGAGGTGTCCAGCCCGTCTGAGACGTTGATCAGGATGCACAGGAGGAGCGTGACGATCTGCCACAGCTTGAGCGGGCCGGACCGCACGATCTTGCGCATTTCGGAATGCCCTGGATCAGCCACCGCTCGCTCCCTGTCTCGACCCTGGTCGGATCCCTCCGGACGTCCGGCGCCCGGCCCCCGGGCGATGCGGCAGCCGGTCAGTCATTCCATGCTGTAGAAGGTGAGCGGCCGCTTGCCGGCCTCGAACAGAGCCGTCGCGACGGCCGACGGACGCTCGGCAAAGCGGCGTTCCCAGTCGGCAAGCACGGGGCGGCCGGCGCGCCACTGTTGCTCGGGGAGCCGGAAATCGAGGTAGGAGAGCGCACAGGCGATCGCGACATGGCCAATGTCGGGCTCGGCAAAATCGAGCGCATCACCCTCCAGAGCGTCTAGGCAGGCGGGAATCTTGGTGCCGAAGGCCTGCAGGTGCGCGCTCGAGCGATGGCCGTCGCCGCGCCAATGCTCGTCGCGGAGCAGCACCGCCGTTTCGACCAGCCCGTCCGCCAATGCCTGGCGCCGCAGCGCCGTCCAGCGCGCGCCGGGTTCGTCCGGGAACATCCGGCCGCGACCGTCCAGCGCATCGAGATACTCGCAGATCACCCGCGAATCGAACAGCACCATGCGGCCGTCGACCAGCGTCGGGATCTTGTTCAGCGGATTGTCGGCCATGACCTCCGGATTGAGCCGGGCGGGTCCAACCGCCGCGCGGACGCAGGCGATGCGTTCCGCCAGGCCGAGCTCGTGCGCGACGATGAGCACCTTGCGTACGAACGGGGAGCTCGGCGACCAGTGCAGCTTCATCCGGCCATCGGCCGCGGCAGCACCCTCCACTTGCGGCGCGCTCATGCCGACTGGAAGCCCGGCGGGGGCGGCTGGAACGTCGGCACCACGCCTATCGCCCGCAACACCGACAGCAGGTCGCGCACCCCCCAATGTTCGACGACCAGGCCGCCGGCGATGCGATCGATGCACATCGAGGCCATGCGGATCCGCTTTCCCGAGGCGGGATAGTCCATCAGCCTGCCGGTATGAACGGCTTCGAGCGTCCAATGAGTCGTGACCAGATCCCCCTCGGCGATCTGGCGGTGGATGGTGGTGGTGATGTCGCTCATCGCGCGCCGAAAGCGGATCTCCCGGTCCTTCCACATCTGCAAGCTGGTGGGGGCTCCGGGGCGATTGTGATAGACGACGTCCTGCGAAATGGCGCGCATCGACTGCTCCATGGGAGCCGCATGCTCGGCATAATAGATTGCGGCGATCGCCTTCACATCCGCATGTGGTTCGCCCACCGGCGACGCATTTGCTGTCATCTGCTCCCCGCTCTCGCGGCCTGTTTCAGGCTGCCGTGCCCCAGATTTCCTCTGCAAGCTCGACCACCAGCCGCAGCTTTCGGTTCTGGTGCTCCACATCCATCGTGCTTCCGCCGACGCCGCTTGAAAAGCCGCATTGGGGGCTGAGCGCGAGCTGATCGAGCGGAATGTACCTGCTCGCCTCCTCGACCCGACGCTTCAGCGCGTCCTTGTCCTCAATATCCGACTTCTTGGTGGTGACCAGACCGAGCACGACCGTCTTTCCCTTCGGCACGAGCCGCAGCGGCTCGAATCCACCCGCCCGCGCGGTATCATATTCAAGAAAATATCCGTCGACATTGATGCTGTTGAACAGGATGTCCGCGACGGGTTCATAGCCTCCTTCGGCCAGCCAGTTGCCCGCGAAATTACCGCGGCACAGATGCATGCAGACGACCATGTCGTCGGGTTTCTTCTCGATGCTGGCGTTGATCAGCCGCGCATAGGTCTTCGGCAGTTCCTCCGGATCCTCGCTGATCGAGGTCTGCACCTGCTCGCGAAGCCTGGGGTCGCACAGATAGGCGAAGTTCACTTCGTCAAGCTGCAGATACCGGCACCCCGCCTCGGCGAGATCCGCGATCTCGAGGGAATAGACCCAGGCGAGATCCTCCCAGAACAGCTCCATGTCCGGATAGGCGCTCTTGTCGACGGCGTCGCGCCCACCTCGGAAATGGAGCACGCTTGGGCTGGGCAGGGTAATCTTGGGCGTCCGGTTCGTGACCGATTTCAGGAACCGGAAGTCCTCGACGAAGATCGGCTCGGGCCGGTCGAGCGTCCCGACGATCCGGAGACTGCGCGCCTTGCTTTCCGAGGTGCCCTTATCGCTCTTGAACTGCATCGGGGTGTCGGGAACATGGGGCACGACATTCTTGAACTTCAGAAGAAAGTCGGCGTGCCAGGCTCCGCGATTGAACTCGCCATCGGTGACCGAGTGGAGCCCGATGGCTTCCTGGGCAGCGACCACCTCGCGGATGGCCGAGTGCTGGATCTCGCGAAGCTCGTCGGCCCCGATCCGCCCCTCCTTGTGCGCCGTCCTGGCATCGACAAGATGCTGCGGCCGGATGAGGCTGCCGACATGATCCGCGCGGAAGGGAGGATTGCCACCGGTCGTCATGATGCGATTGTCCTCCCTGGAGACCAAGCTGGGCGCATTTCGAAGCGTCTGTGCGTCGCTATAAGGTCAAAGATATAGCTTTTCAAGCCATAGGAGCATTTCTATACGAGTCCGGCGCCGCTCGCTGGTCCGGTGCTGTAGTCGCGAGGTGCTCCATGACGATCCTTCCCGGCAAATTGGCCCGGCTCCCGTGAACCGGGCTCCCGAATCTCCGTGTCCTTCCCCGGAGCCGGGGTCCGCACCTCACCTCTGGCCGCCAGACCCGATCGTCCTCCTGATAGGCGAGATGGGGAGCAGCTACGCTGGCGGCTGGCTTGGCGGGCCGACCCGGCTCACGGGCAGGCCTGACCTCGCGCCGGCGACCCATCGGGCGGCGATCGGCGGGTGCATCGACAAGGACTGGCCCGGCGCTCAGGCCTGGGAAGGTGCCCGCCTGTCCCTCCACCGTGCCGTCCCCGGCCGAGCGCAGGGCCTGGTGCTCGGCCTGATGGACGTGACGGCCGAGGCCGAAGCCGAATTCACCGACTGGTACGAAACGGAGCACATGCCGCGTCTCGCCGCGGTCGCGGGGGTCCTGGTGGCGGCACGCTATCGGGCGCTGGCAGGCCATTCTCCCGCCTATCTTGCCCTCTATCAGCTCGAAGATGTCGCCATCAGCCAGTCGGCGCAGTGGCTGGAGGCGGCGCGCACGCCCTGGTCGGCGCGCATGCGGCGCTTTGTCTCCAACTATCGGCGATATTCCTTCGCGCGGAGCCATGACGAGTCCGGCGATGACTGAGCGCGGGCCGAGCTTGGGCCGGCGTGAGGTCCTGTGGGCGACGGGAAGCCTTGCCGCACTGGCGCCGGCCATCATCCCTGCCCGGGCAGGCGAAGCTGCACAATCCTGCATTGCTGCGCACACCCAGTGGAGCGAACCTCCGGCCCAGCGGCCCGTCGAGGCAGGTCCGCGGCAGCTCGGCTACGCCCGCCTCTTCGCCTGGGACACCGGGGGCGCGGGCGAAGCGATCGTGTTTCTCCATCCGATGACCGGAAGCCACGCCGTATGGCCCTATCAGCAGCCCGTGTTCGCCGACGCCGGCTACCGGGTGATCGGCTATTCGCGCCGCGGCTTCTTCCAGTCCGACCCGCGGCCCGCCGATGGCGGCGCCGACGATGCGGACGACCTTCGCGCTCTGCTCGATCATCTCGGCATCGCGCGTGCGCACTTGGTGGCCTCTGCCGCGGGCGGGTTCCTCGGCCTGGAATTCACCCGGCGCTTTCCCGGGCGGGTCCTCACCCTGGTGCTCGCATCGACGATGGCGCTGGCCGGGGATCTCGTGCTCCGGTCGATGCGCAACCGTCTTGTGCCGGAAGGCTGGGATGCGCTGCCTGCGGAATTCCGGGAGCTCGGCCCATCCTATCGCGCCGCCAATCCCGCCGGAGTGCGGCGCTGGATGGCGCTGGAGAGACAGGCGCGGCACGGCCCGCATCCCGCCCGCGGCGCGACAGGGGCCTCCCCCGCACTCGATCCGGCAACACTGCCCCGGCTACTGTGCCTAACGGGGGACGCGGACCTCTATGCGCCGCCTGCCCTCATGCGTGCGTGCGCAAGCAGGATAAGAGGCGCCGAGCTGGCGGTCGTCGCGGAAGCGGGCCATGCCCTGTTCTGGGAGCAGCCGGACGCCTTCAACCGGACCGTGCTGTCATTTCTTCGGCGGGGAACCGCCGCCGCCGACCCATGAACCCCGGATCGAGCCCGCGCCTTCAAGCGATCTGGTAGAAGGCGAAGCGCTTCTTTGCATCGTCGAGGAATGGCGCCGCCTGCATCGCCGGATGGGCCGCAATCCGTTCCTCCCAGCGCACCAGACCGGACCGTCCTTCGCGCCAGCGCAACTCGGGCGCGCGAAAGTCGAGATAGGCGAGCGCCACACCCATGGCGATATCGCCGACATCCATCCCCTCGACGGCGAGCGCGGCCGCCTCTGCCTCCATCGCGTCGAGCGCGGCCCGAACCTTGGCTGCAAAGGCCTCGGCGTGCGCGGACGAGCGATGACCCTCGCCGCGAAAATGCTCGTCGCGACGCAATATGATGACGTCGACCAGCCCGTCGGCGAGGCACTGCCGTCGAAGCGCATGCCAGCGGGTCTCGGGATCCCTGGGAAAGAGGGAGCCGCCACCGGCAAGGGCATCGAGATATTCGCAGATCACCCGGGAGTCGTAGAGCGCACTCCCGTCTTCGAGCAGCAGCGTCGGCACCTTGTTGAGCGGATTGCTCTCCATGACCGAGGGATTGAGGCGCGTTGGGCCGACCGGGCTGCGCACGCATTGGATGGCGCCAGCCAGGCCCAGCGCATGCGCGGCCACCATCACCTTGCGCGCGAAGGGCGCGCTCGGCGACCAGTGGAGCTTCATCCCGCCGCCCGCCCGGGGCCTGCGCCGCCCACAGGCTCGACGCGCATCAGGGCGTCGAGCACGAGCACGCCTTCTCCTTGCGGATAGACGAGCAGCGGATTGATCTCGATCTCCGCAAGCTCCGGCGCGGCGAGCATCAGGCCGCCGATCCGGGCAGCGGCCGCGGCAATCGCCCCTACGTCCGAGGCGGGTGCACCGCGCCATCCGCGCAGCAGCCTTGCTCCGCGCAGGGACTCCAGCTCCTCGAGGATCGCCTCCTCGGCCAGGTCGGCGGGAAAAGTCCGCACGTCTTGGAGCGCCTCGGCCCAGACGCCGCCCAGTCCGATCGTCAGCATCGGGCCCCAGTCCGGATCACGTCGGGCGGACAGCAGCAGTTCGACGCCGCGCCGCGCCATCGGTTCGACGAGCAGGCCATCGAGCCGAACCGGGATGCGCCCCGTCATGTCCGCCGCCGCCTGCCGGAGTTGCGCCTCATCGGCAATGTCGAGCGTGACGCCGCCCATGTCGCTCTTGTGGGGAAGCGCCGGGCTTTGCGCCTTCAGTGCCACCGGATAGCCGATGATGGCGGCCGCGTCGGCGGCGCCATCCGGATCGGCGACGAGGCGGCCGGCCGGCACGGCGAGCCCTGCCGCGCCAAGCCATTGCTTGGCGCGCCATTCCGGCAAGAGGCCAGCCGACTCGGGACAAGGTGGCGGCACCGGCCGGGTCGAGCCCGCAGCGTGCGGGCGAGCGAGCGCCGCGCCATGACGCGCATAATGGGCAAGGGCCGCCATCGCCCGCTCCGGCGCGCGAGAAAAGGGGATGCCCGCGTCCCGCAGCAAAGGCGCCAGCTCGGGCGAAATCGGACTTTCGCCGCCAAACAGCACATAGACGACCGGCTTGCCCGATCGCGGCAGCAGCGCAAGCGTCTCCTGCGCCGCCTTCAATCCGAACTCCGGCGAGGAGGGCATGATCGCGATCAGCAAGGCCCCGACGCTCGGCTCCTCGAGCAGCAGTCTGGCGCACCGGCCGTAAAGGTCGGGCTGGTGCAGGGCCTGGGCACTCACATCGAGCGGATTGTCGGGCGTCATGAACGACGGCAGTTCCTGCGCGAGGGCGCCAGCGACGCGCTCCAGCGGCGGCAGCGACAGGCCCGCAGCTTCGCAGAAATCGGCTGCCAGGCCCTTGAAGGCGCCGGAGTCGGTGAGGATGGCGAGGCCGCCCTTGGGGGGCTGCGGACAGCGCAGGGCGAGTTCGGCGACGTCCACCAGCTCTTCCATCGTGTCGAGGCGGACGACCCCGGCATGATCGACGGCGGCGCGCATCACGCCATGATCGCCGACGATGGCTCCGGTATGGGAGACCGCCGACCGCCTTCCGACGGCGCTCCGGCCCGGATGGAGGAGAAGCATCGTCTTGCCCGCCGCGCGCGCGCGCGCCGCGCCGGCCAGAAACCGCGCCGGCCGGCGGATCTGCTCGGCGAAGACGGCAATGGCCTGGGTCACACTGTCGTCGACCAGTTCATCGAGGAAGTCCTCGACCCCCAGTACCGCCTCGTTGCCGGTGGCGATGGTGTAGGAAATGTCGAGGCCGCGCGCTTCGAGCGCCATGCGGATGGCGCCTACCATTCCTCCGCTCTGGCCGACGATGGCTATCGCTGGCGCGGCGACCGTACGGGCCCTCGAATTGCCAAAGGTAAGTGGCACGCCAGCGACGAAGTTGGTGAGGCCGGTGCAATTAGGACCCAGCAGCGCCATGTTCGACGCGAGCGCCGCTGCGGTGAGCTCGTCCTGGATCCGCCTCCCCTCCGCGCCGGCTTCGGCAAATCCCGAGCCGTAGACGATCGCCGATCGCACGCCGCGCCGACCGGACTGGCGGACCGCCTCCGCAACCTGATCCTGGGCGATCGCCACCACGGCAAGATCGACTCCCTCGGGAAGGAGTTCGACGCTCGGCAGGCAGGGACGGCCTTCGATCGTGTCCGCCCGTCCGACCAGATGGACGGAGCCGGCAAATCCGAAGCGCTCCAGGTTGGCAAGCAGCCGCCGGCTGAATGCCCCCGGCCTGGCGGAGGCGCCGATTATCGCGATCGAACGCGGCCGCAGCAGCGCATCGATATTGTGGCGGCGCCCGCAGGCCCCGTCAGTCATCCTTGGAATATCCTTCAAGTCCCGGGCGGTAGCTCTTGTCGTCCAGGAACTGGCTGAGACCGCTCTCGCGCCCCCGGCTCGTATCCTGCGAACGCACCTGCGCGGCCTTGGAGATGAGATAATCCTCCGAAGCATCCCAGCTCATGGTGCGGACCTGCTTGAAGGCGATCTTGGCGCCGTTCATGACGGTCAGATTCTTGCCCATCAACTCCATCGCCAGCGCACGGACATGCGCGCGCAGATCGGCAAGCGGCACGGATTCGTTCACCAGGCCCATTTCGGCGGCCTTGCGCCCGTCGAACGTCCGGCCCGTCATGATGTAGAGAAGCGCGTCGGCCGGCCGCAGCTTGTCCGCCACCGCCTTGGTGACGTTTCCCCCCGGGATGATGCCCCAGTTGATCTCCGAGATACCGAAGGTCGCCTCGTCGGCCGCGACCGAAAGATCGCAGGCGACCAGCGGCGTGAACGCACCGCCGAAGCACCAGCCGTTGACCATCGCGATAGTCGGCTTCGGATAATGCATGAGCTTGCGCCATTGCCAGGCATAGGCGGTCTGCCGCACGCGCCGCACCTCGCTCGGAGACAATTTCTCGGTGTCGCGGAAATATTCCTTGAGGTCCATTCCGGCCGAAAAGGATTCTCCGGCTCCGGTGAGGACGAGGACCCGGCAGCGCTCGTCCAGCTCCAGATCCTCCAGTATCTCCAGCATCTCGCTGTTGAGAGTGGGACTCATTGCATTGCGCTTTTCCGGGCGCGAGAGGATCACCCAGGCGATGCCATCGTCGAACTCCACCGTGACGCACATCCGCTCGATCCTGTCCATATCGTCTCCCATCCGCCGTCTCGATTCGTTCTAAGAGCTATGTATATGACCTTTTGTCGCAGCCTGCCAGTGCTGCCGGCCTCTCTCGCACTTGTAGTTAGGTAGGTTACCTAATAATGACAGGGCATGCCAAGGCAAGCGAACAAGGACCCCGCCGGCGTGGATCCCTCGCTGCTGGCGGATCGTCTCCGCCCGCTCCTCCTGCAGCTGAGCCGGCAGCTTCGGCGCGAGGCCCAGAGATCCGGCCTCTCTCCGCTCGACTCCCAGATCCTGATGGCGCTGAAGCTGTCTCCCGGCATCGGCGTCTCGGAACTCGCCCAGACCGAGCAGATGAGCCGGCCCACCATGAGCGTGCACCTCAAACGCCTTGAGGCGGCCGGCCTGATCGATCGCGATTCCGGCGGCGACGGACGGGACGGACGTCGGGTGCGGCTCACCCTCAGCGCGGCGGGTGAACGCCGTCTCGGAGCTGTGAGGCGCTCGCGGACCGACTGGCTGTTCAGCCGCCTCGCGATGATGACCCCGGAGGAACGCAAGGCCCTGGACGCCAGCGTCGAGCCCCTCGCCCGACTGATCGAGCTTCAGGTCCGATGATGGGCGGGGCATCCGGCCCGCCGCGGGCATCCCTCCGCGCGGATCGTCCCCGCCGCCTGCTACCGATGATCATCGGCGCCGCGCTATTCATGCAGACGCTGGACTCGAATGTGATCGCCATCGCCTTGCCGACAATGGCGCAGTCGCTCGGCGAGGATCCGGTCACGCTGAATATCGCGATTACGGCCTATCTGTTGGCGGCGGCCATCTTCCTTCCGATCTCGACCTGGGTGGCCGACCGATTTGGCGCCAAGACCGTCTTCCGCGTCGCCATCTTCGGCTTTGCGCTCAGCTCTTTGCTATGCGGGCTGTCGCAGGATCTGTGGCAACTCGTCGGAGCCCGGATGGTCCAGGGCATCTCCGGAGCGATGATGCTTCCGGTGGGCCGTCTGGTGGTGCTGCGCAACGTGCCGAAATCCGAGCTGGTGAACGCCATGTCCTATCTCACCATCCCGGCACTGTTGGGGCCGATCCTGGGGCCGCCGCTCGGCGGGTTCATCGTCACCCATCTCTCGTGGCGCTGGATATTCTTCATCAACGTGCCGGTCGGCGTGATCGGCATCGGCCTCGCGACCCTCTATGTTCCGGATGTGCGCGAGGAGAGCGTGGACCGGCTTGACCTTCGCGGCTTCTTCCTTGCCGCCTTCGGGCTTGGCGGGCTGGTCTATGGCTTCGACAGTCTCGGCCATCCGGGGCTGCCGCCCCTGGTCATTGCGGCATTGCTCGCCGGCGGCGCATTGTCCTGCCTTCTCTACGTCCTTCATTCCCGCCGCACGCCCGATGCGATCCTCGATCTGTCGCTGCTTGCGATCCGGACGTTCCGGGCCTCTGCGGTCGGAGGCCTGTTCTCGCGCCTGATCCTCGGCGCCGCCCCCTTTCTCGTCGCGCTGCTGCTGCAACTCGGCTTCGGCCTTTCGGCCTTTCAGGCCGGCCTCCTGACCTTCACCAGCGCCATCGGAGCGATCATCGTCAAGGCGACCGCTCCCGCCATCATCCGCCGGCTGGGCTTTCGGACGGTGCTGATTGCCAATGCGCTGGCGGTGGCCGCAACCTCGGCCGCCTATGCCCTGCTGGATGCAGGGACCTCGCACTGGATCCTCGTCATCGCATTGCTCGTCGGGGGCTTCTTCCGCTCGCTCCAGTTCACCACGCTCAACGCGATCGCTTATGCCGACGTGCCGCCCGAACGTATGAGCCGTGCCTCCAGCTTCTCGAGCATGTTTCAGCAGCTCGCCCAGAGCCTGGGAATCGGACTGGCGGCAGCCGTCATCAGCATTGCGCGCGGCTGGAACGGCCGGACGATCGCGAGTGCGACCGACATAGCCGCGGCCTTCCCGATCGTTGCGATCATCTCGCTGGTCGGCCTGTTCTACTTCGTGCGGCTCCCCCTTGATGCGGCCGCGCACGTCGCCGGACGCCGGTGACGGAGCAACGCGGCCCGGCAAATCCGCCGCATCGGCTTTCGGCCTTTATCATCTAAAGGGACAGCCTTATAGCTTATACGGGAATCGGAAGAAGATGTGGGCGGACCATTGCCGAGATCACCATTCGCCATTGCCGGGACGATCCTGCTTGCAGCTGCGACGGGCTGTTCTCCGTCGGCAACCGCACGCGGCGATGAGCGCCAGGCCGGGGTCGCCGCAGTCGACGACCGGCGCATGCTTGCGGCGCAAGAGGAACCGCACAACTGGCTGGTCAACGGAGGCTCGCTGAATGGAGAGCGCTATTCGCCGCTCGACCAGATCAACCTCGAGAGCGTCGGCAGGCTGGGACCGGCCTGGTACTTCGAATATGACAGTGTGAGGGGGCAGGAAGGCGAACCGATCGTCGTCGATGGGGTGATGTACGTCAGCACCGCCTGGAGCAAGGTCTATGCTCTCGACGCCGCGACGGGACGGCAATTGTGGTTCTACGATCCCAAGGTCTCCGGCGCCGACGGCGCCAAGGCATGTTGCGACGTCGTCAACCGCGGCGTCGCCGTCTACAAGGGCAAGGTCTATGTCGCCGCGCTCGATGGCCGGCTGATCGCGCTGGACGCGCGCGACGGCTCGGTCGTCTGGACGAGCATGACCCTCGATCCCAGGAGCATGCAGACGATCACCGGAGCCCCGCGGGTGATCCGGGACAAGGTCATCATCGGCAATGCCGGCGCGGACTTCGGAGCCCGAGGCTATGTCACGGCTTATGATGCGGCGACGGGCAAGCTCGTGTGGCGCTTCTATCTCGTTCCCGGCGACTCGGCGGCAGGACCGGATGGCGCCGCTTCGGACGCGATCATGGAAACGCTGATCCGGCCGACCTGGTCGGGAGACTATGCGGCTTATGGCGGCGGCGGCACAGCGTGGCAGACGATCATGTACGATGCCGATTTCAACCGCATCTATGTCGGTACCGGCAATGGCTCGCCCTGGAATCCCAAATATCGAACCGACGGCAAGGGCGACAATCTCTTCCTCTGTTCGATCGTCGCCCTCGATGCCGATACGGGGCGATATGTATGGCATTATCAGGAGAACCCGCAGGAGGCCTGGGACTATAATTCCACCCAGCCGATGATCCTCGCCGATCTCGAAATCGGCGGCGCGCAGCGAAAGGCGCTGCTGCACGCGCCGAAGAACGGCTTCTTCTATGTCCTCGATCGCGCCACGGGCAAGCTGATCTCGGCCGAGCCCACCGTTCCGGTGACCTGGGCCAGGCGCATCGACCTGGCGACCGGCCGCCCCGTCGAAGCTGCCAATGCGCGCTACACCGACGGTCCGTTCCTGGGAAAGCCCGGAACCGCCGGATCGCACAACTGGCATGCGATGGCGTTCAGCCCGGTGACCGGCCTCGCCTATTTTCCGGTCGCGGAGAATTCGACGCTGTTCCGCACCAGGCCCGATTTCAGGCCGCTCCGCATGGGCCCCTTCAATCATGGCGTCATCACCGAGCACAAGGCCGGGGCCAGTTATCTGCTCGCATGGGACCCGGTGCGGCAGCGGGAAGCCTGGCGGGTCCCCTATCGGGGCGGCGGCGTGCTGGCGACGGCGGGCGGTCTGCTGTTCCAGGGTCGGGGCACGGTGATCGGCGAGTTCGTCGCCCTGCGCGCAAGCGACGGGAAGGAAGTGTGGCGCTGGCCAACCCCGAACGGCATTCAGGCCGCCCCGGTCAGCTACAGCGTCAACGGCGAGCAATTTGTCGCCATTTCGACGGGCGCCGGCGCCGGCGCGATGACCGGGGGCGCGGAAGCGCGGATGCGCCAGCCGGGGCGGATGCTCGCATTCAAGCTCGGGGGAACGGCAAGGCTGCCGAAGGAGCCGGACCCCGCCCCTCCCGCAAATCCTTCCGACGAACCCTTTCCGGCGGCCATGGTCGCGCGCGGCCGCAGCCTTTACGGCACCTATTGCTATCGATGCCACGGACCCGATGCGGTGTCGTCCAACGTGGTTCCCGATCTTCGCCGCTCGGCGGCGCTCACCGACAAGGACACATGGCGTGCCGTCGTGTGGGATGGCATTCTCGAGCCCGGCGGCATGATCGGCTGGTCGGACCATCTCAAATCCGGCGATGTCGAAGCGCTGCGCGCCTATGTGTCCTTTGAGGCGACACGGCTCGCCAAGGGCCTGGCGGCTGGCTCGAAGCAGACCGGCAGCCGGCGCTCCGCCCAGGCGGTCGTGCAGGAACAATAGCATCGTGGGCGCAGCGAACCCCGGCGGCACCGGAGCGCCTCAGCCTCCCGGGCCTTCGGCTGGGGAGCGAAGGGGCCCGGCAGATGACGATCATGGAACGATGGGATGCCTGCCCAGGGAGGGAGAAATGCGCAGCTTGTGGACGGATCAGGCGATTGCAGATGCGGCGGCGCCATCGGCGCCCCTGCCCCACTATGGACAGCTGATCGACGGCGTCATGGTCGAGGGGGAAAGGAGGATGCCCGTCCTCTCGCCGGCCGATGCGCAGCCCTTCGCCACCGTGCCGGACGCTTCGCCGGAGGAACTTTCGCGAGCCATTTCAGCCGCGCAGCACGCCTTCGGCCGATGGAGCGAGACGGACTTCGCAGCGCGCCGCCAGTGCCTGCGGAGGTTCGCGGATGCGATGAGGCACAACATCGACGAAATCGCAGAGGCGCTCACCCGGGAGCAGGGAAAGCCGCTGTCCCGCTCCCGGCGGGAGATAGCGAATGCGGCCGGCGCCATCGAAAGCATGATCGCGATCGAAGTCTCGCCCCGACTGCTCCGGGACGACGCGCGCGAGCGCGTGGAACTGCGCTACCGGCCCCTGGGCGTCGCCGCCGGCATCACCGCCTGGAACGTCCCCATCATGCTCGCCGCGCAGAAGATCGCGCAGGCTCTTTATACGGGCAATACGATGGTGCTGAAGCCATCGCCCTATGCGCCCGTCGCGACGCTGCTGCTGGGAAGGCTGAGCATCGGCCTCCTTCCCCCCGGCGTCCTCAACATCATCTCGGGCGGCAATGCGCTGGGCGCCCGGCTGACCTCGGATCCCCGCATCAGCAAGATCAGCTTCACCGGTTCCGGACCCACCGGAGAGGCCGTGCTCAAGGCGGCCGCCCCCCATTTTGCCCGGGTGACGCTGGAACTGGGCGGCAATGACGCAGCGATCGTGCTGCCGGACGTCGATCCGGACGCGGTGGTGCCCGAGATCTTCGCAGCAGCCTTCAACAATGCAGGGCAAATCTGCATGGCGATAAAGCGGCTCTACGTCCATGCGGACATCTACGATGCGATGGTCGACCGGCTCGCGGACCTTGCCGAGTCCGTCCGGCTCGGCGACGGCATGGATCCGGAGACCGATATGGGCCCGGTTCAGAACCGCGCACAATTTGACAAGCTGCTGGGCCTGCTGGCGGACATCCGCGCCACGCCGGGCGCGCGGATCGCCGCGGGCGGCGAGGTTCCCGATCGGGCCGGCTATTTCATTCGCCCGACTATCGTCGCAGACGTCGCCGAGGGGACGCGCATCGTCGACGAAGAGCCCTTCGGCCCGATGCTGCCCGTGATCCGCTACGACGACGTCGAGGATGCGATCGCGCGCGCAAACGCAACGCCATTCGGCCTGAGCGGCTCGGTCTGGACTTCGGACCTGGATCGCGGAGCGAAGCTTGCGGGCCGACTGGAGGTGGGCACGGCCTGGGTCAACCGCCACGGCGGCGGCGACGGCGCCATTCCGTTCGGCGGCGCCAAGGCCTCGGGCATCGGACGCGAGCACGGGCGCCTCGGCCTCGCAAGCTATATGGAACCGCAGGTCCTCCACGTCCGCAAGTAGCGGCCCTGCATCTCGATACGATAACGCGCCTGGAGCGACCCCGGATGGGAGACATCATGCAATGACGGACACCGGCTTCAATCTCGTCGAGCGGCTGCGGAGGCTCGATGCCTGCGCCTTGTCCGACGCGCTCGATCAGCTGGCCCAGAAGGGCGAGCAGGCGGGCTTCGTGATCGGCGGCGTGGCACGTGCCTCCGGGACCGGCGTTCTGGCCGGACGGGCGGTGACCATGCGGGTCGGTCCCGGCTCTCCTCCCCCCGGACCTCCACGCCACCTCGGGACGCGCGCGATCGAGGCAGCCGGGCCCGACGACGTGATCGTCATCGAACAGAGCAGCGGGATCGAGGCCGGTTGCTGGGGCGGGCTGCTCTCGACCGGAGCCAAGGCGCGCGGGATCGCCGGGGTGATCGCCGACGGGCCGGTGCGCGACGTCGACGAGGCCCGGGCGATGGACTTCACGATCTTCACCAGGCAGCGGACCGCACGCACCGCGCGCGGCCGGGTGGTCGAGCTGGAGCAGGGCGGCCCGATCATGCTGTTCGGCGTCCCGGTCCGGCAGGGCGACTGTGTCGTCGCGGACGAAAGCGGGGTGATCGTCATCCCTGCCGATCAGGCCGAAAAGGTCTGCGCAGCGGCCGAGCGGATCGCGGCGCGCGAGCGGGTCATGGCCGAGGCGATCGGCGGCGGCGCCAGGATCAGCCTCGTTCTCGGGAGCGACTATGAGCATCTGCTGGAAGAACAGGGCAATCCGGAGAATAGAAAGGACTGAGCCGGCCGGCGGACAGGCCGCCGCGAATAGGCCATAAGAAGCGCGAGGAAGCCGAGAGTGAAGCTGTTCTGGTCCAGTCGATCGCCCTATGCCCGCAAGGCCTGGGTTGCCGCCCACGAACTCGGGCTCGAGACGCGCATCGAGCTGCGACCTACGCTTGCGCTGATGAGCCAGGAGGATCCGGAACTCGCGGTCCTTTCCCCGCTCGTCCAGATCCCGGTCCTGCTGTGCGACGGGGAAGCGCCGATCTTCGATTCCATCGTCATTTGCGAGTGGCTCGACATGCGATTTGGTGCCGAAGCAGGGGTCACCCTGTTTCCGGCCGATCCGCCGCGGCGGCTGAGCGCGCTTCGCCGCCATGCCGTGGCGGATGGCGCAATTGCGTACATGCTGGCATTGCGCGCGGAACATCGGAGGCCGCCGGAGCTTCGCAAGGCCGAGCTGGTGGCGACCTGGACGCGGCGGGTGGGTTCGGCGCTCGATTTCGTCGAGAAGGAAGCTGGGGACCTGTTGCCCGACGTCGATATCGGGACGATCTCGATGGCGATACTGCTCGCCTATCATGATTTCCGCCTGGGCACCGACTGGCGTGAGACACGCCCCAATGCCGCGCGCTGGTACGACCGCTATCGGGAGCGCGAGGCGATGCGCCGGACGGAGTTCAGGGACTGATCAGATCGGTCCGAACCCATAGAGGCGGGCCGGATTGTCGACGAGAATGCGTTCGGAGAGCTCCGGGCCGGTCCAGTCCCGGAAGATGTCGACCAGCTTGCCGACGTCCGGCGTGCGTTCGCCCAGGTTGAGCAACGGCCAGTCGGAACCGAACAGCAGACGGTCGGGGTTGGCGGCGACGAACGCCTCATGAAACGGGCGCGCATCGGCATAATCCGGAAAATCGCGAGAGCTGCGCAATGCCGTGAGCTTCACCCACATGCGACCTTCCCGGACACAGGCCAGCAGCCTCTGGAAGTCCGCATCGGTCGGTCCCCAGTCTCCGGGTCCGATGCGGCCCATGTGATCGATCACCAGCGGCAGGTCGAGCCCGAGCAGCATATCCAGGTTGGCGACAATCGTCGGGCAATTGGAGAAGAGCTGCGCATGGAGCCCATGTTCGCGCAGCCGCGGCCCCAGCTTCTCCAACTCGGAGAAGCGGCTGACACCCTTCATCCCTCCCGCATAGCGGGTGGAGACGAGTTCCGTGAACCGGGCGCCGACGATGCCGCTCGCGGCCATGTTCGCCAGCTCTTCGTCGGTTACGGAGTTGTCTATGACCACGATGCCGCGCAACCGGCCATCCGACCGCGCCACCCCATCGAGTATGGCGCGATTGTCGGTGCCATGAGCCGATCCCTGGACGACGACCGCGCGGCTGAACCCTACCGCCTCCATCATCGCGCGGTGCGCCTCGAACGTCGCCTCGGGAGGCGTGTAGCTGCGGCTCGCGGCCAAGGGAAACCGGTCAAACGGCCCGAAAATATGTCCGTGCGAGTCACAGGCACCGGGAGGAAGCGGCACCGACGGCCTGCCGGGAAGCGGCGGCAATGGTGGTATCTTTTCCAGGGATTGCTCAGCCATGCGATACCCTTCCGCTCCGCCACGGGACCTTGAGACCGGCACCCGGCGGGAATCCGACCGCCTTCGGACCCAGGCAGGCGGAAGTGCCTTGTGCCGTAATGGTCAATGATATAGCTTATTGAGCGATATTGAAAAGGGGAAAGTGGCTTGCAGCAATCCGGAGTCATTCTCTGCTCCGCGCCCTCGCCCGGCATGGCGGTAGTCACACTCAACCGCCCGGACAAGCTCAACAGCCTGAACCTGGAGGTGAAGCGCGCGCTCGTGTCGGCATTGGATCGGCTGGGCCGGGACGACGAGGTGAGGACGATCGTGCTAGCCGGTTCGCACCGGGCCTTCGCTGCCGGAAGCGACGTCGCCGAGATGCGGGACATGACGCCTGCATCCCACCGGGAGCTCAAGACTGATGAACTGTTCGCAGCGCTCCGCGCCAGCGAGAAGATTACCATCGCTGCGGTGGAAGGCTATGCGCTCGGCGGGGGCTGCGAACTCGCGCTGGCATGCGACATGATCGTCGCAAGCGAAACCGCCCGGTTCGGCCTGCCGGAAATCACCGTCGGGATCATGCCGGGCGCGGGCGGCACCCAATATCTCGCCCGCGCCTTCGGCTTCCATCGGGCCATGTATCTGCTGCTGACGGGCGACCAGTTCGGCGCCCAGGAGGCGTTCGAAGCCGGCCTCGTCTCGAAACTGGCGCCGGCAGGCCAGGCACTCGCCGAGGCACTCGATCTGGCTCGCCGGATCACCGAAACCCCGTTGCATTCCAGCTCCGCGATCAAACGGGCAGTGCGCCGCGGGATGGACCTCGGCTTCACGCAAGCGCTCGCCCATGAGCGCTCGCTGTTCGAGGCCCTCTTCGCCACGCACGATCAACAGGAGGGAATGACTGCATTCCTGGAAAAGAGAAAGCCCAGCTATGAAGACCGTTGATCCGGCTTGCCGCGTCGGTTCGGCCACCGGTCGGCAACTCATGACCGGCATCGGCACGCGCCCATGCTGAACCGGGCGACCGTCGGCATCATCGGCGCCGGGACCATGGGAACCGGGATCGCGCTCGCCGCGTCGGCTGGCGGCCATCGAGTCGTGCTTCACGACGCCTTTCCCGCGGCGCGCACGCGCGCCTCCGAGGCGATCGCGGCACATTTCGACCGCCAGTGTGCACGGTCGGGCATGACGGGCGAAGAGGCGCGCCGGCAGTCGGCGCTCATCGAGCTCGCGTCCGACATGGACGCGTTCGCCGGGTGCGGAATCGTCATCGAGGCGGTGAGCGAGGAGGAAACGCTCAAGGCCGCCATCCTGTCCGAGGTCGAGGGGCTGCTGGCGGAGGATGCGATCCTCGCGACCAACACCTCCTCCCTGTCGATAACCAGGCTGGCGCAGCCGCTGCGGCGGCCTGCCCGGTTCTTGGGGATGCACTTCTTCAACCCGGCACAGGTCATGCCGCTGGTCGAAGTCGTAAGCGGCCATCGCACGAGCCCGGAGGTTCGTGATGCGGTGTGCGCCCTGGCGCGACGCTGGGGAAAGGTCCCGGTCCAGTGCCGGTCCGCGCCCGGTTTCATCGTCAACAAGGTCGCGCGGCCCTATTATGGCGAGGCGTGGCGCCTTCTGGAGCAGAAGGCCGCGTCCGCGGCGACGATCGACCTCATCCTTGAGGAAGCCGGCGGGTTCAGGATGGGCCCGTTCACCCTCATGGACCTGATCGGGCACGACGTGAACCTGTCGGTCACCCGGAGCCTGTTCGCGCAGACGAGCTTCGACCCGCGATACCGGCCATCCCTCCTCCAGCAGGATCTCGTCGATGCGGGCCTCCTCGGACGCAAGAGCGGGCACGGGATCTACGACCATTCCGGCGGAGCTCCCGAACGGGCTGCAGAGGAACTCGGACCCGGCCCGACGCCGAGGCGGGTCGCAATAGGCCGCCTCTCCCCTCGCCTCGCGCCGCTGGCCGACCTCATCGCGCAGGCGGGCCTCGACATCGAAACCCACCCCTCGCTGCATGATGCCCTGGAGGTCGACGGCACCCTCGTCGCGCCGAGCGACGGGCGGACCGCGGCCGAACTCACCGCGGCGCTGGGCAGGCCGATCGCCCTGTTCGATCTCGCGCTCGACTATCGGGAGGCGGGCCGTATCGTGGTGACGGCCTCCGCGGACGCGCCACGTGCGGTCGCGGCGGGCCTGTTCCAGAGGCTCGGAAAGGCCGTCACGCCGGTGGCGGACGTGCCCGGGATGGTGGTGACGAGGACGCTGGCCATGATCGCCAATGAGGCGGCCGAGTTGGTGAGCCACGCCGTCGCCGATGTGGAGGACATCGACCATGCCCTTCGGCTCGGTGCCAGCTATCCGGTGGGACCGCTCGAATGGACGGATTCCGTGGGCACCGACTTCGTCCTCGCCGTGATCGGCAATCTGTCCGATTTCTATCGGGAGGACCGGTATCGCCCGGCCCCGCTCCTCAGGGCGATGTCGGCTGCCCGTAAGCGCTTCTACCAGGACGCCGAATGAGCCACGCCTATATCTGCGATGCGATACGGACGCCGGTCGGCCGCTACCGCGGAGCCCTTTCGAGCATCCGAACGGACGACCTCGCGGCGATACCGCTCAGGGCATTGATGGAGCGCAACCGGCAGGTCGACTGGGAAGAGGTCGACGATGTCGTGATCGGCTGCGCCAACCAGGCGGGCGAAGACAATCGCAACGTCGCCCGCATGGCCTCGCTGCTCGCCGGATTCCCGGTGGGGGTCGCCGGCGTTACGGTGAACCGCCTGTGCGGGTCCGGTCTGGAGGCAGTGGCCCAGGCCGGCCGGGCCATCGCCGCGGGCGCAGGCGACCTCTACATCGCCGGGGGCGTCGAAAGCATGAGCCGGGCCCCTTATGTGATGGCCAAGGCCGAGGCGCCTCTTTCGAGATCGCAGGCGCTGGAGGACACCACCATCGGGTGGCGCATGGTCAACCCGCGGCTGGCCGCCAGCCATGGTGTCGATCCGCTCGGCATCACCGCGGAAAATGTCGCGCGGGAACGGTCGGTGTCGCGCGAGGACCAGGATGCCTTTGCGGTGCGCAGCCAGGCGCGTGCCCTCGGCGCGATCGCGCGCGGGCGCTTCGACTCGGAGATTGCGCCGGTCCCCCGGGCCAGGGAAACCGGCGACGAGCCATTGTGCGAGGACGAGCATCCACGCCCCGGCGTCACGGTCGAGAAACTGGCCGAACTGAAGCCGGCCTTTCTCCCCAACGGAACGGTGACGGCCGGAAATTCCTCGGGCATCAACGACGGGGCCGCAGCTCTCATCGTCGCATCCGAAAGAGCGATCGCCAAATACGACCTCGTCCCCAAGGCGAGACTGCTTGGCTGCGGCGTCGCAGGGGTGGATCCGCGGACCATGGGCATGGGCCCCGTGCCGGCAACCCGGAAGCTACTCACGCGCCTCGGATTGAAGATCGCGGACATCGACACGATCGAGCTCAACGAGGCCTTCGCCGCCCAGGCCCTTGCGGTGATGCGCGACTTGGGATTGCCGGACGATGCGTCCCATGTGAATCCGAACGGCGGCGCCATTGCCCTCGGCCACCCCCTGGGAATGTCGGGCGCTCGCCTCGCGATGACGGCCGCCGAAGAATTGCGCCTGACGGACGGCCGCATCGCCTTGTGCACGATGTGCATCGGTGTGGGCCAGGGAATCTCCCTCGCAATGCAGAGGGCATGATAGGACGATCCTGGGCAATCGATGATCGGCCGACGCAGGACTATGCGAGCTCGCTCAGGCGAACGACTGGCGCGGGTTCGAGGTCCGGTCGCCGGCGCAGCCGTAGAGTATCCTGCTTGGGCGGCGCCTTGAAGAGGCGGCCATATTCCCGCGTGAACTGCGACACGCTTTCATACCCGACTTCGAACGCCGCGCTGGTTGCAGTGCAGGCTTCCTCCAGCATGAGGCGACGCGCTTCGATCAGCCGCAGCCTTTTCTGATACTGGACCGGCGTGAGCGAGGTGAGGTGCTTGAAATGTTTGTGAAAGGCGGTGAGGCTCATGCCTGCCACCTCCGCCAGCTGCTCAACCCGGATGCGCGAGCGATAGTCGCGCCTCAGGACCGCGATGGCGGACCCGAGGCGGCTCGCGTAGCTGGTCGGATCGGCAAGCGCACGCAGCGTTTCCCCATGGCGGCCCGACAGAAGCCAGTAATGCAGTTCCCGCATGATCCCGCCGTGCAGAAGCGGTGTAGCTTCGGGCCGGTCCAGCAGTCGCATGAGGCGGAACGCACAATCCAGAACGGCGGCGTTGGCGTCCTCGGCGAAGAGGGTTCGCATTCGGGAAGGCCGCAGGGGACGGACGGCGCCGAGATGGGCGGTCAGTTCGGCAAGAACACTCATTTGCAGCTCGACCGCAACCGCCAGATAGGGCTTGTCCCGGCTTGCCTGCACGATGCGGCCCACCACCGGCATGTCGGCGCCGACGATCACGGTCTGACCGGCTGAGAAGACCCGTTGCTCCCGTCCTACCGTCATGAGCTTGGCGCCCTGCAGAACCAGGCAAGCCAGCGGGCGGTAGACGGAGTGCAGGTCGCCGCGCGGCGACTCCACGCACATCATCTGCAGTCCAGGAACCGGAGTCAGCGCGAGCCCGTCGAGGTTGGCGTGGGCGCCCGCATAAGACCGTACCGCCTCCTTCAGAGCGTCCATGAATGCCTCCAACGATGGAGCCGAACATAGTGCCGGCGGCTGCGGGAGTCACCAAGGGCGCAGGATCGGGCAAAGTTTAGGCACGACTTGGCAAGTTCGCCCGCCACGCAGGCCCTAGGTTGGGCGCAGCATCAATCGAAAGGAAAGGCGAACCTGATGGCCGGACAGAATCATGTGGCGCGCCGGAGTGTCCTGGCGGCAGCCGCCCTGGTTCCCGCTGCCGTGGCGGCGAACGCGGCAAGGGCTCAAACGACACGGGCAACGCAGCCGTCCAATGGAAAGGTGGCGCTGGTGACGGGCTCCTCCAGGGGCATCGGAGCGGCGACCGCAAGGCGGCTCGCCCGGGATGGCTACGCCGTCACCGTGAACTGCGTGACCAACCGCGATCTTGCCGCAGCCGTGGTCCGCGACATCGAAGCCGACGGCGGGCGGGCCATCTGGGAACAGGCCGACGTCAGTGATCCGGCAGCCGTTCATCGTCTCTTCGATGCAAACGAACGCGCCTTCGGCGGGGTCGATGTGGTGGTGAGCAACGCCGGCATTATGCTGTTGGCCCCGTTCAGCGATATGACGGACAAGGACTTCGACAGGATGTTCGCCGTCAACGCCAAAGGCAGTTTCAACGTGCTGCGCGAGGCGGCGCGGCGCGTGCGTGATGGCGGGCGTATCATCACCCTGTCTTCGAGCATCGTGCAGTTCCGCTCGCCGACATACGGCCCCTATGCAGCGACCAAGGCGGTGCAGGACATGTATGCGGGCGTGCTCGCAAAGGAGCTTGGCGCGCGAAGGATCGCCGTCAACGCCGTCGCTCCCGGGCTGGTCAGCACCTCCCTCTTCACCGACGGAAAGACCGCGCAACAGATTCAGGGCTTTATCGACCGCACTCCGATGGGCCGTCTCGGCGAACCCTCCAACATCGCCGACACCATCGCGGCTCTGTGCGGCGGCGATGGCGCCTGGGTCTCCGGGCAGACGATCTTCTCGAACGGCGCCGTCGTCTGAATCTCGGACGGATCGACGATCGGGCTCGCATGCGCGCCCATTCAACTGAGAGAAAGGGAATTGGACATGAAGACGAATGGCAACACGATCCTCATCACTGGCGGCGGATCAGGCATAGGCCGCGAACTGGCCCGACATTTCCATGCGCTCGGTAACAAGATCATTGTGGCAGGACGCCGGCGCGAGACCCTCGAGGAGACGATCGCCGGACGCGATCGCATGCATGCGGCCCCTCTCGACGTCGAGGATCCCGAGGCGATCGACCGCTTCGCCCGGCTCGTGACGGCAGAGCATCCCGAGCTCAATATTCTCATCAACAATGCTGGCATCATGCGCCGGGAGGATCTGACGAAGCGCCGAGATCTCGGCGACGCCGAACGAACGATCGCCACGAACCTTCTTGGCCCTGTCCGACTGACGAATGCGCTGATTGATCACCTGTCGGCCCGTCCGGATGCTGCGATCGTCAACATTTCATCCGGCCTTGCCTTCGTTCCGCTTTGCCACACGCCGACCTACAACGCGACCAAGGCGGCACTCCATTCCTATACGGTGTCCCTCCGCACGCAGCTCAGGGACAAGGTCGAGGTCATCGAAATCGCGCCTCCGGCGGTCCAGACGGAGCTCACGCCGGGTCAATCCACCCGCGAGGGCTACATGCCTCTGGGCGCGTTCGTGAAGGAGGTGATGACCCTGTTCCAGCAGCAACCGACCCCCGAGGAAATCCTCGTGGAAAGCGTCCATTTCCTGCGATGGGCTGAACGGGACGGCCATTTCGATCAGGCGGTCCAGATGCTGCAGGCCTACTGAGGGCACCTGCTCGACCATCCTCGCGACCTCGGCCCTCGACCGTCGGACGCAGAGGGCCGGGGTCGCGCGCTCCCAGTACCATGCAGGGTGCAAATGGCTGCCGATGCCAGTCCCCCGCCGCACGGAGCGACTCTACATCGCTTGTGCGTTCAGCCACCCAGTAACGCCACGACGCCAAGAATGATTCCCTGCATCTTTCCGATCGATGCACAAGATCAATTGCAATCAGATTGCGAATCGGACACCTATGTTTGCATCGCAGCCATGTATCGTCGCCCACGAGGGGAAGACGCCGCGTAACGGGACCTGTTTCGAAGGGGAACCGTGGATTGATCGAGCAATTGGCGGCCAGTGGTTCGTTTCTCTGCGGCCTCATTGAGGCCATCCCGGGTGCAGTGTACGCGAAGGACAGGGCGGGCCGGATCCTCTTCGGGAACTTGGGCTTTGCGGAAGCCGTCGGCTGTTCGTCCGGAAACTTCCTCGGCAAGGATGACCTCGACCTCATTTCGGACGCGGACCTCGCCCGCGCGATCATGGCCAACGATCAGCGGATCATGACCGAAGCGACCGTGGCCCAGATGGAGGAAAAGCTGCCAGGCCCCGCCGGTGGCACCACCTACTGGCTGTCTGCGAAGGCCCCACTCATCGGCGGGAGCGGACGGATCGAAGGCCTCATGGGGATGTCGATCAACATCACCGACCGCAAGCGTCGCCGGGAACGGGAGCGGTTCCTCGCGCGGGAAATCGAACATCGGAGCAAGAATCTGCTCAGCGTCGCTCAGAATGTGGTCCGCTTCACCAGTGCGGCGAGCACGGAGGAATTTCGCGAGGCGGTCGTTGGGCGGTTGGAGGCGCTGAATCGCGCGCACCGTGTCTTCAGGCGCGATCGCCACGGACATCTGACCCTGCGCGACCTGCTGCTTGCCGAACTGGCCGCCTATGATCCTGGGGACGGCGGTCGCGTTCGTCTGGACGGCCCTCCCGTCTCCATCGAGGCCGAAACCGTACAGCCGCTCGCGATGACCTTCCACGAACTGGCGACCAATGCCGCCAAATATGGCGCCTTTGCAGATGCGTCGGGGACGCTCGACGTCTGGTGGCAAATGCCCCAGCAGAGCCAGCTGCTCGAAATCGGGTGGAAGGAGACTCGAACCTCGATCCTGGCAGCGCCAGACCGGCTGGGCTTCGGGTCCAGACTGATCCGATGGATGGTGGAGCGCCAGCTTCGCGGAACCCTGTCGATAGCGTGGGAGCCAACCGGCGTGCGCTACATGCTGGCGTTCCCGACGAAAGACGCTGCGCCAGCTTGAGGTTCCGGAGTTTTACGTTCTTCATGTGGTACACGCCACTGCGCAGGGGGAGATAGTGATGCGAAACAATCGAGGCATTGGACTGGGATTTCTTGGATTTGCGTTGGCCTTCGGCGCATGCAGTGGGCCTACCGACCAGTCCAGCGCGGCCACCGGGCAGGGTGAAGGCGAGCTTTCCGAAGCGCCTGCAACCCTGGATGCCGGGCTCACGACGAGTGACCCGGTCGACGAGGAGGGGTCTTCGGAGGCGGCAGCTCCGACATTGGAGCGCGCCTCGGTCGACAAGTCCGGACAGGAGCACGCCATCTTCCAGGCCGCAGGCTTCACCTTCGCACAGCAGCGCCGGCAATGGGAGAGCGGAGCCTGCGGAGATCCGCCGATGGGGATCTACGAAGCGGGCAGGGTCAGCAAGCTCGAGGACCTGAACGGCGACGGACGCCCCGAAGCCGTGCTGATCGAGAGCGGGATCTGCTACGGCAATATCGGCCAGCGCTTCTGGCTGCTGACCCAGCAGGCCGGTGGCCAGTGGCGAGTCATGACCGAGTCGATCGCGATACCGGAATTCCTTCCCGCTCGCGGCGCCGACGGCTTCCCCGACATCATCGCCGGCGGTCCGGGATTCTGCTTCCCCGTCCTCCGCTGGAACGGCAGCGAATACAGGGTTCACCGGCACGAATATGAAGGGCGCCCCTGCTCTTCCGACGGGTGAAGGAAAACGGAATTGCAACAAGGTGAGGAGAATGGGTGCGCAACAATCACCCATTCTCCTCGTCCGGCCGGGCATCATTCGGGGGCACGCTTAGTCCGACCGGAAATGAGTCATGGCGCAAATCCCGATCCGGCCAAGACGACGCCGGGCCGGGCGCCCGTATGTTGGCCGCGGTCGATCACGATCCGGCCGTTCACCAGCACGTACGGAACGCCCACCGGATAGGATTTGGGCTTCTCGTAGGTCGAAGTCGCGGCGACCGTCGCCGGATCGAACACCACGATATCGGCATGGAAACCCTGCTGGATCTGGCCGCGATCGCGCAGTCCGAGGATCTGGGCCGGAAAGCCCGACATCTTGCGCACCGCATCCTCGAGCGTCAGCACACCTTCGTCGCGTACATAATAGCCTAGGACGCGCGCGTTGGTGCCGAACGCGCGCGGATGAGGGAAACCGGAGGCGTCGAGGTTCAATGCGCCCGCGTCGCTCGACACCGCGGCCCAGGGCGCCGAAAGCGCCATGCGGACATTCTCCTCCGACATGGCATGGAAGATGCCGCCGATCTGGCCTCCGGCTTCCGCCATCAGCTCGATGCAGGTGTCGACCGGATCGGCATCGCCGCGTATCCGCGCGATCTCGGCGAGGCGCTTGCCCTCGTAGACCTTGTGTTCCGGGATCGACGCGCGCGCATAGACGATTCCTTCCGCATCGCCATGCTCGTGCATCCAGGCTTTGAAGTCGGGATCGGCCTTGATGCGGGCCCGCACCGCCGGTTCCTGGAGCATCTTGGCAAAGGCTTCCGGCCCCTTCGCCCGCGCCCAGACCGGAAAGAAGGCGCTCCAGCCATGGTTCATGGCGGTGTAGGGATAGACGTTGACGGTGACGTCGATCCCCTCGGCCCGGGCCCGGGCTATCCGGTCAAGATAGTGCTGCATCTTCGACCAGTTCTGCTGCCCGCGAATCTTGTAGTGGAAGATGTGAATGGGGACGCCGGTCTCCCGCGCCAGCCGGAACATGAAATCGAGCTCGCGATCCTGCTCGAACCCCTCGCTGCCGATATGGGAGGTGACGTTGCCGCCGTAGCGGCGCACGATCCGGGCGAGTTCGATCACCTCCTCCGGATGAGCCGGTCCGCCGCTCTCGAAGCGGAGGACCATGCCCCACGCGCCCTCGCGCATCGACCGCTCCGCCAGCTGACGCATCCTGTCGAGTTGCGAAGGCGTCGCGGGTTCGGTGGAATAGCCCACCGCAATGCGGCGGATCTGTTCGAAGGCCATGTGGGATATCAGATTGATCGCCGTGCCCTGCTCCTCGACTCGCCGGAAATAGTCGGTGAAGGTGGTCCAGTCGGTCGAGACACCGCCTTCGGTGGTCACCGGCAACCCGTCGCGCGGGGCGACCGAGCTGCTTTCCCCCAGCACGTCCAGGGTAACCCCCTGGCGAAGCTTGCTCTCGGCATTGCCGTCCGCGAGCACGGTCAGGTCGGTGTGGGTGTGAAGGTCGATGAATCCGGGCGCCACCACCAGACCGCGGGCATCGATCGTCCGCGCGGCCGGCGCCCCGGTCAGCAGGCCGATCGCTGCGATCCGTCCGTCCCGGATGCCGACGTCGCCCGAATACCAGGGATTTCCGGTCCCATCGACGATACGTCCGCCGACGATGAGGACGTCGAAGGGCCGGTCGGACTGGGCCCGGGCGGCCTGCGCGACGAGCAGGAAGCCGAACAGGAAGGACAGCAGCGCCATCAGGACGCAGCGGGCGCGGAGCGACCGCGGTACGGGCCTCCCTGAGCGCAGGATCGAAGGTTGCGTGCGAAGTCGCATCATGACTTGCTCCAGTCCCAGTCGATGGAATTGCCCGCGTCCGGTGGAGCAGGCTGGTTGGAGGCCCGCCCCGCCCCTTCGGCGACCGGTGCCGGCGGATAGGATGCGCCCAGAAACTCCAGATAGTCCTTCGGTGAACTCGGATCATATTCGAAGGGCGCCAGCGCCGCACGATACCGGGCCATTTCCTCCCGGTTCAGGTGGACCGGCGGCGTCGAACTGGGCGGGATCAGGCTTTCCCACTTCGGCCAGCGTGCGAGCTGCGCGGCAAAGTCCTGCCTGATCGCGACCAGGGCCGAGGGATCCGTGACCAGGTCGATGATGCTCGCCGCGAGCGCCTTTGATCCGGCGGCTATTCCCTTGTGGGCGATCGGGGTGGCGGGTCCTATCCCCGCCGACCAGTGATGGCCGGCGAGCGCCCCCTCGGGCCGCGCCGGGATGAACATCCGCACATAAGGGACGTTCCAGCTGATATCGCCGGCATCGGAGGTCGATGACCCCTGCCGGTCCGCCCGCAACGGCTCGACGCGCGTGGGAAGCCCGGTGACCTCCGTCCCCATGGCCCGCTGATAGGCCCGGGCGAAGGCGAGGTCCGCCTCGCTCCACTGCGGCATCCCGACGAGTTCGATGTTGCGGGCGACCAGTTCGGCGAGGGCGCGGTTGCCGTTGACGGGCCATGACCCTGCGAGGATCCGTTCGCTGACCTGGGTTCGGGTCGCGGCGGCTGCGCCCCGGGCGATGTCGCGGCTCCAGTCGAGCAGGCTGCGGACAATCTCCGGGGTCTTGGCCCGAAAATAATACCAGACCGTGGCTTCGCCGGGTACGACATTGGGCTGCTTGCCGCCGTCCGGAATGACATAGTGGATACGGGCGTCGGCCGGATCATAGCCATGTTCGCGCATCATGTTGACGCCGGTGTCCATGAGCTGGACGGCATCGAGTGCGCTGCGGCCCTGCCACGGCCTGGCGCCATGCGCCTGCGTGCCGCTGAAGGTCCATTGCACCGTTACATTGGCGAAGTTGTTGAGGCCGTACGTCGTCCCGAACGCAGTACCGATATGGACGTCCATCATGGCATCGACGTCCTTGAACAGGCCGGCATTGACCATGTAGCCGCGGCTGGCGAGCAGCTCCTCAGCCGGTCCTCCGTAGACGACGATGGTGCCGGGCAGCCGGTACTTGTCCTTGACCGCCTTGATCGCCAGC